>ULYL01059694.1_pt1 | contig 16532 bp, 12 predicted proteins | sample 1962211 | NCBI WGS metagenome assembly ULYL01 (sample SAMEA4835864, study PRJEB28245) | human gut metagenome | biome: gut microbiome; material: fecal sample | place: Denmark | collected 2008
TAAACTTTTACCATCCATCGAAATCGAATCCATTTTGGATGCATATAAAGTATGGAAATAATCAAAATCCGCCTGTATTTCATGCATATAATACGCCTTATGCTTATTTAGATACGATTGAGGGATGTGCAAAAGATTATCATTATCATCCGTAAATTCCAAGCGTTTAAAAATATTTTCAGCTCGATCTGTTAAGTCGAAACAAATAATATCTGAATCTTCAAAGAAGTCATCGAAAGCATCTAAATACGCAATAGGACTTAGGGCAATGACTACATTTTCATTTTCTTTGATCCAAGATGAAATCATTTCTGCTCGCAATTCATCACGTTCATATTGATCATTATATTCATCTTGAAACCCAAGCATCGTACCATATTTCTCTTTGATTTTCGTATCCATATCGATAAAATCGTAACCTATTTTTCTTGCCAACAACTCACCAACGGTACTCTTTCCAATGTTACCCATCCCAAATATTAATATTTTCATTTTACACCTCTATATACGCTTACTTATCTTCTTTTCTACTTCTGCAATTCTTGCCGCAACCTTTTTCACTTCCAACATTTTCCATGCTCCTAAGTAAGGTAGAAATTCCTCTGTTCCCTCTTTCTCAATTTTATCAAGAACACACATAACAACTTGTCTATTCACTTCTTTCATTTCAAATAGGACACGAGCCTTTTTTTCTTCTACATCTAAGCACATTCTTTGATAAAGTTCTTGGGCAAATGTTTCTTTTTCTATTTGCCATCCTTTTTCAGAAAATACCAATAAAGGTAGGCGATAATCATATTCAATTCTAAGATAATCTTCCTTAATCATCCAATCAATGCATTTACTGATATCATCTAATTTCATATCCTGATAATATCCATAAGCAGGACATTCATTTAATTTATACTCGAATATCTTTTTATCTTTTGAACCCTTTAATATTTTAGCCAGCATACTTCTTCCACCAGTTGAAATCAATTCATCAGCTCCTCTTAAAATCATTCGTATATCTTCCTGTGGTAAATCTTTAATTTCACCTGCATCAAGAACAACTGGCACTCTACGTACTTTTTTACTCATCCATTCTTTACCTCTACATCAACACACGAATCAATCCACACAAAATTAAATGTCCTACATAGAACCAATAGAAGAACCATTTCATAAAAGTACTCTTTCCTCTTGTTCCATCATATAAAGACATAATTGGATAGACTAAAATAATTCCAAACTGCAACAAACCATAAACTACATCAATACATAGACAATAGACTATTACATACATGGAAATATATAAAGCCATACCTAAGACTTGTTTTTTTAAATTCCCTTGATTTTTATAAATGTGGTTTGTACAAAGAACTGGAAAGCATGACCAATCACTTGGAAATGCCAATAAACAAAGAATTAGAATACAACCTATTTTCTTTACGTCTTTCCATTCTTGATCTTCCACCCATAAACCAATCACAGACAAGAATAATGGCCATATAATACTTGTCTGATTTAGCATAGAATCCTTTAATGGAATCAAAGAAATGCCAAAACAGAAGTTATACGCAAAGTGAGCGATAATTGAAAAAATCAATAATCTTTCTAAATATTTCTTTAAACAATGCGTATGTGTATAGCCTTCAACCACCATAAACCACATGATAGGTGCTGCCACTCGTCCAATTAAATGAATCAATAAAAGCCACCAATACTTTTCATAATTCGGATAAAATGTAGTTGCGAAATGATCCATAAACATCGCAATGATCGCAATCATCTTGATTTGATTTCCATTTAACTTTTTTATCATTGAGTCACACCTTCTCCTACATTAGGTTCAAAGTGCGAATAAACAACATCTGCACCAAATAAAAGAAGTAAAACCAAACAGGCAGCAGATAATTTTTTATTTAAGTGTTCTTTAACCCAGTTATCAATTAATGGTGCAATCACATAGACAAAAGCCATACCACCAATGCCAAACACCAATAAGCCTTCCGCACAAATTCTTCCATGAAGATTTAAGAAGTAGCCTGTATAATCCCACCATTTTTGACCATTATGCGTAAGCTCTAAAAAGAAACCAGTAAAGTATTCAATACATCCACAAAGAAGTACGGCCATACTAAATTCAACTTTGGGACGCATTCTAAATCGTTTTAATAAAAGTAAAATCAAAACACAGCCAAAACCATAAATAGGAATCCACGGACCATGTAAAACTCCGCGATTCACAAAACATCCATAGCTAATCATAGATAGACTCACTTCCCAAATCCATCCAACAAAACACATAAAGAAGAAACAGACTAAAATAGATGTTACTGTATAATTTCGATTTGGATGTAAAACACGAAGATTTGACTTCTTATACGCCTCTTCAATTGGAGATAGCCTTACTGGATAACATAATAAATACACTTCGGTAATCATAGTTTCAGCTTCCATTTTATTATAGGTATATCTCTCATATTGTTTTTCTTTAGAACTCAAATGAAAGATGATCCCAAAATTATCACACAAGAATTTTTTTACGCCCGTATACGCATTTTCTATTGGATTTTTCGCATTCAATGCCGCAATTACATCCGAATACGTATTACGCATCAAAGCACTACTTGGTTTTTCAAATAAATACGTATCATTTAAGATAGCACTTTGAAATTCTTTTCTTCTTAATGTATAAAATTCACTCATCACAGCCATACGATACATATTCGAATAGAATATAGCACTAATCCCAAATGTACAAACATCTAGAATGTACCATCCAGCCATTGAAAATTGCCATTTAAAACATTCTAATTTATGTCCCTTCATCATATTTCGAGATAAAGAAAGTGCATCTTTTAAAGATATCGTCGGATTTTCGGCTAAGATATAATCCACTAAAAAGTAAACATAATAAAAATAAACGCCTCCTACAACGGTAAAGTTCATAATTGTTAAAATTATAGACTTGACCAACTTCACAAACGCAACATGCATCTGTTTTCGTATTCGCATTAAATAAACCAATCGATCAAGTGGAAGTTTTGCGTAAACTCTTCCTTCCAAAAATAGTCTGCGATTAATGACTGGCAATACATTCACAATATACACTTTATAGAACACAGATATGCATAAACCCATCACGACAAAACAAATACCCGCAATATCTTTTGAATGAACAATGGTAGATAAACCTAAAAATAGTGTCTTCACAAAAGATCCTGAAGTAATTCCATTTACCACATGTGCAAATACACCGTTGGTTGTACCAAAGACGTCTTCAGGAAGTAAAAATGTCATCGACTTCACAAAAGAAGAGTGCATTAATAGGCCTGAAACACTCTTGGCATTATCTTGTTTTAAAAGGGATAAAGTCGAACTAAATTCACTTCCCATAAGTACTGCTGCAAGACATAACACTAAATAGGTCGCGTAGTGTGTTTTTACATTTTTATGTGCATTTTTCTTAATTTCACTTAGTTTCATACTTAAATAATAGCATATCTGTAGTAAAATATTTCCAAAAAGAAAGGGGATTTATGATGAATCCAATTATTCAAAGTTTATGTGACCGCAAGTCTTGTCGCATTTTTAAAGATAAAGAAATATCACAAGAAGAAAGAAAATTGATATTAGAAGCTTGCATGCAGGCACCGAGTGCAGGAAACCAACAAATGTATACAATTATTGATGTACAAGATAAGAAACTACAAGAAACACTATCTAAAACGTGTGATAATCAATCTTTTATTAATCAGGCTAAAATGGTTTTAATTTTCTGTGCCGACTTTCAGAAATGGTATGATTTATTTAGCTATGAAAACTGCAATCCAAGAAAACCAGGCGTAGGCGATTTATTATTGGCCGCAACGGATGCGACTATTGCCGCACAAAATGCGGTTGTAGCAGCCGAAAGTTTAGGAATTGGATCTTGTTACATTGGTGACATTCTAGAACAGCATGATTTACATAGAGAATTATTAAATCTAAGTGAATATGTAGTCCCTGTATGCATGTTAGTACTTGGATATCCTGCAGAGGATCATTTTAAAAGGCAAAAACCAAAGCGTTGTCAATTAGAAGATATTGTTTGTGTTGATCAATATCATAGAAAAGACAAACAGGAATTAAAAAATATGTTTGAATATAAAGCTGGAAATAAAACATTAAACGAATGGGCAACAGCTTTTTGTGAACGAAAATACAATTCGGATTTTTCAAAAGAAATGACAAATTCTGTACAAAAATATATTGACCAATTTAAAAGTGAAGCCGATTAAGACTTCACTTCTTTCCTTATAGTTTTAAAGCAATATTTACGCCATCACGAACCGCTTCCAAAGCTTGTGCTACACTTGATGCATCACCAAATAAGTATGTTTCTTTTCCTGTTTCCCGAATAGCTTCATATAGACTTGGATCTGGTTTTGAACCTGTCGCATATACGATAAAGTCAAATTTTCCTAAGTTTTGTGTTTCTCCACCTTTTTCAACCTTAACACCATCTTCTACAGATATGAGTTTTGTTTCTGTTAGTGCCTTGATTGGTAAACTTTGAATACGAGTCATTGTAGGAACTAAGTTTGCAGGAGATTCTCCATCATCAATATTCTTTTTCATTTCTAAAATTGTAACATGTGCATCCAGGTGTTTTTCACAAATATATTCACTGGCTTCAACACCAACCATGCCTCCACCTACGACAAGGATATTTCCGTGTACATCAACTTTATCACCTAAAATATCATGTGCTGTACAGGCATTTTCATTGGGTCTATTTGGAATAGAACCGTTGCATACGAGTACCACATCAAAATCATGTACATCACTTACTTTCACTTCATGATTTAAATGAACTGGAATTTGTAGTCTTTGACATTCACTTTCTAAATAATCAATCCATTTATGCATTTCTTTTTTCGGGGTAATCTTGCTGGCAAGATTGATCTGTCCACCTAACACACCACTTTTTTCAAAAACTTCTACATCAAGTCCTCTTAAAGAACACATTCTTGCAGCGCTTAATCCACCGATTCCGCCACCTACAATCATCACTTTTTTATTCGATGTAGATGGTTCTATCTTCATTTCCATTTCATGACCACAGAATGGATTGATAACGCAAGTTCCGCATAAACGCTTTGTTTGTTGTCCAACACATCCTGCAAGGCATCCTGTACAAGGTGCAATTTGTGCATCTTTATCTTCTTTTGTCTTCTTGACAAAATCTGGATCTGCAAGTAAAGCACGACCTAGCACAATACCATCGACTTTGTCTTCTTCCACTAAAGAACGAGCTAATTTCGCATCATTAATCTTTCCCACCAACAATACGGGTACATGACTGATTTCTTTGATTCTTACGGCTTCTTTCAAATTAGTTGCGCACTCTTCTCCATGACTAGGCATAATTTTATTTGGCAACTCATATTGAGATCCACCCGAAACTTCAAAGGCATCCACACCTCGTTTTTCGAGTTCTGGTATCAATTGAAGTGTATCTTCAATTGTACTTCCACCTGGAATCTTCTCCGATCCAGAAATTCTTAAAACAATCGGAAAATCATCTCCACATTTTAATTTAATCGCTTCTACCACTTCAAATAATAAACGTGCACGACGCATTAAATCGCCACCATATTCATCGGTTCGCTTATTTTTTAAAGGACTTAAGAAAGAGCCTAGAAGCATATATCCATGAGCACAATGCAGTTCAATTCCATCAAAACCAGCTTGTTTTGCCTGATAAGAAGTATTCGCATACATCGAAATAATATTTGGGATTTCTTCTATTTTTAATTCACGAGTTTGTTGATACATAGAATTTAAATAGCCACTACTAGAAATTGGTGTAACCCCAAAGAATGAGGAGATACTTTCTGGTCCTGGATGCGTAATTTGAGGAATGATTTTTGTCCCATACGCATGGATCTTATCCGTAAATTTTTTGTATTCCAAAATGCTTTCTTCACTTCTAAAACATAGCGTATTTCCTAAATAAGGTGTATTAGGATCCACACTTGTCGCATCCGTAATAATACATCCTACTTCTCCTTTAGCTCTTTCAAGCCAATATGCCTGTTCTTGTAATGTAGGAATTCCCGTTTGATCTCCATATCCTAAAGACATCGGCGCCATAAATGTACGATTTTTTAAGGTCATCGAACCAATTTGAAGTTCATCAAATAATGTTGTCATATCGCTACCTACTTATTAATTTCTAATACTGCATGATACGCATCTTTAAATGCATCTAAAGCAACACCTGCTTTTTTACAATCACCAACGATGTATGTAGGAATACCTAAATCTGTATACATACTTGTATCGTTTGCCTTTGATCCAACAGCCATAATGACACTATCATATGGATATTCTTTGCCACTGGCAACAACTGCATGATCTTCAATTCGTTCTACAGTGGCACTTGTTTCAATTGTGATTGGCATTTGTGCCATCGCAAACTGCGCTGTAATTTGACGCAATGGTCCTAGATCCTGTAAAGCTTTTTCTTTCATTTCTAAAATAATGACTTTCTTTTGTCTTGAAGCCAAGAATTCAGCGGTTTCAAAACCAACAAGACCACCACCAATAATGACGACGTTTTCACCTGGTACTTCTACTTTTTCACTCAATACATCATGTGCAACAATAGCTCTTTCACTACCTTCAATTGGAAGTACAAATGGACTAGATCCAATCGCAACAATGAGTGCATCTGGCTTAATTTCTTCTAGCATTTCCTTAGTAACAACAGTATTTAAGTGCACCTCAATTCCAGATTCTTGAACATCCAAAATCATTTTATCTACCGCATTTTTAAAGTCTTTTTTAGCCGAAATAGCACCGGCCAATAAGAATTGTCCACCAAGGCTTTCACTCTTCTCAAATAAAATTGGTGTATTGCCTGTTTCTTTTAAATCTAGCGCTGCTTCCATACCTGCAATTCCACCACCTAAGATGACAACTTTTTTAGAAACAGATCCAGTTTTCAAACCTAATGTTTCTTCTTCTAGTAAGCCAGGATTTCGCATACAAGTAATGTGTTTAATCGCTGGATTATATAAAGATGCACAGAATGAGTCGTAGCAGCCTTGGTTACATCCAATACAATAGCGAATTTGATTCACTTTACCAGCTTTGGCCTTGTTACAGAAATTAGCGTCGGCAAGTTGAGCACGTGCCATGACAACTAAATCGGCCTTGTCATCTTCTAAAATCTTTTCGGCAAATTCAGGCGTATTGATACGTCCACATGGCATTGTCAACATACCTGTTTCTTTACGAATGCGTGCAGCATCTTCTACGTTAAATCCATTTTCAATATCCACTGGAGCCACTTCATATAGTGTAGCTGCCGTTAAGATATTTCCACGACTAATATTCAATACATCCACACCGAATTCTTTGGCATCTTTACAGAATTCAATCACTTCTTCAACCGTTAATCCACCTTCCAACATGTCATCATGACAATCTACACGCATGAATAGTGGCATATCTTCTGGCATATTGGCACGAATCGATTTAATACATTCCAATGGGAATTTTTTACGATTTTCAAAAGAGCCACCCCACTCATCACTTCGATGGTTGATTCCACCCGAAAGCATAGAGTGTGGTAAATAGTTATGCGCACAATGGAATTCTAAACAATCAAATCCAGCTTCTACTGCACGTTTTGCAGCTTGTCCAAACTTATCTATTATATCGAGTAATCTTTCGTTTGTGATAGCTGGCACTGTATATTGTGGACTTAATGGTAAGTCATTGGGTACTAAGATTTGAGCCGTTTGATCTGAAGCTACGGCTAATCCACCTTGCCATAATTGAATGCAAGTTTTTCCTCCAGCTTCATGCACGGCATCATTTAATTTTTTAAATTCTGGAATGTATTTGTCTTCGGCAATCGACAAGAATCCAAAAGGTGCACTGGCCGCATCAACACTTGTAACTTCAATTGTATTTAATCCATTTCCACCTTTTGCACGAGCCACATGATACGCAATCAGCTTATCTGTAACACTCTTTCCATCTTCACTTTCCGCACTTTCATGTGTTCCCATCGCAGACATGACAACACGATTTCTTAATTCCATACCACGAATCTGTATGGGTTCAAACAATTTGTCAAACATTTGATTCTCCTCCTTTTCGTATGTTTATTTCTTATTTTATTATACTTCAATTGTTAGCGGTTTCACATATACAAAAGAAAAAGAGCTGTCATTCTTTGACAACTCGTACGGTTTCAATACCATAATATTTCATGACTTCAATAGAAGACTCACTAATAACTTCTCCTGGAATCACTGGAAGAATCGCAGGAGGACAAGATACAGTCACACTGGAGCATACTTGTCCTAATGATTTAGATACATCCAATGTTATGCTTGACGAAAATAAAGCTTGACGCACATTCATGGCTTTTTTAGATTGTTCTAATTTTGGTGGTTTATTTATTAAAAGAGGTTTTCTTTCAATTCCACATAAACATGTCTCTAATCGTTTTAAGTCATCCTTCGTATTATATGGAGATGGCATTAATACAATATAGTCTGAATCATAGAATTCAGGATAGATATCACATTCCATTAAAAGATTTGCGATTTCATTTCCAGTATAGCCAAACTCTTTCGTTGAAATCGTTATCTTCATGGGTTCACCAGATAATATCGTGTATCCATGTTGAACTAATGTATTTTTCAAAGAGGCAACACTTCGAACACATTCAGACAAAGAGTTTCTAAACGTAGTATCCAACACCTTATTTGCCGCATCTAAAGATGCCATAATCAAATAGGATGGACTTGTAGAAGAAAAGTATTCCATAAAATGTTTTACATCATTTTTCCATACTTGATTCAAAGACTCACTTAAGTGAAGATAAGCTCCTCCTGTAAGTACAGGTAGTGTTTTATGGGCCGAATCACAACATAGATCAGCTCCTAAATCAATAGGATGTAAAGACGGTTCTAAAAAACGAAGATATGCACCATGCGCATTATCGATGGCGAGTAGTACATTATGTTTTTTACATACACTAGCTAAAGACTGAATATCCAAAAGATTTCCTAAATAGTCTGGATTTGTCAGATATACAGCCGTTGGGTGACTTTCAATAATTGCCTTTTCTAAATCCTCTGCATGTATCTTACAAGATAAGTAATCACTCTTTCCATATAACCATTCAATCTCAAAATCTAAAAGTGCAGCAGCATGAATAAAACTTCGATGCGCATTTCTTCCTGCAAGAATCTTAGTTTTCTTCCCTTTACTTTTAGCATCTTGGCATAATATTGTGCACATCGTTTGAATGCATAAAGTAGAGCCTTGCGTTGAATAATAGGTTGGACAACCAAATAAAGAGGAAGCATTTTGTTCACTTTCCTTAATAATCCCCTCTGCCGCAAACAATTCATCGGCTCCATAAATTTCTGTAAGATCCATTCCTTCAAAACCAAGAATGCCAGCACCTTTATGGCCTGGCATATGCATTCTTACAGGTGATTTTTCTTGATACGATTTTAGAAAACTAACAATCGGCGTCTTCATGATTATTTTCTTTCATATCACGAATAATGGCTACGGCAAGGGCACACTCTAGTCGTTTACAGAATAGTTCACAACCCTCTTTATATACACCTTTGACAGATCCTGTCGCATGATATGCATTGGCTGCGCATCCTCCAGAACAATAAAGTCTTGCCCAGCAATCTGCACATTCTTTACGTGCATATACGTTGCATGATGCAAATTCATTCTGAATCTTTTTGTTTGTGACACCCGTATAAATGTCTCCTAATTTAAAGGCTTCTTCTCCTACAAATTGGTGACAAGGATATAAATCTCCCCATGGTGTTACGGCCATATATTCAGTTCCTGAACCACATCCTGAAATACGTTTATAAATACATGGTCCACCTTTTAAATCAATCATATAGTGATAGAAAGTAAATGGATCTTTCTTCTCATCATATTCCAACATCAACTTCGCTAAATCTTCATATTGTTTTTTCACAACTTCACGATCTGCTTCTGTTAATGCAGCAGGATCATCTGACTTGGCAACAACAGGTTCCATACTTAATTCTCTAAATCCTAAATCTAACATTTGTTGCACATCTTTTAAGAAGTCTGGATTGGCATGAGTAAAAGTACCACGCATATAGTAATTTTTACCTTCACGAGCCTTTACTAACTTTTGGAATTTAGGAACGATTGTATCAAAACTTCCCTTACCAGAATAATCCACACGATAACGGTCATGAACTTCTTTACGTCCATCTAAGCTTAATACAACGTTGCTCATTTCTTTATTTGCAAATTCAATTACGTCATCATCAATCAACATACCATTTGTCGTTAATGTAAAGCGGAAATTCTTTCCAGCTTCTTTTTCAATACTACGAGCATAGGCAACCAATTGTTTAACTACATCAAAGTTCATTAGTGGTTCTCCACCAAAGAAATCCACTTCTAAGTTTCTGCGTGTTCCTGAATTTTCCACCAAGAAATCAAGAGCTCGTTTTCCCGTTTCAAAACTCATCAATGCACGGTCCCCATGGTATTTTCCTTGGCTGGCAAAACAATACGAGCAATTCAAGTTACAAGTATGGGCAATATGAAGACATAAAGCTTTAATGACACCACTTGTCTTAGCCTTTAACTGGCCTGCCATTGGCTCATATGTATCTTCACTAAATAAACGACCTTGTTCTTTTAATTCTGTAATTTGGTCGTAACATTCTTCTAATTCAGATGTTTCAACACTAGGATATTTCTCCTTCATTTCTAAAACCAAGGTGTTTTTATCTTTATCTAAAAATTCAGCAATCATATCATAAGCAATTTCATCTACCACATGAATGCTTCCTGAACAAATATCCAATACAATATTCTGATCAAACATCTTATACTGATGAATCATCTATATTTCCTCCTCAAAATTTAAAAAATGCTGCCTTAAAGGCGGCATTAAAAATGCCGAATCACTTCGGCATTTCTTAATTACTTACTTTCTTTATTATTTTCGCAAGCTTGGTTCGCGATTCCGCAGCTAGTTTTACAAGCTGATTGGCAAGAAGTTTGGCATTCTCCACATCCACCATTTTTTGCGCTTTCACACAAGTTACGAGTATCTACTGTATTAATATGTTTCATGATTATATACCCCCATATAAATTCCCTTTTATTTTAACACGCCAACCAAAGAATATCAAATTAAAAAGGCATTCCGAAGAATACCTTTTTAAACTATTTAGAAATTTCTTCCTTAGTACGGAATACGTAACGACTCGTTACTGTAGCACCTTCTGGAGCACCAGAGTATGAAGCATATTCTTTATTCATAGCTTTGATTTCATCCATTACACTTTGTAAGGTTTCAAGTTCTCCAACACCTAAATCAACCTTTTCTTTTAATTGATCCAATCCTTCAGATTTGAATTGTTCATTACCCTCATACAATTGTTTAGCACCTGAATTCAATGTTTCAAATGCTTTACCCAATGTATCTAATCCATCAGCCATTTCATTGAATGTTCCACTTTGTCCAGCTAATGTTCCTGTTGCATCTGATAATGCACTAGCACCACCATTTAATGTAGCATTGTTTGATGTTAATTGAGTAGTTCCAGCTTTTGTTTTATCAATTCCAGCTTTTGAAGCTTCGGTCAAAGTTTCAAGTTTTTCGTTTAAAGCCTTTGCTCCTGCTGTTAATTTATTTGAACCTTCAATTAATCCATTCATATATTTATTGATGTCTGTTTTGGCAGATGAAAGAGATTCAAAATCAAGATCTTTCGTAGCATCTTGTAATTTTCCGATATCGTCTTTAGAAGTATTTACATCCTTTTGTAATTGTCCAATTGCATCTTTTGATTGTGACACAGTTCCAGATACTGTTTTTACTGAATCATTCAAATCCTTTAAAGTTGCATTTAAATTTTTAAAAGAATCAGTCATATCTGTAAATGAAGTTAAGTCTCCCACATTTTCAATGTTATCAATAGATGCCATTTGAGCATTTAATGCAGCAATTTGATTATCAATAGCACTCGTATCAACATTTCCCTGTACAGTCACGGTATTTCCATTTTCATCTTGTTGAGTTGTTACAGCACTAGCTACCAATGCAGATTTTGCAGTATTCAAAGCATCAATACTACTCTCTATATTTGCTTTTAATTGTTTTTTTGCTTTATCTAAATTGCCTTGGGCATCAGCAATAGTTTGCTCATTAGCCTTATAAGCATCTGTATTCTTTTGTTGTGCTTGCATTACTTCTGTTTCAGCAGCTTCTAAATTTTTCTGAAGTGTAGGCAAACTATTAATTGTTGATTGTACACTTCGTAAAGTTGTTTCCATTTGTTCAATTATACCAGAGTCTCTTAGTAAAATTCCATCTAATTCATTTATAACATTTAATGCAGAATCTAGTTGTTTTCCTAATTTATCCATATCTGGAGTTTCCATTTTTTGGTTTATACCCATTTTAATAGCGTTTAAATTATTGGTTAAATCCTCCAAGCCCCCAACTAAATTTGTATCTACTTTTTGTTGAATCAACTGTGTATTTTGAGGAATACCATATAATTGGTTAACACCCTCATTGATTGCACTAGCACCAGCTGTATATTGACTAATACCTGTTTGTAAGGCTTTAACACCATCATTTAATTGGATAGCACCTGCAGATAATTGTCTTACTTGATCAGATGAACCTGTTAATGGAGCAGCTTGTTCTTTTAATTGAGTTGTTCCATCATACAATTGTTTTGATCCATCAATCAATTGATTGTCGGCTTCAATTAATTGATCAATTCCATCTGTTAATTCAGATACTGAACCAATTTCACCTAATTCACTTGCCAAATCAATTTCATTTGTCATACCAACCATGATAGAACCTAAATCAAAATCATTGACATCCGCTTCTACTGTTACATCATCACTGATTCCTAATTGATTATTTACTTTGTCTAAACCTGCAGATTTTAATGTTTCATTCAAGCCTGGTATATTCGCAAATGCCAACATTTCATTTGTTCCATCATTTACAATCTTACCAGATTCACATTTTACATTTGAGAACTTGCCAGTACTCATATTCAACATACCACCAGCTAAATAACTAGGGTGAATTACAATGGATTTGCCATTGATATTTTTAACTTTTGAATAATTATTTGTGAAAGAAATTGTTAATTTTAAATGTCCAGACTTACCTTCTATATCTTTTGCAGACATTTCCTGGCCATCTAATTCATAACGAATCTTAACAGACACAGGAAGTTGTTTTGTGGCTGTACCTTCATAATACACGTCATTACCTTTCGCATTCCATGTATATGTATTTCCGTCTTTTGAAGGTTTTTCATTTGATTTAATGTTCTTAACATCTGTTAAGTTTAAAGTTTCTTTAATATTATTAATTCCATCCTCATCATGTAACCAGCTAGATACAATTGTATCGCTGATTGAACCATCAGAGTTTAATACAGAATAAACGGTTTCTGTTTTTTCTGTAGGATTTTCATCATTACTTTGCGCAAATACAGTCACAGGCATCATACTTCCTGCCATAACTGCACTCAACAATACACTACCAACTACTTTTACTGTATGACTTAAATTCATATTTATTCTCCTTTCGCTTCCATGTTTGATTCTGGCCAATTCTTTGTCGTCTTTTCAATGAACTTGTGGCAGAAAATCAACAATGAAGGCAATACTAATAAGATACTTACGACTGAAATTAATGCACCACGTGCTAATAAGATAACTAATGATTTAATTAAATCCATCTTAGCTACAAAGCTTACACCGATACATGCGGCAAAGAATGAGAATCCACTTGTCATAATGGACACACTCGATTTTTCCATCGCAATCAAAGCCACTTCCTTAACCTTCTTACCATGCGATAATTCTTCTTTAAAACGCGTTGTCATTAAGATGGCATAGTCTACTGTGGCACCCAATTGAATAGTTCCGATAACCATACTTGCGATAAATGGAAGTGTAGTTCCTGTAAAGAATGGAATACCCATATTGATTGTGATCGCAAATTCAATGGTTAGTACTAAAATGACTGGAAGTGCAAATGATTTAAATGTTAAGGCAACAATGATAAAGATCATGATTACAGATAATACGTTAACCATCGCAAAGTCTGTATTTGTTGTTGTGATCAAATCACGTGTCATACTTCCTTCTCCACCAATCATACCCTTCTTATCATATTTATGAATGATGGTATCCATTTTATCTAACTGTGTATTTAATTTATCGGTTGCAGCTTTATAATCACTGTTCACAACAATTAATTTCTTTCCACCATTTTGGAAAATATCCTTTACTACACTTGGAGTAAAGTTGGATGCAAGTCCTGGACCCACAAATTCTTCATACGCTAATACGTTATGAATTCCTTTTAAATCTTTGATTTCAGAACACATATTCTGAATTTCATTTGTCGTTAATTTATCATCCACTAAAACGAAATGCGTTGTTGTCATATCAAATTTATCTTTTAACTGATTTGTACCAATGATACTCGCAAAATCACCTGGCATACCAGAAATCAAATCATAATAGATATTTGTATGTGCCTGACCATATCCAAATGGAATGAAAATCAATACGAAGGCAACAAGAATTTTCTTATAATGTCTAATGACAAAACGAGGAACTCTATGTAACTCATTCAAAATTGTTTTATGTTTGTACTTTTCAATCGTCTTATCAAAGAACATCAACAAGCTTGGCAAAATGAAGATGGTTGATAATACACCAAGAACAACACCTTTGGCCATGACAATACCAATATCTCTACCTAGTGTTAACTGCATTACACACAAGGCAACGAAACCAGCAATTGTTGTGATTGAACTTGAAGTAATTGAAGTAAACGTAGCTTTGATGGCCTTAGCCATAGCCTCTTCATTTGGAAGTTTTTGTTTTTCTTCTTGATATCTATGTAATAAGAAGATGGAATAATCCAATGTTACAGCTAACTGTAATACAACGGCCAAAGCCTTTGTGATATAACTAATTTCACCCAAGAATACGTTTGTACCAAAGTTATAAACGATTGGGAAAATCATTCCTAACATAAATACAACTGGAGCAATCGTACTCTCTAATCCTAAGAACAATACGATCATACATAATACAACCGCAATACCTGCATAGATTGGCGTATCGTGTTCTGTTTGATCTTTAGTATCTTCACTGATGGCTGACATACCACCTAAGTAACAATCATCTTTTGTATATTTTTTTATTTTACTAATCGCATTCATTGTACGCATTGACGATGTTGGCTCTTTAAATGTAACAATCATCATTGTACTGTCGCCAGAATAAAGCATATCCTGAATGCTTTCTGGAATTGCCTGTTTTGGAACAGAGATATCTAATACATCATCTCTCCAAATACATTTTTCAACTCCATCAATTTTATTGATCTCTTCCTTAATTTTTGCGGCCTCTTGATCCGTCTTGTTGTTGACAACCAAGAAGTCTACACTCGATAAGTTAAAATCATCTCCAAGAATCTTTTGTGTTTTCATAGATTCTGAAGTCGAAGGTAAATAAGATAATAAATCGTAATTAATATTTGTATTGAAATAACCAATTGCACTTGGAATCAAAAGAACAATGGCCACAGCCAAAATCATATTACGATATTTAACTATCCATTTTGACATCTTATCCATATCGAATCACCTTTTTTTCTATCCTTTCCTTTACTACGTTAAGAGTATAGTACCAAACTGACCGCTAGTCAATATTTTTGTTTTATTTTTTTAAAATTCCTAATATACAATTATTTTAATATGTTCAATCGGTCATTTTTATTTGTATTTTCTAAATTATTGTTTATAATAAGGATGGTGATAAGCATGAAAAGTAAGATAATCGAAAACAAGAAAATAAAAGAAAACAACCTCTTACAGGCTGCCTTTAATCTATTCACAAAAGAAGACATCACAAATGTCTCTGTTAATGATATTGTAAAAAACGCGGGAGTCGCAAAAGGAACATTCTATCTTTATTTCAAAGATAAATACCAAATACGCGATATTCTAATTCAAAAAGAAGCACATCGCCTATTTGAAGAAGCCCACAAACAATTAGAAAAGAATGATATTCGTAATTTTGAAGACTCTGTTATCTTCTTGATTAATCAAGTATTGATTCGACTAGAAAACAATCCATTGATTTTAAAATTCGTTGAAAGAAACCTATCTTGGGGCGTGTTCCATGCTCAGTTAAATACGGCTATCGATAATGATAGTTTCAATCTTATAAAAGAGTTTAACGAAATCGCAACCGCAAATGGATATGAATTTGAAAATTCAGAAGTCATACTCTACTTAATAGTTGAACTTACAGGAAGTACTTGCTACAACAGTATTCTTCACAGTCAACCCCTTCCTATCGAAGAATATAAACCCATTCTTTTCGATTCCATTCGAGCTATTCTTTCCCAAGGAAAGAAAAAAAGCTAGGACAAGCCTAGCGCACAATAATATAAA
>ULYL01001943.1_pt1 | contig 16375 bp, 9 predicted proteins | sample 1962211 | NCBI WGS metagenome assembly ULYL01 (sample SAMEA4835864, study PRJEB28245) | human gut metagenome | biome: gut microbiome; material: fecal sample | place: Denmark | collected 2008
ATCTCATTCTCAATCACTTATAAAAAATACGTACTTTCATGCCCTGAAACCAACATATAGTTGGTAGCGGGCAAGATTGGCGCGGTGGCGGACGGGAGGGTCAGAATAGCGAGCAAGACAGCCGGAGCGGCGGAGAAGATGAATGGGGGCTGCGGCAAGACGGAGGATATGACGGTCAAGACGGATGAAGCGGCGAAGAAGTGGAAGACTATCGGCAAAGAAGACGGAGGATGCGGCGGAGAAGACGGAGGATGTCTGCAACAAATTTGCGCCAATTTCGCAGATCGTCGAGACAAGAGTTGCGCAACTTTTTGCGCAAGCGGGCGATGTGCAAATGGTCTCAAAATAAACTGCTTGGAATGGCAGAAAACGCGACGATGGCCGCGGTTTTTGCCTAAAAAAGCTGCAAAAATGAAAAAAAAAGGACAGAAAGGATAGATTTTACAAATAATCGCATAACTTTGCACATAATTAATATAGGCGCAAACATAAATCAATATAAATGCGCTTATAAACGGAATAAACAGAATTTCAAATTCCTGGCATTGTATCAACAGACTGCCTCGACCAACAAGGAAACTGAGAACAACTGAAATGAGAACAATCAAGCGAATAGTGCTTACACTGTCTATGGCCTTATTGTGCTGCCCGCAAGTCTTTGCAGACAGCATCATGGACCGTATGCGCACCCGCGACTTCTCCCCCATCGACTACATGGGCTATGTGCTCACCATGTGGTACAATGGTTTCTTCAACTATCCCTTCGTGGTGCGTGTCAGCATCTTCATGATTCTCATCTGCTGTATATCAATGGTCTTCTTTACCATTTCTATCAGTGTCAACAAGCATTTCGAGGGCCGACGCAACCGCATCTACAACCGCTACTACAAGCGTTTCTACGACATCTTCTGCGAGATAACACTCAATAAGGACAAACTCACCCGCAACGAGATCGACGAGCGCATAGGCCTCACCACCCGCGACATAGCCCGCCGCAAGAAGCCCAAGTACATGTTTGCGCTGTGCATGCTGCTGGTGCAGGTCAAGTCAGACTACTACAACGAGTACAACTACCGCAACGTGCGCACCCTCTGCAACGCCCTCGCCATCGAAGAGTTCATGGAGCGTATGCTCGTGTTCGGTTCGCGCACCAACAGGCGTCGCGCGCTGCAAATCTCCCAGTTCATGATGATTGACCTGCCCGAGTCGGTGCTGGTGCGCCTGCTCAACTCTGTCAACCAGGTCATCCGCAAGGAGACACGTATGTACTATCTGTGGCTGAGCGACTACAATCCCTTCAGATTCTTCATGGAGAGCGAGCTGCACAACTATGAGTGGCGCGAATGGGACGCTCTGGAGATACACTTCCTGATGAGAGCACGCCATATAGCCAACAAGGAGATGCCCTCGCTGCCCCCTATCATCGCCGAGTGTGAGAACGAGAAGCTGCAAGCCTGTCTGATCAGAGAGGTGGGCTACTGGGGCACAGCCGAGGATATGGACAACATGAAGAAATACCTGGCCCACAAGAGTCAGGTGGTACGCCAGGCTACCATAGAGTGTATCATCAAGGCCCATCTGGTATCAGCAGAGCCGCTGCTCATGGCTGCCTACGCCCATCAGAACGAGCAGCTGCGCCTGTTTATCCTCCGCGCCCTGGTGACATTCAATACGGGCCGCGCCATCCCCTTCTTCCTGAAAGCATGGAGCGAGTCCAAGGTCCAGTCGACCAAGCTCAACATCATCATGTCGCTCAGCCTGTATGGCGAGAAGGGCATGGAAGAGTTTGAACGCCTGGAGAGAGAGTGTACCGACAAGGACGACAGTTTCCTCTTCAAGCAGGTTAGAGTGTTTGACAGTTATATCAAGAATTTGGCACGATGAAAGAGATTATATTATACACCTACGGATATCTCGTCTTCTTCTACTCGATGGCGCTGATGTTCAGCTACGTGATGCTGGTGGTCCTGTCGTTCAGAGAGACACGCCGCTCGCGCCACTCCCTGAGCGACATCTACGTGAAGAAGATATTCGACAACTCGCCCTATACCCCCGGTGTGTCTATCGTGGCTCCCGCCTACAACGAGGAAAACACCATCGTGGACAACGTGAAGTCGCTGCTCTCGCAAGACTGGCCCAAGTTTGAGGTCATCATCGTCAACGACGGTAGCAAGGACCGCACGCTGGAGAAGATGATTGAGGAGTTTGATCTCGTCGAAGTGCCCTATCTCTACAAGCAGCGCATCATCGCCAAACCCTTCAAGCGTATGTTTATCTCCAACCGCAAGGAGTATGAGAAACTGCGCGTGGTGGACAAGGAGAACGGTGGTACCAAGGCAGACCCCGTGAACGCCGGTCTGAACGTAGCCAACTATCCCTACTTCATCAATACCGACGTAGACTGCATCCTCTCCAAGAACGCCATCCGTATGTGTGTGCGCCCTATGGTGGAAGAAAGGAACGTGATAGCCGTATCGGGCGTGATGAACATCTCCAATGCCTGCAAGGTGGTCAACGGCGAGCTCATCAAGTACCGCATACCCTGGTCGCCCATCCCTCTGTTCCAGACACTGGAGTATCTGCGCTCGTTCATGATAGGCAAGATGGGCTGGAGCCACATCAACGCCATGCCCAACGTATCGGGAGGCTATGGTATGTTTGACACCGAGATAGCCATCAACGCCGGCGGCTACTCTGCCGACTCGCTGGCAGAGGATATGGACATGCTTACCCGCATGATAGGCTACTGCTGCGACTTCGACAAGCCTTACCGCGTGATACAGATACCCCAGACCTGCTGCTGGACGGAAGGTCCGTCAAACCTGCGCATGCTGTACCGCCAGCGTGTGAGATGGGGACACGGCCTGATACAGACATTTGCCAAGTATTACCGCATGATGTTCAAGAAGAAATACCGTCAGCTGGGTCTCATCACGATGCCCTACCTCTTCATCTTCGAATTTATCGCCCCCGTCATCGAGCTGATAGGTTTCTGCACGTTCCTCTACCTCGCCTTCACGGGCGGCGTCAACTGGGGCACAGCCTGGATTATCTTCCTGATGATGTATATCTTCTGCTTCCAGCTCTCGTTTGTCGTCATCTATTACGACTATCTGCAGACCCGCATGCGCGGCTGGAGCTATCTGCGACTCGTGCTCGCCGCCCTGCTCGAGCCCTTCTTCTACCACCCCTTCATCATGCTCTTCTCGCTGCGCGGCTACCTCAAGTTTATCATGGGTAAGCGTATCGTATGGGGCGAGATGCAGCGCAAGGGCTTCAACAATCCCAACAGCGGCAACGCTCAGGGCCAGGCCGACAACAGTCCCGGCCCCGACATCACTATAGCCACCCAAACCACCGAATAAAGAACCAAAACCAAAGTCATGATGATGAAAATACATAAACCACAGATATGCGGCATGGCGCTGACCCTGATGATGGCAGCCTCGGCACTCACGTTCACCCCTGTACAGGTGCAGGCACAGTCGATAGTGAAGACCAAGGACATCCATCTGCCCGACTACTACGACACCACGGTGCGCGCCGCCTTCAAGCGCGGCAACTGGGAGGGCGGCAAGCGTCTGCTCGACGAAGGTCTGAAGCGCTACCCCGACGTGTCGACGCTCAACGAGCTCGCCGGACGCTACTACTACCACAAGAAGTCCTACGACGACGCCCGCTTCTATCTGGTGCGCGCCCTGCGCGACAACAACGCCAACGTCGAGGCCAAGCAGCTCATCATCAATGTCGAGGAAGAGACACGCAACTACTCGAGCGCCATCTGCTACGTCAACGAGCTGCTCGAGATACACCCCTACTGGAAAGGACTCTGGCGCCGCAAAATCAACCTCTACCGCAAGCAGAAGAACAATGTGGAGGCAGACCGTCTGCTGGAGCGCCTCTGCCATATCTACCCCAACGACGCTCAGCTGAAGAAAGACCTGAACTACCGCCTCGAACAGCGCGCCATAGCCGACCGCAAGGCGGGTGACAAGAACGGCGCCATAGAGTCGCTGCAGCAGCTGGTCAACAACGACCCCAAGAAGGAAGAGCACTATCTGATGCTCTGCAACCTGCTCCTGCAGCAGGGGCGCCGCAGCGAAGCCATCGACGTGGCCGACCGCGGCGTGAGCAATCTGCCCGGCAGCTACCGCCTCATCATCAAGAAGGCTGGCATCCTGGCCGAAGACAACCGCTATGGCGAGGCGATGGCGTTTGTGGAACGCTGCATGAAGCACAACCACAGCGGCCAGCTCAGCAGCTTCTACGGACAGCTCCAGGCCGATGCCGCCCGCGCTGCCGCCAAGGGCGATCCCTATATCCTCTATGGCAAGGTCTATGAGCGCACCAAGAGCCAGGAGTCGCTCGACTATCTGCTCAATACCGCCATCACCCGCGGCTACTACGACGACGCCCTCACCTATATCGCCGCCGAGCGCAAGCGCAAGGGCGACACCGAAGACCTGCTCTACAAGGCATACATCGTAAACCGCCGTATGGGCAACGCCCAGGCTGCATCGAGTCTGCTGAGCCGCCTCTACCAGCGCAACCCCGCCAACAAGGATGTGGCTGACGAGCTGGCACGCGAGCGCCTCACCCGTGCCATGGAGATGATGAACAATGGCGATTACGGCGAAGCCCTCCCCCTGCTCGAGTTTGCCGCAGAGCACTCTACCGACAAGGAGGTGCGCGAGGCTGCCTTCAACCGCATGGTGACCTGCAACGTAGAGCTGCGCCGCTATACTGCCGCCGAGCGTGCGCTCGCCGACTATCAGGCCCAGTTCCCTGATGCGCCCAACACCATACTCAAGCACGCCGACATCCTCAGCCGCAGCGGACGCACCGAGGCGGCTCTCGAACTGCTTGCCAAGAAGTGTGAGGAGGAAGACGACGCCCTCACCCGCGCCCAGTATGTCAACGCCTACGAGGAAGCTGCCGTGCCCCACATCAAGCGCCTCATCAGGCTGGGCGCCTATGGCAAAGCCTATACGCAGAGCCTGCGCCTGCTCGAGATATGCCCCCTCTCTGAAGACGGTCTGCAATATGCCGTCAACACCTCTGCCCAGCTCAAGCGCTGGAAGGAACACCGCCGCTGGGTGGCTCTCGGCCGCGAGCGCTACCCCAATGACAACTTCTATGTGGTCAAGCAGGCTGCGCTCTACACCACCGACCGCAAGTACTCCAACTCTCAGGACATCCTGCTGCCCAAGGTGGCAGAGTATATGGGCGACTCGCTGCTGATACGCGCCAACAGTACCAACAGCAGCGACTGGGCCATGGCGCTCCTGGAGCGTCACCAGAACGACTCGGCTATGGCCGTCATCAACAAGGCGATAGAGTATGACAGCGAAAACCGTCTGCTGCTCTACACCAAGGGTCTCATCTTCGAGGCTAAGCATGAGTATGACTCGGCTTACGTCTACCAGAAATACTACCGTCCGGGCTACGGCGAGGAGGCTTCGTTCCAGCGCCATCTCGACGGACTCGTGGCACGCGGCTACCGCAATGGACTCAACTTTGAATACCTGCAAGGACGCTATGGAGAAGAAGATGTTATCACGGCTGTGGCTTCGATAGAGTATACACGCAAGCTGGACGACACCGACGCCGTCGGCGTGCGCTTCAACTACGCCGGCCGCGAGGGTGCCGCCAAGGACACCAAGAGCGACGACCAGCAGCCTGGAGGTACGGGCATCCAGCTGGTGGGCGAATGGACACACCAGTTTGACGACCTGTGGTCGGGAACGGCTACGGTGGGCTTGGCCAACAAGTACTTCCCCCAACTCATGGCTAACGCCCGTCTCACCCGCAACTTCGCCCATGACTGGGAAGGCGAGGTGCATGCCGGTTTCCGCCGCATCAACTCCTACGAGAAACGGTTCAGATGGCAGGCTACGGGTGAGGACTCGCCGGCATGGGTCTTCGACCACTGGGACGACACCCACAATCTGCTGCTCAACCTGGGCATCGGCGCCAGCAAGACCATCGACCTCTTCTGGCTCAACGGTCGTCTGGACCTCTACAACATGAAGAGTAAGATGTATGCCAACCTGATGCTGCAGGGCAAGTACTTCATGCTCAACGACGGCAAGTCGTGCATACAGGCACTGGCGAGCATCGGTTCGGCGCCCGAAGCGTCGATGATAGACAACGCGATGCCTGGCACCTTCAGTAGACTCAACACCCAGGTGGGTCTGGGCGGTCAGTACCGCATACACCGCAATGTCACGCTGGGCGTGCTGGGCACCTGGCTCACCTACTACACCCAGACCAACACCCGCACGGGCACCGAAGAGAGCCCCATCGACGGCGTCAATACAAGATACAAAAACCTGTTCAACATAGATGTACAAGTTCTCATCAGCTTCTAAGACGATGGCCACAGCAGTGTGCGCGCTGATGCTCGCCCTGCCTGTCACCCTGCTGGCTGCATGCTCGGGCACAGAGCTCAAGCCCTTCAGCCAGTACAGCGAGTATGCCGTCAAGGCTGCCGACGACGGCGACCCTGGCGACGCCAAATGGGCTGCCTATCTGAAGAGTCACTTCCAGAAACGGGCTACCGACCGCGACTGCATCATCGCCGGGAAAGCGCAGGACGACAGTCAGCTGCAGCTGGTGGTCGACCTCGACGGCAGCATGGACAGCGATTACGAGGTGGCTGTGGCTCCGCACGAAATCAGACTCAAGGCGCGCTCTACCGAAGCGATGCTCTGGCTGCAATACCAGTTCATGAGCTCGGCGTCGGCTGACGACGGCCGCTTCCTCTCTGCCGACCTGCCTCCCGCTGTGGTCGACTGCAGGAGCGACACCAAAGGCAGCTTCGCCTTCGAGCATCGCAGCATCTATACTCCCACCAATACCAATGCCGACATGATGCCCATACTGGGTGTGGGCAATGTAGACTTCGACTGGGGACTGTGGGGACACAATCTGCGCAAGGTCTTTACCAACGGTATACCGGCTGAAGCGACGGCTATGGTCAATGGCAAGCGCGACGCGGGGCAGTTCTGCTTCTCGTCGGAGGCTCTCTACCATGCCTATGAGCAGTTTGTGATAGACCAGTATGGCGACGGCAGCGACGGGGTGACCACCCGCTTTGCCGTAGTGCCCAACGACAATCGGCTGGTGTGCCAATGCGCCGCATGCAAGGCAAAAGGAAACACACCGCAGTCGGCTACGCCGGCGGTGACAGCCCTCATCGAGCGGCTGGCGCGCCGCTTCCCGAACCAGATGTTCTTCACCTCGGCCTACTCGACCACCAGCAAGGCTCCCACACACCGTCTGCCCGACAACGTGGGCGTGATGGTGAGCGCCATCAACATGCCTATGGCGCCCGAAGCGTCTGCCTCCAAGGGTCATGAGACGCTCGAGGCTCAGATCAAGGCTTGGCAGAAATGCTGCGTCAGAGTGTATGTGTGGGACTACATACGCAACTTCGACGACTACCTCACCCCCTACCCCTGTCTGCACCACATGCAGAGCAGACTGCGCTTCTACCGCGACCTGGGTGTCAAGGGCGTGTTCCTCAACGGCAGCGGATATGACTATGCGCCGTTCGACGACGTGCAGACCTATGTACTGGCACAGCTGCTTATCAATCCCGATGTCGACATCGAGGCTTGCGCCAGCCGCTACTTCGCCTCGGCTTATCCCAAGACGGGTCAGCTGCTCGGCGACTACTATCGCAAGATAGAAGAGCAGGCTCAGCGCGCCACGCTGCCCTTCTACGGCGGCATCGACGAGGCGCTCGGCACTTGGCTCGACGCCCAGCAGTTTGGCGAGTTCTTCTCCACGATGGACCGGGCTTCCAAGCAGGCCGACGAGGCTGAGCGCAGCAAGCTCAACCGTCTGCTTACGGCGCTTGCCTTCACCCGCCTGGAGATTATGCGCAGTCAGCAGCAGGCGCCAAGCCGTCAGCAGATAGACGCGATGACCTCGCTGCTGGCGTATCATACTGCCTTCGAAGACATGGCTAACTACCGTGAGAGCGACGGCGACCTCGATGATTACCTCAAGCAGTGGAAGGAGAGCTATCCTTGGCTCGACTCTGCCGGCAATCTGCTCCACGGCGCCAACATCGATGCCGAGCCCAAAGCCGACACCCATCTGCTCACCGACGGCAAGCAGGGCTTTGCCACAGACTATCATCTGGGTTGGCTGATCACATCGGCACCGGTACAGCGGTTCTCGGTATCATCGGGTCTGCCATCAGCAGCCGTCTTCCATGTATCGCTGCTCCACGCACCACAATGGCACATCTTCGCGCCGTCATCGATAGAGGTCGTGCAGGGCGGAGCGGTGAAAGGCAAGGCCATCATAACCTCCCCAACCGACAGCCGCCGCGTCAGGGTGAGCATCAGCGCTACGGGCTTGCAGCCTGGAGTCAAGGCCGAGGTCATCATCACGCAGACCGCTGCAGCGGAAGGGCGCAAGACGATGGCTCTCGACGAAATAGAAATAACCAACAGACAATGATGCATATACATTATTATATATATAAGGCGTCACGAGTACTCCTGCCTCTGGTCATAATAGGCATGGCAGCAGTGATGGAGACCGCATGCACAAAGCGCGTGCGGCCCACCTACATCACCGTGGCTGACTCCATACGCCACTACTATCCCGTGGTGTCTGGCGAGGTGCTTGACCTCACCTACGTGGTACGCAACGAGGGCGACGACCCGTTCCTGATTGACGATATCCAGCCCTCGTGTGGTTGCATCGACGCTCCCAAGGACATCGACGCCATTCCGCCTCATGATTCCATCACCCTCAAGTTCTCCTTCGACACCACGAAGAACATCGGCTACGTCCGCCATAGCATCAGGCTCTTTGGCAACGTGCTCCCCCGCGGCATGGCTGTACTTACCTTTGATGTCAACGTGGTACCGCCTTCCTTTGACCAACCCGACTACGAGGAAGTTCATTCGCAGCGCCGTGCCAACAATGTCGAGGAACTTGTAGATGGCAAATCCTCGGAGAAAGGATATTATACCGCTCCCGACGCCTCGCGCGACAGCCGTCAGCACGTAAGGTATCCGTGGCGCGACTGACCCCAACAAGAGAATAATCATCAAAAATATAACAAACAAACATTTACAAACATTTCAAATCATTACAATTATGAAGAAAGTATTATTCATGATTTTCGCCGCAATGACCGTGATGGCCTGCAGCGATGACTCCACTCCAGGAGTAGAGCCAGGAGGCGGCAGCCAGGCTAAGACTGAGCCAGCTACCGAAGTGTACATCCAGGGCAGCAAGGTGGCTGCCACCCGCGTAGCTGAGGTCCCGACCAACCGAGCACACTTCTTTATCCGCGTAGACAACCGTATCCCCGGCATCGGTAACTTCGACTCCAAAGAGTACTTCCCCCAGACCGAGACAGGTAAGAGCGTCATGGTCGCAGCTAACGAGGGCACCGTCGACGTGTACTACCCCAGCTGGGACAACAGCAGCATGAACCCCTGGTATGTCTTCGACACCAAGGGCGTGGCTACGCTGAAGGCCATTGACAAGATGCCCACTGTAGAGGACCTCATCAAAGCCGACAAGAGCAAAGGCAAGATCAACTTCAAAGGCGTTGACCTCAAGAAGCTCCACGTGCTGTGGTATATTGTTAAGTACCAGAACGTAGACTACCTGTGGCATGTCGACGGAGTGCTCACCGACAAGGACGTCAAGGACGTGACCGACATCCCCGGTATCGGTGAGGACATCAAGAATGAGAACAAGGACCTCGAGGACAAGAGAGACGAGAGCACCGTGCCCGCTACGGGCAACGGCAATGTGGAGGTTGACATACACCAGCAGGCCCACAAGGACTGGAGTGAAATCAAGACCTCTATCCATGTCCGCGACGAAGCCGCCAAGAAGGTTATCGTCGAAATCCCTCTCGCCAAGGAGAACGTGGCTGAGCAGGACGACTTCGCCATCCGCACCTGGGACCTGAAGATTGACGCCAAAGTCTATATCAATGGCAACGAGTACGAGTTTGGCACCACAAATCCTGTGAAGGTAACCATTGAGCATCAGGCTACCAAGGTGGTCATTACTGCCGACTGCACAGCCGCTACAGAGTACATCCAGATGCTGCGCAAGGAGTATGGCGACGGCGTGACCGTTGAGGTTCACACCTACGGCAAGGGACTCACCAACGCCCAGCTATGGGAGAAACTCAAGAAGGCCACCGTGCGCGTCGAGCCCAGCGGCTACAAGTTCTTGAAGTACAACGGCGCCACCAGCGCCTACTTCAGCAAGTAGCCGCCAGCCGTCTATACCATCCGAGACGCGATCAAAGACAAACAAATAACTGCCGTTGGCGCCTGCCTGTGTGAGCAGGCAGACGCCGACGACATCTTGATAACCATTACTAACTATTCAAAATCATCGCATCATGAAAAAAGTATTGTTTATGGCCATCGCCGCTCTCGCTATGATTTCCTGCAGCGACGACTCCACTTCCGGACAGGGGGCAGGAGGCCAGGGCTGTCAGCCCAAGACCGAGCCGGCTACCCAAGTGTACATCCAGGGCAACAAGACCGCTGCCACCCGTGCTGCGGCTACCAAGGTGAACAAGAAGGGTGCCTATTTCTTCATCCGTTTAGACAACCGCATCGCTGGCGCCGAGGACTGCAAGTCGGGCGACTATTTCCCCCAGGACGCTTTCGGCAACACTGTCAGGTTGCCATACAACAAGGGATATATAGACGCCGACTACGCCTACTATTCCAGCAATGACGACTACGACAAATACGTCTACGACAGCAAGGGCAAGGCCACCCTCGACGCTATAGTCGAACAACCGCAGCTCAAGAGCATCATCAAGGCCAACCTGAACCCCAAACTGAAGCTCAAGGACATAGATATCGAAGACCTCTATGTCATCTGGTACATGGTGAAGAAGCAGAAAGATGGCTGGCACGTGGACGGTGTGCTGACCAAGAAGACCAACAAGGACCTCTCGGCCATCCCCGGCGTGGGCGGCGACATCAAGGAGGAAAACAAGGACCTCACCGACAAGAAGGATGACAACACCGTGCCCGCCACCGGCGACGGCAACGTGGAGGTAGACATCCACCAGCAAGCCCACAAGGACTGGAGCGAAATCAAGACCTCTATCCATGTGCGCGACGAGGCTGCCAAGAAGGTTGTCGTCGAGATTCCTCTCGCCAAGGAGAACGTGGCTGAGCAGGACGACTTTGCCATCCGCACCTGGGATCTGAAGATTGACACCAAGGTCTACATCAAGGGCACAGAGTATGAGTTGGGCACTACCAATCCTGTACAGGTCATCGTAGAGCATCAGGCCGACAAGGTAGTCATCACCGCCGATTGTACCGCCGCCACAGAGTACATCCAGGCGCTGCGCAAGGAGTATGGCGACGGCGTGACCATCGAGGTACATACCTACGGCAAGGGACTCACCGACGCCCAGGTATGGGAGAAGGTCAAGAAGTCGACCGTGCGAGTTGAACCCGCCGGCTACAAGCACCTCAAGTACAACGGCGCCACCAGCGCCTACTTCGGCAAGTAGACCCACAGCTGATACAAGCAGCCCTTCGGCTCAGGCTATCAGCCCTATACCTTATATAATAAATAGGGCGCTGCCATCCCTGATGGATGACAGCGCCCTCTCTCTATCCGCAATGCCCACATCCGGCATTGCGGATATTGTTTTGATACTGGCTGTAAGCGTCAGGTGTGCAGTTCGTGCCCCAGCCTGCGCCGGCAGAGCCATATCTCTACCGAGTTGATGATGTTCTGCCACAGGATATAACAGCCGGGACCTATCGACGACAGCGGGTTTAGGTAGGTATAGGCTATCCAGATGGCAAAGGCGGTGTTCTTCTGCCCCAGAGCCTGCCCCGACTCGGTGGTGGCACCGAAGTAGTGACCTATAAATCTGCCCACGGCAAACTGGATGACACAGAGGACAAGCCCCAGCAGCGCGATGATGAGCAGGAAGGTCAGCGTGGTGTCAGCGTGTGCGATGTTCTTGGCCGTGGTGCCCGAGACGATGAGCAGCGAACCACCCCACATGTAGTACGACAGGTCGTTGACGCCCACTATCCACCGATGCAGCCGCTTCATGCCATGCTTCACGATATACGCCAGCACCATGGGCAGCACCAGCACCATGCACACCTCGTGCAGGATGGTCAGAAAGGCGGTGAGAAAACTCACATTGGCAGCCTTGTCTATCAGCGGGAAACATACCGGGATGAGCAGTGCCGTGATAAAGTTGGAGATGAAGGTATAGGTGGTCATCTGCTCCAGTTTGCCGCCCAACTTGGCCGTCACCACCGGCGCGGCAGCCGCCACGGGGGCTATGATGCAGGTGATGATGGCCTCGACGATGATCAGACTGTTGTCTTTGAACCTGTATTCCACCACCAGCAGCGTGAGCAGCGCCACAAAGAGCACCTGAACCACGCCCACCCACAACATCCACCTCACGGGTATCAGTCGACGGAAGTCTACCTTGCAGAAGGTGACAAAGAGTATCAAGAACATAAACAGTGGTAGGATGCGATCGCAGATGGGACCACACACCCGCGCCGCGCCGTCGAGGGCTGGCACCAGGGCAAAGACCAGATATATCGCGATGCCCGAGGCGATGGACACAGGCAGTGTCCAGTTGCGCAGAAACTGTAACAGAGACTTCATATCAGCTATCTTCAGAATCCATAATCATCTATCGCAGACAAAAGTACACTTTTTCGCGCTAACAGATGCAGCCACACCACTTTTTCTGTCATTCCGACGCCCGTCAGACGTTTTTTTCCTGTGACAGAGCAGAAAGAGCGGCTTTTCCTTTTACCACTACCCGTTTTTTAGTATATTTGTAGCATAATACCAACAAACAATAGATATGCGAAACCTTATCATCTCTTTACTCTTAAGTCTCTGTGCCTCCACGGCATGGGGAGCCAAGGCGTCGTGGATAACGGCTGCCGATGACAGTGTCAACCGCCCCAATACATGGATAGCCTTCCAGAAGGATGTGGTGATGAAGACCAAGCCGCGGAGCCTCAAGGCACGCATAGCCTGCGACTCCAAGTACTGGCTGTGGGTCAACGGCAACCTCGTGGTCTTCGAAGGCTCGCTCAAGCGTGGTCCCGCTCCCGGCGAGGGCTACTACGACGAGATCGACCTGGGCCGCCACCTCCAGCGAGGTCACAACCGCGTGGCTGTCCTCGTATGTTACTTCGGCCGCTCGGGCTTTTCCCATGAGGACAGCGGCAAGTCAGGCCTCTACATCGACTCCGACAACGCCGAGCTGTGTACCAACGCCAGCTGGATGAGCCGCATCCATCCCGCCTATGCCACAGCCACAGGCGAAGTGCCCAACTCGCGACTCTCCGAGAGCAACATCAGCTACGACGCACGCCATGCCATCGACGGATGGCAGACTGCCGACGTCTCTGCCAAGTACGGCTTCACTCCCTCGGTCGAGATTGGCTCTTGGGGCGACCGCCCATGGGGCAAGATGACACGCCGTCCGATACCCATGTTCAAGGACTTCGGCATCGAGAAGGCCCGCTTCGAGCTCCACGAGGGTGCCCGCCGCGATACCGTCATCGCCTTTCTCCCCGGCAACCTGCAGGTGACACCCGTGATAGACCTCACCGCCACCCAGGGCGGCGACACCATAGACATCTGGACCAACCACTCCCACATGGCTGGCGCCTGGAACGTCAGAGCACAGTACGTGACGCGTCAGGGACAGCAGCAGTACGAGTCGCTGGGCTGGATGAACGGCGAGAAGATTATCCTCTATCTCCCCAAGGGCATCAAGGTCAACGATGTAAGCTACCGCCAGACGGGTTATGATACCGAGGTGGTGGGTACTTTCCACTCTGACAACGATTTCTATAACCGTTTCTGGCAGAAAGCACTCAATACGCTCTATGTCAATATGCGCGACACCTATTTTGACTGTCCCGAGCGCGAGCGCGCACAGTGGTGGGGCGACGAGGTGATACTTACCAGCCAGGCTTTCTACACGCTGTCGCTCTCGTCGATAGACCTGATGCGCAAGGGCATGCTCGAACTGGCTGCCTGGCAGACCGATGAGGGAATACTCCACGCTCCCGTGCCCGGTACCTACAAGAGCGAGCTGCCCGGACAGATGCTGGCAGCCGTAGGACTCTATGGTTTCTGGAATTACTATATGAATACGGGCGATTCTGCCACCATCCGCAAGGTCTATCCTGCCGTGCGCCGATACCTTGAGCGCTTCCCGCTCGACTCCACTGGGCTTACAGCAGCCTACAAGGCCACTTGGCTGTGGGGCGACTGGGGCGACAACCGCGACATCAGGCTCATCTTCGCCGGCTGGCACTACATGGCTCTCGACGCGATGGCACGTATGGCCGACATGATGGGCCTCGACGCCGACGCAGCCCAGTATCGCGCCACTATGGAGCAGATCAAGAAGGGTTACAACCACTGTTGGAACGGCTACAGCTACCGCCATCCCCAGTATATGGGCGCTACCGACGACCGCGTACAGGCTCTTGCCGTCATCTCGGGCATCGCCGACGAGTCCAAGTATGGCGAGATATTCAATGTACTCAAGACGCAGGAATACGCCAGCCCCTATATGGAGCGCTATGTCATGGAGGCTCTCTTCCAGATGGGCCAGGGCGACTACGCCATGCGCCGCCTGAAGAAACGCATCGCCCCCATGGTCAACGACAAGGACTACCCCACGCTGTGGGAGTTCTGGGATGCCCGCAAAAGGGGCTTCCGCGGCGGTTCGTCCAACCACGCCTGGAGCGGTGGCGGTCTCACCGTGATAGCCCAGAAGCTCATGGGCGCCGAGACCATCGACCCCTGCTGGCGACGGTTCAAGATAGACCCGCAGTATGTCACCTTCGGCGAGGTGAGCCTCTCCTTCCTCACCCTGAGCGGCACCGTCTCTACCGCCTTCAAGCGCGACAAAGCCCAGCTCACCATGTCGGTGGGCGTGCCCGCCAAGACCGAGGCACTGGTCTACATCCCCTCGACCGCCACTGACCGCATCACCGTCGACGGCCGTCCGCTGCGCACCGACCGCATCGTGACCGACGCCCAGTGGGCCAAGACTGGCAAGACTGCCGTCTGGCTGCGTGCCGGCAACCACGAGATACGCGTAGCCAAGTAACCCGCTGACAACAGCCGGCACCTCCGCCGGCATAGATACGACAAGGCCGAAGCCCGAGACCCACTGTGTCTCCTGCTTCGGCCTTTTCATTTCTATGCTTGTCGTGTTGACTACATGATTTTGGGCACCTGGGCGAGATACTGCTGCAGTTCCTCCTCAGAGAGCGAGTAGTTCATCAGGTCGCCATTGAGGTAGCTGTCGTACGAGGGCATGTCGATGAGTCCGTGACCACTCAGGTTGAAGAGTATGGTCTTCTGCTCGCCGGCCTCGCGACACTTGAGGGCTTCGCGCACGGTGGCAGCAATGGCATGACAGCTCTCGGGCGCGGGCACGATGCCCTCGGTGCGCGAGAAGAGTATGCCCGCCTGGAAACTCTCCAGCTGCGGGATGTCTACACCGTGCATATAGCCGTCCTTGATGAGCTGCGACACGATCATTCCGGCTCCATGGTAGCGCAGACCGCCCGCATGGATATTGGCAGGTTTGAAGTCGTGGCCCAGGGTGAACATGGGCAGCAGCGGAGTATATCCCGCCTCGTCGCCGAAGTCGTATTCAAACTTGCCCCTGGTCAACTTGGGGCAGCTCGATGGCTCGGCAGCGATAAACTCGGTCTTCTTGCCGTCGAGGATGGTATGGCGCATGAAGGGGAAAGCCAGTCCGCCAAAGTTGCTGCCGCCTCCGAAGCAGGCTATCACCATGTCGGGATATTCCTCGGCCATCTCCATCTGCTTTTCTGCCTCAAGTCCTATCACTGTCTGGTGCAGTGAGACATGGTTGAGTACCGAACCGAGCGTGTACTTGCATCCCGGAGTCTGCATAGCCAGCTCGACAGCCTCGGAGATGGCAGAGCCGAGCGAACCGGGATTGAGGGGGTCGCGGGTGATGATGTCCTTGCCGGCGCGGGTAGACATCGATGGCGAGCCCTCGACCGTGGCTCCGAAGGTGCGCATCAGTATCGAGCGGTAGGGCTTCTGCTTCATGGTAATCTTGACCTGGTAGACAGCAGCCTCGAGACCAAATATCTTGGCGGCATAGGACAACGCGGCGCCCCACTGGCCTGCTCCGGTCTCGGTGGTGACGTTGGTTACGCCCTCTCGCTTGCAATAATAGCACTGCGCCAGTGCCGAATTGATTTTGTGCGAGCCCAGTGGCGACGCACTTTCATTCTTGAAATAGATGTGGGCAGGCGTGTCGAGCGCCTTTTCCAGGGCATACGCGCGCACC
>ULYL01055012.1_pt1 | contig 16149 bp, 13 predicted proteins | sample 1962211 | NCBI WGS metagenome assembly ULYL01 (sample SAMEA4835864, study PRJEB28245) | human gut metagenome | biome: gut microbiome; material: fecal sample | place: Denmark | collected 2008
AGCCTTCCCCCTCGGGGGCTTTTCTTGCCGAATGCCGTTTAAGGCAGCTTCGGCAGCCTGGTGTCGCCGTACGGCGACGAATGAGGGGCGCCTGCTTCTTCGAACGGCTTTCCTTTACCCTGTTTTTTCTATTGCAAAACGTCAAAAATTGTCTGCCTTGTTCCAAGGCTTCCCCTTGCCTGAAAAAAAATTCAGCGAACTTCATTTTTTTCGGCAAAAATGTGAAGCCTTGCCTTACGTCAAGGCTTCCCCTCGGGGGGAAGCTGTCAACTTCGTTGACTGATGAGGGGCGCTCGTCTATTCGAACCGGCTGTTTTAAACAATTCAGCCAAAAAAATTCCACCGTTTTTTATCGGCAGCAAAAAAGCGCCCTGCTTTTCGCAAGACGCTTTTCATATCAAAAGTCTTATTCCTCTTTATTTTCCGCAGTACCGTCGGCGTTTTCCGTCGTTTCTGCCGCGGTTTCCGCGGGCTTTTCTTCCGTCGCGTACACGTCGATGCTCTTATCGTCGGTAGTATCGATCTTCGGTTTTCTCACTCTCGTGGCTTCTCTGTCTGCCGCAAGCTTGGCTTTCTTTTTATGCGAAATCACGATGGGAAGCGTAATGCCCGTAATCACCGCAATCGCACCCGCCGCAACGGCAATCGAAACCCACACGTTTTTCGCCGTAGACCAGGCGCCGTCGTCGGAAGATAAATCGGGCAGCGGCTTCACGAAATCGGTGCGCCATATTTTTTCAATCGCTTCCGCGTCCGATTTCTTCATCGCGCCGATGCGGTTGATAAAGTAAGTTTCCCTATCGTAATATTCGTCGCCGTCTTTAAACTTCGTCGCAAAATCGTTTTCGCCGTGCGCCGTATGATTTCTGAACGCCGCGATTTCCGCCTGCGCATATTCGCCGTAGCGGTAGTAATCCTTATAGCCCTGCTTTTTCGCCTCTTTCAAAAATTCGTCGTACGCCGTCAGCTCGCCCGTACGGAAATAATACTGCAGCGCAAGTTTCAGGCTTTCGCCGTCGTCGCCCGTATCCGCACAGTCGGAAAAATAATCCGTAACGGAAGTATACTTTTCGTTCAACGCTTTCAGTTCCGCCGCCGTCATCGCGCCGTTTTCGCCGCTGCCGCTTAAATTCGTCGTATAAATATAGTCGAAAGACTGCGAACCGAACGACTGCGCGTTGCAATAGAACAGCGTATTGTCCGCAAATTCGGGCTTATACCAGGAATCGTTCCACTGCACGTCCGGAATTTTCGCGGGGGAATATTCCGCGTCTCTGTTGTCCTCGTCGCCGATCAAAAGGTTCTTGCGGTAAGCGGAAGCCGCGCCGTCGTATTTCAGGCGGTACAGATTGTTCCCGGCATCCGCCGAACCGTAATAGTACAGATATTCGCCTTCCGTTTTCCACAGCGTTGCGGAACTCGCCACCGTTTCGGCAAGCCGTTCGCCGTCCTCGATAAGCGTACCGTCCGCGCTTACTTCCGTTCTGCAGATATAGTTGTTCGAAACGTACAGATACGCAAGGTTGTCGCCCGTTTCGTAGTAAATCGCGCTTGCCGAAGCGTTCGTCGAATCGTCCGCCACTCTGAATAATTTTTCGGCGTTCGCCGTTACCGTGTTCCAGCCGCTCTTCGTCTGCTCGTCTTTAAAGGTATATACGGGCGTATCGTCGGAAAGGCTTCCCTTGCGGGTAAAAAGCACTCTGCCGCCCTTGTACGAAAGCACCGCGTAAGTGTAAGAAGCGTGCCCGTTGTTCTCTTCCGCGTCGTTGAACGTCGTTTTTTCATCCTGCGGATCGATGCCGCCTCTGCCGTCCAAAACCAGTCTGCCGAGGTTCACGTACGGGTACTGCGCAATATCTCCGCCGTCGAAATCCGCGTTGTTCTTCACAAGGCTCGCTTTGTCGAACGCGTATTCTTTATATTCGCCCGCGCCGTCTTTCACGGTATACGCGGCTTTGTCCGCGTTCGTTTCCGCGGTGGCTTCGGGGGAAACGCGGTACAACTGATTGTAGCCGAATTTGCCCGCGTCCGCCGTCATCGCGGTGGGCACTTTCATCAGATAGTACACGCTGCCGTTTTCAAGGTTTTCGGTATCGAAATAATAATTCTCGGCGCCTTTCACCAAAAGCGTGGTAACGCCAGTATCCGTATTGAACGAATAGAGGTTGCTGCTTTGCACGTACATGCAGTACACCACGCCGTCCGCGCCCTTCACGAAACGGTACGAAACCGTATTGTCCGAAAGACGGAACAGATACTTGTCCGCTTCCTTTTTCGAAGAGGTTCCGTCCAGCTTCACTTTCTTGAACGAAAGCCAGGAAGTGGAAACGGTGCCGTCCTTTTCCTTTTCGTTGGTGGGCGAAGCGAAATACACGTAATTATCGTAAATGAATACGCCGCCGTCGTAATTCTGCGCCACGAACAGCGAAGGCACCACGCACTCCGCCGCGCCGTACGATTTTGCTTTCAACGCCGATTTCGCAATGCGATACAGCGCGCCTTTCTGCACTTTGCCGTAGGTGTTATCCGCCGAAGCTTCCGCCGCGCCGTTGATAAAGTATACGTAATCCCCCGTTTCCACAAGGAACCCGCCGTTGGAAGTAACCTTGTCGCTTGTGGTATCCGCCTGAGCGGGCGGCGTGAAATCGCTGCCAGCGCAGGAAGCGAGCGTTGCCGCCGAGCACGCAAGCGTAGCCATAGCAAGAAGCACGGTAAGTTTTTTCTTCAAACTCCGCATATATAAGATCATTCTCCTTCAAAAGTGTAAATCGGAATCCGTCTGCGGCATAAATCCGTGCGGATTTACGGCAAACTCATATTCCGACGATACTAACGCATATTCTATTATATATCAAAACGGCGATTAAAGCAAACAAAAACGACTACCTTTACGTATTTTTAATCGAATTTTCCCCGTTTTTTCTTTTTTCTTCCGCTCTTTTTTAATTTTCCCGTTCATTTTTTTTCACGGTGATTCTTTATGGAAAATTTCGGTCTTTTAAAATTTTTAAAATCTCCCTACCCCGCCGGACGGGAAACACCGCCCGAACCGCCGCCCGGAAACGCTTTGAAAAATCCGCCCGGAAACGCCTTGAAAAATCCGCCCGGAAACGGCGAAAAAAACGTTGAAAACAAGGTAAAAAACGCCGAAAATACAATCAAAAACGGCGAAATTTACCTCGATTTTATGGAAAAACAACGCAATTTAAGCAATAAAATCGGCAAAAAATAACAACTTTTTGCCGATTTTTAACGTGTTTTTTTAATTTTCAGGCTGTTTTTTCAAGCTGTTTTTTTACAAGCCGTCGCCCTCGGTTTCTTCTTCCAGCTCTTCTTCCTCGCGGACGATTTCCTCTTCCTTGTTTTTTTCGTCCGGCATTTTATTCCACGCGCCGCCGCGATAGAAAATTATGGAAAGCACCGCGGAAACGCACCAGCCGCACGGCCATGCCATCCAGATGCCCGTTGTTCCGAGCGGCGTGAGCGCAAGCACTTCGGCAAGCGCCACGCGCAGAATCAGATCGGTAAACGTGGCTATCATGAACTGCTTCATCATGCCGCTGCCGCGCAGCACGCCGTCGGCAACCAGTTTCGCCGCGATGACGAAATAGAACGGCGAAATCACCCGCAGGAACGTGAGTCCCGTTTTCAGCGCCGCGCCGCTTACGTCGTCCAGAAAAGCGTACATCAGATACTTGCCCGCAAAGAGATACAGCGCGCAGACGGGAACACAGATGATCCACACGATGGCAAGCCCCGCACGGAAGCCCTGCTTCACGCGCGCGTGCTTCCCCGCGCCCATATTCTGCGCGGTGTAATTCGAAATGCCGTTGCCCAGCGTAGTGAGCGATGTTACCACCATATTGTTGAGTTTTACCGCCGCGGAATACCCCGCCATTACTTCCGAACCGAACGTATTGATGACCGACTGAATTACGATATTGCCCACCGAAATGAAGCTCTGCTGCAAGATACTGGGCACGGCGATCACCGCCACTTTGCCGAGAATCGCAAACGAGAACAGCTTCGTTTTTTCGCCCGCGCCGATTTTTTTCAGACGGAGCACGACGAACAGCACCGCAAGCACGCAGCTGACGCCCTGGCAGAGGAACGTTGCCCACGCGACGCCCGCGACGCCCATTTTAAATGCCGCGACGAACAGAATATCCATACCGATATTCGCAACGGACGAGCAGGCAAGAAAAACAAACGGCGTTTTAGAATCGCCGAGCGCCGAAAAAATGCCGGTGGCGATATTATAAAAGAACACGAACGGCAAGCCGTAAATGTAAATATCGAGATATAACTTCGAATCGGCGAAAATGTTTTCCGGCGTGTTGATCAGGCGCAGCAGCCCGCCGCAGAAAATCGAGCCGAACAGCATTAAAACGCCGCACAGCACGCCGCCCGCGATAAGCGACGTGTACACGCTTGTTTTCATTTCGCCGTACTTCTTCGCGCCGAAAAAATTGGATACCACGACGGAGCAACCGATATTGCAGCCGAACGCGAACGCGATGAATATCAACGTGATTTCGTAGCTGTTGCCCACCGCGGCAAGCGCGTCGTTGCCGATGAATTTCCCCGCCACAAAGCTATCCGCAATGTTGTACAGCTGCTGAAAAATGATACTGCCGAACAGCGGCAGACAGAACTTCCACAGAACGCTTGACGGTTTTCCGCTTGTAAGATCTTTATTCATGCCGCACGCCCTGCCTTTTGGTCCTTTCCGTTTTCCGCCTGCGGCCTATTATCTTTGCCGTCGCGTTTATCCGCATTGCCGCCGTAAAGCGCTTCGTCCTTTTTCTCTTCCGATTTTTCGGCTTTCAGCACAAAGCTCCAGAACGCGACGACGGTGCCCGCGATATAAAAGACGAGCGGCACGCCCGCCCCGCGCCCCGTGGCATGCGCCAGCGCGCCGAAGAAAAAGCCCAGCGCGAACGTTGCGCCGAACACGGGCGGAATAAACCCTTTCTTCGTTTTCAGCTGCAGTATGACGTCCGCAAGAAACGGCAATATACAAAACGTCGCTGCCAGACATTCGAACAACCTATCCATAAATACACCTCGTTTTTACCTGATTTTCGCTTGACATTCAAACAAGCACACAGTATAATACAATATGTAAAATATGTAAAATGTATTTTTTTACGGTAATCCATATCAAAAACGTATTGTTTAAGACGAGGATAAAACGATGGATATCAACTACGAATATTACAAGATTTTTTATAATGTTGCGAAATACGGCGGTTTTACCGTTGCCGCGGAAAAAACGTATTCGAATCAGCCCAACCTGACGCGCACGATTAAAAAGCTGGAACGGGAACTGGGCGTGGCGTTGTTTTACAAGACGGGCAGAAACGTACGCCTGACGCCGGAAGGCGAAGAATTGTACGCGCGCATCAGAGTCGCCGTGGAACAGATAGAAAACGCCGAACGGGAAATTTCGGAATTTTCCGCGCTGGAAGGCGGGTATATCTCGGTGAGCGCCAGCGAAGCGGCTTTGCACAAGGTGCTGCTGCCCGCCCTCGGCGCGTATAAAAAAGCGCACCCGAAAATCACTATTCTGCTTTTCAACCACTCCTCGCCGCAGGCGCTTGCCGCGCTGAAAAACGGGCAGTGCGAAATTGCCGTGATTTCCGTTGCCGAAACGTTTGACCCGGCTTTCGAATATTACAAAATCGCCGATTGCGCCGACGTGCCCGTATGTGCCAAAGATTACCCCGCGGACGCGGAAAAAACATATACGCCGGCGGAACTGTGCGCGTTTCCGCTGATTACGCTGGGCAGGCAGACCGCCTCTTACGATTCGTATACCGACTTTTTCCGCATGCGCGGCATCGACTTCCGCCCCGAAGTGGAAGTAGCCACCGCCGACCAGATACTGCCCATTGTGGATTACGGGCTGGGCGTGGGGCTGGTGCCGGACGTGTTTTTGAAAAAGGCTTCGACGAAATACCGTCGGCTGAAAACGGATACTCCCCTGCCCAGCCGTTCGATTTATCTTGTGCGGCGTGCGAAACAGCCCGTGAGCGCCGCCACGAAATCGTTTATCGGCTTGCTTTTGCGCCTTGCCGCCGAAAAAAACAAACAGTAGAGAAACTATTGAAAAAACGCATATATACCCCGAAAAACGCCGTTTTAAACGGCTTTTTTTATATTTTCCGCTGCTTTGAAAATTTTAAAACTTTTCGTAAAATACGTGTTTAAACGGGCGGAAACGTATTTATAATAATAAGCGAAGAACGAAAGGAAAGGCGCGATGAAAGAGAGCGCAAAACCGTTCGGGCTTCGGAAATCGATTTGAATTTAAGGAGATGAATTATTATGAAAAACTATTTGCAGAACAGAAATAACAATCATATGGAGCATACTTCTTTATTTGACGCGCTGGACGATTTCTTCCGCCCCGTGTTTGCGGACGAAGCCGATTATTTGAAATCGAACATCAGCGAAACCGACAAGGATTATCGCCTGGAAGTGGCGGTGCCCGGATTTACGAAAGAACAGATTAAACTTTCTTTGGAAAACGGGTATCTGAACGTTGTATGTTCGAAGAAAGAAAAGGAAGGCGGCAACGAAGCGAACGGCGAAAACGCCAAGAAGGAAAACAAGGTGTACAGACGGAAGGAAATTTCCGAATACTCTTCGCGCAGCTTCTACGTTGGCGACGACGTTTCGAAAGAGGACATCAAGGCGAAGTACGAAAACGGCATTCTGTCTTTGGTAATCCCGAAAGTAACGCAAAAATTGCCCGAAAGATCGTATATTGCGATTGAGTAAAGGTTTGCGAAGGGTGCGGGGTTGGTTGCCTGTTTGAAAACTTTTAACAGATAGTTCAACCGCCCCTCATCCCCTTGCTTCGCAAGGAGCTTTCCCCCCAAGGGGAAGCCTTGACGAAGGCAAGGATTGCCCTTTTTGCCGAAAAAAATGAAGTTCGCTGAATTTTTTTTCAGGCAAGAGGAGAAGCCTTATATAAAGCTAAAATAAATTTTTCGCCCGGGAAATTGCGGAAAAGCAATCTTCCGGGCGATTTTTTGTTTTTTTTATAGAAATATTTTTAATTTATCCTCTCTCGGCTCGCTGTCCTTGCCTTCTTCTTGGGAAAGCAAGAAGGCGATAGTTCAACGGAAGCTTTGTTTGAATTTGGGTGTATAGAAAACAAGTTGCGCCCCTTTGTTTGAAATTTTTCGTATAAAAAACAAGTTGCGCCCCTCATCCGCCAAGGCTTTGCCTTGCCACCTTCCCCCCAAGGGGAAGGCTAAAAAGATTTTACTTTTTATCGGCGAGGGCGTTGCAGTGCCTGATGGTGTTGATCTCGCGGGGATCGTACGGGTGCAGGTTTTTGCGGTATAACTCGTGCTGCCATTTCGTAAAATCGAAATCTACGTCCGGGTTTTCTTCCGCTTTTTTCCACAGTCCGTCCCACGGTTCGGTGGTGTACGTTTTTCCCTGCACGAAACCCCAGCAATAACAGCCGACGTTTTCGATAAGCATCAGCGGGTAAATTTCCTGCACGGTGTTATGATTGCAACGGTTGAGCCACTCCGTTACGATGACGGGGCGCTTGTAATACTTTTTGAACGTGTACAAATCCGTTAAAAATTTTTCGTACTTCGAATAGGAATGGAACGAAATGAAATCGGAAAGCGCATACGCCGTCTTTTCCACCTCGTTTTTCAATTCTCCGTTTTCGCGCACGCCCCAGTACACGTCTGCAGCCAACGGCTGCACGGGATCGAGCGAGCGAACGATCGCGAACAGCTCGCGCAGCAACGGAATCGAACGTTCGCCGATGGCGGCGCCCGGTTCGTTTTCGATATTCCAAGCCAGAATCCGGTTGTCGGCGCGGTACTTTTTCACAACGCGCTCCGCCATTTCCATGAATATCGGCTTGATTTCGGGATATTCCGTATAATGTTTGTACGCGTGTTCCGCCATCAGCTTATCCTGCAGTTCGTAATCGCGGTTGAAATGGTTGTAATATTCTTTCTGCGCGCCGAGTTCTTTCGCCTCAAACTTGTCGCCGTAAGGCAAATCTTCTTCGTACGCAAGCACAAGCATTACGCTGTGATGATACTTCGCGCAAAGCGAAATATAGCTTTCCAGCGTTTGCATGAACTCTTCCGGTTCTTTATAGTATACGTCGAAATTGCACCACAGCCGCACCGTGTTGAACCCCGTTTCTTCGCTGAGTTTCAATTCCGTTTCCGCCGTTTTCAGATGTTCTTCTCTTCCGAACGACTGCCACATATCGAGGCGGTTGATGCAATCCGAAGGCAAAAAGTTGGTGCCGCGCAGCCACGGCTGCTTTGCGTACCATTCGTTGATTTCCTGTTCCGTCCACTGTCTTTTCATTGTTGTTTCTCACTATTGTTCAGAAAACATTGCGCCCTTTTGTTTGAATTTGGGCGTATAGAAAACAAGTTGCGCCCCTCATCACCTTGCTTCGCAAGGAGCTTCCCCCCAAGGGGAAGCCTTGACGAAGGCAAGGATTACCCTTTTTGCCGAAGAAAATTTTGTAAGCAAAATTTTATGCAGGCAAGAGGGGAAGGCTAAAAAGAATTTACTTTTTATCGGCGAGGGCGTTGCAGTGCCTGATGGTGTTAATCTCGCGGGGATCATACGGATGCAGGTTTTTGCGGTATAACTCGTGCTGCCATTTCGTGAAATCGAAATCTACGTCCGGATTGCTTTCCGCCTGTTTCCAGAGAGCTTCCCACGGTTCGGTGGTGTACGTTTTCCCTTGCACGAAGCCCCAGCAATAGCAACCCACGTTTTCGATAAGCATCAGCGGGTAAATTTCCTGCACGGTGTTATGGTTGCAGCGGTTGAGCCACTCCGTTACGATAATCGGGCGTCTGAAATACTTTTTCAGCGTGTAAATGCCCGTTAAAAATTTTTCGTACTTCGAATAGGAATGGAACGAGATAAAATCGGAAAGTTCGTAAGCTTTCGCTTCCGCTTCCGTTATGAACGTGCCGTCTTCATTGATGCCGATCCATACGTCCGACGCCAGCGGCTGCACGGGATCGAGCGAGCGTACAAGCGCGAACAGCTCTTCCTGCAGTTTTATCGCGCGGCTGCCGATGGTGATGCCCGGTTCGTTTTCCACGTTCCAAGCCAGAATCCGGTTGTCGGCGCGGTACTTTTTCACAACGCGCTCCACCATTTCCATATAAATCGGCTTGATTTCGGGATATTCCGTATAATGCTTGTACGCGTGCTCCGCCGTCAGCTTATCCTGCAGTTCGTAATCGCGGTTGAAATGGTTGTAATATTCTTTCTGCGCGCCGAGTTCTTTCGCCACAAACTTGTCGCCGTAAGGCAGATCTTCTTCGTACGCAAGCACAAGCATTACGCTGTGATGATACTTCGCGCAAAGCGAAATATAGCTTTCCAGCGTTTGCATAAACTCTTCCGGTTCTTTATAATACACGTCGAAATTGCACCACAGCCGCACCGTGTTGAAGCCCGTTTCTTCGCTGAGTTTCAATTCCGTTTCCGCCGTTTTCAGATGCTCCTCTCTTCCGAACGACTGCCACATATCGAGGCGGTTAATACAATCCGATGGCAAAAAGTTGGTGCCGCGCAACCACGGCTGCTTTGCGTACCATTCGTTGATTTCCTGTTCCGTCCACTGTCTTTTCATTGTTGTTTCTGTTTCTCCCTGACAATTTTTACCGCCCCTTTCCGCCGCCCGGCGGCATCGGCTTTATCCGAAAACGAAAGCTTCCGACGAGGCTACGTTTATTATACGATACGAGGAAAAATTTGTCAAGCACAGACGCGCGGAAAATGTGAAAAAGAAACAAACTTCCGAAAGCTACGAAAGATAATTCCGCAAAATTCTCACACGAAGCGGCGGGCTTCGATATAATACTTTTTGCGCGCGGCGGTAAGCTTTTCGATGCGGGCGTAATCGGACGAGGTGTGCAGGATATAATCGTTGCCGAGATAAATCGCCACATGCCCCACGCGCTCCGTGCCCGTGTTGTAATAGCGCGAAGCGTTGGTGAAATAGATGCAGTCGCCGCGGGAAAGCTCGCTTTTCTTTACGGCTTTGCCCTCTTTTACCTGCAACCGTGTGGTGGTGCCGAGAAGTTTATTCGCGCCGAGATAAAACACGTACTGCGTGAGCGAAGAACAATCGAACGCGTTTACGGTGAAGCCGCGCTGAAAATTGCCCGCGCCGTCGTGCAGGCGCACCGCGCCGAACACGTACGGCGTGCCGAGAAGTTTATACGCCTCTGCCAGTACCCGTTCCACGGCGGCGTTATCGCTTTTTTCCAGCGTGAACTCTTTGGCGTACGTTGCGGAAAGATATACTTTTTTGCCGCGGTAATACACGCAGTACCAGTTTCCCGTTTTTTCCGCCACCGCATACGAAGTATCTTTTTCCGCCGAAGCCACCGCTTTGTAGCCGCTGCCCGCGCCCGAACGGAGATTTACGCCGCTGCCCGTGCAGATTATGTACAGTTGCAGATTCTGTTGCGGCTGCGGTTTTTCGGGTTCCGTCGGCGCGCCGGGCTCGGCGGGCTGTTCCGGGGAAGAAGGGCCTTCCGGCGTATCGCCCGGAATATCCGGTTGCTGCGGGGTATCGGGCGATTCTGCGGGATTATCCGGGGGAGAATCGGGCGTATCCGGGGATTCGGACGGCTGCGTTTCGCCCTGCGGCGGCCCGGCGGTAATATGCTCGGCGCGGTATGCCGCGGCAAGCGAATATGCGGGAAGAACGGTAAAGCACGCGGCAAGAATCAGCGCCGCGGCGATTTTCATACGTTTCATTTGTGTTGCCTCCGTTTTTTGGGTTTAAAAGCATTGTAACATGCGACGGCGCGGTTTGCAAGACACAAAATTTGCCCGAAAAGGGAAATTTCGGCAACGCGGGAAAAAAAGCGGCGTTTTTTTCCATTTCTGCTTTCGATTTTCCGCCGCGGCGCATAACGCGCTTGCTTTTTGCCGTAAAACGTAGTATAATATTCTACGGATATTTCCAAGACGGAAGGAGCGCGGCAGAAACGTGCGGAACACACAGATGAAAAACGAAACGACAGTAAAAATCGCGGGAGAAACGGAAAGAGGGACCGCGCTTTGCGACGCGCTGAAAAGCGCCAGAAGCGAACAGAACGTGAAAGCGGAATTTTACAACGCCGTGGGCATAGGCGAAGCGCAGGTAAAAGGCGATACGTTCAGCGGCGTGCTTTTCGTATTCCGTAAAGAAAAGAAAATTTCCGCCGCCCGCCTTTCTTCGATGCTGGCGCAGGCGCTGTATACGGTGCGGAAAATCCGCTACGAGGAAACGGAGCGGATGCTGCCCGAAAGAATCTGCGGCGTGTGCCGCGAAGAAGCTTTTCTTGCTTCCACGCAGGATTTTTCGGCGTTCTGCGGAAAACGCGCCGGCAACGACTACGACTGGGACAGAACCCCCGCTTCCCCCTGCCCCGTTTTAACGCGCGATTTGCTCTCTTCGCCGCAGTTGTGCCGCGTGCGGGTGTATTCCCTCGGAAAAGCGGGCGAAGAAAAGGCGTTCCGCGCGGCGCTGGCGGGCGCGTGCGGGGAACAGCTTTCGATGTTTCCGAAAGAGAAAAAGCCGATTACGGAAGAAAATTTCGAACGGGTGTACGAATACTGGGCTTCCTTATTTTCCTTTTACCTCGACGGCAGGCGCGGCGAAAAGAAGCTTGCCGAATACTTTCTGGCGGACGCGCTGCGCGGCGGCGCGCCGAACAAAAACGGGCGCGTGGAATTTCTGCTGGAAAGCGGAAAGGAAACGCACCGCCTGCCCGTGTACGAATACAACTATTTCTGGAGCGTGTACGACCGCGTACAGGACGAAACCACGGCGTTTTCGCTGCGGAGAAAAATCGACCGCCTCGGCGAGGACGAAAGCCGCAGAATGCAGGGCGAATTTTACACGCCGCCCGTATTTGCGCAGAAAGCGTACGGTTACATCGAACGGGTGATAGGCAAGCGTCGGCTGGAAAGCGGCGAATACCGCGTATGGGATATGGCGGCGGGCAGCGGCAACCTTGAATTTACTCTGCCCGCGGCGGTACTGCCCTACACCTACATTTCCACGATAGGCGAAGAGGACGCGATGTACTGCCGGCGCGTATTCCCCTATTCCACCGTGTTTACCTACGATTATTTAAACGACGACGCGGAACTCTTATTTGAAAAACGGCGCAGACAGAGGCTTGCCGAAAGCACGTTTAACCCCGATTACGGCGATAATCCGATGCGTTCCGCCCTGCTTTCTTTAGACGAACGGAACGAAGAGAAAGAAAAGCTTTCCGCCGGCGCGCCCGAAGAAGAAAAGCCGTGGAAAATGCCCGAAAATTTACGGAAAGATCTGGAAAATCCGAAACTGAAATGGCTGATTTTTATCAATCCGCCGTTCGCTACCAGCAACACTACCTCTTTAACGCAGGGAAAAACTTCGAAAACGGGCGTTTCCGATACGGCGGTGAGAAAAGAAATGCTTGCCCGCGGGCTGGGCGAAACGGGCAGAGAGTTGTTCTCGCAGTTTTTATTCCGCATTTCCGAAGAATTTGCGGGCAAACCGGCATACCTCGGCTTGTTTTCCACGCTGAAATACCTGAACGCGCCGAACGACGAGAAACTGCGCGAACAGGCGTTCAGATACACGGCGGAGCGCGGATTTTTATTTTCTTCCGAAAACTTCGCGGGGAGCAAAGGAAAATTTCCCGTGGCGTTCATCGTGTGGAACCTCGCGAAAGAAAAGCCGATAGAAAAACAGCGGCTGTGCCTGGACGTGTTTAACATGCAGGCGGAAAAGGTGGGCGTGAAAAAGGTGGAAACGGGCGCGTTCAAGCCGCTTTCTTCCTGGGTGAAACGCCCGAAAACCACACAGGTATTTCCCCCGTTTACGGGCGCGTTCGGCATCGGCGAGGGCAACGCCGACGTGCGCGACAGAGTGGCGGACGGGTTTTTATGTTCGCTGATGTGCTGCGGCAACGATTTTCAGCACCTGAACCAGACGGCTTTATTTTCCGGTCCGCAGGCTTCGGCGGGTTCGTATTCGGTGGTGAAAGCGAACTTCGAACGGTCGATGGCGATTCACGCGGCGCGGAGGCTGGCAACCCCTACCTGGTCGAACAACCGCGACCAGTTCCGCGCGCCGGAGGGAGAACTGCCGAGGAGTTTTTATACGGACTGCGCGGTGTGGAGCGCGTTTGCCGATTCGGATAACTGCTGTTCGTTTGAAAACATACAATACAAAGGAAACAGCTACCGCGTGCGCAACAACCTCTTCCCCTTTTCGATTGCGGACGTGGAACAATGGGGCGTGCCGCTCGGTTCGGCGGAAAAAAGCGAAGGCGAATCTTTCTTTTTCGTATGGCTGAAAGGAAGGAGGCTTTCCGCGGACGCGGCGGCGGTGATGAAAAAGGCGCGCGCGTTTTATGAATACTGTTACGTGAACCAGCTGGCGCCCATCTGGGACGCAGGATACATGCAGCTGAAAAACGCCGTAGCCGAGGACGCCGAAGGGAAAAAGCTGCTTGCCGCGCTGAAAGCCGCGCACAAGAAAATGAGCGTGAAGCTTTTAAAAGACGTGATTGCCTGCGGGATGATTCCGGAGGACGTGCAGTACTTCGACGGGGTGCCCTACGAAGAGGAAGTCTGAGGTGAAAAAATGTCGGAACTGGATTTATTGAAACTGATGCAGAAATACGAAGGCGAAATTGAAGCGGCGGATTTTACGCCGCAGGAGCTGAAAGAACTTTTAGAGCGGATGAACGACGGCGGAGAACTTACGGACGGAAAGTCGATGACGAAAGAAGAATTCAAGCGGAAATACTTCGATTATTATGACGACGTGAAAGATTCTTCTTTGAAAAAACAGGACTGGTGAGCGCGATGTCGGTTGTTTCGGAAAACGCCTTACGCGGCGGAACGCGGGCGTACAGGCACGTAATTTTCGACGCGGACGATACGCTGCTGCGTTACCGCGACGACGAGCGCGGCGCGTTTTCGAGATTGTTCGCGCGCCACAACGTTGCGGCGGACGACGAACTGCTTGCGTTTTCCAACGCCGTATCCGAACGGATATGGACGGAAACCGGCTTATACGACGTGCACTCCCCTGCCATTCAGCGGGAATACCACACGCTTTACCGCGCGCACGTGGAGCATGTTTTTGCGGAAATCATCGGTTATCTTACAACGCGGGGATTTTCTGTGCAGGGCGCGGACGCGAAAAAGTGGCGGGACGAATTTTTAAAGGAGCTGGAAACCGGCGGAAACCTTATGGACGGCGCCGCGGAAACGCTGACGGAGCTCAGACGCCGCGGCTACGCCGTTTCGATTGCCACCAACGGACTGACGGCGATACAGATCGGGCGGACGAAGCCGCTTTCCGGGCTGTTCGACAATCTGTTCGTATCGGAAGCGCTTTGCGCCATCAAACCGACGGCGGAGTTCTTTCAGCGGCTGCTTGCGGGGCTCGGCGCAAAAAAGGAAGATTGCCTGTTTGTGGGCGATTCGCTTGCTTCGGACGTGGCGGGCGCGAACGGCGCGGGCATCGATTGCTGCCTTTTCGCCCCCTGCGGAAAATATTCCGCGGGCGGCAATGCGGTCGGCGCGGGTAATGCGGGCATGAAGCGACCGTGCAATGCGGCGCCGGATTATACGATTACAAAGCTGACGGATCTTCTCCGCCTGCTGTAAAGGAAGTGATTTTTATGGGAATGTTGCGAAAAAAATTCGTTGCGGCGGCGATTGCCGTTTTTCTGGCGGCTGCGCCCGCGGGAATTGCTTTGGCACAAAAAGACGCGGCGGCGGAAAACACTGCCGCCGAGGCGGAAAGCGCGACGGACGAACAGCCCGGAACGGGAAAATTCGATCATCCTTTCGAACAGCCGGAAGGCATGGAAGCCGAGGACATCGGAGTGAAAATAGGCGATCAGGGCGATACGCACGGGTTTGACCATAACAGCGCCGTAGCGGCGCTTTGCATCGGAGGCATTGCGGCTGTGGCGGCGACCGCCGTGGCTTTGTACTTATCGAAAAAGCGCAAAAAAGAAGAGGCGCAGAAAGCGGCCTTGCGCGAGCGCAGGCTACTGAACGCAGCCGAGGCGTTTATCGCGAAAAATCCCGTGCTGTACGCGGATATGGCGGACATGCTGCGTACGAGGAAGTGCCGCATGATTTACGCGCGCGAGGACGGCGTATTCTTCCGCGATGACGACGGATTTTACGAAAACGGCACGTATGTGTTTGCGGCGAAGAACGAAACCGCGGCACGGAAAATTCTTCTGCTGTTCCCCGAAGAATACGAGGGCGTGAAAAACAGCGCGTTTGTCTGCCACGGCAAAAAGCAGGCGGAATTCTGCCGTTCCTTTTTCGGGTTCGACCGCGTTACGGAATGTTATCAGGTAACGTACACGCCGCCCGCGCCGCTGCCTTTAAAAGGCGTGCTGCGCTTTGAAAAGGCGGGCGAAAAACAACTGCAAACGATTATTGAAACGTACGACAGAGAGTCGCCAGAATCGCTGAAAAAATTAGTGGCGGCGAAAAAAATAAACTGCGCATACGCGACGGACGCGGATGAGGACGGTAACGCGCGGGGAAATTTTGTAGGGTATATCGGGCAGCACCCCGAAGGCAGCATGGGACTTCTGCTGATTTTTCCAAAGTATCGGCGGCACGGGTATGCCGAGGAGCTGGAAAGCTACCAGATTAACGAGATCCGCGCCGAAGGACGCACCCCCTACGCGCACATTATTACGGACAACTTCAAATCGATTTCGCTGCAGAAGAAGCTGGGCGCGAACGTGGCGGACGACCTTGTGATATGGATGAGCCGTTCGGACAGAGAGAAAAAATAAAAAATTTTTTATTCCGAACGGATTTTTCCCTTTCAAAACGTTGACGGCGCGGCGCGCGCGTGCTATAATAATCATACAAAATCGGTATGGATTTTTCTGAGTACATCTCACTTTTCGCCATACGCCCCTCTTTTTGCGGGCGTGCGGCGATTTTTTTCAAGGAGGTCTTTTTTATGACGAACGAAGTGCTGGAAACGATTAAAAAACGCAGAAGCGTGCGGGCATACAAGCCCGACGCCGTGCCGCAGGAGCTGCTGGACGCCGTTCTGGAAGCGGGCACGTACGCGCCGAC
>ULYL01054294.1_pt1 | contig 16101 bp, 13 predicted proteins | sample 1962211 | NCBI WGS metagenome assembly ULYL01 (sample SAMEA4835864, study PRJEB28245) | human gut metagenome | biome: gut microbiome; material: fecal sample | place: Denmark | collected 2008
GAAAGCAGAAATACGTAGCACCAAGGCGTCGTTTCCCTGCCAATGCCTATATGATACTGACCGCAGTACAGTAAAGATCGAGGGCTGCGCTCGGGATGACGATGCCGGCGAATCCCAGTCACTCCTAATCCCCAATCCCTAGCTACTCATCTCTGCTTTCAAATTTCAGGGTTCAGGAGATAGCATTTAAGTCACTAGTCACCAGTCACTTATCCCCCAGCCACTTCAGCGCATCATCGAGCATATTTGTCGTGACGAAATGCCCGAGACGAGGATAGGTGATGCGCGTCACATTACCGCCGGATGCCTTCAAAGATTCAAAGAAATGCGCCTGCGCGCGCGGATCAACAGAAATGTCACTTTCCCCATTGGTCATAAAAAGAGGAATGGAGCTGATCTCCTCTATATGGGACAGCGGCTGCTCTTTTTCCAGCGCATCGTAAAGCGGCCAGTTTTTCCCTAACGAGATCCCGAAACGCGCCTGCATGAAGAGATGTGAGAGGATCCAATCGCCCGAGCCATTGAAGGAAATCACCGATCTCACCAGATGCGGATAGCGGGCTGCGATCCCAAGGACTGACATCCCTCCCATGGAGTGCCCCGCGATGATCGGTGTGCCATATCCCTTCTCCCGCACAAAGTCATGGAGCGACTCGTACTCTCTGACATTCTGCCGGATCGTTTCCCAGAAAATGCTATAATCTTCGAGCCGATAGTAATCAGAGAGAGCATCGCGCTCCCCATGATGGATCGCATCCGGGACAAAGACAGTATAGCCATGAAGCGCAAAGACAGCCGCTTTCGTAGTCTGATATTCTCCGCGGCTGCTCCAGCCATGGTACAGGAGGAGCGCCTTTCCCTCGTCTCGGATCGGGTGCACGATACGGACAGGGATGCCCTCGCAGCAGGTTTTCTCTATATGAAGCTGAAGCATGGGTTCTCCTTCTTTCAATGCTTTTCTTTGAGCGCTTTCAATTCCGGATGCAGACGGTCCGTCCATTTCCAGCGATTGTGCAGCCAGAACCATTCCTCCGGATACTCACGAATCCACGCTTCCAGACGCTCATTGATCTTATCCGTGATATTCTGGATGGCTTCCTTCTTGGAGAGTCCTTCCTCCGGCGTGATCGGATCGCCGATGATGATTTCAAAGCGGAAAGGCCCCGTCTGGTGGATCAGCGCCGTCATGACCGGCAGCTTGCAGAGCATGGAAAAATGCGCCGGCCCTGTTGCAGTCAGTGTTTTCTCCCCGAAGAAATCAGACAGGATCCCCGTGTCCCCGGGGTCCTGATCGCACAGAAGTCCCACGAAGTATCCTTCCTTCAGCCGGCGGAGCATATCACGGACTCCCGTCTTATACTCGACAGTCTGCCCCGGCATCGAGCGATATTCACAGAGGAAACGGTCGAATTCCTCATTGTTCTGCTTCATGGCGACCGAAAGCAACGGATAACCGTAGAGCGCAAGCGCTGCCCCTTCCATCTCCCAGTTGCCGCAGTGCGTAGCCGCCAGGATGCAGCCTTTCCCTTCCGCTTTGATCGCATCCAGCTTTTCCTTCCCCTGAATGGTCACGTACTCGGAGATATTCTCCTTCGTGAGCAGCGGAAAGCGGAACATCGAGACACCCAGCGGCCCGAAACGAACAGCCGATGCCTTCGCGATGCGCTCTGCTTCCTTCTCGTCCTTGGCAAGGCCCGTGCGCAGCAGATTCGCTACCGCAAGTCGTTTTCTTCTCCCCGGTACCAGCAGCCAGAAAAATTTCCCCAAAGCGTCCCCTGCTTTCACGGCATTTTCTTCCGAAAGCCCACAGCAAAAAGCGCCGAGCGTCTTGAGCAGTCTATAGGTTCCTTTCATAGGATGCCCCTTTCATGGATAATCAGTGAAACATCTTGCCCGCATCCCCGATGGCCGGACTATGCCATGGATTCCGTGTGCAAGACTGCGATAGTGGCTGCGCCATATCATTGTATCCGGCGCCGCCACTGATGATCGGTGAGCCATCCCCCATTGCCTGAAAACAGGCCGTTCATGCTGAGCATATCCAGTGGGGCGGGCAACCTATAAAAAGCGCCCGAGCGATCGATTTCTATCCATTTTACCATATTTGTGAACAAAATGCTTTTATTGTTGGAAAGGAAGAGCCTCTCACCATCCACCTATCTCTACGAAGCATTTCTTAAGCCTGCACGAGATTTTCCATTTCCCGCAAAGGCAATGCTATTAAGTTAAGCGGCAGAACGTTCTTTGCTCCCCATCGGGGGAGCTCCCCGAAGGGGTTGTGCAAGCGAACTGGATTTTTAGGAGTGAAGCGACGCGAAAATCCAGTGAGACGCCATTTCGAGCGAAGTGAGATGAGGGGGCTACGTAGCGGTATTGCATGAAAGTGTTGGGATATCGATAGCATCGGACTATTCAACATAGCACGCTATACCGTTAGAATGCCCCCATTGCCTTCGGCACTTCCCCCGAAGGGGGAAGCAAGACGTTACGTAGTTAACGATTTCCTTAACTTAATAGCATTTCTTCCAACATACCGGCCATAAAAAAAGACCGGCTTTCGCCAGTCTTTTTCGTCCAAAAAGTATCCGATTACTTGGAGTACAGTTCGACGATGTTGGTTTCGTTGACTTCGTCCTTGTATGGGAGTTCGTCTCTCTGTGGGAAACGAACCAGGGTAGCAGTCCAGTTGTCGAAAGATTTTTCGATGTATGGAAGATCGAAGGTCTTAGCTTCCTGGAAGGACTGTTTGAACATTTCGTTGGATCTGTAAGCTTCACGCAGGGAAACGACCTGGCCAGCGCGCAGCGGGTAGGACGGGATGTCCACTCTCTTGCCATCGACATTGATGAGGCCATGGGTAACCATCTGACGAGCCTGACGGATGGAACGTGCAAAGCCAGCACGATATACGACGTTATCGAGTCTGGTTTCCAGCAGGAACAGCAGGTTTTCGCCTACGACGCCGGACATTCTCTTTGCTTTATCATAATAGCGGTAGAACTGCTTTTCAAGCAGGTTGTACATTGCTTTAACTTTCTGTTTTTCTGCGAGCTGGATGCCGTATTCAGACATTTTCTTCTGACGAGCTTCCGCTGGCTGCCGTTTTAACGCTTTCGGATGGCCGTAAACATTTACGCCGAAACGTCTGCTGGTCTTAAAACGGAGATTTCTGTTTGTTGCCATTGTGTGAGTCACCTCTCTATAAAATACCGCTATCCGAATTGAATAGCTTATTTATTATAAAGGGTAATTCGGGCCGTGTCAAATAGAAAATGGTGAATAGATTCAGAATCAGGGGTAGTCCATGGGGCGTGCCACTCTTGATTGTTTGCGAAAGAGGGGGAGCGGGTTCTACAGGTTCAGAGGGGTCAGCGGGGGACGGCGCATTTCGTCATCCTGAGCGGAGAAAAACGTCGTATGTTAGCTTATCTGAAATTATGAGAACTGAGTCGAAGGATCTAAGCGCCGCAGAGTTTTGATAGCGCTTCGCGCCGTCGTTATCCCGAGCGTAGCCGAGGGATCTCTATAGCACTACGGTCAGTATCACATAGGCACTGATACGGAAACGATGCCTTGGTGCTACGTATTTCTGCGTTCACACATACATCGTTTCCCGGTCTACAAGAAAGATTTCTCGCTTCGCTCGAAATGACGATACGGGAGTCCGAGGTCTTCTAGTCACTAGTCACAAGTCCCTAGCTATTCGTCCCTGCTTTCAAATTTTTGGGGCAGCCATTTCTCGTATCGTCATCCCGAGCGCAGCCGAGGGATCTTTCTTGCACTGCGGTCAGTATCACATAGGCACTGGCAGGGAAACGACGCCTTGGGACTACGTGTTTCTGCGTTCACATAGGCATCGTTTGTCGGTCTGCAAGAAAGATTTCTCGCTTCGCTCGAAATGACAATACAGGAGTCTGATGTCTTCTAGTCTTCTTGTCTTCTAGTCTTCTAATCGCCTAGTCACCAGTCACTCCTTCTTCCCCACGATCTTATGCAGCAGAGAGACCACCGTCAGCACCGCAGTGAGCCCGATGATCGTCATCGACCACGCGACGCCGACCTGCAGATAGCCCTTCAAGGAAAACTCCCACGGAAAATACATGACAGTAAGAATCGCCGTCGCGATGCATCCGATCGCAAGGAGCGTACTGTGCGCGCGATAGGTGAAAAGATAGATGATGCCGGCCATATAGCCCCAGAAACCGCCACCGATCATCAGATTGTGATAATAAAAGACAAGCGACAGTGCCGAGCACATGATCGCATATTTCATACCTTTCATAAAGGGACTCCTTTGTTCATATTTATTATTGGCATATCGCAAAAAGGTGCTGGATCCCCTCTTGGACGGCTCACCCATGGGGCTTCTTAGCCTTCTTTAAACAGCTTGCTGTACGCATTCAACGATGCCTTGCCATGGTAAGCCAAAAGAAAATCTGACTAAGGTGTGATCCGTGTTTGCCCGGTCATTTCCCTCCTACTACCTTTTGGAAATCCGCATCCTCGCGGAGCCATTCAAAGTGATCCTGACTGAGCGCCTCAGGGCGGATATGCTCGGGATCGATCGTCATCGCTTTTTGCAGATACGAGAGCGCATTTGCCTTATCCTTTTTATCTGCATAGTTCGTCGCGATCCCATAGAGAGACCACGTATTCTTTGGATCGACAGCAAGCACCTTCCGAAAGTAGGAGATCGATTCGTCATAATGCTTGGCAAGCTTCTGTGCCATCGCCATATCATAAAAAGCCTGCGTGTAATCAGGATTGATTTTGATCGCCTTCAAAATCTGTCCGATCCCCTGCTCCGGCGAGACATCGAGTGCCAGAATGAGCCCCTTCAGAGAAAGCGCTTTGTAATTCTCCCGATCGATTTCCAACGCCTTGTCACAAGTGAGAAGTGCCTCCCGATTCTGCCCTTTGGCGTAGAGAGTAGACGCCTCTTGGAAAACCTTTTCTGAGGCCGGCGCGATCTCATGGATCGCCTTCACGGACGCAGACTGCGAGGAAGCGGCGGGTGCCGAGGAAGCCGCTGATTTCGTCTCTGCGCCGCAGCCAGAAAGGCCCACGGCCAGAAGCGAAGCGAGCAAGAGCGCGTAAATTTTCATGATGATTCCCCTTTCTAATGGGATTTCTGCTCGTGACATTGTATAATCATTATAGCAGAAGGGATTAGAGATGAGTAGCTTCGAGTAACTGATGACTGTTGACTTGAATGCTACCTTCGGGCATCGCCTCCTATGTATTCGCGGCGAAGCCGCCACCTTCATTTCTAGGGAAACACTGAGCCCATTATTTTCAAGGAGGTTTTCTTATGAATCCATACGCATTTATCACCGGTGCCACGAGCGGCATCGGCCTTGCCACTGCCAAAGCGCTGGCAGCCTCTCACTACGACTTGGTACTCGCTGCCAGAAATACAGAAAAACTCGCGAGCGTGAAAGCGGACATCGAGAAAGAAAGCGGCGTGAAAGTCACGACCTATCCCTTGGACGTACAAGACCGCGAGGCCATCAAGGAAGTCACCACCAAAGTACTCGATACCTTCGGTGCGCCGGATGTGCTCGTGAATGACGCAGGTCTTGCCAGAGGCCTTGAACCTTATCAGGACACAGCCCCGGAAGATACGATGGAAATGATCGATACAAATATCAAGGGCCTTTTCCTCGTCACCCGCGCCTTCCTTCCAGCAATGGTGAAAGAAAATAAAGGTCACGTCGTAAACCTCGGCTCCACGGCTGGTCTTTATGCCTATGCCGGTGCGGCAGTCTATTGCGCAACAAAGGCCGCTGTCAAAACCTTCAGCGATGGTCTTCGCATCGATGTCATGGCCAGCGATGTGAAAATCACCACCATCCAGCCGGGTCTTGTGGAGACACCATTCAGCGAAGTCCGTTTCCACGGCGATACGAAACGTGCCGCTTCTGTCTATGCAGGCATTGATGCGCTGCAGGCAGAGGACATCGCGGATGTCATCGCCTTCGTTGTCAGCCGTCCGAAGCGAGTCCAGATCAGCGACGTCGTCATCATGGCTGCCCAGCAGGGGACCGGATTCCTCGTCAGCAAGAAATAGCGACCGGAGATCTGATTCCTGACTTCACTAAAAAAATCCTCACTTCTTTCGAAGTGAGGATTTTCCATTTTCATTTATCCATTCGAGCGGAATTTCAGGAAAAAGAGCTGGATAGCGAGCATCATAACGAGCGCCACCACGCCGCCTGCCAGACCATTTCCGGTGAATCCATCTACCAGGTAACCGACGACACAGCTCGAAGCGACCACCATGACATAGGGGATCTGTGTCGAGACATGGTCGATATGGTGACACTGCGCGCCCGCCGAAGCCAGGATCGTCGTATCGGAGATCGGAGAAATATGATCGCCGCCGACAGAGCCAGCCAGCACCGCAGCGACCGTCATGACCATGAGATTCTGGTCATTATTCACGACAGCCAGCACGATCGGGATCAGGATGCCGAAGGTCCCCCAAGAGGTACCGGTAGCAAAAGCAAGACCGATAGCCACCAGGAAGAAGAGTGCCGGGAGCATGATAGCCACCGATGCATTATCACTGACCACATTTCCTACATAGCCGCCGATATTCAGGTATTCCTTACCAACGACACCAGAGAGCGTCCATGCGAGCGTCAGGATCATGATGGCCGAGGTCATCTGCTTGAAGCCTTCGCCAAAGCAGGAGCAGAACGCACCAAAGGAAAGTACCTTTCTTGGAATATACAGGACAAAGGTGAATACAAGCGCAATGAAAGAACCGATGACAAGGCCTTTTGCGGACTCACAGTTTGCAAAAGCATCCGCGACGCCTTTGCCTTCCAGAATGCCTCCTGTATAGAGCATACCGAAGATACAGCCACAAATCAGGACGAAGAGCGGGAGTACAAGGTCAATGATGCGGCCATTGCCCACCGGCGCACTCGATTCGTCATCTGCATACTCTTCCGGAATCACCAGCGTGCCGCCGCTCTTCTTTTCAAAAGCAGCCATGCGAGAAAAATCCTTTCCCGACCAGATAAGAACCAGCATGAAAATGACCGTCAGCCATGCATAGAGATTCAGCGGTATGGTCGAAAGGAAAAGAGCGAATCCATCGATCTCACTCCCCTCCGGCAAAGAAGATGTGACTGCCGCCGCCCAGGAAGACACCGGCGCGATGATGCAGACCGGCGCTGCTGTCGCATCGATGATGTAGGCGAGCTTCGCACGGGTGATCTTAAATCGGTCTGTGACCGGACGCATGACCGTACCGACCGTCAGACAGTTAAAATAGTCATCAATAAAAATCAAAACACCAAGCACCATGGTGACAAAGAGTGCGCTCTTTTTACCCTTGATCGTGCGCGCTGCATAGTCTCCATATGCCTGCGAAGCCCCTGATTTCTGAATGGCTGCTACCATGATACCAAGCAACACTAGAAAGACCAGGATGTACACATTGCCCCCGACCTTGTCCGACATGATCTTGAACATCGTATCAATAGCCCCAAGTACGCTGAAGCCGGTGAACATGAAGGCACCCATGAAAATGCCAATGGCCAGCGACATGTAGACTTCCTTCGTCGCCAATGCCAGGATAATTGTCACGACTGGTGGCAGCAGTGACCAGATGGTTTCACTCATTCCCTCATTCCTCTCTTCTAAAAGCAGCACCTCGCTGCAATGTAATATTTTGTTTATTATACTCTAAATGCCCCTATTTGTACACCAAGCTGATCATTCTCCTGCCGTCTTTTCATTTTCAAAAATACCCGGCGCTGCAATAGCAAGGAGAACGAGCAGAATGCCAAAGCCCTGGACAAAATTGAAATGGGTATGAAAGATGAAATAGGACGCAATGACAGAGATCGCCGGTTCGATGGTCGCAGTGACGGAAGCCTGTGAGGCCGGAAGGAACCGAAGGCCTGCATTGTAGCAGGTAAAAGATAGCGCCGTACCAAGGACGACGATCCAGAAAATATCGAAGCGGACTTCTGGAGCAAAGAAGCCGGAGAAGTCCCCCATGGGATTGATGATATAGGAAGCCACGGCTCCGGTGAACATGCCCAGCGCGAGGACGAAGGAATTATCCAGTACACCGATGAAGCGCTTCGGAAATACACAGCAGATCGCAAAGAAGACCGCGGAAGCCAGCCCCAGATACACACAGTCTGCAGGTACCGAGAGACGGCTCACATCTCCTCCCGTCACCAGAAGAAGGACTCCGATGATCGCCAGTACGACGGCCGCGAGCTCCCCTGCCAGCGGCAGCCGTCTTTTTTGAAAGGAGACCCAAAGGATCACCATCGCCGGACAGGTATATTGAATGACCGTTGCCGCTGCCGCATTGCCGGCGGCGATCGAAGCAAAGTAGGTATAGTGCATCAGCATCAGACCGACTACACCGTAGAAGATCAGTCCCCACCAGAGAGATGGATGCTGCCCCAGCTTCCGCCAGCTGTCTTTCAGCTGTCCTTTGGCAATAGTCACAAGCAGCATGATGCCGCTCGCACAAAACATGCGGAAGACCGTAAGATCCATCGAATCATGTGTACTTTTTTGGAAAAAATCCTGCGCCGCAAGCCCGCAGCCCGCCCACATGATGCCTGCTGTCATAACGAGAAGAATAGCGATAAGATGCATAGAAGTCACCTGTTATTATAAGAAGGAATCAAATACGCTTTCAGGGTCAGTCCTTGGAATGAAAAGGAGACTAAAAAAAGAGAGACTAAGAGACTCGAAAAGCATGGAACGGGACATTCCGCAAGCCACTCTTTCACCATTGGCCTGCTCTCGGGCATGAGTCAGCTTTATGACCGTCACTCGCAATTTCCCGTCACCTTCCTTTATATAGCACAAAAACCCGCCATTGTGGCGGGTTTTTTCATGGTGGGACTATTTGGATTCGAACCAAAGACCTCTTCGATGTCAACGAAGCGCTCTAACCAGCTGAGCTATAACCCCATGTCAGATGAATGTATTATACACGACATGAGAGAAATATGCAAGATGCTTTTTGCAATTTCTTGCATATGGCTAGACAGATGCGGTATCTCCACGCTGCAGCTCGCCATCTTGTTATGGATCACAGTTTCGGCGATCGACGCCGCCGATCCTATCTGCTTCATTTACAGGATAAGAAGCTCGCCATGCCGTAAGATGACAGGAGCATCGTTCCCGGCAGGGCGAGCTTACGGTGGACAAGATACGGATCTTCTTCAAATCCATCTATCAGGACTCCCAAAGTCGAACAAGGGAAAGAGACCCCTTCTCTGCACTCATCCCAAGTTGTTTGTACATGGGAATCCCTCAGAAATCAGAACTCATTATACAAGCGAATACCCCGCCTTGCAGGATCCAGCAAGAGCGGGGTATTCGTATCATTGTAGTTTGGTGGGACTATCTGGGTTCGAACCGGAGACCTCTTCGATGTGAGCGAAGCGCTCTGACCAACTGAGCTATAGCCCCATGTGATACTACGTATTATAGCACCACATGAGAGATTTGTTAATAGTCGTTTTACACAGAATCGAGGAAGATCTTTGGATCACGTTTCATCTGTTACATATGAATGAATCCCAGTACATTGGCAAGGGAGGAGATGAAAATAACAGCCAGACAGATCGGCGCAAGGAAGCGGACGAAAAGACCATAGACACATTCATAGCGGAATTTCGAAGACTGCTTTACTTCGTTTTCGATCCACTTGATGCCGACAGTCACCACGATGAGGACGCAGGTCGCAAAGGCCGAGACCGGCATCATGATGGAATTCGTCAGGAAATCAAAGAAGGTAAGAATATCCATGCCAAAGATGGTGCAGGAGGCAAGAGGACCGAATCCGAGCGAAGAGAGAGAGCCCAGCACGATCATCAGAATGAATACGGCAAAGGTCGAGAAATTACGGCTCCAGCCGCATTCATCCTGGAAGGTGGAGACGCTGGTTTCTGCCAGAGAAATCGCTGAGGTAAGAGCAGCAAAGAGGACGAGTGTAAAGAATACGACACCCACGAGGGTACCAAGCCCCATGCTGGCAAAGACTTTCGGGATGGTGATGAACATGAGAGACGGGCCCGCATTCAGCATTGACGGATCGCCGCCGGAGAAGGCAAAAACTGCCGGGATGATCATAAGACTGGCGAGGACCGAAATCCCTGAGTCGAAAGCGATGACCTGAAAGGTCGCATGCTCCAGATCAAATTCCTTCTTCATGTAAGAGCCATATGTATAGAGGATCCCCATCGCGACAGAAAGAGAGTAGAACATCTGCCCCATCGCAGAAACGACCGTCATCCAGGAAAAATGTTCCAGGTTTGGCACCATGAAGTAGGTGACGCCTGCCCATGCACCGGGCAGCGTGACGGAGTAGCCGGCCACCATGATCGCGAGCACAATGAGTACCGGCATCATGATTTTGGATACACGTTCAATACCATTCTTGACGCCGGCGAGAATGATGGCAAGGACGCCGGCGGTGAAAACGATGAACCAGAATTCAGCCGCCATGCCGTCAGAAACGAAGGCGCCGAAAAAGGTATCCGTCGCAAGCAGTTTCGTATCACCGGCGAGGTATTCGAAGAGGTAACGGGTGACCCAGCCGCCGATGACGCTGTAGTACGGCAGGATCAGCATCGGAATGACGGCATTGATCCAGCCCCCTGCGGTAAAGAAGCCGTTCTTCCCGAAATGATGAAAAGCTCCGACCGGACTCTTTCTCGTGCCACGTCCGAGCGCGGTCTCAGAAACGATCATCGTATAGCCGAAGGTGACGGCCAGCAGAAGGTAGGTCAGGAGGAAGATGCCTCCGCCATACTCTGCAGCAAGGTACGGGAATCTCCAAATATTCCCGAGACCGACAGCGCTGCCTGCGACAGCCAGCACATACCCCATTTTGCCGGAAAAGGTACTGCGGCTATTCCCATTTTGATTTGTCATATGATTGCCCTCCTGTAGAGTATTGAGATTTTTTGTGAATGGTGATCAGGGATCAGATCCAAGAGATTCTGCGACTTCTGAAGCACGAGCGGGATGGCGGGCCATACGCTGATAACATCACGCAAGTCATTTAGCCCCCTATGATCCGTGTCCGCCGCTTTTATTCCCTTCTGCTTCCCGCTAATGAAAATGGCCAGCCTAAGTCTCTATGTCCTAAAAAGCACGGATATGGAATGCCTTATGGCTGACCATCAATGTACACAGGTTCTATGGATTCGTTGAACCGTCAGCCCCCCTTGAAGGCGCTGAACCTGTTTGTCCATTCATCCAAGATAAATGCGCATCACAGGATAACGGAAGAGTCTCCCATTATTCTCCGAGCGGTACCCACTTGCCGCCCTTGACTTCGAGGACTGCGAGGTCCATCTTCGGATCACGGTTTTCATCGAATGCAAATTTGCCGGTAGCGCCTTCGAAGTCGCTGATCTTAGCCAGGGTATCGCGGAATTTCTTGCGATCGGTGGTGGTGCCGGACTGTTCAACTGCCTGATGGAGAACATACATCGCATCATATGCCTGAGCGGCGAACTGATCCGGTTCATGTCCGTATTTAGCCACATACGCTTTGCGGAAGTTCTGTGCCTTGTCGGTCTTTCTTTCCGGGTTCCACGGAGTAGCTACGACGGTGCGATCAGCTGCTTCGCCAGCCTGTTTGATGTATTCCGGGCTGTTGAAGCCGTTGCCTGCGAGAACATACTGGTTCATGCCCATTTCACGCGCTTTCTTCACGATGAGAGCGCCTTCCTGATAGAGACCTGCGACAGCGATGACATCCGGGTTTGCTGCCTGAATCTTTGTCAGCTGAGCGGAGAAGTCGGTATCTTTATCTGCGAAGGTTTCATCTGCAACGACTTCGAGACCGAGCTTCTTGCAGGCATCCAGATAGAACTGGTGTTCACCGACCATCTGGTCATTGTTATTGGAGTACATGATAGCGATCTTCTTGAAGCCCAGTTTCTTCTGCGCTTTTTCTACCACCTGCGGGATGTTCATTTTGCCCGGGATTGCATTACGGAATACATAGTCGCCGATTTCAGTGACTTTCGGGCCGGTGGTGCCGGTGCCGAAGACAGCCACTTTGGACTGCTGGGCGATCGGGTCAGCAGCCATCGCTTCACCGGTGGTCATCGGGCCTTCGATAGCGAGGACTTTATCCTGTTCGATGCACTTCTTCATAGCGTTGATCGCTTCATTCTTGACGAGCTTGGTATCATACACCTTAAGATCGATCTTGACCTTGGTGTTCGGATCCTTGTTGATTTCCTCGACTGCGAGTTCCGTGCCTTCCTTCATAGCGACGCCGTAAGCCGCACCAGGGCCGGTATAAGCGGTGATGAAACCGAGTTTTACGGTTTTGCCGGCATCTGCGCTGCCGGAAGCTGCTTTCTTATCTCCGCCGCAGCCCGCGAATGCACCTGCCAGTGCTGCTGCTGCCATAACTGCTGCCATTCCTTTGAGCCATTTTTTCTGCATAATTTTCTACCTCTTTCAATAATCAGCTACTCCACCCCAAAAGATCGTATGAAGAAATAAAAAACCTCCGCCGGCTTTTCTGCCAGCGGAGGCGCGAACGCGGTACCACTCCGATATTTCACTCTATGCCAAGCCAATGCGGGTAAAAAAAAGCCCCTATCTTCTTTCGAAGATAGGGGCGAAGTCTCGCGGTACCACCCTACATTGTACTTAGCAGTCTTATTCGTAACGTGAATGAAACGCCTGTCATTACTCAGTTCACGACAAGGGCTCTCGAGGGATATTATACAAGGCTCTTCGCCGATTCTCACCATCCATCGGCTCTCTTTAGAAGAGATCAAGTACTTTTTGTCTCGTTCATAGCTTTCTTTGGGGGTATTGGGTTTTAAATTGTGATTATTTTACTTCCTGCTTCATGAGTTGTCAAGAGGGAATTTGAAAAAAAGTGACTGGTGACTAGGAATTAGGAATTAGGAATTAGGGATTAGGGATTAGACTTCAGACTTCAGACTTCAGACTTCAGATTTCAGACCTCTGACTTCTGACCTCTTATGTCTGATATCTGACGTCTCCTAGTCTCTTAGTCACGAGTCACTAGCCGCCAGTCAGTTCAGTGTCCGCAGCTTCCTTTATACGACAGATGCTTCTCAAGATCCTCTGTCGTCTCTCTCGACTGGTCATAGCCTTCCTTCAGGTGATCCGAGAGGCGGCCCATCTTGAATTTCTTCGGGTCATTATCATCCCTTGCATCATTCACGGTAAGGATGTAGTCCAGCGCCTCAGCCGTATACTCAGCTTTATCTGTCATGTGCATGATGAGGATGGATCCCTTGCGCACATTCCCTTTCTCATCATAGATCCCATGAGAGATCGCCCCGATCATCGCCTGCAGCGATGGGGTGGCATAGTCATCCGTACTCTCGTAGCCTGAAACGATATAGCTGAATCCCGCATCCATGATAGATCTGATACCACTTTTGCTGATGGCGAGCGTCGGGGGACGAAAATAATGTGTCAGCGCCGGTTTCCCATCGACCATGACATCTCCTACCGTTTTTTGGAGCTCTTCATAAGACAGTCTCACATCCTCCGCATACTCCTCCTCCGTCATCGGCGTCATGTTGCCGCCATAATTTGACGTCTGCCACACCATCGGACGGTGGCGATTCGTATGAGAAGCGATATCATGCCCATCTTCTGCGATGGCTCGCAGAAGATTCGGATTGTTCTTCACATTCCAGGTGATGATGAAAAAGGTCCCCTTCGCATGATGCTTGCGAAGGACATAGAGCAGATGATTGATTGAAGCATCCGTCCCCCAGTCATCAAATGTGAGGAAAATAGTATTGTCTCTGACGTCCTTGACGATGCCTGTATGATCCATCTGCTCCATTTCTGCCTCTGAGAAACCGCGGATGCGATCCGTTTCCGTTACTTTCGGAGAGCCGATATACCGCTTAGCGAATTCATGACGGAAAAGCGATCTATCCAGGGTTTTCTTCGTTTCTCTCCCCCTTAAAGAAAAAAGCACCTTCTCCTCCGGCACAGGATACGTCCAGCGATGTGCCTCATCGCCAAGGACCTCCCGGACAGCCCCCATGCTATAGGCTGAGTCATTCTCTGCATTCGTCTCAGGGCTGTCCAAAAGCGCAGCATATGTCGTGCTGTCCACCTTGTTCTTTTGGATCCAGTCCAAGAGGCCACCCGTAAGCGTGGGATCATCCAAGAAATCCAGGCGCCCGTAGATGATCTGCCCCCGCCCCATTGCAAGGATGAATTTCCCGAAAAGATGGTCTGAAATGTCCTCGACCTTCTTTGCTTCTTTGTCTTTTGTCTGTACCATGTTCACGGTCTGTCCCAGAAGCTCTATGCCCATCGCGCTCGCCGCTTCATTCACCGTTGGGATCTCCGTACCGAAGACCTGGCGGGCGATCACCGGGCGCACGCCCAAGAGACGCTGCATGTTTTTCTGCAGACGCTCGATCTGCGCGCAAGTCTCATAGAAATCACCGTCCGTCCCCGTACGAAGACCCAATCCCAGCTCATGACCACGCGCTGCGATCTCCCGCACCGTATCCGTGTACTTTCTAAGCTCAAGCTCCGTCACAAAGAAGGTCGCCTTCACACCCATCCTGTCCAGATGATCCAGTATGTCCTCCACTGACTCTTTTCTCGTGAGACCGCCAAATGTCAGCACGACCTTCTGTGCCGTCGTCGTAAGGAATCGCTCCTTGGGCGCAAGACGCCCTTCATTTTTCTCTCGAAGCGCCTCATAGCGTACCTTGTCTTCTGCCGTGTACGTCACCCTGCGAGGGACTGCCATTGCCTCCTGCTTGGCAGGCACCAGCGCCCCTGCCGACTCCTCCGCCCGCGCCGCCTCTCCCGCGTATCCCCAGAGAGCGGCCGCAATCATCAGCATGATGAGTGATTCCCATTTCTTCTGTACCATAGATGTGATCTTCCTTTTGCTAATTATATGACTGGTAAGCAGAGATGCTACCCACTTTCTTACTGTTAGCCGCCCAGACGCCAGAGAGAAACGGACGGGATACCGCGATTGGCAGCGAGCGTCGTCCACGCCTCAAGGGTCTCCTCGTCCGCATACCAGACTTCATAGGAGTGTCCATCTTCCTGATAAGAGAAATGCAGCGCGGCACTCGCTTCATCGCGTTCTTCCTTCGCCCCATGTGCATCACGGAGCTTCACGACTTCTGCCGTCGTGATGAAGCGGGGCGTCCCTTTGACCAGCCCAAAGAGACCGGCATCTTTCCACAGGCAGCCGCCATTGGAAAAAGCCACCGCTTTTTTACTCGGAAGGGCTTCCATTTTCCGGATGGTCTTCTCAATGAAGGGACCATCCGCCTTGGGCCCCGGACCGCTATGAAGGCCATAGAGATTATACAGCATCACCACATACTCGGGGCCGACACTGTAGGAGACATCCATCGGCATCGAAGGCTCCAGGATGATGCGGATCTTTTTATGCGTGGGAATAGACTCCAGGTAAAGCAGCTTCGTGAAACGAGCGAACGCTTCTACCAGCTTCGGATCCTTACCGATGCGTTCATAGTCTATATCGATCCCATCCGCGCCGCAAGTCTCTGCTATGGCAAGAATTTCTTTCACATGCATACGGCAGGCATGCTCATCCCGGAGCACATGCCGGAGTATCTCTGTATCCTTCTCGGTGCTGTGCCCGTTTGATCTTATGACGTCATTCACAAAGGTCAGGTGGAAAGGAATGTCTGCTGTTTTTGGTAGATCAGATGGCACCTTCAGCCCTCCCTTCTCATCGAAGGTCACCGCAAAGTAAGAAATGCTTCCCCATCGTTCTTTTGTCTTGTCATATGCCTCCCAGCCTTTTTCTCTGTCCCAAGAGACCACCCAGCCAGACTTTGTCACAGGTGGATGGCTGCCGCTCTTCAAAGGAGCCGCCCCGCATCCGGAAAAAAGCAGGAGGGAAGAGGCAGCTGCCAGAGCAAATATGGCATGTTTTTTCATCAATGTCTCCTTTGGAAAAATGGTTAGTGTGTATTGGCGGGTTCAGGGTTCGTCCACGGGGCGTGCTACCCCTTGGGAAAGAGGGTGAGCGGGTTCTACAGGTTCAGCGGGTTCAGCGGGTTCAGCGGGTTCAGCGGGTTC
>ULYL01032429.1_pt1 | contig 15983 bp, 10 predicted proteins | sample 1962211 | NCBI WGS metagenome assembly ULYL01 (sample SAMEA4835864, study PRJEB28245) | human gut metagenome | biome: gut microbiome; material: fecal sample | place: Denmark | collected 2008
ATGAAATCCGGGAGGCCATCCAAATCTACTTCACCACTCTCGACGGGCTGGCTCTCTGACCAGCATGCCCGCCGCACTGACGGCTTTATCATTCTAAAATATGCAAAATAGGGCGTAACATTGCGAATGTTTCGTCCTATTTATTTACCTTTGCACCGTATTTGCAGAGAAAAGAGGAATTTGAAGCGCTTTCATATATATATAATCATACTCGTGCTGCTGTCGACGGCTCTTTTTGCCATGCCGCAGACGGGATTGCACAAACACCATGCCGACAGCATCCCAGATGTTGCCGCCACGGTTGTCGACTCTGCTCTGATACGCGCTCGTGCGCAAACATCTCCACGAATCGACTCGATACGAAACGTAATGGCTTCGCTCCGCGAGAGGGCGCGCAAGCAACGGCCTTCGCTCCGCACGGGCGAACGCCTCGACTCGGTAGCTGAATCGGTGGTGAACCACTCTGTCAGCCCTGCCGCTCCCGCCGATTCCATCCTCCCCACCGACACGCTTACCGACAGCGAGATTCTCGCCTTGGACTCAATGCCGCCGGCGCCAAGGAAAAGCCGCATTGTGCGCGAGAAGGTCGACATCGACAATGCTGTGGATTTCGCCGCCAAGGACTCGTTGGTGATGATGGGTCAGAACGCCGCGTTCATGTATGGCGCGAGCAACGTGAAATATGCCGACATCGACCTGAGCGCCGATGAGATACACATGGATATGAAAGAGAGCCTTGTATACGCCGTAGGCCGGAAAGACACAACCGACGAGGTGGTGGGGTCGCCGGTGTTCAAGGACCGCAGCGGCGAATACCAGTCGAAGACCATGACCTACAATTTCAAGACTTCAAAAGGATTCATCACCGACGTTGTCACACAGCAGGGCGAGGGATACCTTACCGGCGGACAGACAAAGAAACTTGCCGACGACTCATACAACATCATCAACGGCCGCTACACCACTTGCGACGACCACGAGCACCCTCACTTCTACATGCAGCTGACAAAGGCAAAGATGCGCCCTAAGAAAGACATCGTGACGGGTCCGGCATATATGGTGCTGTGCGATGTGCCTCTGCCGCTCGCCGTGCCGTTCGGCTATTTCCCGTTCACTTCAAAATACTCGTCGGGCGTGATTTTCCCCACATTCGGCGACGACTACAACAAGGGCTTCTACCTGCGCGACGGTGGTTATTATTTCGCGCTCAGCGACTATGCCGACCTTGCCTTGACGGGTGAAATCTACACCAAAGGCTCATGGGGGCTGGCGGCGCGCTCCACATATCGCAAACGCTACAAATTCTCGGGCTCGTTCAACATGAGTTTCCTGACCACAATCACCGGCGACAAGGGTTCGCCCGACTATATGAAGCAGAAAAACTTCCGCATCGCATGGACCCACTCGCAGGACTCAAAGGCGAACCCGAAAATGACGTTCTCGTCGAGCGTGAACTTCGCAACCAGCGGATACTCGCGCAACGACCTTAACAGCTACTACAACGAGTCGTTTACCGAAAACACGAAAAACAGTACGGTGAACCTCTCCTACCGTTTCTCTTCAAAGTTCCAGATGTCGACAACGGCGTCGTTGGCACAGCGCACTCAGGACTCAACCCTCTCGGTGTCGTTTCCAAACTTCACCCTGTCGCTGTCGCAGATAGCGCCGTTCAAGCGCAAACGCGCGGTCGGAGCAGAGCGTTGGTATGAGAAAATCAAAATGTCGTACACCGGTTCGTTTCAAAACAGTTTGACAGCCAAGCAAAACGAGTTTTTCAAGAAAAGCCTCGTGAAGGACTGGGCAAACGGCATGCGCCATTCCGTGCCGGTTTCCGCCACATTCAGTCTTTTCCAATACATCAACGTGTCGCCGAGCATCTCGATGAACGACCGCATGTATACGCGCAAGATTCGCCGGTCATGGGACCCCGCGGCGTCGGCTGAGGTGCAGGATACTACCTACAACTTCTACAACGTGTTCGACTTCAATGCGTCTGTCTCGCTCGACACTAAAATCTACGGTTTCTTCAAGCCTATGAAGTTCCTCGGCGACAAGGTGCAGATGATTCGCCACGTGATGAGTCCGTCAATATCGTTCAGCGGCTCGCCCGACTTCTCGCAGCCTGGATGGGGATATTACGGCACCTACGACTACGTCGACCAGCAGGGACGGGCTTTGCAACGCAAGTACAGCTACTTCGGCAGCAACATCTTCGGATCCGTGGGTCAGGGAAAAACGGGAATGGTGAGCATGTCGCTGTCAAACAACGTGGAAATGAAAGTGAAAAGCGACCAGGACAGCACTGGCGTGAAGAAGATATCCCTCATCGAGAACTTCACGATATCGCAGTCGTACAACTTCGCAGCCGACTCGCTGCGCTGGAGCAACGTCAACACGTCGCTCTCGCTGCGCCTCGTGAAAAACCTCAACCTCAACCTCTCGGCAACGTGGGATCCATACACCTACCAGCTCAATGCGTCGGGCGCGCCGGTGCGCGTCGACGTGCCGCGATGGAAAGCCCACAAAGGATGGGTGAAACTGTCGAGCACGGGAACTTCGTTCAGCTACACGCTCAACAACTCCACTTTCAAGCGCAAGAAGAAATCCTCGTCGACCGACTCCAAAAAGACCGACTCCCCCGACGACAATCTGGACGAGATGGACGACGGAACGGGCGGACAGAACAACCAGAAAAAAGACGACAATCTGGAGCTTGACAGCGACGGATATGCCCATTGGAGTTTTCCTTGGAGCCTGACGCTCAACTACTCGGTGAACTACAGTTACGGAGAGTTTGACAAGCAGAAGATGGACTATCGCGGAAAATTCACGCAGAACCTTAGCTTCAGCGGCCGCATACAGCCCACCAAGGGCTGGAACTTCACGTTCTCTTCAAGCTACAACTTCGACACGCACAAACTCGCATACATGAACTGCACCATCACGCGCGACCTGCACTGCTTCTCGATGAGCGCAAGCTTCGTGCCGGTAGGACCGTACAAATCATACAACTTCCATATCGCCGTCAAGTCGTCGCTTCTCGCCGACCTCAAATACGACAAGCGCAGCAGCTACAGCAACGGCGTTGACTGGTACTAATCCCCCAAGACTGTACAATCAAAAAAAGCGGCTGCACATCACAAGACGTACAACCGCGTAAAAAACATTAATTGCTTAAGCTTTTCTATTTCTCTCCAAGATAAATGGAACAAGTGCCAAACGTCATCGTGCGGCAGGTGCAGTTATTGAAGCCTGCACGGCGCATGATGTCGAGCATGTCGTTGCCCTGTGGCACGGCGGCAATGCTCTCCGGCAGATAGGAATAGGCACGGGCATCCTTCGAGATGCTGCGTCCGAGCAGCGGGATAAGCCTGCGCGTATAGAACCGATAAAACCAGAGCACCAACGGATTGCGCGGCGTTGACAGCTCGATGACACAAAGCGTGCCTCCCTGACGGAGCACACGATGCATCTCGGCATATCCCTGCTCGAGATGCTCGAAATTGCGCACACCGTAAGCCACCGTAACAGCGTCAAACTCACCGTCGCTGAAGTCGAGCGCAAGGCAATCGCCTTTGGCATACTCTATCACATCGTCAAGACCGGCGCGCTGCGCCTTCTGCTGGGCGATGGAAAGCATATTTTCCGACAAGTCGACGCCCACCAGACGTTTGGGATGCAGTTTGCGGCAGAGGAGCATGGCAAAATCGCCGGTACCTGTGGCCACGTCAAGCAGCGACTGCACGCCTTTCCTGCGCAGAAATCCCACTGCCTTGCGACGCCACAGCTTGTCGATGCCGAAAGTCATTGCGCGGTTCATAAAATCGTAAACCGGCGCGATGGAGTCAAACATCTCGCGCACCTGTTGCGTCTTGCTCTCTTTTTTGCCATATGGCATAATTTTCTCCGCCTTGTAGTCCATCCCGTCTGTGTGTGAGTTTTTTTACTTCTTCAAAGAGTTGAGATATTCAGTCACATTCTTCTCTATGCGCGCAGCAATGTCGGCATGCTCCTCCTTCTGGAATTTCAAACCGGTGATATGCTCATAAAGCTCGATGTAGCGGTCGGAAACCGACTGGCAGTATTCATCCGTCATCTCAGGCACAGTCTGACCGGCCTTGCCCATAAATCCGTTCTCGATAAGCCACTGGCGCACGAATTCCTTTGAAAGCTGGCGTTGAGCCTCGCCTTTCTCGAAACGCTCCTCATAGCCGTCGGCATAGAAATAGCGTGAAGAGTCGGGAGTGTGGATCTCGTCGATGAGATAAACCTTGCCGTCGCGCTTGCCGAACTCATATTTGGTGTCAACCAGAATCAAGCCCTTCTTGGCAGCCATCTCCGAACCGCGGGCAAACAATGCGCGCGTGTAGCGCTCCATCGTCTCATAGTCTTCCTTCGAAACGATGCCCTGCTTGATTATTTCCTCGCGAGAGATATTCTCGTCGTGTCCGGCTTCAGCCTTGGTGGTCGGAGTAATGATAGGTTCCGGGAATTTCTGGTTTTCCTTCATGCCCTCCGGCAGTTTCACGCCGCAAAGCTCACGGCAACCATCCTTATAGTCGCGCCAAGCGCTGCCCGTAAGATAGCCGCGGATAATCATCTCTACGCGGAATCCCTCACATTTCAATCCCACAGTGACCATCGGGTCGGGAGTGGCAAGTTTCCAGTTTGGAACGATGTCGGCTGTTGCGTCAAGGAATGTTGCCGCAATCTGGTTGAGCACCTGCCCTTTGAACGGAATGCCCTTCGGAAGAATCACGTCGAAAGCCGAGATACGGTCTGTCGCCACCATCACCATCAAATCATCGTTGATGTCATACACATCGCGTACTTTCCCGTGATAAACGCTCACCTGTCCCGGGAATTGGAAATCTGTCTTTACTAATGTTGTTGCCATAAACTTTTATATGTTATAAAATCATTGTCGGTTGTTTTCTATCCGTCGCTCCTTCTGCTCCTGACGCAAAGCCTTCTGCTCCTCGTCGTGCTTCTCGTATGCCTCCACTATCCGCTGCACAAGAGGATGGCGGACAATGTCTTTTTTCTCAAACTGCACACGTCCCACGCCATTGACGTTACGGAGCACACGCAATGCCTGCACAAGTCCGGAAGTGACGGTGTGGGGCAGGTCAATCTGCGTCACGTCACCAGTAATCACCATCTTGGCATTCATGCCAAGACGCGTCAAAAACATTTTTATCTGATGCGTGGTGGTGTTCTGCGCCTCGTCGAGGATTATCACGGCTTCGCTCAGGGTGCGTCCGCGCATAAATGCCAACGGCGCAATCTGAATCACTCCGGTTTCCATATATTCCTTCAGTTTCGCCTGCGGAATCATATCCTCCAGCGCATCGTAGAGAGGCTGCAGATAAGGGTCGATCTTGTCCTTCATATCTCCGGGAAGGAATCCGAGCTTCTCGCCGGCCTCAACTGCCGGACGCGAAAGTATCACCTTGCGCACCTCCCTGTTTTTGAGAGCACGCACGGCAAGGGCTATCGCCACATACGTCTTGCCCGTTCCCGCTGGTCCGAGCGCAAACGTCAAATCGTTTTCCTGAAATGCCTTGACAAGTTTCTGCTGATTGGCTGAACGCCCCTGGATGGGCTTGCCGTTGACGCCGTAGATAATTACGTCGTCCATCTTCAGCTCTTTGGGCGGCTTCCCTTTGACCACATCGAGGATTACCTCCTCTCCCAGCTGATTATATTTCGAGCAATAGTCTTCAAGTTCTTTGATTTTTTTCTCAAACTCCGCCGTTTCCTGCTCATCACCAAGCACTTTGATAAGCGTGCCGCGGGCAGCGACGCGCAACTTAGGAAACAGGCTGCGTATCAACTGCATGTTTGAGTTGTTCACCCCATAGAATATAACGGGGTCTACACTATCGATTACTACTAACCTTTCAATCATATCTCTTTTTGTTGCCACAAAATTACTAATATCCGCCGACATTACGGCACGATAGGCTCAGAAGATTGGAATTTTTTTTGTTGCAACCAGTCGCACGTCCTCTAACTCCAAAAATATTGCGATTTACTTGGAACGCATTCCAAAAATATTATGATTTATTTGGAATCCAAAGCGGAAGGCATCTATCCCGTTGACTTTCTCAAGGGCTTATCCCGACACGGACTTCAATGTCGTGACTCGCGACAATTGCGAATCATTCCTGCTATAACGGCTGCGGCGCGCCGACTCGAGTCAGCGCGCCGCTATGTTTTTTTCAATCCTTTCCGAAGTCTCTATTTTTCAGTCGATGTTTCAAGCACACCAATCTCCTTGACGCTGCCGCTCTCAGGATGGAACACCACATACGCCGGCTGTTTCTTATCGACAAAAATCTTTGGATCAAGACCGAACTGCACGCCAAACTGCGCCACTTCCATCTGTTCGCGTGCCAGCACATTGCCGTCATAGGTCAGCGTCACGGTAGCGAGTCCCGGGATGTTGTACATCACCGCGCCCTTTGGCAATTCCTTCTCCTTGCCCTTATCATCGACAGGCAGCTCGCCCTTTTGCGTTGTTTTCACTGTGATATATACAGGTTCGCCGCTGAGGTCATTGCTGTCGACAATGCCGTTCACGTCCGACACACGGAACACCACCTCGCCGTCGACATCCTTCTTCGGCTCATAGTCGAAACGCACCACGCGCGTCTCCAGTTGCGTTGTGCCAACAAACATCGCCGTAAGCGTCTGTTCCTGACGGTTGAGCTCATCAAGCATCAGCTTCAGCGAAGCCCCATCGGGAGGCATCTGGTCAGCGTTGCCGCTCACAAGGTCGTTGCGGCTCTCGCGCAACTCGAAAATCTTGGCGGCGGCTGTTTCGGCACGCTTCATCAGCGACTCGCTCGCCACCATGTCCTCCGTAAACACGCTTGAATAGTCTGTTCCGTCAAGCACACTCTTGTCTGCCATCTGGTTGCGTTTGCGTTCCACCACTTCGCGTTCGGGGTCGGTGTTGATTGCCAACGGCAATCCTACGGCGTCGAGCACCACAAATGGCGACGACCCTGCCTTGAATTTCATCAGCCACTCACTGTCCTTGTCGGGCACACCGAATGCCGACATCTGCACGTCCTTGACAGCCCACGTCTGGCTGTCCTCGGTAATCGGATTCTTCACACCGAGATACTTCTCGGCGTAGCGGTAGTAAGGTCCGGCTTTCTTCACCGTACGCACCGCCTCTACCTCAATGTTGACATGCGTTTTAGGCAACGAATAAATCAGTCCGTATTCATTGTGCTTGTTGGCTGTGAGCCGCTGTGTCTCCTGGGCGAATGCCGGCATCGAAGCCGTCAAAGCCGCAGCCAGTGCAATTATCTTAATTGTCTTCATATCTTATTGTTGTTATTGCATTATTTCCTTTATTGCCTGACCTATGCAGTCTATGATATCGCCTGCCGTAAGCCCGTATTCGCCATGCTTCTGCGCAGCCAGATTGCCTGCATAGCCATGGATAAACACGCCCATCGACGCCGCCACATCGGGTCGGTATTTCTGTGCCATAAGCGCTCCTATGATTCCCGACAGCACGTCGCCACTGCCCGCGGTAGCCATTCCGGCATTGCCCGTGGTGTTGACAAACACCTTGCCGTCGGGGCGAAAAACAAACGTGTAATGCCCTTTAAGCACTATCACGATTTTCAAGAACTTCGACATCTCGACCGCACGGTTAAAACGCTCCTCGTCTGTAAAATGTTCGCCAAACAATCGGTCGAACTCGCGCACATGGGGCGTTATCACGGATCCTTGCGGAATATTGTTGATTGGAGTGCGCAATCCAGCTATACAGTTAAGTGCATCGGCATCAAGAAGGATAGGCGACGCCGCCTGCCGCAGAAAATCATCGATTGCCGACACCGTTGCGGCATGCGTGCCGAGTCCAGGACCGGCGACAACCGTATACTTCTTCTCCGGCACAATCTCTGTAACATAACTGCTTCCCCTGTCCTGACGCACACGGGCCTCAGGCACTGCCGTCTGAAGCGGGATGTAGCAGCACGACGGCGTATGGACATCGACAATGCCCACCCCCGTGCGCAACGCAGCCTTTGCCGCAAGCACTGCCGCGCCTCCCATTCCGAAACTGCCTGCCACAAGAAGCATCCGTCCGAAATCGTGCTTGTCGGCAAACGGATTGCGCGGCTGCAGTCCGTCCTTGACTCCCACACGGTCAATCAAATAATAGTTCGACGGCGTCTGACGGATAGCCTCCTGGCTAAGACCGATGTCGAGCACCTTCCACTCTCCCAAGCACCTGGCATTCTCTCTGAAGAAAAACGCCAGACGCGGAAACTGGAATGTCAAAGTCAGGTTGGCATGGACGATATTGTTGAGAATATTTGTTGAATTAAACTCCGGAAACAGTCCCGACGGCAAGTCAATCGACACGACAAACGCTTCCGACTCATAGATAAGTTTCGCCAATGCCGTATAGCCGCCACGAAGGTTGGACGACAAGCCATTGCCAAACAATCCGTCGACAACAACATCTCGTTTTGAAATCTCCGGAACCGTAAACTTCTTCTGTACCTCGACAAACGACGGATATTCCATATCGACAAGACGCTGACGGTTGATGGCGCAATCGTCCGACAGGTCCTTCGTTCTGAACAGAAGAACCTCCGGCTTGTATCCTTGGTCAATCAGCAGGCGAGCCACGGCAAGCGCGTCGCCGCCATTGTTGCCCGGACCCGCAAAAATAATGATACGCTGCGACGGCACCCAACGGGAAACAATTTCAAACGCCACAGCCGAAGCCGCACGCTCCATCAAATCAATGCTCGCTATTCCCTCTTTAGCCACCGTTGCTGCATCGATGGCACGTATATCTGTCGCTGTAAATATTTTCATTCTTGTCTGTAATTAGCCAAAGGACAAAGATAGTGCAAGGTGAGCAAAAAAGAAAGGAACTCGTTCATTTTCTTTTTCCGAACCGCAGCCTATCTTATTCAAGCTCGCCCTTTTCATCATTAAGGACCTTAAAAACTTTAAAGACCTTACCCCTCCTTACCATTGTCTAAAACGATGTGCGGAAAGCACGCAGCTGCGACCGCAGCTGCAACGCCATGCCATCGGTCATCGAGTTGAGCAACGCATAGAATTGCTGACCGTGATTCATCTCTCGGGTATGCGCCAGCTCATGAAGCAGCACGTAGTCCATCAGATGTGGAGGCAGCAGCATCAGGTAGCACGACAGGTTGATTGTGCCTGCGCTTGTGCAACTTCCCCATTTCGACCGCGCTCCAGTGACACGCACTTTCTTGTAGGTCAGACCATGCATCGAGGCAAGTTCGGCGAGCAACGGCGGCAAAAACTGCTGCGCCCGGCGTTTCATTGCCCTGACAACGGCTGCCGACAGCAACTTCTGCACTTCAGGACGGCTGAACTGAGTGTCGGGCGGGCAAAACACCGTTGCCTTGTCGTCGTCAAACCGCACCGAGAAAAATTGCCGTGTGCCCGAGGCGACACACAGTTTGAAGCACGGCGCATCGATTGTGAAATCAAGGTCAATCAGCCGCGGACGCAACTTCTCGCATCCCTCACGAAGCGTCTGCCGATGCGGCTCTATGGCTTTGAGGACAGAGGCAAGCGAAGTGTATGGAGGCACCGTCACGTGCAGCCCGTCGTCCTTCGGACGCATTGTGATGTTGCGCGCGCGCCGGTTGGTGCGTATCTCTATACGTCCGAAATCGGGGTCCTGAACAATTCTCTTAGTCGGCATATCCACAAGTGTCTACAACCTCAACTTCACTTCGCGTGGCATCGACACGCTCCACACGCACCTGCACCGGTATGCGGTGTGAAAGCTCATCGACATGGCTGATGATGCCCACACGGCGTCCGCCCATCTGATGCAGCGCCTCGAGCGTGTCCATCACGTTGGTAAGGCATTCGTCAGACAGTGTGCCGAAGCCCTCGTCGATAAACAGCGTGTCCACTCCGTTGTCGGCAGCGTTCAATCGCGACAGGGCAAGAGCCAGCGACAGCGAGACCATGAAACTCTCGCCGCCGGAAAGGATGTTGGCGCTCTGCGACACTCCCGGATTATGAGTGTCTTCAACAAGAATAACCAACGAGCCAGGCTGACAAGTCAGCGTATAGCGATCGCTGAAGCGGCAAAGATAGCCGTTGGCAATGTTGAGTAGGTGCGACAGGATAAAACTCTGCGCCACCTTGCGGAATTGCTTTCCCTCTCTGTCACCAAGATATTTGCATAGCGTGTCCCATTTGGCTTTCTCCGCCCTGGCTTTCTCCGCGGCTACCAATGCGGCGGCATGTGCCTCCGCCTGTTTCTTGTCGTCGGCAAGCCGTTGCGCATCAAGGGCGTTGCTCTGCAGCAACGCATCGGCTTCAGCGCGTTTTTCTGCCACAACCGTCTGCAGGCTGTCGGCTGTGTCGGCCTCAGCCAGCGCCGGACGGTTGGCGCGATGGTTCTCAAGCATTTTCTCAACCGAGGCAAGCGCGCCGGCGCTCTTGTCGGCATCCGCCATTATGCGTTGGCAATAATCCCTTTCGGAGTCTATGCGCGCTCTGCTTGTCTGCGACAGGCTTACAAGCGCGGCTTCTCCGATTTGAGGATTGGCTGCGAAAAATTCAGCGAGTGCGGCTTCAGATTCCGCCGCCGTCTTGTCGGCATTGGCAAGTGCCGCACGACGTTCCGACAGCCGGGCTGTGATTTTTGCAATCGCATCCTTTGTCGCGGCAAGCAGTTTGTTGGTGTCGTCAAACCGACGGCGCTGAGTGTCGCACTCCGTCTGTGCCTGCGCCGCCTCGCGCAACTTCCCGGCAACCACCGCAAGAGCGTTGTTGACGGCATCGATATCGACAGAGGTTTCCGCGTCACGGCATGCCGTCGACGCTTTTTCCACCATCGACGCATAGTCCGCTCTCGCCTTCTCCAATTTCTTTGTCGTTCTGTCGATTTCCCCACTTTGCTGCGCCACCTCCTTTTGTGTCACTGCAAGGGTGGTGGCAGCCTTGCGCAGGCGTTCCTCTGCATTGACCTTGCGCACTCTCACCGGCTCCAGCACCGACTGGAAATGCTCGTCGGCAAGCAGCTGCCCTACGCGCTGTCCGCACACGGGGCACTCCGCTCCAACAACAAGTTTGCTTCTCAATTCTTTGGCAGCGTTGCCAACCGACATCTCCATCTGTGCGTACAGTGCCGAGCAGTCGCGGAAATCCGTGTCGGCAGAGTCATATTCAGCCTTTTCCACCGATATCCTCTCTTGGGCGGCTTTCAGTTTTTTGCGGCTTTCCGCAATCGTTTCCGCATGGGTGTCGATAAGCTTGCGCTGTCCGTCAAGTCTGGAAACAAGCACCCGCGCATCGTTGAGCTTTTTCAGCCGGCAGTCGAGCGCAGGTTTGTCTATCGCCACCAGCCTCTTTGTAGCAACGTCCAGAGCCTTGTTGGTCAAACAGATGTCGCCCTCAAGGGCTTTTCCCTTACCATTCGCGTCTTCAAGACTGCGCTCAAGTCCGGGCAACTCCTTCTTCAATGCCGCCGCTTCGGCACGCGCCTTGTCGCGCTGGCTGAGATAGACGTGCGCTGAAGCCGAGCGGTCGTAGTCGGCGACAAGCTGCCGGCGCTGCTTGAACTCATCCGATTCCATCGCTGTTTTGAGATTGTCAGCCCGACGGCGCGCCTCCACGCATTGCGCTTCAAACGTTGCATTGTCGGCAATCCATTTACGCTTCGCATCGGCGGCATCAGCCTCCGTCTTAACCTCTTCAATGCGTTTTTTCCGCACGTCGATTGCCTCTGCCACGGCTGCCTTTTCCTCGTCGGAGAGCAGACTGATGCCGGCGACAGCCTGACAGCAACGGTCATAGGCGTCGGATGCCGCTTTGGCATGCTCCGCTATCTTCCGCCCCACAGCAGAATAGATGTCGATACCCGTCAGACGCTCAAGAATCTCCGCCTTCTCATCACTTTTTTGCAGAAACCGGGTGAACTCGCCCTGGGCGAGCAGCGAGGTGCGGCAGAACTGCTCATATTTCATTCCGACCACCTCCTGCACCTTGCCTTCGAAATCGGCCTTCTTTGTCCACGTCTCACCGGTTTTCAGAAGAGTCAGAGTCCGTTCCTCTTTCTGGAATTTGCCGGTGGCTTTGTTTCGCGACCGATGTAGATGCCACTGCGCCTCATAGTCGTTGCCGTCGTTGCCCTCAAACAGCAGTTTGGCAAAGCATTCTACCGTGGAGCGGCGCATCAGCTGCCTGTTGGCGTCCACTCCCACATTGCGGTCGTCTTCCTTTTCAACACCGACGAGTGTCGAATCCTCATATTTCTCATCCGTTTTGAATCTTGTCAGCCTCGGAGCACGCGCGTAGAGAGCAAGACACACGGAGTCGAGGATAATGCTCTTGCCGGCGCCTGTAGGTCCGGCAATCAGAAACAGCGGAGTGTCGGCAAGCGGAGAGGCGACAAAGTCGATTTCCGCGTCGGCAATCGACGCTATGTTGTGTATCGTGATGCGTTTCAGTTTCATAGTGCGTTCTCCTCCTCTATTTCTTTTTCAATTCCCGAGATCATAGCCAGATAGTCTGCCGACTCTTTCTCCGGAATCCCTTTGGCGGCGAAAAAGCGCGCCGCCACTTCTCCTACGGTCATCTGACGCAGCTGTTCCGGTGTGACATCGGGCAAGGCATTGGCGCGCGCCGACCGGCGGTGGTCGGTGACGTTGATTGTGCAGTAGCGGCACACCTTGCCTTCGAGCGCCTTTGCCACCTGCTCGTTGTAGTCGGACGGGAGCGGCTTGTCGAGCAACACGTTCAACCGTATATACGCCTTTCTGTCGGCAGGAAACTCACGCGCGGCGGCAAGTGCGTCGTCGAAAGCCGCAGGCTGGCTTGGAAGCGTGACAAGCGGACGCGGGTCATTGATGCCAATGGCACGCGCCTCCACAGGCTTGCCTTTCTCGAGGTCGACTATCACAACTCCGTGCTGATAACGCTCGTCAAACCCCACAGCAATCGGCGAACCACTGTAAGCAGCCCTGCCGTCGCTTCCACGCAGCGTTTGGGGATGGTGGATATGTCCCAATGCAATATAATCGTATGCGGTGCCGAGCGTCGGAAGCTCAACATAATCGACCGTGCCGAGCGAGTCATTCTGCATGCGGCGGTGTCCCGTCAGGTCGCACCCAAGCACCGCCAGATGCGCCGCCAGCACAGTTGGCAGCCCATCGGCATTCATTTCACCCACAGTCTTCTCCAAGCCTTGAAAAAACGCTTGCTGGCGGTCGCCGTCGGCTGGTGGGAAATTGTGGGGATAGACATAGGGCACTGCGGCTATATAGCCTTTGCCAGGCACGGGGACGACATGCGCTGAATAGTCGGCGCTATTGTCTGCAAGACGGCGCAAAGTGCCGATGACAAACACGTTGTGCGACCGCCAAAGGTTGCGGTATATCTCAAGACGCGAGGCGCTGTCGTGATTGCCGGCAACAATGACTATGACCATCTCGGGGACGGCGGCATGGATTGCGAGCAACCCTTCGGCATAGACGCGCTGAGCCGCTGCCGACGGCATTGATATGTCGAACACGTCGCCAGCCACGACCATCGCGTCTGGACGTTCCTCCGCCACCACTTCGCACAATTGCCCAAGAAACCGGCGTTGCTCGTCGAGGCGGTCAAAGCCATAGAGCGACTGTCCTAAATGCCAATCGGCTGTATGCAGTATCTTCATCTTCTCAATATTGGAGTTTTTATCCACCAAAGTTACTCAATTATTCGCGCAATCATATCAGTTTCTCTCTGAAAAAGCAATAAAACAGAGGGCGCAAACGTTACTTTAATTATGAAGAAAGCCGTATATATCATCGTGTGTCTGCTGCTGACAGCCGTCGCTGCCGGCTGCCGCACGCCCAAACTTTCCGAAGCCGACGCTCAGTTTCAACGGGGAGAGTACTACGACGCGTCGGTGACTTACAAAAAGGTTTACAACAAACTGCGGAAAAAGGAGGAGCGTCCGCAACGCGGAGAAGTGGCGTTCAAGATGGGACGTTGCTACAGGCTGCTCAACATGTCGGCGCGCGCATCGGCGGCTTTCCAAAACGCGCTGCGCTACGAATATCCCGACAGCACGACCCACTTTATGCTGGCTCAGGCTCTACATGCCGACGGCAAATATGCCGCCGCTCTGCGGTCGTATGACAAATATCTTGAATTCTGCCCCGACGACTCCCTTGCCATCAACTGCGCGGAGGGATGCCGCACAGCCCAGGAGATACGCGCCCGCGGGTCGCGCTATGTGGTTAAACAAGCCAAACTTTTCAACTCGCGCCGCGCCGACTTCTGCCCTATGTATCTCGGAGCTGACTGCGACCAGATTTATTACACGTCGACTACCGAAAAAGCTACCGGCGACAAGAAAAGTGAAATCACGGGAATGAAGAATGCCGACGTGTTTTTCTCCAAAAAGAACGAGAAAGGCGAATGGGAACGTCCGGAGCCGGTTGAGGGCGAACTCAACACGGAATTTGACGAGGGCATCGTTGCATTCTCGTCCGACGCACAGACAATGTATCTCACCAAAGCGCGACGCGAGCTCAACGCTCCGACATCGGTGGAGATATACACATCGACACGCTCCGACGCAAAATGGAGTGCCCCTGTAAAATTTGAGATTACAGCCGACACGCTGTCTACATTCGGACATCCGGCGGTGTCGCCCGACGGCGAATATCTCTACTTCGTCAGCGACATGCCAGGCGGATACGGAGGCAAGGACATTTGGCGCATATCGCTGAAGGAAAGACAAGGTTCGCTCGTCAACCTCGGCCCCGACATCAACACTGAGGGCAACGACGATTTCCCTTATGTGCGTTCCGACGGCTCTCTATATTTCTCGTCCGACGGACATCCGGGGATGGGCGGTCTCGACATTTTCCGTGCCACGGCTGTCGGCGACCCTGCCGACCTGCGATGGGAAGTGGAGAATATGGGCTTCCCAATCAACTCCGCCGGCGATGATTTCGGAATCACTTTCGGGAAGGGCGAAGATGGATTTTTCAGCTCCAACCGCGGCGACGCGCGTGGCTACGACCACATCTACAGTTTCGAATACGACCCCGTGAGAATCACCATCGAGGGATTGGTGATGGACAAAGACGAGGAGCCGGTGAAGAATGCAATAATACGCATCGTCGGAAACGACGGGTCGAATCAGAAGGAAGTGGCGCGCAACGACGGATCGTTCTCGTTCGCGCTGCAGCGAGGCGTAAAATACGTGATGCTCGCCGGCGCGAAGGGCTACTTGAACCAAAAACAGGAATTCGCTTCCGACTCTACGATGGAAGACGCGAATTATTGGGTGGAGTTCATTCTGCCGTCAATCAGCAAACCATCGGTGGTTGAAAACATATTCTACGACTACGACAAGGCCGACCTGAGGCCGGAGTCGAAAACGGCTCTCAACGAGCTGATTGCCGTGCTGCACGACAATCCCAACGTGACAATCGAAATGGCTTCTCACACTGACCGATGGGGCTCAGACGCCTACAATATCAACCTGTCGGAACGACGGGCAAAATCGGTGGTTGACTACCTTGTCGAGAACGGCATCAGCCGCGACCGGCTGCAGCCGCACGGCTACGGCAAGTCGCGTCCAAAGACAGTGACCAAACGCATCGCTCGCCTGTATCCTCAGTTCAAAGAGGGCGACATACTGACCGAAGAGTTTATAAAAACACTTTCCGAGGAAGACCAGCAAGCAGCCGACCAGATTAACCGCCGCACGGAATTCTCAGTGCTATCGCTCACCTACAACATGAAATAATCCAGGACTCCCCCCGCCTCCTGAAAAAACAACATACTGCTTGTCGTTTTTGGGATTTGGCAAATTTTGCCGCCAACTTTTTTGCTTACTATTTTACAACATTCTTATCCCGATATGGGGTTTCGAATAAATAGCAATAATACAAAATGAGAGCCGAATTTGAAACGATTAAAAAGAATATAACCCATGCAAT
>ULYL01029130.1_pt1 | contig 15968 bp, 10 predicted proteins | sample 1962211 | NCBI WGS metagenome assembly ULYL01 (sample SAMEA4835864, study PRJEB28245) | human gut metagenome | biome: gut microbiome; material: fecal sample | place: Denmark | collected 2008
GGAAGGTGCCGAGCGATAGCGAGGCGAATGAGGGGCGCGACTGATTCGCGCGAAAATGATTTTCTCTTCGGGATTCCTTGCCGTTATTCTTGGCTTCCCCTTCGGGGAAGCTGTCGGCGATAGCCGACTGAAGAGGTCGAGTCCTGTCATGACCTCTCTCGGCGCTTCGCGCCACTCTCCCCGAAGGGGAAAGCAAGAACTTCGGCAGAAATTAAGCCTTCCCCTTGGGGGGAAGGTGCCGAGCGAAAGCGAGGCGAATGAGGGGCGCGACTGATTCGCGCGAAATGATTTTAAACGGAAATGTAACTGCCCCTTTGTTTGAAAATTTTTTGCAAGGCAAATGAAACTGCCCCTCACCACCGCCTCTCGGCGGAGCCTCCCCCCGAGGGGAAGCCTTGACGTAAGGAAAGGCTTCGCATTTTTGCCGAAGAAAATTTTGTAAGCAAAATTTTATGCAGGCAAGGGGTAGCCATGAAATAAGGCGAAGCCGAAAAACAAACTTGATATTTATTGCGGGGGCGCACCCGCGTGAATATAAAAAAATTCTATTTTTTAAGGAGAAACTAAAATGAAAAAATTCAAAAAGCTGATTCCTGCATTTTGCGCAATGCTTGTTAGCGCCGCTATGCTGGGCACCTCTACTTATGCTTGGTTCTCGGTGAACAAAGAAGTAACGGCTACCGATATGAGCGTTACGGCTGTTGCAGATACGCAGTACTTCCTGATTTCCACTACCGCAGACTTTTCCGACAAGAACCTTTCTACGGTGCTTACGACAGCTCAAATGACGCAGAAAGGTATCAATGATAAAGCGGAAGTTTATCCCGCGGCTTACGGTACTGTAACAGGTAAGATTACGGAAAAGTCTTGGTATACGGCAAACGTTGATACCAACGGAACGAGCATTGTAAAGGCTACCAAAATTGTAGCTCCCGGCTCTGGAAAAACTCAGGTTTATCAGAATAATCAGTATTTTGTCGGATATTCTTTCTACGTAGGTCTTGCCGAAAACTCTGCTGATTACAATGAGACTTTGAAAGTTCTTGCCGTAAATTCGGAAAAAGGTGCCAAAATCGCGGCGGTGCAGTTCCAAGCAATGACGGGAAGTACGGAACCGGCGGAAGATGGCGAGTTTTTGCCTGTTGAAGATACGACTGAAACCAGCACGACGGGTGGGTTAGCTTCTAAGCAAAAGTATGAGTTGTCCGCAACGTCGAATAAATGTGTTAAAATTACGGTATATGTATTTATCAATGGTGAAGCCGACAATATTAAAAACGGTTCGACGGAACTGACCGGTAAGGTTGGTATTAAAGTTGGGGCAAGCACCGAAGCTTTAGCATAGTAATTGCAATTAAAATCAATTCAATTTAATTTCTCCAACACCTTCCGCGGGAAACCGCGGGAGGCGCGCGGGGAATTTCACTTTTTTAACACTTCGGATTACGCGCAACTCCTCTGCGCCGGGGAAATCGCCGCGTAGCAGCCCGAAGCCGTTGTTCGGCGGAGGGGGAAACATAGGAATAAAAAAATGCAACAAAACGCAAACACCTCTAAAACTAAAAAAATCATCGGGATTATCGTGAACGTGCTGGTTTGGCTGTTCGTGATTTTTTCCGTACTGATTACGGTGCTGGCTGTTTCCGCCGGGGCGAACGATAAAAAGATTCCCACCATAGGCAACAAGTGCTATCTGAAAGTGGAATCGTATTCGATGAAAGCCGATAAGCCCGACTGGGCGGAGGGCAAGCCCAAGGGGTTTACCAAGGGAGATCTTCTGATAGGCGAATACATTTACGGAAATACCGATAAAATTTATTCGTTGGAGAAGGGCGACATTATTACGTTTGAAATGCAAACGGAAATGAACGGGCAGACCGTTACTATTTTAAACTCGCACAGAATTACGGAAGTAGTGAAATCGGAAACGGACGGCAGGGTGCTGTACTTCAAAGCGCAGGGCGATAATCACGAAGTTTCGTTCGCTTCGGACGACGTGTACGCCTCGCAGATTATTTCCGTATACACAGGGCATAAAATACCTCTGGCGGGGGGCGTGATAGACCTGATAAGTTCGAAAACGGGGTTTATTATCGCCATCATCGTGCCGCTGGGATTGTTCTTTATTTACGAACTTGCGGTGTTTATCCGTACGTTTGTGAAGATTAAGAACGAGGGCAAGAAGATGATTACCGCAGAGGACGAAGAAGCGATTAAGCAGCGCGCCATCGAGGAGTATCTGAAATTGCAGCGGCAAAACGCGGCGGATAGCGCCGATAACGCTGCAAACGGTGCGGATAGCGCGGCAGGCGACAAGAGAGACGCGGAGAAAGACGAATAACCCGCCGGAAACGGGGGCGCATCTTGCTTTCCCCTTCGGGGAGTCAAGAAGAACGATGTGCCGCTTGCTTTCCCCTTCGGAGAGCCAAGGACAACGATGCGCCGCTTGCTTTCCCCTTCGGGGAGAGTGGCGCGAAGCGCCGAGAGAGGATATGACGGGAATTAACCTCTACAGTCAACTTCGTTGACAGCTTCCCCGAAGGGGAAGCCGAGAAGAACGACGACCGCTTGCTTTCCCCTTCGGGAATCCTTGCCGATTTGCCGCTAAAGGCAATTTCGGCAAGTAGAGTGGCGCGAAGCGCCGAGAGAGGGTAAAGGGGCGGACAGATGAGATATACTTTCAATAACCCGGAATTGACTCCGAATGCTCGCAGTCTGCGAAAAAATATGACAAAGCAAGAGCGGGAATTGTGGTATCGGTTTTTGAACACGCTGGAGTTTCGCTTTCGCAGACAAAAAGTAATAGGGCAGTATATAGTAGATTTTTATTGCGCAGAGAAAAAACTGGCAATAGAGCTGGACGGCTCGCAGCATTTTGAGACGAAAAATATCGAAAAAGATGCGGAGCGGACAAAATTTTTAAACGGTAAAGGCATTGTTGTGTTACGTTACACAAATTTGCAGGTGGATAAAAATTTTAAAAGCGTCTGTGAAGATATCTATGCCCATTTATCGTAGTGAGGACATGACCTCTTTCGTCCAAAGCCAAGGCTTTGTCCACCTTCCCCGAAGGGGAAGGCAAGAAGAACGACGAGCTACTTCTTTTCCCTTCGGAGAGTCAAGGACAACGATGTGCCGCTTGCTTTCCCTTTCGGGGAGTCAAGGACGACGATGTGCCGCTTGCTTTCCCTTTCGGGGAGTCAAGGACAACGATGTGCCGCTTGCTTTCCCCTTCGGGGAGAGTGGCGCGAAGCGCCGAGAGAGGATTTGACTTGACCTCTTCCGTCGGCTGGCGCCGACACCTTCCCCGAAGGGGAAGGCAAGGATAAGGAAAACACCCCCAAAAGAGAAGAGCCGCAGACGGCAGAACGCGCGCAAAAAGGAATGGTAATATGCAAGGATTTTTTATTTGGTTCAAAGCTTTTTTCGGTAATATGCTCCAGGGAATACTGCAGGTATTCAAGGGCATATTTTTCGGCGTGATACAAATATTCGACTTTTCGTATTATTTTAAATTATGGAGCGATAACGGCGGCAGTTTCGGCGTTGCGGACTGGATATTTTCGATTTTTGCGTTTATTCTGATTTTAGCCGTCTGGGTGGGAATTTTCTTCTTGATCGGTATCGGTATCGGAAAAATCGTACGGTTTAAAAAGTCGATGTCGAGCAACGAAGATTTTCTGGAAGAGATTGCGGAACTGCAGCGGCAGAACGCGCGCCTGACGGCGGAAAAGGAGAAAATTACGCAGTTGCAGGTTACCCGCGCGGGACTTTCGTACGAGCAGATGAAAAAAGAACTGCAGCGCGAGGCGGAAGAAGCCGCCATGGCGAACGCTGCGGGAAACGACGAGGAGAAGAAAAACAAGCTGCTTGCCGACCGCCGCTTTCAGCGGCTGGCGCTGGTGGACGAACAGTATGCGTTTTATCAGTCGCCCGATTACGATAACGACATCACTCTGAAAAGTCTGTGCGAAGATTTGCGCAACTTCGCCTGTTCGCACAACGGTTTGTATTACGATATCCGCACGATTCGCCTGACCATTGCGGGGTTGGCTTCCACGAAGCTGTTGATTCTGCAGGGTATATCGGGTACCGGTAAAACTTCGCTGCCGTACGTGATGGGCAAGTTTTTCAGAAACGACGCCACAATCGCGTCGGTGCAGCCTTCCTGGAGAGATAGGAACGAATTATTCGGCTATTTCAACGAATTTACGAAGAAATTCAACGAAACGGAAGTATTGCGCCGCATTTACGAATCGGGTTATAACGACGATTTAAACATCGTGATTCTGGACGAAATGAACATCGCGCGCGTGGAGTATTACTTCGCGGAAATGCTTTCTATTCTGGAAATGCCCGATCACAACGAATGGAAAATCGAACTGGTGCCGTCGTCGTGGGAGAACGATCCCGTGAAGCTGAAAAACGGAAATCTCGTGATTCCGCAGAACGTATGGTACGTGGGCACGATCAACAACGACGATTCCACGTTCTCGGTATCGGATAAGGTGTACGACCGTGCGTTTGTGGTGAATCTGGACAGCAAGGGCGTTCCGTTCGACGCGCCGGCAACGGAGGCGAAGCGGGTTTCGTACAGCGAAGTGGAATCGCTTTACAGGCAGGCTGCGGCGGATTATCCCGTATCGGAAGAGAGCCTCGGAAAGATTGCGAAGCTGGATAACTACGTGATTGAGAAATTCCGCGTGGCGTTCGGTAACCGTATCATGAAGCAGCTGAAAACGTTTGTTCCGGCGTACGTGGCGTGCGGCGGCAGCGAAGTGGAAGGCGTGGACTATATGCTTGCCACGAAGGTGTTCAGAAAGTTTGAAAGCCTGAACCTTTCGCTGATCCGCGACGAAATCCGTCCGCTGGTATCGTATCTCGATTCGCTGTTCGGCAAAGGTGCGATGAAAGAAAGTATCGCGTATCTGCAGCGGTTGCAGAAAATGTATTAAAGGATAGATGGCGGCTATGGAGTACGAAAACACGGAAGAACGGGCGGCGGAAAGCGGCTTAAATAACAATCCGGCGGGCGGCGGACAAAACGGCGGCGCGGCGGACTGGAAACAGAAAATCCGTTTCGACCGTTCGTTTTATGCGAAAATCGCTTTGGCGGAACGGTGCGTAAAAGAATATTACGCGGCGCTTGCCACGGCGCTTTTATCGTACGAAAAGGCGCGTTCCAGAATGGGCTGGTCGGGCGTGGCGTTTTCGGCGGGGCGGGAAAGCCTCGCTTTTATCGCGCTTTCGGGAAAGACGCTTTCGCTGTATCTCGCCGTGGCGCCGGAAGAGTTTGCGGACGGGCGGTATAAGGCGAAAGACGTCGGCGGCGTGAAAAAGCGGGCGAGAACGCCGTCGCTGTTTAAAATCAAAAGCCGCGGCGCGCTGGCGCACGCGTTGAAACTGATTGCCGCGCTTGCCGCGGAAAAAGGTCTGAAAAAACGCGCGGACGGGTTCGAACCCGTATCGGCGGATAATTTCAAAGCCGATTCTTTCAACAATCTCGTAACGCGCGGGTTTATCCGCATCGTGAAAACGGAAGAGAAGAACGCGGCGGTTCGGACATCCGGCGCGGCGGAAGAAATTATCGTGCCCGTGCCCGCGGAACATCCCGCGGAGAACGAAAAATACGGAGCGTACGCCGATACGCTGGCTTCCTCGGAGAATCTGGTATCGCGCCACGGGGCGTATTCCGAAATTTTAAGCGCGCTGGCTGCGGGCTGCGGCACGGCGCGGTTTTCGGAAAAGCTGATGCTGCGTTCGATAGACGAAATGTGGGTGAGCGCGATAGAGCGCTGTCTGCCGGCGCTGGACGAACTGATACGCAAACCCGCGCGGTATATCGCGGAAACGGAAGAAGTGCTGCCCATCGAACTGACGAAACGGGTGAGCGGCAGATCGGTGGCGCATCTTGCGCGGCATACCGATTATATCAGCAAAAACGAATACGGCGAACTTACGCCTACGAAGCTTCTGAACGTATTCCGCGAAGATTCGCTTTTAACGTACGAAAACAAATTTCTGAACACGCTGATCAGCCGGCTGTATCTTTTTATCGGCAAGCGGGCGAAGATTGCCGAAGAGGCGGGCGCGGACGAAAAACTGGAAAATTTCGAATTCGAAAGCGCGTTCGAACACGGCGAGGGCAGAGGCAGAATTAAAATCGAAGTGGAATATTCCGAACGCAACACGGAAGAAACGGCGCGCAAGCCGTTCCTCGGCACGGGGCTCTGGCACAGAGTGCAGCGGCTGAACGAGATTGTTTCGGGGTATATGCAGTCGTCGTTCGTGAAGGCGATGGATAAAAATTATATCCGCCCGCCGGTGATGCGGACGAACGCGATTCTGAAAAACAAGTATTTCAACGAATGCCTTGCTCTGTGGGAGTTTATCGAAAGTTACGAGGACGCGGGCTACGGCATTACGGTGAGCGAAACGGTGAAAGACGTTCCGGACGAGTACGTAAAAGAGATTTACGCGCTTGCGGCGCAGAATTATCTGGTGTTCCTGCACAACGCCGGCAAGCCCGTGAAAGACGCGGCGGAATACGAATATTCGGCGGCGCCCGAAGTGAAGGCGGAAATCGATACCGCGCGAGGGGCAGTGAAAGAGGAATTCCGCGAGTCTTTGCCCGATTATACGGCGGAAAACGACGAAATCGCGTTCGCGCTGGACGTGGCGCTTCTGGCGGACGATCTGGCGGAGCCGACGTCGGAATTGTTCGGAACGCGGTATGTAAGAACGTTCCATTCGAAGATCCGCACGGCGCCGCTCGAGCTGAAAGAGAGATTCGCGCGGATTGCCAACGAGCTTTTGAAATTCGGCAAAGTGAAGATGCGCGAAAGCAAGCGGTTCGCTTCGTTCCATGCGGGCAGAACGATTCTGGCGCGCGTGACGGTGAGCGGAAAGGCGCTGAAAGTGTATTTTGCGGAAGCGGAAAACGCGGCGGACAACATGCCGCGGGAAGAAGAACCGCGGTTTGAAGATACTCCCGTTTGCCTGCGCGTGCGAGGAAGCGGCGGCGAGCGGCGGGCTACGGCGTACATTGCCGCGCTGGCGGAAGCATACGGGCTGAAACTTGCGAAAATGCCGCCCGAACCCGTTTCGGCGGAAAATTATCCGCTTGTGCCGTTGGCAGAGATGCTGCGTAAAGGCTGGATTTTTGCGGCGAAGAGAAAAATCACGGATTTCGCGGCGGAAAAGGGATTGTTCCGCGGCTTGGGAAATTTCGGCACGGCGGTTTCGGAAGAAAGCTTGGTTGCGGCGGAAGAAGTAAAGAAAAACGCCGTTTCGGAGTCTGCGGCTTCGTTTCTTGCGCCGAACGCCGCTGCGGCGCAACAGGAATCGCCCGCGGCGGAATACAAAAGACCGTCCGCTGCGCAGGCGCTGGAAAATATGGTCCGCCCCGAGGGCAATTACGAAAAGCCTACCGATTACGGACTGGACGACAGTACGGGCTTTATTTTAGACGAAGAGCAGTCGGCACGGATGGAAGAGGAACGCGAAGCAGATGGCGAAAACGGGAAGTAAATTCAAGAGAATCGCGGGAACGGCGCTGCTTGTCTGCGCCGTGATATGCGCGGCGCTGGTATTCGTTTCGGCGGTGCTCGGCAGGAAGAGAAATTCTCCTGCGTACGTGTTCGGCTATGCGATGATGCGCGTGGAAACGGGCAGCATGGAGCCTGCGATCGGGGCGAAGAGTTATATTCTCGTGAAGAAGTACGACGGCGGCGAACTGGCGGAGGGCGACATCGTAACCTACCGCATGCAGGACGTTTCTTCGGCGGCGTACGGCAGTCTGATTACGCACCGCATCGAAAAAATCACGGACGACGGGTACGTGATGAAGGGCGACGCGAACGCCGCGGCGGACGCGAAAACGGTGAAAAAAGAGGATATTGCCGCCACGTTTAAAAGCAATCTGCCCGTATTTACCTTTTTCGGCAGGCTGTATGCCTCGCCTTTCGGGCTGGTAGCGCTGTTTGCGGCATTCATTGCCGCGTGCGCGTTCGTATACGTGCCGGAAATCGCTTCCGCGCTCGGCGAGGAAAAGAAAGAGGAAGAAAAGCGGAAGCTGATGGACGAACGTGTGCGGGAAGAAGTGCAAAAGATGCTCCGCGAAAACGGAGCGGAACACGCCGACCGCGAAAGCGGAAGCGAAAAACAGGTGAACGATGAAGAAATTTCTGATAAAACACAGAAGTGAAATCGCGTACGCGGTGGCGCTGATGATCTGCATATTTTTCTTTGCGCACTTCGTGTCGCTGGGGCGGGATTATTCTTCCACGGTGCAGGCGCAGGCGGCGGAACGCGCGGAAACGTATGCCTCCGCGCAGGCGCAGATTCTTGAAAAACAGTACGCGAAAATGAACGCGGAAACGGAATTTTACGCCGAGGAGCTTGCCAACGCTTCCGGCGAGGACGAACTGCATGAACGCTTTCATACCATTGCTTCTCTCGCGCGAACGAAAGAAAGCACGGTGGCGGTGCTGTATTTTTCGGGCGATACGCTGTACGACGAAACGGGAATTCCCGTAACGGACTGCGCCGAGATAGAGGCGTTGAAAAACGCGGAAAAAACGGTGCAATCCGGCATCTTCCAGTACGGCGATCATAACATGTCCGTTTGTACGGCGGCAAACGTAACGTACCCCGAGCCGGATACGTATACGGGCAGCATCCGCAAAGTTGCGGTGGTGTACGAAAGCGAAACGCTGTTTTTAAGCACCGCTTACGAAGCCGCGGGAAAGAGCGTTGCCGAAGGCTTGAACAAAGCCGATTTTGCGTTTGTGTGCAAGGGGAACGGCAGAATTTTCGACGCGGTGAAAGCGGACGACGTTTTTGCCGTGAAGCGGAACGACCTCGTGCAGGACGTTTTTGCGGACGTACTTACAGATTCTGCCGCGGAAGAAAAGGCGAAAAACGCGCTGGCGGGAACGGAACTGAAATCGTTCGCTTTCAGAAAAGGCGCGGAAGATTACGTGCTTACCGTGCTGCCGTTCGGGGCGGATCGGGGCAACGTAACTTTGGTGTGCGCGTATAAAGTAAGCGCGGTGTACGACGAGGGGTTTGCTTTAACGCAGACGATCTGGAGTTCGCTGACGGGGCTGGCGTGCATTATCGTTCTGCTTGCGGGCACGGCGATGCTTTGGCGGCGTGCGGCGAAAAAGCGTATTTTCGCGCTGGAAATGATCGATCCTTTGATCGGTTGCGCCACGCCGAAAAAGTTTGAAAAAGACGTAGAGGGCATACTGAAACGACATGTCTCTTCGTCGTTTGCGATGGCGTCGCTGAAAATCAATAATTTCGGATATTTTACGGAAAAATTCGGCGACGAACAGAAATTGAAACTGAAAAAATTTGTGGCGCAGTGCGTGCGCGGTGCGACGCACGTCGGAGAAACGTTCGCGTATGCGGGCGGCGGAGAATTTCTGCTGTTTATGCACCTGCGCGACAGGCAGTCGTTCACCGAACGGCTGAACGGAATTTACCTGCGCATTTCTTCGTTCAACGCGGGCGAAGATTACCGCGTGGGCGTAACGTTTGCCGTGTACGAACTGGAAGAAAATCATCGGGACGACGTGAAATCGATGCTGGAAAAGCTGCGCTCCGTGCGCGAAAACGCTTCGTCGCAGGCGAAAACGCTCAGCATCAATTTTTACGAAGATATGCTGCGCAAAAATTATATCCGTAAGGCGGAAATCGAAAGCCGTATGGAAAACGCGCTGAAAAACAGCGAATTTCACCTTTTCTACCAGCCGAAATACAATCTTCGCAATAAAACGCTGGACGGCAGCGAAATTTTAATCCGCTGGTACGATCCGAAAATCGAGGGGTATCGCTTGCCGGGCGAGTTTCTGCCGGTATTCGAAGAGGACGGCTTTATTGTTAAAATCGACCGTTTCGTATTGTACAAAGCGTGCGAAAATATCGCTTCGCGTATTGCGGAACGACGGATTTGTTATCCGGTATCGGTGAACGTTTCGCGCGTTTCGGCGATTCAGCCCGATTTTGTGGATTACTATGTGCGTATCCGAAAAAAATTCGGCATCAAAGAGGGATTCATCACGCTGGAATTCACCGAAAGTTTTGCTTACGAAAATTACGATTATCTGTTTGACATCGTACATAAACTGCACGAGGGCGGGTATCATTGTTCTATCGACGATTTCGGAACGGGGTATTCTTCGTACAATATTTTAAAATCCATTCCGATGGACGAAATCAAGCTGGATAAATTCTTTTTAAGCAAAGGCGTAAGTGAGGAACGCGACGAAACGCTTTTGAGCGGCGTCATCGGCATGGTGAAAAAGCTGGGCATGAAAGTTACGCAGGAGGGCGTGGAAACCAAAGAGGATTTGCTGCGGCTGGAAGCGCTCGGCTGCGAAGTGATTCAGGGCTACTATTTCTCGAAACCGCTGAAATACGTGGATTATCTGCAGTTTATCGAAACCAACTTTATCAATAGGCAGCAGCAGTAAACGCCGCAAAAAAACGGCGAGAAAGGGGCGGATCGGACGTCGTACGGTTATCTTTTTCTCCAGCCGTCCGGGGAATAGCCCGTAAGTTTTTTGAAAAGCCGCGAAAAATAGTATACGTCGGAAAAGCCGCAAAGCTCCGCGATCTCGCTAATCGTGTACGCTTCGCGGTTTTTTGTTTTTGCGTCGCCGCGTTCCGAAAGCAAATCCTTCGCTCTGCCGATTTTCAGCGCGTTTGCGTATTCCACGGGGGTAACGCCGTAAGTTCCCGTAAAAAGCCGACGAAAATACGTTTCGGAAATACCGCACAACGCGGCAAGTTCCGCGCCGTACAGCTTCTTTTCCGTATAATTTTCATGAATGTATTCCACGGCGGGGAAAAGCAGTTTGCCGTACCCGGACGGCGCGTAAGAAGAAGAGCTTTTCAAGGAGGCGATGACGGCATACAGGCACGAAAGGCATTGTTCCTCGTAGCCGGGGCGTTTTTCTTTCCAGGCTTTTTCGGCGCGCAGAAAGTACGGAAAAATCTGTTGCGGCGCCTTGGGACAAAATACGAACGGTTCCTGCGCGGGCAAATCGGGCGCAAGAAAATTGATTGCGTGGCAGCCGTCCGTTTCCGCGGCGCCTTCCGTGGAAACATCGTAAGAGGAACCTTGCGGAAAGTACACGATCTGCCCTGCCTGAGGCGTGATGATTTTATCGCCGAACGTCAGTTTGCCGTACGGTTTTTCGTAGTAAACGAGTCCGTGATTTTTTCTGTCTTCCATGCGTTTTGCGGTAAGCTTTTTCGTAACGAAAAGCACAAGTTCGATTTTTGTTACAGAGAAGAAATTTTCAAAACCGTTCCGGGTGTTCATAAAGTCCTCCGCTCTTTTTTGTTTTCAGTATAATCTTTTGTGTCGGATAAGTCAATCGTTTTCTTTTGTCCATTGCATTTTTTCTTCGGGAGGGATATAATAATTCCGTAAAGAGGTGGAAATATGCGCATACAGGAAACTTTTGAACAGGACAGAGATAAGATAGCGAACAAATATCACAAACAGGGCGAACCGTTTGACGCGTACCGTCGGATGGCGTATCACGGCTACGATTTCGACGAAACGACAGGGAAATCCGACGAAGAAATTTTGGCGGGATTACGTGCGCTGAAAGAAAAAATCAGCGCTTTGCCGCATCCCGTACAAAAGGCGCGCGCGGTGGAATATGTGCTGGATAATACAAAAACAGACGTGAACGGACAGGATTATTTTCCGGGCGTGTATTCGTTGAACCGTCTGGCGAATGCGGTTACGCAGGACGTATGGCAGAAAGAAGTTTTCGAAAAAATTCTGCCGCGGACGAACGAAGAAATGCGGAAAATGAACGAATCGGGCGCGATTGCAATCTGGGCGGATTTCGATCACGTGGTGCCCGACTGGCAGGCGGTGCTTTCCCTCGGCTTTCCGGGACTTTTGTCCCGTGCGAAAAAGTATAAAAAACTTCATGAGAAAAACAAAACGCTCACCGCGGAAAAACAGGCGTTTTTCGATGCGATCATCATAGAATATTCCGCGATACTGTGCTTTTTCGACAGGTTGATTTCGTATACGGAAACGCGGAAAAAACGCGAACCGGAATCGGAAAAGCTGCCCGTTGTTTCCGCCTGCCTGAAAGAAGTGCGCGCGGGCGCGCCGCAAAGCACGTACGGCGCGTTGATGACGATATACATGTATTTTATTCTTTGCGAGTGTTTCGATTCGTATCAGGTGCGCTCGCTGGGCAACGGGCTGGATAGCACGTTATATCCGTTTTACGAACGCGATTTACGAAGCGGGGCGTATACGCGGGAAGAAATAGGCGAGCTTCTGAAGTATTTTCTGTTTCAGTGGCAGGCAATCGGCAATTACTGGGGGCAGCCGTTTTATCTCGGCGGCACAAACGCGGACGGCTCTGCGAAATACAACGATTTATCGTATCTGATTCTGGAAACGTACGATAAAATCGGCATTTACAACCCGAAAATTCAGCTGAAAATAAACAAAAATACGCCCGAAAAGCTGCTGAATTTCGTTTTCGACATGGTGCGGCGGGGCAAAAACAGCTTTGCGTTTATGTGCGAGCCGGGTATGGCGAAAGCGATGCGATCTTACGGCGCTACGGAAGAAGAATCGCGCGAGGCGGATATCCGCGGCTGTTACGAAACGGGCGTGCGGGCAAACGAGGTATCTTCCGCCACGGGCTACGTGAACGCCGCGAAAGCCGTCGAGTATGTGTTTTTCAACGGGTACGATAAAAAATTGCACGAGGTTTTCGGACTGCGGACGGGGGAAATCGGCGGGAAAATCGGCGGAGAAAACGGCGCCGATGCCTGCGGAATAAACGATGAAAAAGGCGGAAACGCGCCGTTTGAAACGTTTGAAAAATTTTATGCGGCGGTAAAGGCGCAACTGAAAGCGCTGCTTGAAAAAACGATGCGCGTTGCGGACGAGTACGAAAAATATTTTTCGTATATCAATCCGTCGCTCATGTATTCCGCCACCGTCGAAGGCGCGTTGGAAAAGGGGAAGGACGCCTATCAGAGCGGCGTGAAATATAACAATTCCTCCGTGCTTACCGCCGGTTTTGCAACGCTGACGGACGCGGTTTCGGCGGTGAAAGAGTTTGTGTACGAGAAGAAACGGATTACTCTGGCGCAGCTGAAACAGGCGCTTTCCGATAACTGGTCCGGGTGCGGAAATTTACGCGCAACCGTTCTGGCAAGTCCGCATAAATACGGCAACGACGACGATGCCGCCGATAAAATCGCGGCGGATCTGGCGGCTTTCGAATCGTCCGTCGTGAATTTCCGCCCCAACGCGCGCGGCGGCGTTTACAAAGCTTCGATACATTCCGCCATGCAATTTTTGTGGGAGGGCGAAAAGACGGCGGCGACGCCGGACGGCAGAACGGCGGGGGCGGAACTTTCGAAAAACGCTTCGCCGTCGGTCGGCGCCGATAAAAGCGGCGTTACCGCGCTGATTGCTTCGGCTCTGAAATTAAAGCCGTACGCATTTACGGAAAGCTTTTGTCTGGACGTGATGCTGCATCCTTCCTCGGCGGATGGGAGCGACGGTTTGCAGGTAATGCGCACGTTGCTTTTTGCGTATCTTAACGGCAACGGCATGGCGATACAGTTTAACGTGTTCGATGCGGAAATGCTGCGCGACGCGCAGAAACATCCCGAAAAATATCAGAATCTGCAGGTTCGCGTGTGCGGCTGGAACGTGTTGTGGAACAATCTGAGCACAGACGAACAGAACGCGTATATCCGCCGTGCGGAAAACATTGCGCAATGAAAAGACGCGGAGTATGGGCGTATGAACGAAGAAGTATATGTAAATATCGTGAATATCAAACGCTTTGCCGTGCACGACGGCGAGGGGATACGCACCACGGCGTTTTTCAAAGGCTGCCCGATGCGTTGCCGCTGGTGCCACAATCCAGAAACGCTTTCTTCGCGCGCGCAGACGGGATATTACGAAAAGAACTGCCGTCTGTGCGGAGCTTGCGTAAAAGCGTGTCCGCAAGGATGCCATACGTTGCGCCTTGAAAAGAACGAGCGCGGAGAAAACGAAATCCGCCACGAGTTTCGGCGCGAAAAGTGTACGGCGTGCGGAAAATGCGCGGACGTCTGCGCGTACGGCGCGCTGGAATTGTACGGGAGGCGTGTGCGGGCGGAGGAGCTTTGCGAAGCGCTGCTTCGGGACAGGGCGTTTTATGCGCCGGGCGGCGTTACGCTTTCCGGCGGCGAGTGCCTTCTGCAAAGCGAGGCGTGTGCCGAAGTGCTGTGCGAGATGAAGAAAAGCGGCGTGAATACGGCGGTGGATACCTGCGGAAACGTGCCGCGCGAAGCGATTGAAAAAGTGTTGCCGTACACCGACGCGTTTTTATACGATCTGAAACATATCGACGACGAAAAACACCGCGCGGGTACGGGTTGCGGCAATAAAACGATTCTTGACAATCTGCTGTTTTTAAACGAAAAGGGAGCGCGTACGGAAATCCGCTACCCGTTGATTCCCGGTTTTAACGCCAAAGAAGAGGAGATAAAAGCGGCGGCGCAATTTTTAAAGCCGTTGAAAAACATAATTGCCGTCCGCGTGCTGCCCTATCACAATCTTGCGGGTTCGAAATACGCCGCGCTGGGGCTGGAAAATACGCTGCCGCCCGTGTTGCCGTCCGCCGCGGAAACGGAAAAAGCACGCGGAATTTTTCGCGAAATCTGTAACGTCGAGGTGAAATGACGGCGTTTCGACGGTTTCATCGGCAGAGAAACGACGGCGGGGAAATTTGCATAAAAAATATACGGACAGCGCTATCGGAAACGAAAAAGAAATCGTTATATTTTACGGGTTTAATTCACAAAAACAGTGAAAAACGGGCAAAAATACTAAAAAACAGGAAAAAAATAACGCTGAATAAAAGAAAAAAACGGAGAACTTTGCGAAGTCTCCGTTTTTTTATGACCTAAAAAACTTCGTTACATTTTCCATTTTTATCGTTACTTTGTCTATTCACAAAAGCGTATTCCTCTGTTATAATAAGTTCGCGAAACAAAAAATTTGCGGTTTTTTTTGCGCCCCACGCACATGCGCGGAAATTTTTCCGTGCGGGCGGCGGAGATGATAACGCGAAACGCCGCTTTGCGGACATAAGGAGGAAAAGCTTTGGCAGTCAATCTGAAAAAACTGTTCAAATATCTGGCGGCGAGCGTGTTTGCTGCGTTGATTTTCGTGTGTTTTTCGGGCTTTACGTTAACGGGCTCGGCGAAAATCAGGTACAGCGGCAAAGGCACAGCCGCTTTTTCCGTGATTTCCGACGCGGCGGAGCAGGAGTTCAGACAAGCCGCGCAGGACTATGTGGACGGCTTCACGGTGCGTTCCGGCGAAAGCGATATGATTACGCTGGAGGACGTTACGAAAACGGAAAACGGCTACAATGTGGAAGTTTCGTTCCGCCGACTGGATAAAGTGAAGGCGATGGGCGAATTTTTCCTGCAGAAAACCTCCTCGTTCGTGCCCGAAACAAGCGAAACGGGCGAAATGATCCGCAACTGGGAAGCGGGAATGTTTGCCGTTACGGAAACCATTTATTATAAGTCCGTGGCGAAATCGGTGGATATCGACGTAACCACGGTTGCGGACGGGCTGAGGCTGTATACGGCGGGCGGCAAAGAAATCGCCGTAGACGAACTGGACGCTTACGCGGCGGGCGCGGGCGATAAATCCACCGCCGCGGCGTTCTGCCTGCTGGACGTGGGCTGCGTGGAAAGCGTAACCGTATCTTTCCCGGCGGACATCGCGTACTACGCGGGCGGGGATATGCGGCTGGTGAACAAAAATACCGTGGAAATGCGCCCCGTATTCATCGAAGCGGAAATCACTTCCACCGAGGGGAATATGATTCCCGAAACGAAGGACATCGGCACGATTTTCGGCTATGTGATTTACGAAAAAGGGCTGAGCCCCGCGG
>ULYL01064139.1_pt1 | contig 15902 bp, 20 predicted proteins | sample 1962211 | NCBI WGS metagenome assembly ULYL01 (sample SAMEA4835864, study PRJEB28245) | human gut metagenome | biome: gut microbiome; material: fecal sample | place: Denmark | collected 2008
ATATCGTGACCATGAACTAAAAGGGAAATACCAGGGGTTCAAGGAATGTCACATTCAGCCAGATTGGTTATTAATTTATCTGAAGGAAAATGATGTTCTAACATTGACTTTAGTTGATACTGGAACACATGCGGATTTGTTCAATTTGTAGCAAAATATGCAAATGTATTTTATAGTGGTTTGAGTGATGGAAAATCTATAAGACCTCATAAAAATTTGAGTAATGGATAATGTAAAAAATTGATACATTTGCTGAAATGCCGATGGATACTGGGATAGAACCTGTTTTTACTGGTACTAAAATTGTAGTACCAGAGAAAAAAGAAATTGAAAAGTGGCAGTTTCAGATGTATAATATGGCTGAAGATTGGATAATTAATAACATTTAATCTTCGTGATACTAAATCAAATGTAAGCCACTTGACCCCCAAAGAATGATAAAATGGCTGCTGGTACTAATTTGGTACTAAAAAGTTTCAAAACAGGGTGTGAATAAAAAGAAATAATGAGTTTTCTAACTTAAAAGGTTAGAAAAAATAACGGGAAATAGAGTTTAATTCGCCAGAACTTGCCGAGTTTGAATAACGGACAGAAATGCCGAAAGCCTGTATTTATGCGGGTTTCCGGCATTTGTTTTATCAAATAACTCTGGTTTGGCTCTATTTGTGGGGAGAGTAATGGAGTTATCAGTTTTGAAAAGGTAAATAAAAAAGGAAGAAGGTACATGTTATGTTGCCAACAAGAGAAGAAGCACAGAAGTTAATTCGTGATGGTTTATTATCTAATCCGGGACCTTGGGGAAAACATTGTTTAACAGCAGCACACTGCGCAGAAAAAATAGCAAGTGCATGTGGTGATATGGATGTTGAGAAAGCATATATATTAGGTTTACTACATGATATAGGAAGAAAATTTGGTGTAAGACATCTTGGACATGTTTATGATGGATACGTATATATGAAATCATTGGGATATGATGAATTAGCAAAGACCATATATGATGAATATGACCGGTTAATTCAATTGTGCGATTGTTTGGCAGGAGCGGAAGGTGTTCTTGATATAGAAAATAGGATGAATGACGTAAAGAAAAGGTATGGCTTTTATCCGCAGGACAAGTGGAATTCCAATATGAATTTGAAGCAATATTTTGAGCGGAAAATGAATAAAGACATTTACCTTATATGTGAGAAAGATACATTTGCACCAGGAGATCTATGATCTTATAAATATATTTTTATTACAAGTTTTATGAACAGGTTGGAGGTGGTTAAGTGGATATTTTATTTAAAAATGATGATTTTGTATTTTCATACAGAGTTGGCGGTATATTGAAACATAATGGTAAAATCTTGTTACAGCGTCCGAAGAATGATGATTATGCCATTATTGGCGGACATGTTGCGGCTATGGAGACAAGTATGGAAACTCTTAAACGGGAATTTGAAGAAGAGCTTCATGCTAAGATAGAGGTAGATAATCTGTTAGCAATCGGAGAAATTTATTTTCCATGGGGAAAAAGACCGTGTCATCAGATAAGCTTATATTATAATGTTCATCTGGTCGATGATAATATTCCATTAGATGGAGTGTTTCATGGATATGATGAGCTGGATAATGAGAGAATTGATTTGGATTTCTGCTGGGTTCCGCTAGAGGATTTAAAGAAAGGTACTAAGGTATATCCTTTGGAGTTGATACCATATATTCTTGAGCCGGGGAAAGAAATTGTACATTTTGTTTCAAAGCAGATTTAATTGGATTTATGTAGAGAAGGGAAAAGAGATATGCTAGAAGTCAAGTTTTATGATTCAGTGGATGATTCATTATTAAAATTTGCAGTAATCATCTCACAGAGCAATGGCAAGTGGGTGTTTTGCAAACATAAAGAAAGAGACACATACGAAGTGCCAGGAGGACACAGAGAAGCTGGAGAAAATATTGTTGAAACAGCAAAAAGAGAATTACAGGAAGAAACAGGAGCTGTCAAATTTGAGATAAAACCAATATGTGTATATTCAGTAACGGGTAAGACAAGAGTAAATAATACTGGTGAGGAAACATTTGGACTGCTTTGTTTTGCAGAGATAACGGAATTTGCGAAAGAATTACATAGCGAAATGGAGAAGGTTGTTCTTATGGATAAGTTGCCTGAGAATTGGACATACCCTTTGATACAGCCGAAATTGATAGAAAAGTATTTACAGATGAAAAATTTTGTTGATGATACATTATAAGAAGAGAGGAGATTGAGATTTGGTAAATATAGGAGAAATGATGAATAAAGCGATTATGGATGAAATGTTGCAAGCAATTATTATATTTATGCCATATATTATACCGTTTTTGACAACAGCTCTTGTTGTGTGGGTAATTAAGAAAATTATTGAAAAATTCATATATGATTTTTCAACCATATCAGGAGACTCTAGAAGAATAGCAAGGAAAAAAGCACGAAAGATGGGCAACGTAGTAGATATGATTTCTTCTTTCAAAGATATAACTGAAAGTATAAAAAAATAGAGGGACATAGAGATATCTATTAACAGATATGTGAATTTCAGAGGAATAAAAAATGAGAACTGATATCATAGAATATTTACAGAAAGAAGTATATCACAGGTGTAAGCAACCAACTAACAAATTTGGAATGGGGTGCTATTATCACATTGAAGCAGTGGTGAAAAATGCAGAGATACTGGCAGAAAAATATGGCGCTGACAAAGAAACTGTGATTATAGCAGCATGGTTACATGATATAGCTTCAATAACTGATTATGCAATGTATGAGGAACATCATAAATATGGAGCAGATATTGCTAAAGAGATTTTAAATGAAATGAATTATGATAAAGAAAAAACGGCGTTAGTACAAAAGTGTATTTTAAATCATAGAGGGAGTGTAAAGCTGGGGAGAACCAGCATTGAAGAATTGTGTGTTGCAGATGCCGATGCAATTTCACATTTCGATAGTGTGCCAAGTTTACTTTATTTAGCTTATGTTGAAAGAAAGATGGATATAGAGCAGGGGGAGCAATTTGTGAGGAAAAAGCTTGAACGGAGCTATAACAAGCTATCAGACGAAAGTAAAGAGATTTACAAAGGGAAATATGAGCAGGTGATGGCTGTATTTGGGTGATTGAAACTATTATGAAAAGTATTTATAGCAGTTTGGAGAAAACATGGATATTTCAATAAAGTGTGATAGCTTAAAGGCTATATATAGTGTAAAAAATGGCATGTTAAGAGTAAACGCTCCAACCCATGTAACTACAAATCCCCCGAAAAATTTGATATAACCATAATAATCCAGTTGCACAAGTTGTACTATTTTAACAAATTGTACAATTCGTACAATTATCACAAATTTTTCAGGAGGTTATAATTATTGAACGCTAGGGAGCTGTAAACAAAGCATAATCTTAAAAAGTGAGCAGCCATAATAAAAGAATGTCGTTCAAACGGCATGAAGATACTTCAGTGGCTTGAGATAAACAACATATCAAAAGACCAGTATTACTATTGGCAGAAAAAGCTTAAAGAAACATGTATTGATACTTTTGAAAGACAGGCAGCTACATTTGTGGAACTTCCTGTAACTAAAGAAGTCCCGGCATCAACAGAATTAACTATTACACATACTATATGCGAAAACAAAAATGATGGCTGTTCTTTTAAAGATAATACAATAGCTGCTGTAATAAAAACCAATGGAGTTACATTTGAAATCACTAATACTGCTACACCTGATTTTATAAAAAATCTTATAGAGGCATTTAATCATGCTTAACGATGCAGCAGGTTTTAAACGTATATTCATAGCTGCTGGCTACATAGATTTACGGAGAGATATAGATATATATATATAGATGGACTTGCTGGAATCGTGCAGTATCAGTTTGAACTTGATCCGCATGATAAAGATACAATCTTTTTATTCTGCGGAAGAAAGAATGACAGAATAAAAGCACTTCTATGGGAAGGTGATGGATTTCTGCTTATGTATAAAAGGGTTGAAGAAGGCAGTTTCAAATGGCCAAGAAATGTAACAGAAGCATTGGAGATAAATGAGTATCAGTTTGAACAGTTAATGAAAGGCTTTGAGATTATAGCAAAACGCCCGATTAAGCCACAGGATAATCCTGGAACACTAATGTAAACATTGTGCAGAAAGTAGATTTTTTATAATATAAAAAGTTTTCAAAACTATAATCGTGACAGAAAATATATGGATTATCCACTAAATGCAGGACATAAAAGAATTAATACATCCCTGTGTCCTGCCTTATATGGATAATAATTCTAAAGAACCAGAAATACCGGCTTTTTAGAAGTGTTATCCACCGTCATAATGACGAATCAGACAAATGCCATGAGTGGCATAATAACACGATTTCTGCTATACTTAATGCCATGAAAAGGAGTATGTGGTTATGGAGATTAAGTATACAGAGCAAGAACTGAATAGCATAGATAAGACACTTCTTATAAAGATGTTTCTTAATCTTCAGAACCAGATGGAAACTCTTACAGTAGAAATGAAAGCACTTAATGATAAGATGCAGCAAATGATGGAACAGCTGGTGCTTGCCAATAATAACAGGTTTGGAAGAAAGACAGAAAAAATGTCTGATACAAACCAGATATGTTTTATGGAAGTAGATGGAAAGATAGTATTCTTTAATGAAGCGGAAGCAGTGTCTGATCTTGATGCAAATGAGCCGGAAGAACTGGAAATAAATGCCATGCATGGAAAGAAGACAGCCGGCAAACGTGCCATTGATATGGAAGGACTTCCTGTTGAGAGAATAGACCATTACATGACCGAAGAAGAATTAAAAGCAGAATTCGGTGAAAAGGGATGGAAACAGCTTCCAGATACAGTTGTTAAAAGGTACCACTTCACACCTGCTAAGATAACAGTTGACGAGCACCATATAGGTGTATATGCCGGCAAAGAAGATGGACATATGAAGCGTGCACCACATCCAAAGGGATTACTGCCATCAAGTCCTGTAACGCCATCACTTGCAGCGGCAGTCATGAATGGCAAATATGTAAATGCTGTACCTTTATACAGGCTTGAAAAAGAGTTTGAGAGATACGGACTTGCCATAACACGCCAGAACATGGCTAACTGGATGATACGTCTTGCAGATGAATATCTTGGAGTAATGTATGATTATCTTCATATGAAGCTTTATGGATTTCATGTAATCCAGGCAGATGAGACACCTGTGCTTGTAAACAAAGACGGCAGACCGGCCGGTTCCAAGAGCTTTATGTGGGTATACCGTTCAGGATATATGTATTCAGATGAGCAGATAGTCCTGTATGAATACCAGCGGACAAGAAATGCTTCACATCCAAGGCAGTTTCTTAAAGATTATTCCGGGGTATGTGTAACCGATGGTTATCAGGTATACCATACAGTAGAAAAGGAACTAGAAGATCTTAAGATAGCCGGATGCTGGGTACACTGCAGGCGAAAATTTGATGAGGCATTAAAGGCAGTTCCAAAGGCTGCCCAGAAAGAAAGCCTTTCATATCTGGTAATAAAACAGATACAGGCAGTCTACCGTGAAGAGGATAAGCTGAAAGAGCTTAAGCCAAAAGACAGACTCAGACAGCGTCAGGTGGTAATAAAGCCACTGGTTGATGCTTTATTTGCGTACCTTAAATCAAACGAAAGAAAAGCCAGCACAGCTAAACTGAAACAGGCTGTCACTTATGCACTCAATCAGGAAAAATATCTGAGAGTATTTCTTGAAGATGGTGAAGTCCCAATGGATAACAATGCATCGGAACGTGCAATAAGAGGCTTTTGTATAGGCAAGAAGAACTGGGAAATGATAGATACAATCAATGGAGCTACATCCTCAGCAATAATATACAGCATAGCAGAAACAGCTAAAGCTAATAACTTAAAGCCTTATGAGTACTTTGAATATCTGCTGACCCAGATACCGGCACATATGGATGATACAAACCGCTCATTTCTGGAAGATCTTCTTCCATGGTCACCAAAGCTGCCAGAATACATCAGAAAACAAAAAGACCGTGGTTAGCGGTCTTTTAAAAGTCAAGGTACATGGGTTGGAGCGTTTACAGTTTGGCTCTATTTGCGGGCGGAGTAATATAAAAAATGTGTGTTGAGAATTAGCATAGGAGATTTCTTTATGGATATTGATTATTTCTTAAGAACTAAATATGAAGAAAATCAAGTGGAAGGTGTATTAAGAACAGAGGAACTATATAAAAATATAAGCAACACGTATTTAAAACATCTCTTTGCGGTTATGCATCAAAGTATTAATGGCTTGCTTAGTTTTATGCAATCCAAAAAGAATAGTAATGGACATTATAATGCTACTGAAAGCAGAGAACTGTTAAGAATGATTAAATTGTATGAAGATATGGAATATGTACTTAAGTCTACGCCTTTAGCTTTCAAATTAGAAGAAAAGTATGATAATATGTTGAAATTTTGCAATGGTTTTTTGAAAGAAAGTGGTGGAAGTGAAATACCTGATGATTTGCCGAAATTTAATATAATAGAGTATGACCCTATTTTTTATATGTCAGAAATAATAACTGTTCCTTCAATAAATAATGACAATAATTTTGAACTTAAAATGATAGGCGAAGGTTCCTATGCAAAAGTTTTTAGATATAGAGATGAATTTTATAATAAATTTTTCGTTTTAAAAAGGGCAAAAAATGACATTAATGATAAAGAATTGGAGAGATTTAAAAGGGAATTTGATGTCATGAATGAATTGAAATCGCCATATGTATTGGAGGTTCATAGATATGATGAAGAAAAAAATGAATATTATATGGAATATGCGGATGAGACACTAAAAAATTCATATAAAGAAATAACAGTACCTTAACAATAAAAAGACGACGAGGAATTGCGATGCAGATTTTCAAAGGATTCTCTTATATTTATTCAAAAGGGTATCTACATAGAGATATTAGTTTTACAAATGTGCTGTTACAACACTACGAAAATGATTTGACGATAGTAAAAATTTCTGATTTTGGTTTAGTTAAGATGAAACAAAGTGATTTGACAAGTTTCGGTAGTGAAATAAATGGTTCACTAAATGACAGTAACCTTCAAATTGTAGGGGGGTGGAAACTACAATATGGAGTATGAAACTTTTGCGCTTACAAGACTTATCTATTATGTGATGACAGGAAGATATAATTTGGAAAATATTAAAAATCAAAAAGTAAAGGATTTTGTACTGAAAGGTATATCATCCAATTTAGATGAAAGATATCATAGTGTTGCAGAGATGCAGCAGGCATTTGAGGTTGCTTTCCCTATTTCTGGATATTAGAATATTTTTAATCAGATATAGATTAAGTGATAAATAGATGTTGCTGATTTATATAGATATATTATTGCATGCGACTAAATGGAGGTACTTATGATAGATTATTTGTGTTATGTGAAGAAACAATATTCGAAAGAAAAAGAGTATGAGAAGTTTTTGGTAGGCTTAACAATACTTATGTTAATCGGTTATCTGATTACGGGTGATAATTTAAATCTGTTATTTATTTTCGGCGGCTTGTCTATTATGTATATATTTGGAATTCCATTTATAACTTATAGAAGAGAGCGAAAACTGGGAATAGTTGAAAAGAAAAAGGAATATATAAAGAAAGAATTTTTAGCAGAAGAATTTGAATGTATTGATAAAGTCTTGAACCAAGTAGAGAAGTATGATAATGCAAATAAGGTAGGAGCTCTTATTGAAACAGGGAAAAAGATTACTGAAAATGAATTGAAAGAAAATTTGGAAAAACATGAAGCACAATTTGAAAATGCAATGAAGGTAATAGACAATTTTTATTTTAAGAACAGTTTTAATAAAAATGATGGATTTTTGTATCATAATTTGAAAAAAGCTGATTTTATAAAAAGAAAAGCATATATAGAAAAAAAAATTGATGCCATAAATAATCCAGCAATTAATAGTGCTAGAATAATTGGAAAAGAGTGGATGCAACTTATTATATCTGTATTTGGGGGTTATATATTAGGAAAAATCGATATAACTTTAGCAAATGGACAGTTTTTTTCGACAATAGAACTTATTTTTATGACTTTAATATGTATTGTATTTATGATTATGAGTAATGTTTTTTCGAAACAAAGCTTGAAAAATGAAGCTATATCATATTACAGTATAGTAGATATTTTAGTATATGAAAGAAATATTTTGAACGAGATGATAATGTCTTGGAATATTTGCTTACAACATGAAAAAGCAGCGTTATAATACCCATACAAGGTCAAATTCTCCATATCCCAAGGTATCCCAAGGCAATCCCTTTTATCCTCAAGGGGCAAAAATCTTTAGCCTATGGAATGAATAAAATAACGAGAAAATAAAGACCTTGTAGAGCGGAAAAACCGTTCTATGAGGTCTTTTTCTTTTACTTAAAACCATGGAGAAAGCCTTGAAAATAGAGGAATATCGAGAGATAAGAGAGAAGAAAGAGAGAGTAAGCCAAGATCTTGAAGGAAGTCCTAAGATGCCTTGAAAAAGAAAATAGGTGAGGATAAAGGATTTTGCCTTTTGAGGATAAAGAGGTTTGCCTGAATATAGGAATATGCCTCACAAAGCCTGTATTTATGGGCTTTGTGGGGCTTTTTATTTTGGATTGGGGATGAAATGGGGATGTTTCACTCCGATTTAGTAAAATTTGGCTCTAAATTTTGACTCATAGTGTCAAGAAACCTTTGAAACATGCGGATTTGAGTGTGGGGATATAGTTTCGGAATAGAGCCAATTTTTCAGGTTCGGTTTTATTTTGCGGTAGCCGGTCAACCTTGCTTATAGTATAATTGGTTATAGTTTATATGAAAGGAAGCGGCTACAGTGGTCATTGGGAGATTAAAGAGTGAATACAGAGTATAGGTTTTAAAGAAGCAGAGTGGGATAAACTTTTGGACTAACAGTCCAATGCAATTATAGTTCCTATAGGATATCATATAATCAAAAGAAGAGGATTGGTGTATATCTTATGGGAATAAATTTTTATTTGATGAGTAGAAATAAAAAGCTAATACGAGAGTAAATTATAATATGCTTTGGGGTAGAGCAGAGTCAGTTGAAAGGCTGGCTCTAATTTTTGCACTTTTTTAGCAGACTGGCGAATAACTGTGCAGTTCATATAACTTCTTAAAAAGGATTCCAAACCATGCATTTACGCACTATGAAATAATGATTCTTCTGCGTATCCCCGATTCACTTTACGCACCTGAATTATATATTGCAAACCGGGAAACAATCGCAAGAAGTTGCGATTGTTGTTGATGATATAGTGATTCTGTGATATCATATAAAATATGGTACATAAAAACGGAGGTCAAAATGAAAGTATTGGTAATGAATTGTAGTCTTGTAAGAAATGGAGCAACAGCAGAAAGAGTTAAGGATAGGTGGTAAAATTGATTCGAAAAGATTAACAGATTTAGAGGGTGAGTATGTGATGGCAAAAAACTATAAATATAAAAAAGCAACCATAGCAGACATAGATGAACTTGTAAAAACAAGAATTATCGTCATTCGAGCAGCCAACAAACTATCGAATGATGTGGATATGTCATTGGTGGAAAAAGAATCCTATGAGTATTATAAGCGTGCATTAGAAACCGGTGAGCATATTGCATATTTGGTGTATGATAACGGGGCATTTGTCGGTGCAGGTGGTGTCAGTTTTTATCAGGTGATGCCGACATATCATAATCCGACTGGTAAAAAAGCGTATATTATGAATATGTATACGGCACCGGAATATCGAAGACAGGGAATTGCAATTCACACATTGGATTTACTGGTGAAGGATGCGAAGGAACAGGTGGTGTTACAGATTGCATTAGAGGCAACGGATATGGGACGACCTTTGTATGAGAGATACGGATTTGTAAAAATGGAAGATGAAATGGAGTTGATATAGTATGACAAAAGTGTATTTTGTGCGTCACGCACAACCGGAGCATGATTGGGAAGAAGACAGAACAAGACCTTTGACAGAAGAAGGCAAGAAAGATTCTGCAATTGTTCTGGAATTTTTGAAGGACAAGAAAATAGATGCGTTTTATTGTAGTCCATATAAACGTAGTATGGATACTATTGCAGAGACAGCAGATTTTTTTACAAAAGAGATTATAACAGATGAGAGATTGAGGGAGCGTGAAAAGGGACTTGATGGAAACAACCACGGAATGTTCCGAAAACGATGGGCTGATCATAATTATCATGAAGAGGGTGGAGAATCCATTGCTATGGTTCAAAATCGTAACATAGAGGCGCTAAACGAGATTTTATCAGATAATACGGATAAAGATATTGTTTTAGGAACCCATGGTACTGCCCTTAGTACTATATTGAATTTTTATGATAACAGTTTTGGATGTGAAGATTTTCTAAGAATTATCGACTGGATGCCATATATTATTGAACTGGATTTTAAAGGTGATAAGTTGGTTGATAAGCATGAACATTGCTATGTGGAGAAGGAATTCAAGGGCAATCAGCGTGCGGATAAGAAGTAGTGAGGAATAGATGAATACACGATATTATATGGTCATTATCAAGGGTGAAATAAAGACATCCGAAATAATGTCATGTGGTTACAATAGAAATACTCAAAAATGGGATGTAAAATTCAATACTGGAAAAATATACTCTTATGCATATTTGAATGTGGAAAAATTGACTGAGCCAGAAGTTTTAAATCCTGATATGTATCGTATTAGCAGAGAAGGACGCGAGTTTTTTGATGTTAAAGCAATATATGTGTTTAGAAGCAGATATGAGTCCTATTGGCATATTTGTTTTGGCAATGGAAGTGAAAGAGATTATCATCGCAGTGAGTTAAATATTGTGGAATCATGTCTTACTCATAGTCAGTCATCAAATGTATTTGAATATATAAAGCAAATTGCAGGTTTGAGTAATCTTAAGAATAAAGAGACTAGTGAAAAATTATTGTCTAAGAGGTTTGATAAGATTTCTTTTGTGGGTAGTGATGTAGCTTTAGCAAAGTATTTGAATCCATCATCATTGCAAGGAAAAAGAACAGGACGCGAATACATTCCGATTTTCCCATTTGGATGCAATAACAGTCAGTATAAGGCTGTAAAAAATGCCATGGAGAATCAGATTAGTGTTATACAGGGACCTCCAGGAACAGGGAAGACACAAACAATATTGAATATTATTGCCAATATATTAATGCAAGGGAAAACGGTACAGATAGTATCCAATAATAATTCGGCAACAGAAAATGTATATGAAAAATTATCTTCTTCAAAATACAATTTAGGTTTTATTGCTGCGACATTAGGAAGTTCTAAAAATAAGAAATTATTTGTTGAGCATCAGGATGCCGCTTATCCAGATTTTTCGTCATGGAAAACGCAAGAAGATCCAAGTGTTTTGCAAAAGGGAATAGCTGACCAAACCAGTCAGTTAAAAAGCGTTTTTGATAAGCAGGAAAAACAGGCGTGTTTAAGGCAGGAACTTTCACAGTTGGTTACTGAACAGGAATATTTCAATCAATATGTTAAAGAATCAGATGTTCATACAGATAGTATTAAGTTCAAGAAAAAGCTATCTTCAAAGCAATGGATGGTATTGTGGCAGGATTGCCAGTTGATTTCAGAAGAAAAAACGGCAATAGGATTTTGGTTTAAGATAAAAGCCTTATTTAAATATGGAGTAACCGATTGGGGCATTTATAAGCAGGATATTTCAAAGATAATTACAACCTTTCAGGCAATGTATTATTGTGCAAAGCAAGCGGAGTTGTCTGCAGAAATTGCAGATATTGAAAAGTATTTAAATGGTGTTAATAAAAATTTGCTTGAGGATTTATGCAATCAGTCAATGGTTGTCCTAAAAGACAAACTGGCAAGAAAGTATGAAGGTAACAGCAAGAGAAAAATGTTTAGTGAAGATAATCTGTGGAAGGAGCCATACGGTGTACTGGTTGAGTATCCGGTTATATTAAGTACAACATTTTCGTCAAGAAACAGTCTGAATTCAGATGTGGTGTATGATTACCTTATCATGGATGAGGCATCACAGGTAGATATTGCAACTGGTGCATTGGCATTGTCCTGTGCAAGGAATGTTGTTATTGTGGGTGATACCAAGCAGCTTCCTAATGTTGTTAAAGATGATACAAAGGTTAAAGCAAAAGTTATATTTGACAGCTTTCATATTAGTGAGGGATATCAGTATACAAATAGCTTTCTGCAATCCATTTTGGATGTTATGCCAAACGTAACACAAACATTGTTGCGGGAACATTATAGGTGTCACCCTAAAATAATAAATTTCTGTAACCAGAAATTCTATCGTGGTGAATTGATTATTATGACAACGGATAAGGGTGAAGAGGATGTTTTATCGGTAGTAAAAACGGTAGCGGGAAATCATGAGCGTAATCATTATAGCCAGCGCCAGATAGATGTTATTAAAAATGAGATTATACCCAAATATGTTTCAAATCCGGAAGAAACGGGAATTATTGCACCATACAAAAATCAGGTAGAAGCATTAAGCAATGAGATAACAGATATTGATGCTTCCACAGTGCATAAGTTTCAGGGAAAGGAGAAAGAGAATATTATTATATCTACCGTGGATGATGAAATATCTGATTTTGCTGATGATCCATATTTAATCAATGTTGCTGTATCAAGAGCTAAAAAGAAATTGATGCTGGTTGTAACTGGAAATGAGCAATCAAAAGAGCGCAATATAACAGATTTGATTGATTATATTCAGTATAATAATTTTGAGGTTACTGAAAGCAAGATTTATTCGATTTTTGATTACCTTTACAAGCAGTATACTGAGGAAAGAAGGGTATATTTGCAGAAGCACAAAAAAGTATCAGAATATGATTCGGAAAATCTGATGTATTCATTGATAGAGGACATTATCTCCGCTAACAAGTATTCAAGCTTGGATGTTGTTTGTCATTTTCCGTTGAATATGTTGATTAAGAATCCAGAACTATTAAATGAGCAGGAATGTCAGTATGCAATGAATCCAGCAACACATTTAGATTTTCTGATTTATAACAGAATTGGTAAAAAGCCTGTGTTGGCGATTGAGGTTGACGGATATGAATACCATAAAGAGGATACTGTTCAGGCTTCAAGAGATTTGTTGAAAAATCATATTATGGAGTTGTATGAAATTCCATTACTGAGATTTATGACTAATGGTAGTGGCGAGAAAGAAAAGATTATCGAGATGTTGGATAAGTTGGTTGGGTAACCGAAATAGGAAATAAAATGGGAGATGCTATTATGGCTGTATCATATAAACGATTATGGAAATTATTAGTGGATAAAGAAATGAGCAAATCTGATTTGCGTAAAAAGGCAGAAATTGCTCCTAACACAATGACAAAGCTTCGCCGTGATGAAGAGGTGAGTCTAACAATTCTTAGCAAAATCTGCAAAACTTTACATGCAGACTTTGGGGATATTGTGGAGTATGTGCCGGATGCAGAAATATGGGATTTGTATAATGAGAACAGAGAGCTTCTGGGAAAAGAACATGTAAGAGGAGAGCAGCTACCGATAGATGGATATCATTTGGTGGTGCATGTATGGATTCGTAATTCAAAGGGAGAGTACCTTATTTCGCAGCGTTCTGCAAATAGGCCAACATATCCTTTGATGTGGGAATGTGTAGGTGGTTCGGTTGTAAAAGGTGAGGACAGTTTATTAGGAGCAATTCGAGAGGCAAAGGAAGAAGTTGGAGTTGATTTGATGCCGGAAAATGGACAAGTTCTTTTTACAAAGACACGAAAAATTATTGATGGAAAAATTTATAATGATATTATGGATGTTTGGCTGTTTGAATATGAAGGAGAAGTCGATTTGGGAAATGCTACAACGGATGAAGTGGCACAGGTTGCTTGGATGAATAGGGAACAGATAAAAGAATTGTTTGATGCAAATATGTTTGTGAATACATTGGAGTACTTCTTTACGGAAGTGGACAAGTAGTAAATAAAATAGGTGGTGTTTTAGTGACTAACTCAGAAAAACTATTAAGTTCTTTTTCGGAAGATTTCTTTTATAAAGAGCTTGTATATGCTGATTTGAAATTCGTTCCAGAAGGTGGGACAGAGATAGAATTAGCGGATTTAATTATAAATCTTGAAGATGTTATCCTGGCAATTCAATTAAAGGAACGGAACGAAAGGGATAGGACGCAGGACAAAAATGTAGAAGAAAAGTTGGAAAAACTATTGTTGAAAAAACCGCTGATTCATTAAAAAAATTAGCTGTTGCAGTCAATAAGTCGTTGATTGATTACCAAAAGCCGGCGATTGAAGAAGAAAAGTCGGCGATTGACGATAAAAAATCGGTGGTTGATAGGATAAAGTCGGCGATTGAGCAACAAAAATATAATGAACCTTCGAAAGCAAATATTCTTAAGGTGTATGATGAAATAGAGAAAAATCAGATTTTTGGAACAAAAGAAATAAAAGAAATTCTTGATTGCTCACCATCCACAGCAAGAGCAGTCATGATAAAGCTTAGAGACATGAAAGTTGTTAAAGCGGTGAGTGGTAAAGGAAAGGGAAAGTATGTATTCATAGAATAAAAATGAGATATAGAGTATTCCTGAATGTAAAAGCTCTATGTGTGGAAGTCAGGAGAAGATAAAAACTGAATTGGTTAAAGGCACAAATTTGGTTTAAGTAACTCTTATAATGAAGATGGAGAATGTCACAGAAAATGTCGTAGAAATGTCATAGAAATTTTGAGAAAAATCAAGTGACTAAAATCAGAATATTCTAAGAAGAAGCTTTCTAAAGAGTGAGAGACACTTAAAGAGTTTTCTGAAAAACGAATATTTCAAAGTTAGTCTCAAAGAAGTCTCATTTTTGAAGTTGTTTGTTGAGACTAACATGAGACTGAGGAGGTTCAAAATTATGGACATAAGCAAAAAGGATTGGAAATTATTTCCAGAAAGATTATCAGGCTGGCAGGAAAATTATATGGAAGGTCTTGTTAAAGAGTATGCAAATTTTCTGAATGATGATACAAAGCCTGCATCAGATAAATTCTGGGAACTGGAAATGCGGATAAAGGAAGATAAGCGTCATCCGGGAGTTATCATGGAGATGAGTAAGTCAGAAGTAATATGGGATATTGTTCGTCTTATAATGCATATTTATCACAACAAGATTTGCAGAGTATTAAGGAACAGATAAAAAATCTCGAAAAATCAAAATTGAAATTAGAGGAAATGAACAAAGCTATATCAGAGATACAAAAAGAGATAGATTACATAAATAAGGATGCACGTCCGAAATTTATCAGATATTGCAAAATATATATTGACATGAAAAAGGAACATGCCAGAGAGTTAAGAAAAACAGGGAATATTCAGTACAATAAGATGAATGAAAAATTGTAAGATAAACAGGAGGTTCAAAATGTTATTTTTATGTTATCCCAAATGTTCAACATGTCAGAAAGCGAGGAAATGGCTTGATGAACATGGTATAAAGTATACAGAACGTCACATTGCGGAGAAAAATCCAACATATGATGAATTAAAGGTGTGGTATCAGCAGAGCGGTCTGCCAATAAAGAAGTTTTTTAATACAAGTGGTTTGGTCTATAAAGAAATGCAATTAAAGGATAGGCTAACATCAATGAGTGAAGAGGAACAGTTAATGTTGCTTGCTACGCATGGAATGTTGGTAAAGCGTCCAATGGTGATAACTCATGATATTGTGTTAGTTGGATTTAAGGAAGCTGATTGGGAAGGAGCTCTTTTATGAGCAAAAAATTACAGATAAGAAATAGCACTGTGGATTTTCTAGTTTTT
>ULYL01023101.1_pt1 | contig 15901 bp, 10 predicted proteins | sample 1962211 | NCBI WGS metagenome assembly ULYL01 (sample SAMEA4835864, study PRJEB28245) | human gut metagenome | biome: gut microbiome; material: fecal sample | place: Denmark | collected 2008
GCTTCAAGAGAATGATAGCAAAGAGAAGATAATCCAATGATTTCATCATAAGTTACATTCAGGATTCTTCTTTAGATATAAATGATAAAGATAGAATGAATACAATACATTACAATGATACCGTTCAGTTGCAGCCTTGTGTGGCAACGATCGGTTTCTTCGACGGGGTGCATCGTGGACATCAGTTCCTGATTCATCATCTCGTAGAGACGGCTCGAAAGGATGGCTTGCAATCCACTGTCATCACTTTCGATGCGCATCCCCGCAAGGTATTGCAGGCGGATTATCAGCCGGAGATGTTGAGTACGCTCGATTCCAAACTGCTGCTGCTTTCGAAGACGGAAGTGGATAATGCCGTGGTGCTGCATTTCGACAAGACGATGGCTGCGATGTCGGCAAGAGAGTTTATGCAGCAGGTGCTCCACGACCATCTCAACGTAAGGAAACTCTTCATCGGCTACGACCATCGCTTCGGTCATAACCGCGAGGAGACTTTCGAAGATTACGTGCGCTATGGCAAGGAGATGGGCATTGAGGTAATCAGGAACGAAGCCTTCCAGATAGATGGCATCAATATCTCTTCTTCCGTAATCCGCTCTTTCCTGAAAGAGGGAGAAGTGGAGATGGCAGCCCAGTGCCTCGGTTTCCCTTATACCATCATCGGAAAGGTGGTGAACGGATTCCATGAAGGCAGAAAGCTCGGCTTCCCTACAGCCAATCTCGACATCTCTCACTTCGGACAGATGATTCCTGCTCCTGGCGTCTATGCCGTAAAGGTAAGACTGGAGAATTCGGTGGTATGGAAGCGGGGAATGATGAACGTGGGCAACCGTCCTACCTTCAATGGCAAGCAGATAACCCTGGAGACGCATATCTTCAATTTCGATGGCGACATCTACGACCAGCTCCTGCTCGTGGGCTTCGTGAAGCGGATAAGGGGCGAACAGAAGTTTGACGGTCCCGAGGAGTTGGCGGCGCAACTAAAGGTGGATGAGCAGACCGTGCTGGATTTCTTCGAAAAGGAAGCGGAATGATAGCAAGAATGCTATTAACTATAAAACAGTTAATTATAAACTATAAAAGCAATGGCAAAGATTAATTTAAAGAGAGGTTTGACGGATGTAGTCCTCTACCTTATTATATTTATAGTAGTACAGATTATCATGATGTATGCCGGTGCAGGAATCTGGGCAGGCATCAAGGGCGAAGGTTATCAGGCAACGCTTCAGGCAACGCTTCAGGCAGCAAGTACGGGCGGTAACGCCATTCTTGCGGCGCTTGTTTCGGTGTTCAGCAGTGTCATCACCCTCGTCATCTTCCTGAAGACGAAGTGGACGCCGCTTACCCGCAGTTATCTGCTTTCCAAGCCTTGGGGCACGCTTCTCTGGGTGGCATTGTTCTCCCTGGGAACCATCATCCCCCTGTCGTTCCTCTATGAACAGCTGGGCATTGAGATGGATGAGAATACTCAGCAGATAATCACCTCGATGATGAAGGAGCCTTGGGGCTATGTAGCGGTCGGCATCCTGGCGCCTCTTGCCGAAGAGGTCGTGTTCCGTGGAGCCATCCTTCGCACCCTGCTGGGCATCATGAGCAAGAAGAACCATTGGGTAGCCATCTTGATTTCTGCTGCCATCTTCGGAGTGGTTCATGCCAACCTGGCACAGTTTGTCAATGCCCTTCTGATGGGCTTGCTCCTGGGATGGATGTATTATCGCACTGGCAGTCTTGTTCCGGGCATCCTGCTCCACTGGGTGAACAATACGATGGCGTATGTACTTGCCAATATCATGCCGCAGAGCGACGGCAAGCTCATCGACCTTTTCCATGGCGATGAGAAGACCATGTATTACGCCGTAGGCTTCTCGCTCTGCATCATGATTCCAAGCTTCATACAGATGATTATCAGATTAAAGAAAGCAAAGGCTTGATGTCTTTCAGATAGTAATTGCATCATACAATAAAGGCTGCTCCTTCATCACTGAAGGGGCAGCCGTTTTCTTTATATATCAACGTAGATTATAAGTAGAATTATTTGCTGAATGTAATGTTATCCACGTGGTCGTTTACGTAGATATTCGCCATATCTGCGGTCTTGTACCACTTTGGCTTTCCCGGCATATCATCTGAAATCACTTTACCATTAATCGTGAAGTTCTTGAAGTGGATGTTTTTCACCTTGCGGCTCTGGTCGTAACCGGCGATGATGCCCATGTTAGGAGCTTCTCCGGTGTAGGCGATGTTGCGCAGGGTGATGTCCTCGATGCCTCTGCCTGGGGCAGAACAGTACTTCTTGTTGAAGCATACACGCATATTGAAGAGCATGCCCTTGCGGATGTTGTCAATGTGGAAGTTCTGGAAGGTAACGCCCTTTACCAGGATGTTGTCGCCATTGTTGATGCCGATGCAGCCCTGATAGTCTATCTGGTTTTCGGTGTGCTCCAGGATGTCGATGTTATCATAGAGCACATTGCTGATTTCCTCGTTCTCAGGCGTCTCGCTGTGCAGACCTATCATGATAGGGTGAGCTACGTCTGCCCACATCACGAAATCCTTGATGGTGATGTTCCTGCAACCGCCATGATAGTTCTTGCGGGTGCAGTAGATGGTAGAGCAGTCGTCGCTGGTACGGGCGAAGAGGTGCTCCTGGTAGATGTTGTTGCTGGCAAAGATGTTGAAACCGTCGCCCCAGCCATACCAGCTCATCACCTTGGCATTCTTCACGGTCACGGAATCGCTACCGCCGATAGGCAACTGGGTGGTGAGAGGGCCGTCGATATACACGTTCTTGCTGTATCTCACCATGATACCCTCGTGATGGCCCGGCATTACGATGCCGTGACCGAGAATCTTTACATCCCTAGAGCCATAGGTGGATAACCAACCCTTGATGACGGCTCCGTTATCGATGAAAACAGTCTTGCCTGATGCAATGTGGATGGAATCGCCCTTGAAATCGTGAACACCCGGTCCGAAATACATCAGGTCTTTCTTCTTCTTTACCTTTGGCTTCTCCAGGATGTTGTCTGCGAAGATCTGGAGATTCTGGTAGATGTTGCCGTTGATTTCTACGGAGAGGTAGCGGGGGCGGTTGAGTGTGAACGTCAACGTGTTGCCCTCCTGCTTAGCCTCTATTCCGTAGGAGTTAGGACGAACCTTGAAACTCTTGATATCCTGAGCAATGCTCTTTACCAGTATTTCAACTTTACCTTCGAATTCAAACTTAGCTACGGATGTGACCTCTACATTGTGCTTGGCATCAGCCACCCTATCCACCTTGAAGGCGTAGGTGTCGATGTCTTTCCATTCGCCGTTTGCGATGCGGGCTTTTACCTCGAAGTCTTTCTTGAGTTCGATGCCGGCAGGAGCCTTGGCTATTACCAGACGGTTATTCGCCGCCGTATGCCCTTTGGCTGTCATCGATAGAACGATGAGGCATAGCATTAGTGTTGTTAATATCTTCTTCATATAGAAAGAGTATTTCTTGGATAATATACTTGTTTTTATCATAAATAAAAATCTCCGTTCAAAAGTTTTGAATGTACGTTCATAAGTATTGAATGTGTATTCAGAACTTTTGAACATAGGTTCAATGCTTTTGAACGAAGAATTCCCTTAACCCGAGAGAATTTTCTCTCTAGGGCTTTTTTATTTTTCCATTCGTCTGCGCTGTGATTTTACCAGCCAGGGTTCTGTGTCAACGCAGGGTTCAGACGAATCTGCTGCAATGGGATGGCGTCGAGATAGTCGCGCTGTGTCCAATGCAGGTTCTCTGCGAGTACTGCGATGGTGCGACCATAGTCTGGATCATCCTTGCTTACGCCGGCACTCTCATCATACAAACCATACTGGGTAGGATACTTCTCTGGGTAGTAGCAAGGCTCGCCGAAGTACTGGTTGTCGTTACACTTGTTGTTGGTGTAAGCAGTATTCAATACGTGGCGACCCAGCTTCTGTCCGCGGAGGTTGATCTGTGCGATACCCCAACGCTTCAGGTCATTCATGCGGAAACCTTCTCCGAAAAGCTCGCAAGCACGCTCACGGCGAATCTCATCGAGCATGTTCATCTTATGGCAGATGGTCTTGTTGGTCTTGTAATCCCACCATCCTGCATCCCATACGTTCTTGATGAGTGCATTGGTGAGGTGGGCAACACGGGCACGGTCGCGAAGCAGATTGATGGAGATGTCGAGATCGGCATCAGATATCTGACCATTGCCCAATTCGCATGTAGCCTCGGCATAGTTGAGATATACTTCGGCAAGGCGAAGGATAGGCCAATCAGGTGACTCCGTCTTGTCTGCACGGGTTCCTTCCGGATTGTACTTGCGGCAGCCGTATCCATAGAACGTGGTATTGCCACGGAGACTTGGATGGAACACGCCACGAATGCTTGAATAAGCAGGATCGGAAGAGTCGTATTCATCATTGTTCTTCACAATCAGTGGGTCTGGATACGGTTTGCCGTCTGCCGCTGTATGAGGTGTGCAGAACTCTGGTCGGTTACCCCAGCTTACACGGTCTGGACACCAGGTACAGCCTACGAATCGGTAGTCACGGTTGTGATACTCGCCGGCGAAGGTTCCCCATCCCTCAAACTCAGGGTTGTTCTGCGCATCCTTCATGTCACCGGTATAACTGATGCGGATAGGCAATCCGTTGCGGCAGAGGAATGATTCGCCAAACTGGGCGCTGATGCCCACGCCCTGCCAGGTCTGTATGGTATGACCGATGTTCTTGCCCACGCGCTTCAAGTCGTAGTCATATTTCTTGTAGATGATGAACTCCTTGTTGGTGCTCTTTCCCTTTCCCCAAGGGTTGGATACGTTGCCACCTTTGTCGTCTATATTAAAGAGGTAGTAGTAGCTCAGCGAGTCGCACTCGTTCCAGAGGGCATAAGTGCCATTGTTCTTTGCCTCGTCCATCACCGCCTTCGACATGTTCTTTGATTCGGTCAGCATGTCGGTAACAGATGGATAACCCTGAGGCTTGGCTGTACCTGCACCCTTCTCGGTGCCGTCACCATCCAGGTCGTAGTTGATGGTTGGTACGTATTTCTCCCAAGTTGCCTCATAGAGAAGTACTCTTCCCAGATAAGCCTGAGCAGCCTCCTTGCTGATGCGTCCCTTGTCGGCAGCAGCGATGGCAGTCTCCTTAGGGAGAAGTTCGATGGCTTTGCGGAGGTCGGCTACCAGGAAGTTGAATACCTCGTAGCGGCTCTTTCTAGGACCATAGAGTGCCTCGTCGTTTACATCGAGTACATGGTCGATGACAGGTACACCGCCAAAGTGTTGCAACAGTTCGAAGTAAGCCATGCCACGGAAGAAGTAGGCTGTACCTACCGAGGCATTGATGGCTTTCTTGTCGCCGGTGTATTCATCTGCCTTTTTCAGCAGGATGTTGTATTGACGGATGTTGTTGTAGTTGCCGCTCCAGTTGCCGTTGCTCTCTGGAGCAGAACCGCCGCCATTGGAACCGAGACCTGTGATGTCGGTACCGCCGTCCCACTTATTGTAGTCCCAACCACCCATCAGGTCAACAAAGCGGTCGGCAGCCTGCTGGAATTGGGTTGCATTCTTGAATGCGATGGCTTCGGTAGCGCTGGATAATGGTTCCTTTTCAAGGAAGTCGCTGCATGAGGTCATGCCTGCTACGAGTGCTGAAGCCATCAACAATTTTGTTATATTTGATTTCATAATTGTTTCCTTTTAAAATAATTGTTTCTTTTCTTCACTTTAGAACGTCAAGTCGACACCGAATGTGATCTGGCGGCTGAATGGGAAGGTATTGTTGGATGCCTCACCATATTCTGGATCGTATCCATCCTTCACCTTGGTCCACTCCCAGAGGTCATCGCCAGAGAAGTAAACTCTCAGCTTGTTGATGCCAGCCTTTGAGGTCCATGCCTTAGGCAAGGTGTAACCTACGACGAGTGACTTCAGGCGGATGTACTTGTTGTTCTGTACGCTTACATCCTTGTTCTGATAGTTCCACTTGTTGAAGTTCTGGTCGCGAGAGGCGATGGCATATTCGGCATTTGGGTTTTCCTCGCTCCACATCTTGCCCATGAAGGATACATTCTGTCTTGTATAGTTTACAACCCATGGTGCATACATATTACCTGTGCGCAGAATCTTCTGCTTGCCGATGCCCTGGAAGAACATGTTGAAGTCGATACCCTTCCACTCCAAGCCTCCCTTGATACCGAAGGAGAGACGTGGGGCTGCATCGCCTGCATAGTAAATATCATCACGGGTGATGACACCATCACCATCGAGGTCAACCACCTTGCGGGCTCCAGGACGGAGGGTATTGGTCTTCTGCTTACCGGGAGCTGGGAGGATGTTGCCTTCCTTTGGACCTGTGTGGTCAGCGTTCCAATAATATTTATCGTAGTATGCATCTACTTCTGCCTGATTCTGGAACAGTCCGTCGGTCTTATATACGTAGATGGAATTGCGAGGCTTGCCTATCAGTCTGTTGGAGTTCAAACCTGCGTTTGGCACATTCTCGTTGTTGGTGAGTTTCTTCACCTCAGAGCGGGCATCTGCAAGGTTGAAGCCAACATTGTACTTCACTTCGCCAATCTTGTCGCGCCAGTTGAGGGCAAACTCCCAACCGCGGGCACCGAACTTACCATCGTTTACCTTAGGGGCGCTGGCTCCGAGTACCTGAGGATACTCTACGCTGATAAACATACCCGTATTGTTCTTGATGAAGTAATCGAACGATCCACTCAAGCGGTTGTTCAGCAGGGTGAAGTCGAGACCGAAGTTATGGCTCTCGATGGTCTCCCAACTACGCTGGTCGCTGGTCATACCGCCCAACCACATGGTGGTATGTGCGCTAGGATTGATACCGAGGATGGTGCTGCCGGTAGAGAGTGTTGCATAACGCTCGTAGTTGCCGATGCCTTCCACGCTACCCGTCTTACCATAGTTGTAGCGGAGCTTCAGGTCGTTGAGCCAGGTAAGGCTCTTCATCCACTTCTCGCCAGAGATGCGCCAGTAGCCTGATACTGAGTAGAAGTTTTTCCAGCGCTGGTTGGTTGCCAGCTTGGATGAACCATCTCGGCGGCCCAGAAACTCGACAGCATAGCGATTGTCGTAATCGTAGTTCAGACGGGTAATGTAAGATACCAATCCCCATGAATTCTTTCCACCGCCTGCGCCATTGTTGTCGCCACCCTGGAACATATCCAAGTCTTCCAGACCTGAACCCTCGAAGAGAGGTCCCTTGTTTCTGGATGCGGAGAGACCTTTGTAGGTTTCCTGTTCTGCGGTCATACCCAGCATGGCTGCCACGTTGTGTACGTTGGCAAAGGTGTTCTTATAGTTGAGCATGGCGCTGAGGTTCATGTTCTCCCAACGTTTGTTAACCTGATCCATGCTGCCAGGACTCTTTTTGTTACCTGTAGGAGTACCAACCCAGTCGTAATACTGCACCTTATAATAGGTATGCTGACTGTTCTCTTCTACCATCTTGTAGGCAGCGTTACCAGTCAGGGTCAGTCCCTTGAGCAGCTTGTGGAAGTCGTAAGTTCCCTGCACGTTGCCACGCAAGGTGGTAAGATAGTAGTGATAGGTACCACCATTGAGCAAACCGCCTATAGGATTGCGGTTTCCTGAGAATGTATCGTATGGGTCACCATTCTCATTGTAGATAGGCCAGAACCACTGGTCCATCCATCCCGCTCCCAGATCTTGTGAAGGTGTCTGCCGATGACGCTTCTCGTATGCGATATTGGTAGAAAACTTCAAGTCTTCTGTTGCCTTGTAGTCGGAGTTGAGCCGGGCACTCCACTTGCGTTGACCGTCGTAAGCTGGTTTCAGCTGTGATTGTGCGCTCTCATATCCCAGGGAGAGGTTGTAGCCGAATCGCTGGTCTGCACCCGAGATGTTGACATTGTGCTTCTGCGAATTAGCTTGTCCGTAGAGGGCATCCATCATATTCTGGTTGGTATCCCAGCGCTCTATCTTGTTACCATTGCGCAGAGTCAGTATCTTTCCTGCACGGAGCGCATTGAAGAGTTTTTCACCCTTATAGACGGTAGGGTTGCCAGTCTCTGGGTCGATATCGGTCTCGTCGAGTGTTGGACCACCGAAGCTGTTGAATATCCACCAGTTGATGTTCTTGTGGATAGTCTCTGGATCTGTAGCGCCGGAATTAACCTTGGCATCGTTATACTGAGCCTCGTAGAACATATCCAGCCATTCGCTAGTGTTGGTCAATGGCGACTGGATACCATCGATGGTACGGCTGAAGGAACCATGATAGGAAATCTGTGCCTTGCCCTCCTTGCCACGCTTGGTGGTAACAAGGATAACGCCGCTGGCAGCACGTGAACCGTAGATGGCTGCAGAAGCATCCTTCAATACGGAGATGTTCTCAATATCGTTGCCGTTCATAGAGTTCAACTCGTCGATGGAACCCGTAACACCATCAATGATGATGAGTGGAGAGGAGTTGCCGTTGATGGAAATATCACCACGAATCTTGAAGGCTGCACCCTCGGCACCCGGACGGGTAGAGGTACGGGTAACGGTCAAACCGGGAATCTCACCCTGAAGGGCTACGGCTGTAGAAGAAACGGAGCGGTCCTTGAATACTTCCTCACCCTTGATCTGGGTGATGGCAGAGGTAAGGGAGGCCTTCTTCTGCTGACCGTAACCTACTACCACAACATCCTGTAAGGCATTGTTATCCTCAGAGAGTGTAATCTTGAGATTGCCACCCTTAGGATTCTTGAGGGTCTGAGTCTTGTAGCCAATATATGAAATCTCTACATTTCCATTGGCGTTAGTGAGTGTAAACTTGCCATCGATATCGGTGACGGTACCATTCTTGCTACCTTTCACTCTTACCGATGCGCCGATGACAGGCTCACCGTTTTGGTCAACTACAATACCCTGTATGGTATTGCCCTTTTGCTGCTGGATGCTCATGCTGAGCGTCTCTGCTGCAGAAACCTGAAGCGATGGGCTTGCTGCCAAGCACAACATCGGCAAAACTAAAAGCTGTTTCTTCATCTTTCTTGTAGGTTTTGATGTTTAAAATTTCGTTTTATTTTGCCTTTGGTACGTATGTGCTGCAGAATATACTTACGTAAAAAGCAAAAAAATGTGTCTTTTTCTAAAAAACTTTTGGTGTAGTTTGGGAAAACTAGTATCTTTGCAGTATTCAATTCATCAGAAGGGTGGATATCCTTTTGCCATCTTAAAGATAAAAACAATAATAACGACAAGATGAAAGCATTGCGTCTATACATTATATTCATAGTATTTTTCGTTAGCCATTTCCTGGCTAGCGCCCAGTCTTCTTTTCGCCTCATCAATACGAGCCAAGGCTTGCCGGATGATGAGGTGAAGGCACTTTTCTGGACTCCCGATGGCAGATTGGGCGTGCGAACTTCTTCCAGTCTTTCCTTCTTCGATGGCTGCACCTTCCGTTCGGTTCCTCCGATGGGCGATGAGGGGTATAGTGCCGATTATATTTCGGCATTATCCACGGCGTATGTGGATGCCAGGCAGCGGGTATGGATCAAGGAACTGGGAAAGTTTCTCGTGTTCGATTTGACGAAGGATGCCTACGTGCGGGATGTCAAGGGGCTGCTGGCTTCGATGGGCATCAGGGAGAGAGTTCGTGATTTCTTCATCGATTCGGCGAAGAATCTTTGGTTTGTCACTGCATCGGGAAAGATGCTGATGGTGAAAGCGTCTGAATTGGGAGAAGCTGAAACCCCATGCCGGCAGATAAAGATAAGAACCAAAGGATTGCGTGATGTCTGCAACTTTAAGGGAAACCACTGGTTCCTTTATTCTGATGGTTGGGTGAAGGGGATGAATACCTCCATGACCAAGACGATTTCTGCCGAGCAGGTTTGGCAGGGAGAGGTGCCTGCTCGCGATTTCATGCAGTTTGCACAGAACAAGCATCAGCTTTGGCTGATGTGGAACCACGGCGTGGCTTCCTATCAGCCTTTGGCTTCAGCCAATCATCAACCTTCTTTATCAGCCAATCATCAATCTTCTGTATCAGTTACCCATCATTGGCAGCATCGGTATGAGAATGAGGCGGCAGCGTTGGTTGCGCTCAGCATCGCAGAAGATGGAACGGCGTATGCCAGCATCCGACAGGCGGGTCTTCTGACCCTCACTCCCAATGCCAAAACCTCTCTTCTTTCTGAAATTCATACCTTGGATGGCGAGACCTTGATAGATGATATCCAGAGCATCGCTTGTAGTAGAGGTAATCTGCTGCTCGGATTATGGAGCAAGGGACTCTGTCTCTATCATCCCAACATGCAGCAGTTTGCCTATTTCCCCTTTGTAGCCATGGGTCTGAAGATGAACGGCTATCGCATCAACGATTTGCCGAATGGCTTGCCGTTGCTATCTTCTGATAAAGGCTTGTTTGCCTTGGATGCCCTGAATCATCAGGCCTCTTCTATCCCTTTGGGTGGCTCCGATTATATCCGGAGCATGATGGATAGCAAGGGCAGGTTCTGGGCGGGAACTTTCCGCCAGGGGCTGTTTTTGCGAGAAAAGGGTATTGTCCACCATATCATGCAGGGCGGTATTCCAGCCAAGGATATCAACTATGATATCGTGCGTGGATTCCTGGAAGATCATGCGCATCGCATCTGGGTGAATTATCATGGCGGTATCGGATGGATTAATGAGCAGAGCAGGCGCATTGTGCCTTTAGGAAATAAGGCGCTGGAGAAATATAAGGTAGTTAACGATTTCAAGGAAGATAAGCTGCATCGCATCTGGGTGGCTGCCACCCAGGGCTTGTTCGTGTATTCGTCAGCCACCCGGCGTGCCCTCTTCCCCAAGGACCTGGTGAAGGATGAGGCTACGCAGGTGAAGCTCAACGGACCTTGCAAGGCTTTGCTCATCGACCGTCAGGGCTGGGTATGGGTAGGTACGCTCAACGGGCTTTTCGTCATCAATCCCAAGGATAAGTCCTCTCGCTTCTTCGGAAAGGCGGAGGGAATGCCTAACGAGATGATTAATGGAATGATAGAAGACCGATATGGCAATGTATGGGTTACAACGCCAAATGGTCTTTGCCGGTTCCTGCGCCTGCAGGATGGAGAAATGAAACTGATGGTATTCGATAGCCAGAACAAATTGGGAAAGACTAATTTCGGTTGGATGACTGTGGGGCATCTGGCAGGAGGCAACCTGTTCTTCGGTACGCCGGATGGATACTACATCGTGAATCCTGCCGATGTGAAGGAGATGAAATACACGGGTCATCCTATCTTTACTTCTCTCAGGGTGAACAATCAGGAGGTATCGCCGGGCAAGGAGGTAGATGGTAGAACCATTCTGACTTCAGCCTTATCGGCAACTGAAAAACTGGTATTGAAACATCATGAGAACTTCATCACCATCCTCTTTTCGGGCTTGAACTTCGATATGCCTTCGCATACCTATTATAAATACAGGCTCAAGGGAATGAGCGACAGATGGATAGAGATTAATCCGCAGGATGGAGTGGGCAGAGCTAATTTCACCAATCTGGCTCCGGGCAGTTATGAACTGGAGGTTTATTCTGCCGGTTTCGACAAGGTATGGAACGAGCAGCCAGCTACGCTCAAGATAGAGGTGCAGCCACCTCTGTGGGCCACCTGGTGGGCGAAGCTCATCTATCTTCTGTTCATCATCGCCATCCTGACATGGGGATACCGCTGGAAGATGGATCAGAACCGCAAGCGTATGGAGGATGAGAAATACAAGGAACTGGAGGAGATGAAGTATCGCTTCTTCACCAATATCAGCCACGAGTTCCGCACCCTGCTCACGCTCATCATCACGCCTATAGGAAGCATCCTGAAGCGCACCACGGATAGCGAAACCCGCCATCAGCTGAATGATGTAAGCAGGAATGCGGGCGACCTGCTGCAGCTGGTAAACCAGCTGCTCGACTTCCGCAAGATGGAGATGAATGGAGAGCGACTGAACCTGCAGAGTGGAAATCTGAATGAGTTTATCCAATATACCACGATGAAGTTCATGCCCCTGGCTGAGCAGAAGAACATCCGCCTGACGTTCGAAGACAAGACCGAGGGACTGTTTATGTATTTCGACAAGGATAAGTTGGGCAAGGTATTGACCAATCTTCTTTCCAATGCCTTCAAGTTTACGAAGGCAGGCGGCAAGGTGAACGTTTGTCTGGAGAAATGCATCCTGGATAGCAGAAGATGCGCCCATATCATAGTGGAAGATACGGGCTGCGGCATTCCGAAGGAAGAGCAGGGGCATGTGTTCGAACGATTCTATCGTACGGAGCAGGATTCTAGCTCGCAACAGATAGGTTCGGGCATCGGACTGAATATGGTATATGAATACATCCAGCTGCACGAAGGTAAGGTTTCGCTGGAAAGCGAAGAGGGTAAGGGTTCCCGCTTTATCGTGGATATTCCTGCCGACCTGAAGCGTGAAGTGCAGCAGGAGGCTTCTGAGGAGAACCGCATCGCATCGCCAGTGATGGCTGATGTGGTGGATGGTGCCGTGGGGGTACAGACTTTCCGGAAGATAGAGAAGACTGTGCTGGTGGTGGAGGATAATGAAGACTTCTCTCACTTCCTCTCCCAGGAATTGGGCCGTATATATAATAAGGTGTTGACGGCGAAAGATGGAATAGAAGGCGCGATGATGGCTGAAGCTGAAAATCCGGACATCATCGTGAGTGATGTGATGATGCCAAGGATGAACGGCACGGATATGTGCCGCCGCATCAAGGAGAACATCGAAACCTCGCATATCCCAATCATCCTGCTCACGGCATGGAGTACAGACGAGGGCAGAGCTGCCGGCTACAAGGCGGGAGCCGATGCCTATATCGCCAAGCCTTTCGACATGGAGGTGCTCCTGGCGCGCATCAGCAATCTGCTGGAAAAGCAGGAGAAGCGCCAGCGAGACTTCTCTCACAGCATCTCGCTCGACCCGAAGACGGTGACCGATTCTTCGCCAGACGAGGATTTCCTGAAGGAGGTAATCGCCTGCATCGAGAAGAACATCGACAACTCGGAATACACCATCGACTCGCTTTCTACTGATGTGGTAATGTCGAGAATGAGTCTCTATCGAAAGATGAAATCACTGACGGGTCAGACACCTGCCGACTTCATCCGAACGGTGAGACTGAAGACGGCGGCGAAGCTCCTGAAAGAGGAGAAATGCACGGTCTCTGAGGCTTGTTATCGCACCGGTTTCGCCTCTCCGCAGAACTTTGCCAAGCATTTCAAGGAGATGTTCGGCGTGTTGCCATCGCAGTATTCTTAAAAAGTTATGTGATGTAAATAGTTGATAATCAGTAGTGAAATAAGATTGGTACGTTTCACATATATCATTGGTACGTTTGATACATCTGTTTAAGAAGGTTTGTGCTACCTTTGCAGCAGAAATCAAAACAACTATCAAACGATTATGGAACAGACAACAAATAACCAGGCGCAAATCATTGCCGCTTTCTACACCGTTCATCAGAACGAACTCGTCAATTTCGCTACTTCCCGCTTGGGCAACCGCGAGGAGGCTGAGGATTTGGTACAGGATGCTTTCATCAAGATGATAACCTTTGAGGGTATCATCAACGAGGCAACCATCAAGTCGTTTGCCTATACCATCACAGCCAACAAGGTGAAGGACCTTCTCCGCCGCCGCATCTTCCGTCATCAGATGGAGGAAAGCAAGAAGTATGAGATGGAACTTCAGCATAGTCATGCAGAGCGCCTTGCCGAATATCACGATACTCTCCGTATCGTGAATCAGAATGTGGACAAGCTTTCGCCAACCTGTGCCAAGGTTTATCGCATGAGTCTGTTCGACGACATGACGGCTGGCGACATTGCAGAAGAACTCCAGGTGTCTAAGCGCACCGTGGAGTCTCAGCTCTTCATCTCTCGCAAGCAGATGAGGGCGATGATGCAGGAGGCTATGTAGTATATATAATATAAGGTGAAAATATGAACTTAGACAGACTTTTCTTACGACTCCGTTACCTATGGGCGTTCTACAAGAGCACGCTGTGGGTTACCATACCTTTTGGTTTGGTGACAGGTTGTATCGTCTTTAGGGAAAAGGGAATAGAGGAAGCCGTCAAGGTCTTCTTGTATTTCTATACGATATGGGGCTTGCTGCTGGATGCTATAGGCAAGTTGGTGTTCAAGAAGTCGGTGTTCTTCTTCTATTATAATGCTTCGTGGACCATCCTTAAGCTTTATACAGCGTCGTTTGGCATTTCCGCCACGCTTAGTTTGAGTATTCACTTTTTATTGAAATGGCTATGGTTTTGGTATTAGAGGCTGATAGTATTTATTATGAGATAGACGGCCATGAGATATTGAAAGGTGCTTACATCAATTGTAAGCAAGGTGAGGTCGTGGGCTTACTGGGGCGCAATGGCTGTGGCAAGTCAACGATGCTGGAAATCATCTTTGGCACCCGTCGTGGTGCCCATTCCTTTGTGCGGATAGGTGGTAAGGTTTATACGGATAAGGCTTTTCGTAGTGGAATGCTGAGGATGCAACCGCAGTTTGAGTATATTCCGAGAGGATTGAGAGTCTCTACCATCTTGCGAATGGAAGGTTATCATAAGGATGATATACAGGATGTCTTGATACAAGACATCTACGACTGCAAGGTAGGAGAGCTATCGGGTGGACTCTTGAAGTATTTCCAAATTTTTATATTCCTTCAGTCGCCAGTTCCTTTCGTGATATTGGATGAGCCTTTTGCGGGTTTGTCGCCTGTGGCTGTGGAGCATGTAATCGACTTGCTGAAAGAGGCCAAGAATACGATGGGAATCATCGTTTCCGACCATAATTTTGCAGCCATCGACCGAATATCTGATAGGTTGATGTATATGGAGAATGGGCAAACGAGGGAGGTTGCCAGCTTGGAAGAGCTGAATGGATTGTATTATCGCATGTAAGTGATAGAGTTTCAATATTAAATACAGAGAAAGTCCACGGTTTTTCTATAAAGTTATTTTCTATAATGTATGAATACCGAAACATAGTAAAGGAAAAATCCAGTTTATAGCTTTATCGCTATAAGCTGGATTTTGTGTTTACTTCAAAAGAAGATTCTTTATCTCATATATAAAATAGCCAAGCATAGGAGAGCCAAAGCTCCTGCTATTAGCGCAAACAATAATCCATAGAAGAGTTTGGGTACTTTCTGTGGAACTCGTAACTTGGATATTAGCCTTTTATTTGATATTATCAAAAAGCAAAGTACTAATATGAATATCCATAAAACCAAATACTTTTCCATAAATACTTTAATTTATTACTTTATTTCTCGGCGATGTTTTACGTTGCCTTACTCGTTACCATTCTCATTTGTACGAAGAGAGGGATAATATTTATTTATATACGAACTACATAGCGAATATACTTATCGAGTACAACTTTTCAGTTGCAAAGATAGGGGTAATCTTTGGGAATAACAAGGCTTTTATGAAAAACTTCCTTAAAGGATGTGCTTTATTCCGATAAAAAGCATTATCTTTGGAGTGCTAAACGAATAAAGACATTGAATATGATGATAATAGAAAGCAAGATAGTGGGAAAGAAGAGCCAGGAGAGTTGTGAGGATGGAATGGTCATTACCGATGATTTCATCGCTGTGATAGATGGCAGTACGAGCAAGACGCCGAAGCATCTCAATCCCGACATGAAGAACGGAAGATACGCTATGATGCTTATCTCGGAGTATATTCGTGAGGAATTGGAAGCAGATGCCTCGGTAGATGATTTCTGCCAGGGCGTTTCAGCGTATATATATAATAAGGTGTATGAAAAGCTTGGGATGGAAATGCGTTTGAAGGAGCATCCCGAAGAGCGGCTTACCGCCTCGGCTATCCTTTATAGCCGGACAAGGAA
>ULYL01055705.1_pt1 | contig 15797 bp, 8 predicted proteins | sample 1962211 | NCBI WGS metagenome assembly ULYL01 (sample SAMEA4835864, study PRJEB28245) | human gut metagenome | biome: gut microbiome; material: fecal sample | place: Denmark | collected 2008
CCCTGGGTAAGACTGGGTTTGAACTTAGAGTACGACATGCTCAGGTCGACAGACAAGGGCATGCTCTCTACCACAACGAACAAGGATTATGAGATAAAAGATCCTTCTACAGGAAAAACCTATCCTACGACCTTGGAGACCAAGATGGACAGATTCCAGAACCGCTATACCATGCAGTACGCCATGGCCGACCTGAATGTAGACTTCAACATCATGGAGTTCTGGCACAACCGCAAGGCTCAGCAGCTCAACCTCTGGTTGGGAGTCGGTGTCGGTTATCTGCGTGGATGGAGCCGCAACTCCACTACCTTCTCTTGCAGAGAAATGGCTGTTGCCAAGGGTGAAGGATACTACAACGTCTACACCCACAACTACATGAAGAGTCATGCCTTCAACGAACATGTAGATGCGATGTATATCCCGACAACCCTGTCGTTGGAATACGACCTTTCCTCTCGCTGGACAGCAGGCGTATTCGGCAGATACAGTTATCTGCCTCTCAACAAGGACTTGACTCCTAAGGGAATGTACAGTGCAGGAGTGGTTCTTCGCTTCAACTTCGTCAGCAAGGTGATGCCAAGCAACAAGGCCCGCTACTACAAGGCTCTGAGAGATCAGGCCGAAATGAAGGAAGCCTACGAAAAACAATTGGCTGAAAAGCAGCGTGCATACGACGGATTGTCTGAGAGTCTGAAGGCTTGCCGCAAGGACAATGCCGAGCTGCAGTCATTGCTCGACGACTGCGAGAAGTCGAAGAAGGTGAAGTCTTACGAGGTATTCTTCACCGTAGACAAGACCAACATCACGACTCAGGAAAGACTTCGCTTGAAGAAGTTTATCAACACCCTGAAGGAACAGGGCGACTACAAGCTTACCATCATCGGTGAGGCTTCGTCGGACGGAGTTTCTTCAAAGAACTACAAACTCAGCGAGGGTCGTCTGAACAATGTTGTCAACTTCCTGAAGAAACAAGGCATCAAGGACTTCGACATCAAGTTGGGGAAGGCCATTGGCGACAGCAACGGCTGTTCAAAGGAGGAATGCCGCAGAGTTTTGATTATTATTGAGTAATAATACAGGGTAAATCTTTTCTTTTAAGCCGCCACAGATAGCTTTAAGCTTCTGGGGCGGCTTTCTTTATGTGGAAGGTAGTTTCTTCTGGAACTCCTGAAGCAACTCCCCCTATTGATCCTTCAGCCAGTCGCGGTCTTTTTCGTCTTCCGCAGTAAAGTTCTTATCGTCGAAGAGGCTTGTCTGTCCTGTCAGCTCATCGATAATCTGTTGCTGGCTCTTGCCGGCATCAGGGTCGAGGTTCTCGTCGGATGATTTTGCCTTTGTCCGGGACGACACTTTGCCGTCGGCAGCATCGCCCTCGGCTGTCGTCTCATCGTCCTCGGCTGCGTCGGCAGCATCGGCTGTATCTGCAGGCTCTGGGAAACGGGTCGGCTCTATTTCCTCTATAGAACCTATGTTCCAGGTAGAGAGTCGTTTTCCCTTAGCCTTGAAACTCTTCTGTGCGATAAACTGCTCGGCGTCGATTTCCTCGGCAGGACGCACAGCATCCACACCTCCATAAGTCACCTTGATACGAGGATAAACTGTATCAGTAAGGAGAATCAGCTTGCTGTTGACATTCTCGCCAAGGAAGTTCTGATGGCGCTTGGCAGCGTCCATGGTGAATCGCTTGATGTAAGGATAGCCTTCGTTGTCGGCATCATAGAGAACGGCAGTCCATATCTTATGCTCGTCCCACTTTTCCAGTCGCAGGATATTGTCCTCATAGTGGTTGTTGGGGTCGAAGTTGGTGATATAGAACTCGCCATTGTCGAGAACCACCAAGATATATTCATCGTCATTAAACTCGCCGAGGAAACGTCCGTTCTCGTCGTAATTGATACGGTTGACATCAGGATCGAACCACACCTTTCTTCCTCCCAAGGTACTGTGTCCATGACTCTTCAGACCAATGCGACGGATGGTTCTCCTGGTGAGCAGATTGCCCTTGGCGGCACGTCCCTTGATGATAATATCCGAGAAGTCTTTCTCGATAAAGATGCTCTGTCGCTTCTTCGAGAGGTCTGGATCCAGTGTTATCTTGATGATTTCAGCCTCGCCGTTGGGGTTGGCCGTGAAGTAGATGACACGGCTTCCGGGCGTTCCCTGCGTGATGTCATACATCTTGTCGCGTGTCATCGACGTCACGTTGAATCGCTTGATGAAGTATTCGCCCTGCTTGCCATCGCGATACACACAGTTGTAGATGGTTCGCTTATCGTTCTTCTTGAACACCTGCACATGAAGGATGTTCTTTCCCACGAAGATCTTGTCGGCCACCTTGGTCACCTTGAACTTTCCGTCCTTATAGAAGATGATGATATCGTCGAGGTCGGAGCAGTTGCACACCAGCTCATCCTTCTTCAGTCCTGTACCCACGAATCCTTCCTGTCGGTTGATGTAGAGTTTCTGATTGGCCTCCACCACCTTGGTCACCTCGATGGTGTCGAAGTTTCTTATCTCGGTGCGTCGTGGATGCGCCTTGCCATACTTGGTCTTGAGATATTCAAACCAGTTGATGGTGACATCTGTCATGTGGGCGAGGTCGTTCTCTATCTCCGCCAGTTCGGCTTTGATTTTCAGCAAGAGGTCGTCGGCCTTGTCCTTATTATATTTCAGGATGCGCTGCATTTTGATTTCAAGGAGTTTCAGAATGTCCTCGCGCGTTATCTCTCTGTGGAATGCATACTCCACCTTGCCTTTTCCGTCGACTACAGCTGTGAAGAGCTTGTCCTTGAAAGGCTCCAGCTTCGAGGCGATAAAGGTCACAACCTCGTCCTGACTCTTGCTCTGCTCGAACTTGCGCTCCTTGTAGATGCGCTCCTCGATGAAGATACGCTCGAGCGAGGAGAAGAAGAGCTGTTCCTCCAGTTCACCCTTGCGCAACATCAGCTCCTTGCGCAGCAGTCCCATGGTGCGGTCTACGCTGTGGCGCAGCACATCGCTCACGGTGAGGAAGCAAGGCTTATTGTCCTCGATGACACAGCAGTTGGGCGAGATGTTGATCTCGCAGTCGCTGAAGGCATAGAGTGCGTCCATGGTCTTGTCGGAAGAGGTTCCGGGAGCCAGATGGACGAGGATTTCCACGTTGGCAGAGGTAACGTCCTCTATCTTTCTGGCCTTTATCTTTCCCTTCTCCACCGCCTTGGTGATGGAGTCGATGAGGCTTCCGGTGGTCTTGCTGAAAGGAATCTCGGTGATGACAAGCGTCTTGTTGTCGAGTTTGTCTATCTTGGCACGCACCTTCAGCACGCCTCCACGCTGTCCGTCGTTATACTTGCCCACATCGATGGCTCCACCCGTAGGGAAGTCGGGATAGATGGTGAAAGGCTCGCCCTTGAGATAGTGTACGGCAGCGTCGCAAAGCTCATTGAAGTTGTGTGGCAGCACCTTGCTGCTCAGACCTACGGCAATGCCCTCTGCTCCCTGTGCCAGCAGCAAGGGGAACTTGGCGGGGAGCGTAATAGGCTCCTTGTTGCGGCCGTCATAGGAGAGTTGCCAGTCGGTTGTTTTGGGATTAAACACCACGTCGAGCGCGAACTTGGACAGACGCGCCTCTATGTATCGTGAAGCCGCCGCACGGTCGCCGGTGAGGATATTTCCCCAGTTTCCCTGTGTGTCGATGAGCAGGTCTTTCTGTCCCATCTGTACGAGTGCGTCGCCGATAGAGGCGTCACCATGCGGGTGAAACTGCATGGTGTGTCCCACGATATTCGCCACCTTGTTGTATCTTCCGTCGTCCATTCTCTTCATCGAGTGCAGTATGCGTCGCTGCACGGGCTTCAGTCCGTCCTCGATATGAGGCACGGCACGCTCGAGAATTACATAGGAGGCATAGTCGAGGAACCAGTTCTGGTACATTCCGCTAAGATGGCGCACCGCCGAAGCATCAAACCTGTTGACAGGCTTGTAGTCGGAATGCTGTTCAGCCGCATCCAAATCTTGTGGCTCACCACCCTTCTGAAGTTCGTCTTTGTCTTTAATTTCGTCGCTCATAGATAGCTTTTAATACTTATTTTATATATTTTAGGCAAAAATACAAAGAAAATTCGAGAAAAAGGCGTATCTTTGCCGAAAATTTGAAAAATATAAGATTTCATCATGGCACAAGAAGATGTTTTTAAGAAGATTGTAAGCCATTGCAAAGAGTATGGCTTCGTGTTTCCAAGTAGCGAAATTTATGATGGTTTGGCAGCCGTTTACGACTATGGTCAGAACGGTGTCGAGCTGAAAAACAATATCAAGCAGTACTGGTGGCAGAGCATGGTATTGCTGCACGAGAACATTGTGGGTCTCGACGCAGCCATCTTTATGCACCCTACTGTTTGGAAGGCTTCAGGTCACGTGGATGCGTTCAATGATCCATTGATCGACAACCGCGACTCGAAGAAGCGTTATCGCGCCGATGTGCTCATCGAGGACCACATGGCCAAATACGAGGAGAAGATCGCCAAGGAGATCGCCAAGGCTAAGAAGCGCTTCGGCGACAGCTTCGACGAGGCTCAGTTCCGCGCCACCAATCCTCGCGTCTTGGAGAATCAGAAGAAGTTCGACGACCTTCATGCCCGCTACACCGAGGCCATGCAGGGTCCTAACCTCGAGATGCTGAAGCAGATCATCGAGGACGAGGGCATCGTATGCCCTATCAGCGGCACCAAGAATTGGACAGACGTTCGTCAGTTCAACCTGATGTTCTCTACCCAGATGGGTGCAGCGAGCGATGCTACCAGCAAGGTTTATCTGCGTCCTGAGACAGCCCAGGGTATCTTTGTCGACTACCTGAGCGTTCAGAAGACAGGCCGCATGAAGCTTCCTTTCGGTATCTGCCAGATAGGTAAGGCATTCCGCAACGAGGTTGTGGCTCGCCAGTTTGTATTCCGTATGCGCGAGTTCGAGCAGATGGAGATGCAGTTCTTCTGCCAGCCTGGCACCGAGATGAAGTGGTTTGAGTACTGGAAGAAGGTTCGTCTGGCATGGCACGAGGCACTCGGCATGGGCAACGAGAACTATCGCTACCACGACCACGAGAAGCTGGCCCACTATGCCAACGCTGCTACCGACATCGAGTTCAAGATGCCATTTGGCTTTAAGGAGGTAGAGGGCATTCACAGCCGTACCAACTTCGACCTTTCTCAGCACGAGAAGTTCAGCGGCCGCTCTATCAAGTACTTCGATCCTGAGAAGAACGAGAGCTACGTGCCTTACGATGTAGAGACTTCTATCGGTGTAGACCGTATGTTCCTCAGCGTGATGTGCCACTCTTACTGCGAGGAGAAGCTCGAGAACGGCGAGAGCCGCGTGGTTCTGAAGTTGCCTGAGGCATTGGCTCCTGTGAAGTGTGCCGTATTCCCACTCGACAAGAAGGACGGCCTGCCCGAATTGGCTCACGAGATCGTTGACGAGCTGAAGTTCCACTTCAACACCCACTATGGCGATCCTAAGGACTCTATCGGCAAGCGCTACCGTCGTCAGGATGCCATCGGTACTCCGTTCTGTATCACCGTAGACCACGATACTCCTAACGACCACAAGGTTACTCTGCGTTATCGTGACACGATGAAGCAGGAGCGTGTTGCCATCAGCGAGCTTCGCGGCATCATCGAGGACCGTGTGAGCATCACGAGCGTACTGAAGAAGCTTGGCGCGGAGATCAAGAACTTCTAAACGAACAACGGAAAAAAGTCAAATACACATAGATGATTTTGAAGAATTTGAAATATCTGTTTCTGCTCATGATGTTGGCTCTTGTGCTGGCATCATGCAGCGAGACTGACGAAAACACCGACTCCGAGTACGACGACTGGCAGGCAAAGAACGAGACGGCTTTTGCCGAGATTCTTGTCAAGGCCAAACAGGAGGGAGAAGCCAACGGATGGCACGTCTACCGCAATTGGAGTATGGAGAACCAGACGGGAAATACGGATCTCAACAACCAGCCTGTCACTCCTACCTTCAATGAGCAGGAAGACAACATCGTGGTGCAGGTGATGCAGCAGGGCGAAGGTTCTGCCGTGCGCCCTCTCTACACCGACTCGGTGATGGTCAGCTACAAGGGCATGCTGAAGAACGACTATATCTTCGACCACAACTTCACCGGCGACTATGATGCCAACAAGGCTCAGACCAGCAATTTCATTGTGAAGGGCGTTGTCGACGGATTTGCCACTGCCCTGATGAAAATGACTCATATCGGCGACCACTGGATGGTTTACATGCCTTACACTCTCGGCTATGGTTCCAGCCAGAGCAGCAATTCCACCATTCCAGCTTACTCAATGCTCAAATTCGAGATTGTGCTCAAGGGTTGGTACACCGATGGCAAATGGATTAAGAAATAATTCTATTCCTCCATACAGAAAGTCCTGTGCTTCTTCGGCACAGGACTTTTTTATTTTCCCCATCAACTCGGAGGAGTTTCTTCGGGAGTTTCTTCGGGAGTTAAGGAGTTAAAGGAGTTATCGCTCCCTTCGGTCGCTGAGGAGTTAAGACAATAGCCTTGAGGGAATGTTTAATGTTAAAATTCACAAGCCCACAAAGCTGTTGTCTTAACTCCTTAACTCCTTTAACTCCTTAACTCCTGAAAAAACTCCTTAACTCCTTAACTCCTTTAACTCCTAAAGAAACTCCTGAAATCCGAATTCTAAAAATATGTTTCAAAGAATAAACAAGTGTATGTGTTCGCACACATTTTGGGCTTATAAGCAAAAAAAATGTTATTTTCATGCAAAAATATACGCAAAAGTATTGCAGATTTCAAGAATAGTAGTACCTTTGCACCAGAATTATAAGTTTTAGGTTTTTAGTTAGGTAATAGATTGTGATAGGTTATTAGTTTTAGGTAAACAAGAGATTGTTATTCAAGGACGACAGGTATTAGAATCTAAAGGTAAATAAGAGATTGTTATTCAAGGACGACGAAAAGTGAATGAAGTCAGGATATAGAAAAGAGTTTTCAAGATTCTCTTTTTCTTATCCGCTGAATTCAACCCAATAGATAGAGGTTTTGTTTAAAGGTGATAAGATCTTGTATTTTGGGATAAATAGAAATTTAACATTCAAATCATAAAAATGGCGATTCCTTTTAAGAGGGATCGCCATTTTCTCGCTTTGACTGTTCCTACATACTACCGGGCAGTTCAACAGAAAACTATAAATGGCAGTACAAACATTATGTTATATAGCAAAAAGACAGAATATCTGATGGAATCGATACGGGCAGGACGCTCCATGCACCGCGGTGAGAAACTGAACCTCATCGTAGGCTTGAGTATTCCCTCCATGCTGGCACAGATTTCCACCGTCATGATGTTCTTTATCGACGCCTCTATGGTGGGACATTTGGGTGCAGAGGCTTCAGCGAGCATCGGACTCATCGAGTCCACCACCTGGCTTATCGGCAGCCTGCTGAGTGCCTTTGCCACTGGTTTCTCAGTGCAGGTAGCCCACTTCATCGGAGCCAACGACTTCGGCAAAGCCCGCCAGGTGTTTCGCCACTCGCTGCTCTGCGGCATCATCTTCAGCATCCTGATAGCCCTCATCGGCGTGGGCATTCATTCTCCCCTGCCCCACTGGTTGGGCGGAGGCGATGACATTGCCGACAAGTCATCGGCCTATTTCCTGGTCTACAGCCTCGTGCTGCCCTTTGTCTACCTGTACCACATGTCGGGCATGATGCTCAAGGCCGCAGGCAACATGCACACGCCCAGCATCATGGCAATTCTGATCTGCCTGTGCGACGTCGTGTTCAACTACATCTTCATCTATGTGCTGCACATGGGCGTGGTGGGCGCAGCCTTCGGAACCGCCTTAGCTTATGTCTGCATCTCGCTGCCCAACCTTTGGCAGGCAGCCTGCCACAACAAGATTCTCAACCTGCGTCAGGACAAGATTCGCTTCAGCTGGGTACGCGAATACGTGCGCAATGCCTTCAAGATAAGCATTCCCTTGGCCATACAGAACATCCTGATGAGCGGTGCACAGATTGTCAGCACCATGATAGTGGCGCCATTGGGCAACATCGCCATTGCCGCCCACTCATTTGCCATCACCGCCGAGAGCCTGTGCTATATGCCTGGCTACGGAATAGGCGATGCCGCCACCACGCTCGTCGGTCAGACCCATGGCGCTGGCCGCATCGACTTGTGCCGCAATTTTGCCTACATGACGGTGGGTCTCGGCATGGGCGTAATGGCAGTGATGGGTGTTGTCATGTATCTCTTTGCACCGGGCATGATGGCAGTACTCTCTCCCGTCGACGCCATCTGCGACTTAGGCACACGCTGTCTTCGCATAGAGGCTTTTGCCGAACCGTTCTTTGCTGCCAGCATCGTGACCTATTGTGTCTGCGTGGGAGCCGGCGACACTTTCAAGCCTGCCGCCATCAACCTGGGGACAATGTGGTTGGTGCGCCTCACCCTGGCCTATGCCCTCTCGCAGCGCTTCGGCCTGGAAGGTGTATGGATAGCCATGGCCACCGAATTGACTTTCCGCGGCATCCTGTTCCTCATCCGCCTCTATCGTGGCAGCTGGATGAACAGTTTTCTGAAAGCGAAGGGCTGAAAAACATAACCTAATGTTAGGTTATGTTAGTGGAATGTTAGTTTAATGTTAAGAATGCAGGCATTTTGGGAAAAAACTTCCCAAATGCTTGCTTTGTCGTTAGAAATGTGCTACTTTTGCAGCATCAAGTTTATGAAAGAAGAATAAATACACATTATTATATATATAAACCAACATCAGCTATTATGAAACTTAAGAAGTTTTTTGCTGCAGCCATCGTGCTGCTTACTGCCGGACAGGCCATGGCTCAGATGATGCCACCTATCCCGGTAGACAAAGATGTGAGAATAGGCCATTTGGACAATGGTCTGACTTATTACATCCGACACAACAGTTTCCCTGAGCATGTAGCCAGCTTCTACATCGCACAGAAAGTAGGCTCTATCAACGAAAACGACGACCAGCGCGGTCTGGCTCACCTCTTGGAGCACCTCGCCTTCAATGGCTCTGAGCACTTCCAGGGCAACAGCCTCCAGGAATACCTGCAGAGCATCGGTGTGGAATATGGCCGCAACCTCAATGCCTACACCTCTATTGAGAAAACCGTGTACTACTTCACCGACGTGCCCACCACACGCGTGTCGGCAGTAGACTCATGTATGCTCATCCTGAAAGACTGGAGCAACGGCATCTCTCTCACCAAAGAAGCCATCAACGACGAGCGCGACGTGGTGCACAACGAGTACCGTATGCGCATGGTGGGACAGCAGCGCATACTGGAGCGTGCCCTTCCTAAGCTCTACCCTGGCTGTAAGTATGGCTACCGCATGCCTATCGGACTGATGAGCGTCGTCGACGGCTGCGACCCAGAGACCCTGCGCGCCTATTACCGCAAGTGGTATCGCCCAGACAACCAGGCTATCATCATCGTCGGCGACGTGGACGTAGACCATATCGAGGCTCAGATCAAGAAGCTCTTCGGAGGCATCAAGGTGCCAGCCAACGCTGCCAAGGTAGTGCCCGTGGAAGTGCCCGACAACAACCAGGGCATCTACGTGGTAGACAAGGACAAGGAGCAGCAGATGGGCATCTTCCAGATCTTCATGAAGCACGAAGCCACACCCGACTCGCTGAAGAACGGTGTCGACTATCTGCTCAAAGGCTATATGGACAACATCTTTGCCAGCATGATGAATGCCCGCTTCAACGAGAAATCGCAGGAGCCCGACTGCCCTTATCTGCAGGCAGGAACCAGCATTGACGACTATCTGCTCTCAAGCACCAAGGAGGCGCTCACTTCCTTCGGCGCTGCCAAGGACGGACAGATGAAGGAGGCTTATGCCGCCGTGATGCGCGAACTGAAGCGTGCACACGACTTCGGCTTCACTGCCACTGAGTATCAGCGTGCCAAGGATGAGTTTATGAGCCAGATGGAGAAGGTTTACACCAATCGCGACAAGATGAAGAACGAACAGTTCACCACTCAGTATGTGGACAACTTCACCAGCAACGAGCCTATCCCTTCGGTAGAGGACGAATATCAGATCTATCAGATGCTGGTGCCTCACATCCCTGTAGAGGCCGTCAACCAGTACGCCAAGCAGTTGATTTGCGAAACCGACACCAACCTGGTGTCACTCGTCATGATGCGCGAGGCCGACGGTGCTGTTTATCCCACCGAGCAGGAGCTTGCCGACATCGTGAAGCAGGTGCGCGGCGAGAAGCTCGAGGCCTATGTGGACAATGTGAAGCAGGAGCCTCTCATCGCCCAGAAGCCTAAGGCTGGCAAGATTAAGAGCACAGCAGAAGACAAGAAGCTGGGATTCAAGACCCTCACCCTCTCCAACGGTGCCAAGGTGGTGCTGAAGAAGACCGACTACAAGGACAACGAGATACAGTTTGCTGCCACAGCCAACGTAGGTTACGCAGCACTCGACAAGGCCGACTACACCTTCGCCTTCATGGGCGACATGCTGCTCAACGCCAGCGGTCTGGGCCAGTTCTCAAGCAACGACCTCGAGAAAGCCCTCGCAGGCAAGCAGGCAAGCGTGGCTTACACCATCACTCCTTTCAAGCATGGACTCTCAGGCAACTCTACTCCTAAGGACATCGAAACCCTCATGCAGCTCATCTACCTCAAGATGACAGCGCTGAGCAAGGACGAGAAATCGGCTGCCAACCTCCTGAGCACCATCAAGACCGCTCTTGCCAACCAGAGCAAGAACCCAGAGATGGTTTACCAGGATTCGCTGCAGAGCACCATCTACATGGGCAACAAGATGGCACGCATCCCTAAGACCGAAGACCTCGATGCTGTCAACTACGACCGCGTGCTCGAACTGGGCAAGCAGATGTTCACCAATGCCAAGGACTTCACCTTCTTCTTCGTGGGCAACTACGACGAGGCCACTCTCCTGCCACTCATCGAGCAGTACATCGCCTCTATCCCAAGCAAGGGCGCCAAGCTGAAGAACAAGGCTATCCCTGTAGCCACAGGCGAGGTGAAGAACATCTTCACCAAGAGCATGGAGAACCCAATGTCACAGGTGACCGAGATATGGTATGCCAAGACTCCTTACACCCTACAAACAAGCGTGCTCGCCGACATCTCTGCACGATTGCTCCAGATGGACTATCTGCGCAACATACGCGAGAAGTTGAGTGCAGCCTACCATGCAGGAGCCGAGGCAAGCATGGAGCTCGACTGGGACGGACAGCTGGCACTCAGCCTGACCGGCAGCGCACAGCTCAACCCCGAGAAGCTCGACGAGGCTCTGCCTTACTTCTTCTCTGGCCTGAAGACTACCATAGAACAGCCTAACGCCAGCGATCTGCAGAAGATCAAGGAGATTCTGACCAAGCAGGCTTCGGTAGACGCCAAGACCAATGGCTACTGGACTGGCATCCTGCGCAACTATGTCATCAACGGCATCGACCTGCACACCGATTACGTGAAGACAGTAAGCAGCGTAGACGGCAAGGCTATAGGCGACTTCCTTAAGAATATCGTCCTCAAGCCAGGCAACCACCTGGAAGTCATCATGAAGGCTACCAAGGAAAAGGCTGGAAAATAAAAGCTCAACGAACTTTTCAGAAATGGGAAGTTAGAGAAAACAATAAAACCATAAAAGGTCCCGTCGCAGAACCAAGTTCTGTCAACGGGACCTTTTACGTTACACGGGAAACGACGTTCCCGAAATGTCAATTCTTTTTGTGTCTTTTTGAGAAAACAATCTCTCTTGTTTTTTAAGCTCTTCTTCTAACCTTGTTAGCGAGGGCTTCACGTCGGTCATGAAGAATCTGCTGGCATTTGTCCTGTGCAAAATTCTCAACCTCTGCATTGACCTTAATTAAACTATAATCCATAACCTATTGCGATTTGTAATGTTGCAAAGGTAAGATATTCTGACTACAAGCACCACGAAAAAAGTGAGAAAAGAACACTAAAAACCTCATTTTTTGACATAAATCAAGGAGAAATAGGGAAAAACCTACAAAAAATATCCATTCCCCTTTCTCCATCTGCGCTTTTTTTGCGATATTTGCACCCGAAAAAGCATAAACTCCACACTGGGCTTCTGAACACAAGAGATTCAGAGGTCAAAAGAGAGAGAAAAAAGGAGTTCTTCAACTTGAAAACATCAAAAAAGTATCAACAAAAATGAAGAAAGTATTCATGATGGTTGCCCTTGTGCTGACATGTACCACAGGCAGCCTTGCCAACGAGACATGCGCCGAGAGCGCCACAACATCCGAAATGAGCAGCCTTCCTGCCAAGAAATCAACCAAGAAAAAGAAGGCTACTACTAAGAAGAAGTCTACCACCACTGCCAAGAAGGCTTCCTCCAAATCTTCAACTGCGACTGCAACAACAGCTTCCACAGCCACGACAGACTCTTCCAAGACACATTCTGCCGACACTGTCAATACCAAGGCTTCTGCCGTAGGAGTATTAGCAGGACTCCTGGGCTATGCTGGCGGAAACAGCAGCAGCAACACCACAGGCTCCACCACAAGCAAGGTGGGAAGCATCGTGGGAAGCATTCTCGACAACGTGATTGGCTCAACCACATTCAAGAAAGCCGACCTCTGCGCCCACACATGGAAATATAAATCGCCTGGCTGCGCCTTTACCTCAGAGAACCTGTTGGCGAAAGCGGGTGGCGAAATCGCTGCCAAGAAGGTGGAGGAAAAGTTAAGCACCTATTATCAGAAAGCTGGATTCAGCAGTTCGAACACTTACTTCAAGTTCAACGAGGACGGCACCTTCAATGCCAAGATAGACGGAAAGTCATGGAGCGGCACTTACACCTTCGACGAGAAGACTCACGCCATCGACCTGAAAGGTCGTCTGCTGCTTAGCCTCAACGGTTTCGCCACCAAGAACACATCTGGCATCAGCATTCTCTTCGAGTCGAAGAAACTGCTTACCATCATCCAGACGCTGACTGCCCTGAGCGGCAACACCACTCTCGGTACTATCGGCGAAATCTCCAAAAACTATGATGGCATCCGCGTTGGTTTCGATCTCAGCAAGTAAATAAACAAATACAAATTTGAGATTCCTTTATTCATTGACCACTTCGACCTGCATCACGACATCCTCTTTGGGACGGTCATCGCGAAGAGTCTCGCAATTCTGAATCTTCTCCACAACATCGAGCCCCTCTACCACTTCACCAAACACGGTGTACTGTCCGTCGAGGAAAGGCGTGCCGCCCAACTCGGTGTAAGCCTTGGTCTGCTCATCAGTAAACTTGGGATAGCCCTGCTCCCTGCAGCGCTTGCGCGTCTCGTCGGCAAGCTCGTCCTGGAGTTTCATCAGTCCCTCACGGTCACGGCTGCGGCGCAGGTTCATGATTTCATCGTGATGCTCGCGAGCCAACTCGTTGAAGACATTCTGCTCGGCCTGCATTGCCATCTGTTTCTCCATCTGGCGCAGCTCGTTCTGTCGATAAGTCTTACCCCACACGATGTAGAACTGGCTTCCGCTGCTCTCGCGCTGTGGGTTCACCTCGTCGCCCAAGCGGGCAGCACTCAGGGCACCACGCTTATGAAACAGGTGTGGACAGTCTATCTCGGCAGGAATGGTATAGTCTGGTCCGCCCGTTCCCAACATCTTTCCCTTGGGAGCATTCTTGCTGTCGGGGTCGCCGCCCTGAATCATAAAGTCCTTGATGACACGATGAAAAAGTGTGCCGTCGAAGTATCCTTCCTTAGCCAATTTTATGAAGTTGTCACGATGACGAGGAGTCTCGTCGTAGAGGCGCACGATGATGTCGCCCTCTGTAGTCTTGATTTTTACTGTTGACATATTTGAATTCGATGATAATTAAATCAACTTTTGATAATGAAGAAGTAAAAGAACTAAAAAATTTCAATTACTTATAATATTCCTCCCACTGCTTCATCGCCTCTTTCCAGTCGGTCTGCTCTCCCTCAGCGATGGCCTGCTGCTCGCGTTCAGCCTCATCGCGAGCCTTGTCGCGCGCACGTTTCGCCTTCATTGCCTCAATAGTGGCATCGTCGAGGATCACGATAGCTCCTCGCTTGATGGCGTCTTGCAACTCCTGCTCACCGAAGGCTTTGCCCGGCTCATTGAAGTCGGAGATATTAAACTCGTAGTCGATACGCAGGTCGTGACGTATCTGTTTCTGCTGCAGTCGGTTTCCCGCATTCTTGAGGCGCAGCAACTTTCCTATCTGGCTGATTTCTGCCTGTGAGTATTTATTTCTTCCCATAAATCTTACTTTTCTTCTGCAAAGATAATGGAAAACGAGCGCAAAACATCAAGTTTGCTTGATTTTTTTGCCGAAATGCAGCTAATTTTCTGCAAAAATTCACCATTTTTTGCCACACTGCATCCTTATCAAATCTGAAGGCACCAGACTTTTGTCACGATTGCCATTTCCCCGTCATCCTGTTTCTGTAAAGTTTTTAGATATTCCCGACAAGATATCCGCCCCACCCAACTGCACCCACTGATAAGCAACAGCTCTGTCACGACAAAGCTCCAAGACGAAAAACAGCTCCACCGCCTCGGAAGTTTGACCGATGAAACCGCTAAAAATAGATTTTCAGCCATTTTCTCGTACTCTTTTCCTACCATTCCAAGAACAAAAAAATGATATTCACAAAACTTCACAACAAGTATTCTCCATCCACCCACATCAACAAGAAATGTTGTTATATTTTACCAGAAGTCCTAATCTTGTCATTTTTGTCAAAGTCATTTTTGTCATTTTCGATTTTGAAAATGAAAAAATGTTCTATAAAGAATATATATATATATATATTCTTTATAGAGGAGAAAAAGTGTTTTGCTTTTTGAAAATGACAAAAATGACTTTGACAAAAATGACACACTTTCCCTTTTAAGATGGCTTATATTTAATGGTTTTGTAACTGCTTGATTTTCAGTATAAATAGCAAAAATATGGGCACTTTTTAGCACAAAGTCCGAACAAACTATTGCAAAAAGTTGCTTTTTGTTGTATCTTTGCAGAAGAAAACCTGCACTCGGCAATTTGAAAGCAAGCTTTCATTGCGCTCGTTTGCATTTTCTTTGCATCGTCAACCAAAGGAAGTGTGACAAGAGCCTCTCAGGGGGCATCTATTACGACCGAGGTCGGTCACAATAGACGACCAACGCCGGTCATCTATTAAGACCCCAAAAGAGCACTACTCCAAGGCCGACAGACGACATCGGGCAACCAACAAGACACCCGACACAAGGGCTGTAACAAATGCCCCAACTATTTCTTAAGATCCGCCTCTCCCGCAGACAAAGGCCCGGCCACCAGAATCGGGGAAACAACAGGACGGACACAACATATAAACCATCATTTAACTGTTATTTTTTAGTCATTAGTCATTAGTCATTTTCGCTTTTCTAAGTACAAGAACTTGAAACTATTTTGCTTGCAGTAGCCTCTTGTCATCATACAGAAACAGGACGATTACGACACAAACTGCGCTCGACGAGTTGCCTTCCGACACCACCACATCGAGAGTCTTAGTGGGTTTGCATCCATCTACACTCCTACCTTAATTTTCCTATCCCATTGTTGTTTTTCATTTTCCTGTCGCAAATATACTACTTTTTTCTTCAACTGTATACTTTTTGGGCATTTTTTTTCGAAGAAATTTCGAAAAAGGAGTCAAGGAGTTAATTTGAGGAGTCAACTCCTTATTATATATATATTCAGGGCAAACGCATCAAATCATTACCTTTTAACATATAG
>ULYL01060509.1_pt1 | contig 15794 bp, 16 predicted proteins | sample 1962211 | NCBI WGS metagenome assembly ULYL01 (sample SAMEA4835864, study PRJEB28245) | human gut metagenome | biome: gut microbiome; material: fecal sample | place: Denmark | collected 2008
GGGGTGTGTTCACAATTTATTTACTCATGCGTTTGTCGTGACGCCAGGACACTCCCTGTAAAAAGCCCGTTTATTATTGTTTTCACCAGAACACGCAATGTCATTTTCCGCCATAGATCCGGGCATATTTTCTTCGCAGCCAGAGAACTCCCATCCCCGTCACCCCAGCACTCACTGCCAGCAGTACAAACAGCGACGGCTCCGTATTGTCGCCCGTCTGTGGATGAGAAGATGCTGCCCTTGCCATTTCTTCCTGTCCGGAAGAAGGATCTCCTCCTGTCTTTTCCTCAGGGCTTTCTTCTGGTGTCGGTGTCTCGTTTCCTTCTACTGTGATCTCGTCGGATGCCTCCATCTGTTTCTCACCGGTTTCCTGGCTTGTGACGGTTACCTTGTTAAAAAGCTTCTGATTTACCGTTTTTTCCGGGATCTTCACCTCTGCCTGAAGGGATACTGCTTCCCCTGGCGCTATTTTTTCGATCAGAGCTTTGGTTTTCGTACTGTTTAATGTAATCCCTTCCTGTTCCACAAAACGAGCCTCAATCCCCTCTGCCTGAAAACGTTCTGTCCCCACAACAGAATGAAGTGTTTTTTCCCCGGTATTGATGATGCAGATCTGATAAGTGACTGTTTCTCCTGGCATTGCAGTCTCTCTGTCCGCTGTTTTCTTTACAGAAAAATCTGCTTTCAGCGGCTGCAGCGGACTGACCATCTGCGCTTTCCGAAAAATCATCTCCTCCGGCCGTCCCTTTACTTTCGCACCTGCTTCTACTTTATGTTCCAGATCTTTTTCCTGTTCATTTAAAAGCGGTGCCAGAATATAAAAACTCCGCTTCTCACCGGCTTTCAGCTCTGCCACCTCTGCATCTGCACCTTCTCCGTCAAGTCCCTCAGCCTCCTCCCACTGCTGTGTGATCTTCGGGCAGGAAAAGCTGCTGGTCATTTGTATATCGATCAGATCCACATCGCCGGTATTAGCAAGGTCCACACGGTAGCGGATGGTCTTCCCTGCTTTCATTTCTTCCGTCTCTGAAGTCAGAGAAAGTGTCATATCTGCTTGTTCTGTGTCTGCATCCGCAGAAGGCGAAATTTCCTCCGGTTCTTCTTCCGGCATTTCCTCAGGTTCTTCCGCGTCTTCCGTATCTTCGGACATATCTTCCTCCATATCCATATCTTCCTCTTCAACACCTTCCAAAGGCAGTGCAGCACTTTCTACATTTTCTCCTCCGGTCTCCGTTCTCTCCTGTGTGCTCTCACTCTCTTCCTCCGGCGCTTCATTCTCTTTGCATACTGTTTCCCCGGATGCCAGCTCCTCCATGTGCTCATATCCATCCTCCTTTTCCCGGTCATCTGACAATTCCTGTCCCGACTGAAGTTCAGAATCCGCAGCCATTCCCGGTTGAACACTTCCAAACAGCACAGTTCCGGCCACTGCAGCCGCAACTGTGATCTGCTTTATCTGTTTCCATATTCTGTTTTTCATTTCAATTCTCCATTTCTGCCTGTTATGGCATTATCTTTTACACATTCACTTTTAACAGAAGCTTACTTTTCCACAGACAAAGGCATCCCTCCCCGGAAAAACGGTGCATAACCGTCGGCAAAACAATATTTATCAGTAAAAATAGGATTTCTGCATCGAACTGATGCGTGAATATATTCCGCAGAACACGGACTTAAGACTCTTCCAATGTAGCACATTCCTCAATCAGGTGCAACCAGATATAAAAATTATAAAGTTTGTTTAAACTTTCTTTATAAATTTTCGATTTCTTTTAGATTACCGACATAATTTAAACATATTTCCTCTATATAATAGGTCTTGGATAGATGAAAAACCACTCTCTATCTCCCCCCTCAAAAAATAGTAGGAAATGAACCGCCTGACCGAATCAGGCGGTTTTTCCTTGTCTGAAAATTCACGGCCTGACAACTATCTGTAAACCGTATTCATCTAAAATTCTATTGCATTTCCAACATAGGTCTTTTATAATAAAATATAATACTCGTTACTATTGAACAGTAACCAATTTTAAAGAGAAATGAGGTATTTCCTATGAGCGAAAAAACTGTAGTAGTTGCATTAGGCCACCGAGCACTTGGTACCACACTTCCTGAGCAGAAAACAGCCGCCCGACTTGCAGCCAAGGCAATCGCAGACCTGGTTGAAGAGGGAACCCGCGTGGTAATCTCCCACAGCAACGGTCCGCAGGTAGGGATGATCCACACCGCAATGAATGAATTCGGCAAGGCACATCCTGATTATACATTTGCACCAATGTCCGTATGTTCTGCCATGAGCCAGGGTTATATCGGCTATGACCTTCAGAACGCCATTCGTGCGGAACTTATTTCCAGAGGAATCTATAAACCTGTCAGCACCATTCTCACACAGGTTGTCATTGATCCATATGATGAAGCATTTTCCGAACCGGAGAAGATCATCGGTCGTGTCCTGAATGCAGAAGAAGCAGAAGCCGAGGAAGAAAAAGGAAACTTCGTCACAAAAGTAGGGGAAGGACAGTACAGAAGAATCCTTGCAGCACCGAAGCCACAGAAGATCGTGGAGATCGAGACCGTGAAGGTTCTTTCCCAGGCAGAGCAGATCGTTATCGCAGCAGGCGGTGGCGGAATCCCGGTTCTTGAGCAGGGTACCCAGCTGAACGGTGCCAGTGCTATCATCGAGAAGGACCGTGCAGCAGGACTTCTTGCAGAGGAACTGAACGCAGATACTCTGATGATCCTTACAAGTGTTGAGAAGGTAAGCCTTAACCACAACACCGATCAGGAATCTTATCTGGATACCATCTCCACAGAAGATGCGAAGAAATACATTGCAGACGATCAGTTCGCTGCAGGCTCCATGCTTCCGAAAATAGAAGCAGGTGTTTCCTTCGTTGAAAAAGGCACCGGACGCCGTACCATCATCACCGATATGGCTCACGCCAAAGACGGATACTGTGAGAAAACAGGAACCATCATTAAATAATTATCTATAAACACAGAATATAAAGTGAAATATAAATATCCACTTTGCCATGACAATATCCCGCAGAGAACTGCTGATCCTGCCAGCAGCTCTGCGGGATATTTTTTATACCGGAAAACTGGCGCAAAAAAACACAGATACAGCGCATAATGCCATATCTGTGTATTTTTATAATCTATGTCTTAATCTGTATCCGTTCAGACAGGCATCAAAAATCCATACTTTACTGCCTGGCTCCGCATCAGAGAACGGTTCCTCTGCCAATCTGTCCGGCCATTTTACATGGATTTTCGCTCAGCGATCTCCGCCATCTTCGCCTCATTCAGACGGGTATCTCCATGAACACGGCTGTAGGAAAGATATCCGTTCATACGGTCGATCTTCGTCAGGTTTCTGGAACCGCAGACCGGACACACATCCATCTCCAGCTCCTCGTGACCACAATCATCACAGTATGCGAGAGAAAGGTTCACGCCCTCATAATACCCCAGATCCATGGCTCTACGGATCAATGTACGGATGGCTTCTTTATTGTAGCCGATCGGATAACGTACATACTGGATCTTACCGCCATTGCAAAGCTCCCAGAAACGACCCTCCAGATCCTGTTTCTCGATCGGGGTTACATCCTCGGTTACATGGCAGTGGAAACTGTTGCTCACATATGGTCTGTCAGAAACACCCTCAATGATTCCGTACATCTTACGGAACTGTTCTACCTGAAGGCCGCAGAGACTCTCTGCCGGTGTTCCGTAGATTGCGTAAAGATAGCCATCTTCCTTCTTGTACTGATTTACCTTGTCATTGATATATTTCAGGACTTCCAGGGCAAACGCACCATCCTCTGCAATGGATTTTCCATTGTAAAGCTCCTGCAGCTCATTAAGTGCTGTAATACCAAAGGAAGCTGTCATCGGCTTCAGGATCTTGCCGATTTTTTCATTCGGTTTCAGATGCCCACCGTAGAAACCACCCTCACAGTAGGCAAGAGGATTGGTAGACGCACGCATCTGTCCCAGATACTCATACGTACGGATATGCAGATTACGGATCATTTCCAGATAGAAATCCAGAACTTCATAGAAATCTCTGCTCTCCGCCCTGGCCTTGGCAAGGATCATCGGAAGATGAAGGCTTACCGCACCGATGTTAAAACGGCCCACAAAAACAGGCGTATCATTCTCATCTGCCGGTTCCATGCCGCCACGCTCATACCACGGACTTAAAAAAGCACGGCATCCCATCGGGCTGATGACTTTTTTGTATTTCTTGTACATGCTGGAAATATAGCCTGCTCCGGACATGGACAGCCAGTCCGGATACATGGTCTTGGAGGAGCACTCCACACCAGCCTCAAAAATATCCTCACAGCACTTTCCAGGACCGTGGATCTCTTTGTCATAGAGGAATACGATCTTCGGAAACAGTACCGGTTTCTTATGTCCGGCTTTTCCCTGGCCTCCCTGATGAACTTCAAGGAGAGAAACCGTACACATCTTCTCAAACTGCTCAGTTCCAAGACCAAGTGTTACTGTAACAAACGGATAATCGCCTCTGGAAGAACCAACCGTATTCAGCTTATACTCAATTCCCTGCCATCCCTGGTCATAATCCCTGCGGACTTTGTCAAGGGCATACTCGATCGCACGTTCCTCGCGGCCGCTCCAGCTCTCATCGGAGTATTTCAGAAATTCGGAAATATATTTATCATAGCTCTTCTTCGCATACGGTGCCAGGATCTTATCAACTTCCGGAACGGTAAAACCACCGTACTGCTGCGCCGCTGTGCTGAGGATGATATCGCCCATAACATCAAAGGCTGTGTCCAGAGTCTTCGGCTCATTATACCAGACATTACCCATCTCAAAACCGCCGCTTAAAACAGCTGCCACATCAAACAGACAGCAGTTCATAGTATCCAGACGTGCAGACTGATCATGAATATAAATATAACCGTCCTTACATGCCTGAAGCTCATTACGGTTCATAAAGAACTTCCGGTAAAGCTCCTTGTTCAGCTCATTAAAGATCAGGCTTCTCTTGGTTGCAACAAGCGCACTGTCTGTATTGGCATTGCTCTTATCACCGATGTAGCGGATGGCCTGGCTCTTGGTGTAAACGTCATCCATCATGTGGATGAAATCCAGCTTGTAATTCCGGTAATCGCGGTAGCTCTTGGCAACTGCAGGATTCACCCGCTCCAGTGCACCCTCCACGATGTTGTGCATCTCCTGGATCTCGATCTCATTTTTCCCAAGGGAATCCGCATGCTCCTGAGCAAAACGGCAGATAAAATCCTTCTCCTCATCGGAAAAAGTATAAAGGATACGCTCTGCTGATTTATTTACGGCAGCCACGATTTTCTGAGGATTAAACTCCTCTCTTGTTCCGTCTTTCTTAATCACATATAACATGACTCATCTCTCCCGAATACTATATATAGTATTGTTATTCTCTATATCTTGGTTTTTTTCTATATATTGTGCTAGGCATGAGTATACCACAGCTGGGAGGAAAAGAAAAGGGGTATTTCTGTATACAAGAAAATACAGACTCTTAGCACCGCATGATCTCACTGCGGAAATATTCTTACAAATTCATTCTGATCCATTCTACGATAAAATCCCATAACTGGGGAAACAAAGCAACCAGTGCCACTATAAGCCATATGATCCAGCTTATACTGTTTCTTTTCCGTCCTTCGTTCTGCTGCTTTTTCCCCTGGTTTGAAACTTCTGTACGGTTCCTGTCTGCCGTTGTTTTATTCATGGTGTTACCTGCCGGTACGGTCTTCCTTACAGTTGCAGCTGCATTTCCTGTATTTCGATTTCCATTTGGATTCCGGTTCGCACCTGCATTCCGGCCTGTATTCATATTCCGGCCTGTATTCATATTCCGGCCCGTATTCATATTCTGGCCTGCATTCGTATTCCGGCCCATATTTGTACTCCGGTTCACTCTGCCGCCGCGCTGTGCTGTTTTGTCCACAGTTTGTCCATACTGTCGCATCATATCCCGCACTTTTGCGGAAGCATGCCTGTAATGTACATCCCGGGGTTCATTAAGATGGTAGAGTATTTCATCATTTCTGTAAGGCATCCCGCACAGCGAACACCTGCCATTTACAACCCTGCCGCCACAAACCTGACACTTCTCACCTGCCATAAACTCCCTCCATTCTGTCCGTTAAAACGGACATTCACATTTCTTTTTATCAATCGGACATTCGCATTCTTTCCTGCTGTATGTCCCTGAATGCGATCGCTTCACAATTTACATTCAGTATATCATATCACGCTCTCAATACCCAGTATTTTTCCCTGGTCCGGGACCGGACTTCACATCTCCTTATATTGCCACCCTGGCCATTTTCTGCTATAATACCCCACAGAGCAATAAGCCCAAAAATCATCAGGAGGAGCCGATAATGAACACAATCACAATCCCCGCAACCTATCATGCAGACCTCAACCTCCATGACACACAGATTGCGATCAAAACAGTAAAAGATTTCTTCCAGCAGACACTCTCCCAGAAGCTTAATCTTCTCCGAGTATCCGCTCCAACATTTGTAGCACCGGAATCCGGCCTTAATGACAACCTTAACGGTGTAGAACGCCCGGTAAGCTTTGATATCAAGGCTATCGAAGGCAGCAACGCCGAGATCGTACACTCCCTTGCGAAATGGAAACGCTACGCTCTGAAAAAATATGGTTTTTCTCACGGTGAAGGCCTCTACACAGATATGGTAGCGATCCGCCGCGATGAAGATCTGGACAATATCCACTCTGTTTACGTAGACCAGTGGGACTGGGAAAAGATCATCTCCAAGGAAGAGCGCACTATGGAAACTCTCAAGGAGACCGTACGCACCATCTACAGTGTCCTTCGTAAAACTGAGAAATACATGGCTGTACAGTACGACTACATCGAAGAAATCCTTCCGAAAGACATCTTCTTCATCACAACACAGGAGCTTCTTGACATGTATCCGGACTGCACACCAAAGGAACGTGAATACAAGATCGTCCGTGAAAAAGGTGCCGTATTCCTTATGAAAGTCGGAAAAACCCTCACAAACGGAGAGCGCCACGACGGACGTGCCCCGGACTACGATGACTGGGAACTGAACGGTGATATCCTTGTATACTATCCGGTACTTGACATTGCACTTGAGCTTTCCTCCATGGGAATCCGTGTTGACGAGGTTGCGCTTGACCGCCAGCTTACAGAAGCAGGCTGCGATGACAGAAGAGAGCTTCCTTTCCAGAAAGCCATCCTGAACAAAGAGCTTCCGTACACCATCGGTGGTGGTATCGGACAGTCCAGAATCTGTATGTTCTTCCTGCGTAAAGCGCACATCGGAGAAGTACATGTATCTCTCTGGCCAAAAGAAATCACGGATGCTGCAGAGGCACACGGACTTCAGCTTCTCTAAAACATCTTGCAGATTTATTTATAATTTTTGCGGAAATGAGGTAATAACGTGAACATTCTGTTTTTTCTGATTCCCAAAAGCGAAGTCGCCTACATCTTCGAAGATGAGACCCTTCGCCAGACCCTTGAAAAAATGGAGCACCGCAAGTACTCCTGTATTCCCATTCTCACCATGGACGGCAAATATCTCGGCACCATCTCAGAGGGCGACCTTCTCTGGGGCATGCGCCGGGCAGACATTCACGACATCAAGGAAACAGAGGGCGTTCCCATCATGGCAATCCCACGCCGTGCCACCTATAAACCGGTCCACGCAGATTCCAATATGGAAGATCTCCTGGACCGCGCCATCAATCAGAACTTTGTGCCGGTTGTGGACGACCAGGGAGCCTTTATCGGAATCATAACCAGAAAATCTATCATCAAATACTGTTACAACGAAATGAAAGCCGCACAGGGCGCTGCTGAAGAATAAACTCAGCCACCAGCGCCAAACAACAAAAACAAGGCTCCGGTTCCCGGCATAAAGCGAACATTCTCATTCCGCTTTCCGGGAACCGGAGCCATATTTTATTCAGACAGACATTTTCACTTCAGGCAACAGTTTTGCAGTTTCTGTGCCATTCTTTATCTGATTCACTCAGACCTTCATCAGATCACTCTCACGATATTCAGCTTCTCATCTGCAAGTACCATATCCGCACGTTTTCCAGGCACAAGAGAACCCACCTCTCCATAGATGCCAATGCTCTTTGCAGGATTTCTGGTAGCTGCAAAAATCGCTGTATGTTCCGGCACGCCCATTGCGATCACGCACTGCATACATTCATAGAGGTTGGTTGCGGAACCGGCAATGGTGCCATCCTCAAGAACTGCTTTACGGTTGTTCATGATAACCTTCTGGCCGCCCAGCTCATAAACACCGTTTTCCATTCCTGCTGCCATCATGGAATCGCTGATCAGTACGATCCGTTCTTCCCCGAACATCCGGAATGTATTTCTTACTACAGCCGGATGAATATGAATCCCGTCTCCGATCATTTCTGCCATACACAGCGGATCATCTGCCGCTGCCGCGATCACACCAGGCGCACGGTGTCCAAGCGGATTCATGGCATTGTACAGATGAGTTACATGATGGGCACCCTTTTCCATGGCTTTTGCCGCACAGTCATAATCCGCGCCTGTATGGCCGATGGAAATCACCACATCATCTTTAAGTGCTTCAATAAACGCCTCTGCACCTTCCATATTCGGAGCCACAGTCACAACCTTTATCATTCCGCCGGAAGCTTCCTGACATTCCCGGAAAAATCTGATGTCCGGTTTGCGGATATATTCCTCTACATGTGCCCCCTTTTTCGCAGGATCCAAAAACGGTCCCTCCATGTTCAGGCCCACGATCCTGGCACAGCTGTCATCCTGCTCCACTTCTGTCGCGGAAGCAAAAATCCGGATCAGCTGTTCCATCGGAAGTGTCATTGATGTAGGACAATAGGAAGTAATTCCATGTGCTTTCTCATACTTGAGGATTTTTTTAAGGCCGGTGGCATCTGCATCTGAAAAATCATGTCCCACAGCACCATGGCTGTGAATATCCACAAGTCCCGGCAGAACCTTCAAGCCCGAAGCGTCAATTTCTTCTTTATCAGATACTTCCTCCTCACTGGAAACAATTCTGCCATTTTCCACATAAAGATCCATCTTCCGGTAACTGCCGTCTTCCTGAAAAACATTTCCATTTCGAATAATCATAGTTTTTTCCCTCTCCATTGTTTTTTATAAAAGTCCTTTTCACTGATCAGACTCCATATTTCCCCTTTTATCACTTTTCTTTCTGATTGTTCATTATAGCACATTTTTATCTTAAAATCTGTCATACAGAAAAAAACTGATATTTTCCTCCGGCAATTTCGTACCAGATATGGAAAATATCAGTTTTCAGTAATTGAAATTTATAAGGTTTTTGAAAGGAACTCACGAAGTCTCTTGTTCTTTGGATTGGCAAAAAATTCCTTCGGGGAATTCTCCTCCTGGATCTTTCCCTCATCAATGAAAAGAACTCTGGTTGCAACCTCGCGGGCAAATCCCATCTCATGAGTTACCACAACCATGGTCATACCGGATTTTGCAAGCTCCTTCATCAGTTCCAGAACCTCTCCGACCATCTCCGGATCAAGTGCGGATGTAGGCTCATCAAACAGCATCACATCCGGGTTCATGGCAAGGGATCTTGCAATGGCGATACGCTGCTTCTGTCCACCGGAAAGCATGTCCGGATAAGAATCTGCCTTGTCCGGAAGTCCGACACGCTTGAGAAGCTCCAGAGCTTTTTTCTCTGCTTCTTCTTTGCTCATCAGCTTCAAAGTTACCGGTGCCAGCATGATATTCTCTTTTACGGTTTTATGCGGAAAGAGATTAAACTGCTGGAATACCATTCCGATCTTCTGTCGGTGACGGTTGATATCTACCTTCGGATCTGTGATATCAGTTCCCTCAAAAAGGATTTTTCCCCCGGTTGGCTCCTCAAGAAGATTCAGCGAACGGAGAAATGTGGATTTACCACAGCCGGACGGTCCGATGATGGCTACTACTTCACCGCGACGGATCTGTGTGGTGATCCCGTTAAGGACCTGATTGCTGCCGTAGGCCTTCTGAAGTCCCTGCACGTCAAGAAGTACCTCATTACTTACGCTCATTGTTTCTCAGCCTCCTCTCAAGTCTTCCTACAAGGTATGTAAGGAAACAAACGATCACAAGATAAATTGCCGCTACTGCAAGCAGCGGGAACAGGGCACTGTAGGTCTGGCTTCGGATGATATCTCCGCCACGGGTCAGATCTGTAAGACCGATGTAACCACTGATGGAGGTCTCCTTCAGAAGTACGATCATCTCATTTCCAAGTGCCGGAAGGATATTCTTTACGGCCTGTGGAAGAATGATCTTGGTCATAGTCTGTGTATAGTTAAGTCCAAGGCTTCGTCCTGCCTCAAACTGTCCCTGATCAATGGACATGATACCGGAACGGACGATCTCTGCCACATATGCTGCGGAGTTCATTCCAAACGCAATGATGGCAACGATCACTTTACCCGGATCTACGGTAGCAAAAATAACATAGTAAACGATCAGCAGCTGTACCATGGTTGGTGTTCCACGGATCACAGTCAGGTAAACTCTGCAGATCACATTAAGGATCTTAAGTTTCCCCGTCTTATCATGTGTGGAACGGACAATGGCAATCAGAAATCCCAGAAAAACGCCAAGCAGCACCGCAAAGAATGTAATAATGATGGTGTTTTTCAGACCGGATACAATAAACTGCCAGCGGCTGTCGTCCAGAAAATTAAACTGAAACTGTTCAATAAGACTCAAAATTTCCACCCTTTCCAAAACTACAGGTTCCGAAATCCGGAAAAGTCCCCCGGATATCCGGAACCTGCGTGTAATTTTTGTAATTTTTCGTCAAGCGGATATTCGCGATCCGCATTCGCTACTTGCTCATAACTCAGTAAACTGCCAAGCAATTTATTGAGTTAATTTATTTCTGTACGATGATAACCTGCTCTGCGGTTGTATATGGATCTGTGAAATCAATGCTCTTCTTACGATCCTCTGTTACAGTCATTCCTGCTGCGCCAAAGTCAGCTTTTCCGGATTTTACTGCATTTACGATGGCATCAAATTCCATATCCTCAACCTTCAGATCGTATCCAAGCTTATCACAGATTGCCTGTGCGATATCAACGTCGATACCTACGATATTATCTCCGTCATAATATTCATATGGCTGGAATGTTGCGTTCGTTGCCATGGTCAGAGTTCCCTTGGAATGATCTGCATCCTTCGGAGTCTCATATGGAGTCTTGCCTGCATCATCACCGATGTAGTTGTCTCTGATGGAATCCAGTGTTCCGTCATCCTTAAGCTCTTTCAGTGCGTCGTTGAATTCTTTGGTAAGATCTGTGTTGTCCTTGGAAATACAGATCGCATACTCCTCTTTATCAAATACGTTATCGATAAGCTTAAGGTCATCATTCTTATCAACGAACTTCTTGGCCGGCTCGCTGTCGATAACCACGCAGTCGATCTTGCCCTGTTTCAGAGCCATTACTGCATCGTTACCTTTATTATATCTCTCTACTGTTGCATCTTTGATATCTGTAGCGATGGTGTCACCGGTAGTTCCAAGCTGAACACCGATCTTCTTTCCGGTAAGATCATCTGCGCTCTTGATCTCATCTGCTGCAAAAACAGCGGATGTCATGGATACTGTCATAGCTGCCGCAAGTGCAAGTGCCATAAATTTTCTCTTCATTTTTTCTTCCTCCTGAATTCTCTTGTACATCGCGAAAGGGGCTGCTTCTTTCTCTTAATGCAGCAGCGCATTTCGCGATGTACAGCATAATTATGCATCTCCGTGCATATTGCTTTGTTTTATGATACCATGTTTCTGACAAAATGCAAGCACATAAAATCCATAAATCCGAAATTCCCCTTCTATTTTATGGGAATTCCATGGGGAAAATTCACTTTTCGATAACAATTATCCAGTATACTATACTATCAGAGACAGCAACTGGAAAAAACTGGCGTGTTTTTTCCATGCGGGTCTTGTGCTCCAACAGAAAAACCAAGTATAATATTCAGAAACAAGAGGAGGTTATCATTATGAAATTCACGAAAATGCACGGCATTGGAAACGATTATGTATATGTAAACTGTTTTGAGGAGACTGTCAAAGATCCTGCCGCAGTGGCGAAATTTGTCAGCGACCGCCACTTTGGCATCGGTTCCGACGGTCTGATCCTGATCCGCCCGTCTGAGATCGCAGACTGTGAGATGGATATGTACAACCTGGACGGATCCCAGGGCGCCATGTGCGGAAATGGTATCCGCTGCGTTGCCAAATATGTCTACGACCACGGCATTGTGGACAAAACATCTTTAAGCATTGCCACAAGAAGCGGTATTAAATATGTAGATCTTACGATCCGCGATGGCAAGGCTTCCATGGTAAAAGTCAACATGGGCTCCCCGATCCTCACTGCAAAAGAGATCCCGGTGGTTGCCGAAACCGAGCAGGTGATCAACGCTCCCATCACCGTTGACGGAAAAGAGTATCATATGACTGCAGTTTCCATGGGCAATCCTCACGCCATCATCTACGTAGATGATGTGGACAGCCTTGACCTGGAAAAAATCGGCCCGTCCTTTGAGAATCACGTTTGCTTCCCTGACAGGGTCAACACCGAGTTTGTTCAGGTGATCGACCGCCACACCGTTAAGATGCGTGTCTGGGAGCGCGGCTCCGGAGAGACTCTCGCCTGCGGCACCGGCGCCTGTGCAGTCACAGTCGCTTCCATCCTCAACGATAAAGTTGACGGCAGCAAACCGGTAACCATACAGCTCCTTGGCGGAGACTTAAATATCTCCTGGGAAAGAGACGAAAATCTCATCTACATGACCGGTCCGGCAACTACGGTGTTTGATGGGGAGATTGATCTTGGGTTTTTAGGTGAATAAATAAATGGAAATGGAGGGAGCTTTTGGGAGCTCCCTCCATTTCCATAACTGCCTCTTTTAATTTCAAAATAATTCCGGTTCATTTTCTATCAAATCTTCTGCAAGATATTTTGCATCCATATTTTCTATTCCATAGCTGTCATTTAAAATCTGCTCAGATAGTCTACTGGAATAATAAATATCAAGTGCTTTTCGTAAATCAATCCCTTTCATCTCCGAAATTGTATTAATAATATCATTTTCCAAATTCTGTTTATAAAATTCTTCCAGTTGCTTTTTATTTACCATTACTATTCACCTCATATGCCTTTTGGAAAGTAAGAAGGCAATCCAACGCCTCCTGCTTTACAATACATATTTGATTATTCATTTTGTAATATCTTAATTCATTCAAAACTTTTTCTTTATTCCACAATCCTCTAAAATACATATCTACGGTTTTGAACACATCATCATCCGCAACATTTCCGATGATAATATCATATTCTTTATTCAGCGACTGCCCTTTTCTACATGCACATACAAAATCAAGCCATTTTTCATTTTCCTTTTCAAAAGATAATACTCTAAAGCCACTCCATTCTTCAGACAACTCATAAACATTAACTATCGCAGTTTTTTTCTGTCGCATACCTTTTCGAACTGCCCATTTCTTTGCCTGATTTTCGAATGTCGTAATATAAAATCCTCTGCCAAAATCCAAATACTTTTTTGAATGAACTACATCTGGATTTTTTATAATTTCTGTTGATCCATGATATACAATCATACATTGACACCTTTTTCTTTCACAAAATCTGTAATGTCTTCCACCAAATATTCTTTTCCCTGTGTATGAAGCACATCATAACATTTAATAATGTAATCATCTAAAATCCCTGTTGAATTTAATATTTTATATACTTTGGCCGGAGACATCTTCCATTTATCTGCGAGACTGTATATCATAAATATTGAAAAGCTTAATTCTTTTTTATTACACATATGCATTCCTCCTTTTGCACGTTCTGATAAAACGGAAGAATTCTTCCTCACTTCTACATATTTTTTTCCTGAATATCAATAATAGAAAAGACTCTGTCATACCGGAGATCCAAATCTGCAGACCAACGGATGAATTTTTCTCTTCTTTCATTGCATTGGTCAACATCTTATCACCTCTCATTCTCTATTGTTTTACTGCCGTTTTCTTTATTATAACCTGAATATTTCTCCCCTACAATATAAAAGAGGGAAAATCCAATCTGCAAGAAATACAAGCATTCCTCAGAAAAGATTTTCCCAGTTATAGTTTGTTTGTCTTAATTTATTTCTTTTATTTTGCGGTTACAATGGAATAGAAGAAGCTCTGACGAGCTCCCTCCTGGCATATTATACTTCCGTTATATTTCTGCATCTCCCCCGGCAAAGCGTCTCAGTTCTCCGGACATTTTGCGGTAGATATCTTTGTAGTGTGACTTGGGGGATACCTGTTTAATATTTAATTCGCCGCTTTTCTCATTGAATATTGCACCCAGGCGGTATCGGTTCCTGTACATGAGCAAGCCATTCGCCTCTTCCAGAATCTGTTTTGCAAGCAGTGAATCTGTTCTTCTGCAGAAAATTACAAATGTAAAGTATATTGGCTGTTTTTCCTCTTCTTTTCCAATATTTTCCTTCCAGAATTCCCCGAAAAAATCATTCAGCTGTTTTGTATGTTCGTCTTTCAGGTTTTCTGTTTCAATCACGGACAATATATGGACTTCTGAGGCCTCCGCTTTTTTATAAAAAACAGCATTTCCCTGATCTGAAAAATCGAATTCCCGCTCTTTTTCATAGCCATCCGCTACACAGGATTTCTTTATATTTTCTTTTACATGGTCATCTTCTTCATATGGATATATACTTGCACAGGTCCGTGGTAAAACCTTCAGCTCATTCGGCCAGACATAATAATGATCCTGACCCACAAAACTGAATGGCTTCCAGACTTTATCCCTGCCTGCGTAATATCGGAAACTTCGGTGATAGGTCATCATATAATAACTCCATGTAACTACATAGCCAATCAAAATCACCAAAAAAGAGACACAGGAAATACGTAAAAAGCTGCACATATACACAGCTACAATTTCAAAATCGCTGAACACAAACCGCTGTGACAATATAAATGCAATTTTGGACATAATTGCAAGTACCAGCGTAACCGCCTGCCAGAAAAAAATTCCTCTCTGATATGCGGCCCATTTGGATTTCTGAGATTTTTCCCGCATAAATCCCATTGCATACAAAGGATTCTCTTCCCCAAAACGGTTTGCAAATGGTTCAAATCTGAGATATCCAAACTTTCGAACAGCAATTACATACCCTACTACAGTTGCCATAAGCTGTTTTGTAGTATCATTGCCCAATTTCATAAAAAGAAATACATCATCCATAAGATATGCAATAACGAGTATTGCTATTAATGTTGGAATATTTATGTACTCAATAGAAAACATAGTAATCCCCCACGATATTTCTGATCAGGCAAACGGTAGTAATCTACATTCACTGCTTGCCATCACCCGTTTCGTTTTCAATTTCTTCTTCCTTTTCCTCCACCACCTCAACTATATCCAACAACTCCCTACGCATCCGAACATATTTAGATTTCTGTTTGGAATGGAGAAATGGCGGCATGAGCTTTACCTTCTGCTCTTCCATGCCCCAGCTTATATCTTTCACATCAAACCAGAAGACACCGTATATTTCTTTCATTCCAGGATCTTGTTCCTGCTTGCTTCGCCTGAACTTTCGAAGTGTTTTTCTTATTTGATAGATATCTTTATTCGTTATCATCGAAGTTTCTGCAAAAGCAAGGATG
>ULYL01032591.1_pt1 | contig 15345 bp, 7 predicted proteins | sample 1962211 | NCBI WGS metagenome assembly ULYL01 (sample SAMEA4835864, study PRJEB28245) | human gut metagenome | biome: gut microbiome; material: fecal sample | place: Denmark | collected 2008
AGGGGAGAGCAAATATAACTCTATCACACTTTCTTTTAGTGGTTGATTATCAGTGATTTAAGGTGATAGAAGGTAATATCATAAATAACAAAAAAAAAGAGAGGCAATCACTTACCTCTCTTGCTCTTTATGAAGTGAAGAATATCCCACTTCTTCCAATATCGCGTATGTCCACGCTTTTTGCACTCGCCATTGGGCAAATCGCCCCTAGCCACCATTCTGTTAAGGGTAGCATCAGAAACGTGAAGCTTTTCCTTAACCTCCTCTGTGCTCATCATCGGGTTAAGCATATCTGGAATAATGTCGCACAATCTATCAAGGTCATCGTCAGTCATTCCGCAAGCGGTGACCTTCTCTCCATTTCTCTGTTGCTCGTCAGCCTTAAAGCAAGCGTCACTTAGCGACTTTAAAGCTGTTCCGAGCATCTTATAATTCAATATCTTTCCCATATTACCTTTGTTTTTACGAAAAATTCTCAGAAATCGCCTTTATGCGCAGATTTTGCGTCCTAACTTGCTTCTGCTAATAAACATATCTGCAAATCCATATAGATAAAATATTGCCGTTACAATCATAACGGTAAAGCAAGAATCAACCATATCTTTTGTGGTGTACCAATTCCACTCCACGATGTGAGCTGCATTGATGCCGAAAAAGTAGAAGAACGGTATTCTATACCGCCAGCACAGAAAGAAAAATCGGCTCGCTAATATCAGAACCATTGGCAGAACGTACACCATAAAATATATGTAGAGATAGCAAGGTGCATTTTCTGCGTATGGGATAAACATTTCTCTAGGATGCTGCGAGAAATCCCACATTCCGTATGCGTGTAAGCACATAATAATTATTGGAACGTACTTACAGAACCAGCGGAAGAACTTCAATATCCTTCTGCTATACCGATTACCATGCTTCATCAGCAAGTCCATGACCTCACTGACATCTTTGTCTTGCAACCACTTTAACAGGTTGCCTTCATCTTCTTTTGTCATAATTTCGTTGATTTTTAGGTCGATTTACAAATTAAATGTGTTGCAAAGATACAGTTTTCTGCACAAAATTGATGAAAATGAGAATATTTTTGTGTTAAACTTTATAAAAAGTAACAATCTGTAAGTTCTGCTAGCAAAAAGAAAGGCGGCTACAATGTTGTAAACCGCCTTATCTTTTAGAATACATAAGTAAGCCATCTATAACGCTTCCTGCCATCAAGGTAAGCGAGGTTTCCCTGATTGGTATAAGCCTCCCTCTCAAACGATATTGCTCGATAAGCCTTATGGCTGTCTTTGAGGATAATCAGCCTGACAAGCCATTCAACAATATACCACAGATAAAAGAACACATAGAGCATTTCCTTCATCTGCTCGGTATGTATCATTTCGTGATTGAGAGTCTTATCACTGATTGGCTTGTCTCTTCTTGTGAAGAGAACACCGAAGAGGTTCACGTAACTGAAACCTCTAGGGGGAATGATTTTATTCTTGATAACCTTCATACTAGATAATGAATAATTCTACAAATAAATACGTGAGGAACACATCTGCGAACCCTGCTATCTCCAGCCAATACCAAGGGTGGAACTTGACATCCTTTCTGATATACCAGAAGCTATTTGCTACCTTGAAGAAATCAATGGCAACAATGTAGATGGTGTATAGGAGAGCTATCACAAACGTTATCCACCAGCATACCGACAAGCACCAGCCTACACAACCTGCCGCAGCTACGATTGCTGCCGACTTATGCACGGAATAGGCATCACGGTCGCAATAGTTCGGGGCAAAGCCTACGAAGCACAAGCCTGCACAGCCAAGGAAGGCAAGGAACTGAATGCCCATGCCCGTATCGAGCAGGGAGATGAGCATCATGAAAGCCACCGCAACCATGATGAGTGAGAATAGCCAACCCATGTTGCGGGGCTTCTTGAAGGGAGCGATTTCGCTGCCCGTAGTAGGCTGCAACTGATAGTAGGTATCGCTAACCATATTAGGTATGCCGAAGCGCAAAGCCATCAGCAACAGATAACCTCCGAGAAGGAGGAATGAGATAAATGCAAGATACCACATAAGCCTACACCTCCATCTTTAACTTATCAGGATAACCTGACTTATAATCATAGGTCAGGACACCCTCAATGTTATCCAACTCGCTCACTGCCTTCTTATGCGCTGCCGTCACGTTGAAGCACTCCAGGGCATACATTTCCAATGCTGAGAGCAGCTGAATAGCCTTGTCGCAGTCTACTTCGAGCTGATAGCTTCCCAGCCAGAGCGTAGTCTTCTGTTGCCCCATAGCTTTGGCGATGGTGGTGGAGTTCATCAGTCCTACACGGGTCGCCTTGTCGAGCCATACCTCCATGCCGTTCAGCAGGAAGGCGTTGACGGACGAAGAAGCATCGTACTTTTCAATGTAGTGCAACATCGCCTTGCGCATATACTCCAATGGCTCTGCGCCAAGACCCTCACTAATCTCTTTTATCTCTTCCATGCTCGCCTGTTCTCCACTCGCCAAGATGTCGTTCAACACCAAATCCATGCTAGGCTTGTAGTCATACCGCTCAAGCATGTAATCACAGAGCGAGGATTCCTTTTCCTGCCCATTCTCTGTTTTATCAACCTGCATGGTCTTAGCCCATGCTACTCTGTAGATGTCTCCATCCACAACCTTAAAAGCCGTAAAATCGGCTGATTCTCCAAACGTTTTTACCATATTATTACAATATAATTTCGTTTTAAAGTATATTCTCCATTACTACCTTTTTCTTGCTAGAAGAAATGTGGTAAAATAACAAAGTCTAAGTGTTAAATAGAGCACACGGGACGGACATAACGGGCAGAATCCTTACTTCTTAGGGTACTGCTATTGCTGTAGGACCAATCAAAATCCCATGCAGTTCCACTAGAAGCCTGAGTGGAAGTCCAGTGGGAGTCGGTTCGTTGCATCATTCTTCCGCCGATTTTTTCCATTGCTTCAACTATTGCATTCTTGTTATTATAAGCATCACATGCTTCACCAAACGACCATAAATAGCCTTTTTTGCCGTTCTTAAATGTATAATTGCGACAGCTCTCTGCTGCGGGAGCATTACCACTACCGAGTTGTGCAATAATCTTATCAGTATTCGCTTCGCCAGCATAGTCATGTTTTGCTATTACAGTATCTTCGGTAGTGATAATCCCAGATACAATCCCGTTCACGCCCCATTCTTCTGCACCACTTTCTACATTTGTAGGTGCAATTATAAACTTACTATTCTCTGTACATACATATACACCTACTGCCTTGCTATTATTTGCAGCATTCCAGTTTTCAGAGAGCGTAAGCTGTCCATCTGTATCGTATATATATATACCAAGCGGAATCTTATTATAAGTCATTATGACGTTCCTACTTGTACCTACGCCAGCAGTATAATGTTGTTCCAATGGCGGAGCGTATCCGCTTACGCCACTTGCACTTACAGTATACGTATTGACCGAAGGAATCTTGAACACAAGCGGTGTTCCCTTCCATATCTGCGTCTGTGTCTCTCCACTCATCGTATTCTTGACGGTCACAACAACACCGTTCAGCTTGCTATCCGATGAAGACAAGTAGCTTGTGAGCGTCACCGTCACAGTTTCATTGTAATCACCTCCAGCAATCTCTCCCCATACGGCATTATTGCCAGAAATGTTGTACAGCTGATAGAACTTATATCCATGTTCAGCAGAAGAGTCCGCTACTCGGCACATGTATCCTACCTTAAATGAGCGTGTAGCTCCGTTATCGGTGAAGGTAAGCGTGCTCGATGTAGGAGCAGATGAGAGAGTTGGAATTATGTATTCCGTATCCGTAAATTTCGCATTCGATGGCACATTTGCATTGACGGTGTGATTATTCACCCTTGCCGCATTGTCCGCATTTGATGCGCTCACAGCCTTTTCTGTCTTGCCGAGATACTTTTTGTCGGCATCGGCAGTTTTCATGTATGCTGCCAAACTCTGATGTGAGGTAAGATAGTTACCCTTAGGCTGATACTTGGCTGCTGCGTCAGCATCGGTGATATACTTCAAACCCTTGACCCAAGTCTCAGTTGCATAGCCTACAAGACTCTGATGAGATGTGAGGAATCCACTGTCGTTAGTGAGCTGTGATACCTTAGTTGGTATTTGCGAAGTCTTGGCGTATCCTGCGAGAGACTGATGTGAGGTAAGATAGTTACCCTTAGGCTGATACTTGGCTGCTGCGTCAGCATCAGTGATGTACTTCAACCCCTTGACCCAGCTCTCAGTTGCATATCCTGCGAGAGACTGATGAGAGGTGAGGAATGTTGCACCTTTTACAATAGCTAACGTCTTTCCGCTCTTTGTGATTGATGTCACCGCATTGCCCGAACCGTTTACGTTTATAGCATTCACGTATCCGTCTAGCGACTGATGTTCGGTAAGATAATTTCCTATCGGTTGATAGGTCTTTCTCGCAACCTCACTAGTAAGATACGCTGCGAGGATAGTTGCAACCTCCTCCTTGGTATAGGTATCGGTTATTCCGTATCCTCCGAGCGTAGTTGACTTATCAGCTTTCTGAGCGATGGCTTTCTCGATTACCTTGTGAAGATCATCATCCTTTGCTAACTTGTCAGCAATCTCTTTTAATGTATCAAGAGATTCAGGCGCTCCACCGATAAGGTCAGCTATAGCCTTGCGGAATGAACCCTCTACTGTTGATGCACCGTTGATGATGTCAATGATGGCTTGCAAAGATGCCTCCTTTGCGGTCGCACGCTGCATTTCTTCCGTAAGCGATGTTCCTAGCGCATACTTGCTGTGAGTGTGTGACGTGATGTCACCAGTAAGCACACTTTCTACCTTCTCCTTTGTAAGCTGATAGGAAGAAGAGACGGACACACCGCTGTCAATAAACTCGCCCCGTGCGTCATCATATATCCACCAGTTTCCGTTATGTACGTAAGGGGATTTTCCGTTTTCACCCTTATCACCCTTTACACCTTGAAGACCCTGAATACCCTGCTCACCTTGGATTCCTTGCTCACCTTGGATTCCTTGCTCGCCTTGGATACCTTGCTCTCCTTTATCGCCTTTGTCACCTTTGTCACCCTTTACGTAGATATTGCTCTTTACGTAAGATTGCGAGTCCTTATCCCATGCGTACACGTAGTTGTCTTCCCCGATATATGTAGGATGATTGGCAGTATCATTAGCATTATCAGCGGCATCAAGAGCTGCCTGCTTAGATGTAGCAAAATCAGTCTCTCGCTTTGATTCTGCAGCCACACGACCTTCCTCTGCCTTAACTCTCAATGCCTCGGCATTGGCGATGGAAGTATTTATCTCGCTGGCTTTTCTTGCTTCACTGTTTGCGTTATCGGCAGCTGCGTTCGCTCTGTTTGCGGCATCAATGGCTGCTTGCTTCTGTTCGGTAATATCCGTGACGGAAGCATCTACTCTGTCAGCAGCTTCGTTGGCATTCTGCGCTGCGTCCTCCGCAGACTTCGCCTTCGCATCGGCATTGGCTGCGGAGTTATTAGCCTTATCAGCCGCATTGTTGGCATTTGTCGTTGCGGTGTTCGCATTCGCGGTTGCAGTATTCGCATTCTCAGTTGCGGCATTGGCGTTATCGGTTGCGGTCTTGCACGCTTCGGTCTGCGTTCTGGATTCCGCAGCAGCATCGGTAGCAGGCTTCATCAGCTCTGCCTTGTCACTATCCGTGAGGTCGGCAAAGCGGAGACGGATTCCCTTTGGAATACCGAGATTCAACTTGTAGACAGGGTTTCCGTTTGTATCTGTGCCCGAAGAAGACACGGAAGCGGTGGCATTCGCATCCTCGGCTAGGGTAGTCACATTGCCGATAAGGAACTGAGGGGTCTTGCCCGTAAAACCTCGGAAACCGCTCATATCTACAAGATAGGAATAAAACTTCTGCCCTCGTTCGTTCAGAGCGACTACATAAAGTTTGGCGTTATCCTCATCCTCCACATTAGCGGTATTGATGAGAATGAAATCATTCTCAGCGAAAGTGTTTACGTCCGTAGCATTCATCGCTGATACGGAAGCGAATACCTTCTTGATTTGGAAAGCCTTACCTGTAAGGTTCACGTCCGTCTTGCTATAAGCCTTGGTGGTTGTATCCCATCTGTAGAAATATCCGTCTGCGTCTACGTAAGGAGGATGCTGCGCAACACCGTTTGCATCCGCTGTTGCTTTATCGGCAGCCGCCTTTGATGTTGCAAAATCTGATTCACGCTGAGTCTCTGCTGCCACACGAGCCTTTTCCGCATCTACCCTTGATGTTTCAGCCTTAACACGACTGTTTTCCGCAGTCACACGACCGTTCTCCGCAGTAACACGACCTTGCTCGGAATTGACGATGTTCTCATACGCTTCTATGAGGTCTGAGATAACAGGACTCATCGAAGTATAGAGTGCAAGCATACTCCATGTAGAGCCGTTATCATAGCTCACTTCAATACCCTCATTTCCACCTCGGAACTTAGGTGTCACACCCTCGGCTTTCACGCCTGTAGATTCTCCACCTATCACCCAATTACCATCGCTGTTGATGCTAGGCTTAATGCCTTCGCTGAGATAAGCACTTACAAACTCGGCAGGAATTTTGACCTGCAAGCCGCTAGCTGTGTAGACCCAAAAGAAGTCGGTGCTCACCACTAGGCGTGAAGCGGTGCTCAACTGACTGGCTATGTCATTTATTTTTGTTTCTGTTGCCATAAAATTATTGATTTAAAGATTCATTGATTGCCTTGCTGACTGCTTCGATGAAACAAGGAGCGGTGGTTTTCTCCACCAGCCCCTTAATGATGTCGAGCTCTTCCTGCGAGTAGTCGGTTTCATCACTTCCGTTCCACATCTTGACGGCAAGAGCCTGTCCTGCCAATCCAAGACCTGCACCCTGCGAATAGATGATGTTCGCAATCTGCTTGCGTGCGTTCACTACCTGACACTGGCTCTTGTCGAGTGTCACGAATACTTCTAGATATTCTAACTTAACTTTCATACTCTTTGCTTTTTATTATATAACCTTTTTTTTATTCCATTAACCAGCGCTACATTCGGAAAACCACGTATCCCCATCAAATATGAGATGTATTTGCTCATTTTTTTTTGTACTTGTAAATTCTCCTGTTTTACCGCTCGAAGTACGATAACTAACTCCCGCAGGTGCTTTTATTGTAACATCGCCAGTTCCAGCTCTTATAACTGTAAAGACATCTCCTGTTTTAGCACCTGTTGCAGAAGTTGGCAAAGTTATCGTGATGCTAGATGAATTGTTGCAGCGGATACACATTCCTGACGCATAAATTGAAGCATTATTGCGCAAATCCAAACTGTAACTAAGTGGGACAATAGGAACACGGAAACCAACGAATGTACCATTTTCCATTACAATGCCAGGGTATTGAGCACTAACATTGGAAGCACCAACGTTAATGTGGATTCCTGCCTGAGTTGCAGAACTTTGAGTAACAATACCATAATTTACAACAGATAGAGCAAAGTTATAACTGGCATAGGTAAAACTCTTTGCATCTAGAACCACCATGCGGGTAAAGTTGTTGCCTTCCTTTCCAATAACTAATCGTGCATTGCTACAGACAAGATTATTATCTTCCAGTTTAAAGCCGCCAATCTGTCCGCTCGTAGCCGTAATCTTACCCGTAATATCCGCATTGGTCGTCTTCAGCTTGCCGCCCTTGGTGATGGAAGTAGTAGCAGTGCTGCCTTCAGTACCGCCTATCCAGAACGCATAATCCGCATCATCCTTCACCCATCGGAACGAGCCAAAGATATTGTTACCCTCCATCAGGTTAAACTGCTGACCCTGGGCGAACTTCAGAACCGCATTCTTTGCCACGATAAGAGGAGAATACATCGGACCAGCATCACTCAGTTTCGTCCATAACTTATTTTTGTCAGAGTCAACTGCTGATGGGTCGAATGAACTGCCCGTAGCCGTATGCGTAACGTTGCATTGATAGATAGACCAACCATCGTTAGCATTGTTATCCTCGATATATATCAGGTCGATATACTTCTGTTCCTTGGTCAGGGCAGAATCATTATGATACGTTGCGCCACTCTTCCATCCTTCTGAATTACGGACGATGCAGCCGTTCTTGCCCATCTTTCCGGCTTCAGCAAAGTTGGCTACCACAACAGGCTGACTCCAATCGTCCTGAACAGAGTCAGTACCATGTTTTCCTGTACGAACAGACTCCCAAATGAACCTGTTTGTAGACGATACTGCTAGCCGTTTTGCCGTCCATCCCCCCTGTAGAATACCATTAGTACGGTAAGGCTTAGCTGGCGCCTTCGTATCGTTAGTGGTAGCGATATAGGCGCGCTCCATAACGATGGCTTCAGCCTGCATCGGCATCGCCTTGCTCCAGGTTATGTTGCTGGCATCATCTACGTTTCCGTCGGTACGCCATAAGCTCTCAGTAAGAGCTATCATTGCTTGCCAGGCAAAGAGACCATAGTCGCCGTAGCTATCGTTGCTGCCATCCTTGAAATATCCGATAAAGAAATAATATTCTCCTGCATCAGGCATAGATAATTCAGCAACAAGACTCTGACCATCGCCGCTTACTTCATAGGCATACTTCGATTTGTTGAGATATTCGCTATCTTCCTTTATCTGATTACCATCGCTATTGATAACCTCAGACGGCAGATAGAGACGGGAGATACATACCAGGTCGTAGTTAGCTTCAGAGTAAGACTTCATCATCACTCTGAGATAGCTATCTCGGAAATGGTTAACAACTTTAATACGGCGTATGCACTTGCCGTTGTTGCCAAGAGAGGAAGGAGTCTTATAGAAAGTTTTCTTCTGCTTGATACCATCCAACAGAATTTCACTTTCTTCTGTTCCCCATGCGTTAGTACTGCTGTTGTACCGGTCACTAATCTCATCTGTTGTAATCTTACCACCCAGCACGATACTCTTACCCCCCGTAGCTGGAGCCGTCTTTGCCCAGCCGTTGCCAATATCATCCTGCGCTTTATCATAGTCGGCAAGCGTTTTCGGAGTAGGATGACCTGATGGTTCTGAAGCTGAAGACTGATAGCCTACGATGAGACCATCGCCATCCTTAGCCTTATACCCCTCGCAGGATACCGTATATTCAGGGTCACCCTCAGTATAGTTTGTTCGGACCACCTTCCACAGCCAAGGCTTGTCGTCACTGAAATCTTTCGGCATATCCGTACTTCCGTGATACCATATTTCGTTAGCATCAGGAGCATCCGTCAGAGAATGCCATGCAATAAACTTCGTTTCCTGACTGATGATACTTCTAGGATAACGATTGAAAAGCTCTGGCATCGAGAACTCACCATCACTGCCAAGTTCTCCCCGCTTATAAGCCACGAAAACATATCTTTTATCCTTTGTTGGAGCCATCATGTCATCCTGCCATCCATCAGTAAGTTTTCCGTTTGTTCGCTTAGGTGCAGAGAAATCATTATTTAGATAATTAGACTGATAATAGATATACTCATATCCGTCACCATCTGCACCAGTCACGTTTGGCACTATCTTCACGGTCACATAGTCTATATAGCTGAAACCATCAAGTGTGCCTGTCACTTTGAAAACTATAGTCTGTGCAACCATGCCGAGTCTCGCACCTTTTGCACACGATATAGAAGCCGTATTACCACTTATGGAATAAGACACATTAGTAGTATTTGCCCTGTCTCTAACAACTTGACTTACATTACAGTCCCTTCCGTCTACACGAAGGCTAAAATGAATATCCTCACTGAACGCTGCCAGTGCCTTGCCATTACTGTCAGTAGGTATCGTAACAATATCGTCCGTAGATGAAGCTTTAGGCGCATGCTTGCCATCGGTAGCGATATAGCCGATAAGCTGCGCATCGGAATAGGTAGTACTATTGTCTTTCCATACTATCTTATCACGACTCCAGATGTACGTTCCCTTAGAGGCATCAGTAGGATAGGCATCGTCCCATGAAGTAGGCTTATTTTTGTCGGATGCCGATGTACCATATTGCTCTGTTACCGATGCAAGGTCGGAGCACTTGCCAATGCAGTAGATGCCAGTGAAGGCTTCAGAACCGTTGGTGTAGACAACCTTGTCTGCGCTCCATACGTAATCATTTGCATGTGTCTCAATTACGACCTTAGACAGGGTATTATAAGTGAAGCTGCTAGGCTGCGAAGTCATGGATTTTGACAAGCCATACCATGTGTTTACACTTGTAATGCCTATACCATCCTTCGCCTTATAACCCTCGCAGGAAACCACATCGTCCGTAGTACCATCAGTATAGGTTGTTCTGATAATCTTCCACAGCCAAGGGTATGCGTCGCTGAAATCCGTCGGCATTGACGTACTGCCTGAGTTCCACAATACATCATTTTTTGGCGCAGAAGTCAAGCTGCTATGCGCATAGAACTTCGTTTCCTGCTTAGCGATACTCTTAGGGAAGCGGTTAAAGAGCTTTGGAGCACTGAATGTTCCATCACTTCCCACTACTCCCTTCTTGTATGCTACATATACGTATTGCTTATCTACAGTAGGAGGCATCGGGTCGTCCTGCCAATTATCTTGCAGGATACCATTTTGTCTTCTTGGTGTTGGAATCGAAGACGCAGAACTTGACGAAGAGAGATAGTAGATATACTCATATCCATCTCCGTCCGAACCCGTCACGTTAGGTACTACCTTCACGGTCACATAGTCTATATAGGTTGAACCGTCAAGCGTGCCCGTCACCTTGAAGACAATGGTCTGCGAGGTAATACCGAGGGCAGCACCTTCCTCGCACGTTATTGTAGCCACATTGCCGCTGATAGAGCAGGACACATTACTGAGCGTAGAACTGTACCTTTGGATTGATGAAATATTACACTCATGTCCGTCTACGAGCAGACTAAAGCCAACTTCCTCGCTGAATGCCAGAAGAGCATTGCCATTACTGTCGGTAGGAATCGTGACAATATCATCGGAAGACTTTGCCTTAGGCGCATGCTTGCCGAAATGAGCATATTCTGCGGGTTCAGAGAACGCTCCCCAACGACCGTTGGTTGATACTCGCTTGCTTACCCATTCGTATTGATTGACAGCATCCACACCACTAGGGTCATCCGTCCATCCGTAAGGGATATACTCCTGGTCTGTGCGCTGGTAATCGGGGTCTGTAGCATAGCCGCTAGGAGTAGGGTTGGAAGGAGCTGAGTTTTGCAACTTAAAGATATACTCGATACCCTTACCGTCCTTACCGTATGCAAGCACAGGAACAGATTCCTTATCTAGCATCTGATTGCTCTTGTCGTAGAGAGCGAAAGTAATCATCTTATCGTCTGATGTTACATCAACACCAGCACCAAGAACCAAGTCCATAGTAGCATTCTCGCTCTTTCCGTATTTCAGCAACATTCCCGAAGGAAGGGCTGTCAGCTTGTATCGCTTGTCATCGGATGATGTGGCATAGACATCACAACTCACGGAATTGACCGTCTTGTTTCCGTCCTTATCAACTACGATACTGTCCGCAGAAGGTATCAGCTCATACACGACCGTATCAGACGATTTGAGGATTGTAAGCTCTCTCGTATACTCGTAGTTAGCACCTGCGTATCTTCCCACAACCGTGATGTTCATCTTCGTAACCTGAGCGAGGGTATCGGCATTAAGATTATCCGCATCAATGGTAAGCACCTTTGCCTTGCCTTCAATGCTCATCGAAGTCTTTAAACCAGCTACATTAGAGATATTAAGCGAGGAAATCGCCCATGGCTCATTGTGATACAGAAGTGACACCTTGGTCTTGATAGGCAAGCCGATGTACTTAGCTGTCTTGGTATTCCATGCCACCGATGCACTCTCATTGCTCAGGTCGCACACCATGAATGGCAGGGTATCGTGCTGGATGCGGATAGGCATCTGCACCAGCTTCGAGGTCTTGCCTTCCAGTTCTACAACAATCGTTACCATTGCATCCGTAGCCTTGCGCATTGCATCATAGTCAAAGGTGGCATCATCTTTTGTTCCAGCCACTCCGTCCTTGATATTGCGGATAGCGGTGACAAAGATGGTAGAGTTCTGTACCATCACCTCACAATCTTCGCTCACGGCATGTACACGATAATGTCCTGCTGTTACGTCCTCAGTATTTCCATCCTCTTCAAGCAATATATCCAATCCCTTGCGGACGAATACAGCAGTAGAAATGCGGTATTGCTTGGTAGTCTTCGCCTCGTCCTCGGTGTAGAGACCATTTATGACGTTGCCCATATCGTCTACCGTGATGACGCTTTGGTATTGTGACAGACTTACATCATAAGCCTTCGCCTCCTCACGCAAGTCATCCAGTCCCGAAAGACCTTGCAGATAATTAATGTTACCTCCGAAGTAGATATTATCTTGAACATAGATGCCATTGCCTTCAGGGCGCACGGTAGAGCCATCCTTCTTGACAAGGGTCAGACCGCCCAGCCAGCCGTATCTTGCTACACGGTTCTGTGACTGCACTTCCCATGTGCATACACCGTCCAAGACTTCAATATAGCTATTTCCTCGTGAAGAGAAATACATGCTGCTCTGACGCTTTTCATCGGTGAAGCTACCGTATTGCGCGAAGTCCATATAGGCGCAAGGGTCTGGAGTGTTCTGACTCTTCTTGCCATACTGGAAGACGAACTTACCCTTCTCGCTTGTGATGATATGCATCACGTAGAAATAGGTAGAGAAGAAGCCCTTGTGCTGAACGAAGTTGCAATCGTCCAAAGCTCCTTCCTCTATCTTGTCTGCTCCATGGGCATTATCAATGTCGGCGTAAAGACCACGACAGATGTCACCCACTTGCAAAGAACCATAATCATTCTCCTCAAGATGTAGGGTAATGATACGATTCTTCACGTCAACACTCTCTATTGTACCATAGCCATTCGTATTCCATTGTTCTGCTTTGGTTACGGAAATCTCATTGAAGACGAACTTAGGTGCTGATATGGACTGACGGGCATAGATGCTGTTCACCTCCATGTCACCCTTTTCATCAATCTGCGCACCATGACCGTAAGGACCTGAGTCAAAATTATTAGTAAGGAGTTTGAAGAGGCTCAGAGTACCGTCAGAAGACCATGCGCCCTTATTGTCGCCAATATCCAAACCTTTAAGAAGCTTCTGTACCTTCTCCCAAGTTACTGTGCCCTTTGCGGTATCATCATTTATCTTCGAAATAAAGTGCTTACTTCCCTCTGCCGCAACCTGATTTTTGACCTGTGTAGTTGTCAAGCCTGCACCAGTTCCTCCATTTCCGCTTTGGAGCGACGAAATCTGCTGCTGAATCTTTTGGATAGTTCCAACCTCCTTATCCTCGCGAAGAGTTATCTCGTAGGTAGGAATCTTGCCATCTTCTTCCTTGATTGTAAGCTGATCGATGGAAATGGTTCCCCCGATTCCAAGATCAGTATCCTCAAACTCCATCAAGTCTCCGGCTTTGAGCGTATCATGAAGGCTCTTGATAGTCCCGGTTGTATCCTCTTTCGCCTGGTCATGCTGTCTTGCCATGAAAAGCTCGTCAACCTTTGGCTGGTAGACGTATCTGGTATAGTCGTTCTTATCAAGATACGCTATTGCGTATTTGAGAAGCTTCAGTGACGCAGCATTTACATACGAGTCAGGAAGCGTGATACCGGTAAGGACGAAGTGATCTCCCTTCCTGATAGGGTAATCCCTGTATGGAAACCAAAGCTCAAGAGCATCATCCTTGACTCTTTCAATAGTAAGCCTCCATCTTCCGTCAACCTTGGTTGAGGATGCTACCTTGAATGTACGTCCTCCACACATACCGTCCTTCATGGAGATGGAAAAATCATCGTCCTTAAGGTCGTTTATATCGAAGTCGATAGCTTTGTTGAGATAAATATCTACGTTCTTTACTGTTTCGTTATCGCCAAATCTACCGTCATCATCAGGCGCTACCCCCTCGTTAATCTCGTCAACACGAACACCACCGATAACCATTTCTTCAATAGTAGGGTAGATCTCAATGATTCCATTTGTCTTATCATCTGTTTCAAAGAACTGCGATGCCGAACGGAGTCCAATCTGGTCGATATTAATTGAGTCGATATATGGCCTATGAGGGTCTGTAGAGAACTTATGTTTCTTTCCGGTAGGATTCACATACTTTTTATCTGTTTCCGTGAGCGAATCATAGAAGTCACTCAGAGACACATGTGGAAAACCTGGCAACATAAGCCTGTTTACAGCCATGTTGTTTGGAAGATTCTCCGCATATTCCTTCATAGATGAAGGGAATGTCTTGCTGTTTATCCCGGAAACGAAGTACATTTTTGTACTGCCAGCATTAACCTGCGCGATGAATGCATCAAGCTTGCCCTGAGACTCTTCATCTCCATTGTCATTCTGCCCACCCTTGTACTCTGAATAGAACCTGCACTTGCCGGAATCTGATTTTTTTGATACATAGCCTGTAATAACGGTCTGAAAATCAAACGTAGCTTTTACTACCCATCCATTCGTCTGTACATCTGGATTTCCGGCAACGGTATATGTCCTAGGTGTCTTGAAGTATGAATCAATATAATCAAGATCCAGTTCGAGTTCAACATTAGTGCTGGCCTCAACTACTTTAGTGATATTCGCCAAATACTTGACACCGAGGTCCGCATAGTAATGAGAAGGAAGATTTTTCTCCGAGCCATAAGCTCTCAATCTTGTAACTACACTCTGGTCGGAATCAGCATTCTGTTCAATCTCGCAAAGTCCCCTGCCGAGTCCGTACTTGAAGATATGATTGGCCTGTATTCCGGTAGTACCGACATAGATGTTTCTTCCTCTGACGATGAAGTTTATGTCCCATTTCTCGTTCACGAGCGCAAGGGCCTGCCAACAGGTCTGTGAATCCACTGTGATAGACATCGATTCGATGACGTTATCGCTTGTTCCTTCGCCGTACATTGACATCCACTCGCTTTTTTGGCCACCACGCTGCACGGAACGCTCCATGTTCCTGGAGTAAATCTTCCAAAAACCCTTACCAATCTGATCGTCGAGGTTCGCCTGAATCCTGTCAAGCAAATCGTCCAGAGTCTGTACGTAAAATGGGAATTTCGGTAGGGCAGTGTAGTGGAGTTCGTTGTCATTCAATACCACATCGAGGAACTCAGCCCTAGAAAGCTCATCCTGCAATGCATTGAACTTTACACTGTCATATACAAAGCCCTCACCGTAGGTATCAGGTCTTGCCTGCTTATCTTTGCCCGGCTCGTAGTTGAGCTCAAACCGCTCGCCACGATAGACAATATAGTCGCCTATCTGGAA
>ULYL01035428.1_pt1 | contig 15273 bp, 10 predicted proteins | sample 1962211 | NCBI WGS metagenome assembly ULYL01 (sample SAMEA4835864, study PRJEB28245) | human gut metagenome | biome: gut microbiome; material: fecal sample | place: Denmark | collected 2008
CCTTAATCGTGTATTGGATGATAGTTGCGGATTTTAGGCTAAAGACGATTGAAACGGCGATTATGGATGCCGCAGCCCCGTTTTTTAAGATTGTTTAACGCTGATAGCGTGCCCGCCGCCATGTCTGTCGCCGTAGAGGTCATGGCTGTCGCCGTGGAGGTCATGGCTGTCGGCTCGTAACATAAGTCACGAGCCCACGTGCCTTATGTCACGAGCACACGTATCGTAAGTCACGAGCTCTCGTACCTATTGATACGAGCCGGCGGGGGCACTCCCCACGTCGCCCATGAGGGTTGCCCTACCCTCTGGTCATGCACGCTCTGCTGGGCTGCGTGGCTTGCGGCTCCCGCGACCGTGCAGCCTACTGGCGCAGACGGTACTGCTGTGGCGACAGCCCCGCATGATGGCGGAAGTAGCGGGTAAGAGCGCTCTGGTCAGAGAAGTTGTAGTCGTCGGCTATCTGCTTCAGACTGCGCTTGGAGGTACGCAGGGCGAGCTTGAGCCTCAGCATGATGTACTCGTCGATGATGCGCTTGGGCGATACGCCGGTCCTGTCGCTGACGATGAGCCCCAGATACTTGCGCGAGATGTTCATGCGCTGTGCATAGTAGTTTACCTCGTGTCCCAAGCGGTATTCGTCTTCGAGCAGCTGCATAAACCGGTTGAACAGCTCTACCTTGCGCTGGGTGCCGCGGTCATTGCCCGGCTCGCGGGGATTGGCGAGCAGATAGTCGTAGAAACCCAGGAAGAACGCCTGCAGCTGCAGGGTCACGATGCGGTCGGTGAGCGTGTAGTGCTCTACGGTGAAATAGAAGCGGAAGATACGGAACATGCTGTCTACGACATGGGCGATGAGCTCGGGGTAGCCACACCGGCGGTCGGCCCTGAGCGTATCGTAGACCGTGTGCTCGATGTTGAGGCTCGCCGTACGCAGTATGTCGCTGCTGTAGATGATGGCGTCGGCAGAGAAGTCGTCGTCCATCATTTCCCATTTTATAACATCTCCAGGAAACATGATAAGCACGCTCTCGCCCTGCATATCCCAGTGGTCGAAATTGATACGCACCGAGGCGATGCCCCTGTGGCTGTAGATGATGGCTCCCCGGTCGAGGGTGTGGCTCTCGCCGTCGATGATGGCACTGCTGATGGTGGTGAGTTGGGTCTCTTGCATGCTGCAAAATTACTCCAAGTTTCCCAAAATGTCAAATTCTGGCGTATTTTTATTCACTGTTGCTTCCCAAATAGTAACTACCTTTGCACCGATTTTTAGAAAAGATATGAACAGAAGACTATTCTATGCGATAACCGTGTGTATCGCCATTACGACCAACGCTCATGCTCAGAATGAGCACAGGATGACCATCGGAGACATGTTTGGATTGATAGACCAGCACAACCGCACCATCCGCGCGGGCAAGACTGCTGTGGCAGCTGCCGACGAGGGTGTCAGGGCAGCCCGCAGCCAGCGTCTGCCCGATGTGGGAGCCCAGGTCTCTGCCAGCTATATCGGCAATGCAGTGCTCACCGACCGCGACTTTACCCATGTGCATGGCCTCCATTCGCCCCACTTCGGCAACCAGCTGGTGGTAGATGCCCGCCAGACCGTCTATGCCGGCGGAGCCATCGATGCAGGCATCCGTCTGGCACAACTGGGTGCCGACCAGGCTCGGGCCGAGCTGGCTCTCAATCTGCAGAACCAGCGCTTCATCGCTCTGGGCCAGTATCTGGACCTGATGAAGACCGCAAACCGCGAGAGGGTGGTAGAGAACAACATCGCGCTCACTCAGAAGCTCATCGACAACATCACCGAGAAGCAACAGCAGGGCGTGGCGCTCAAGAACGACATCACCCGATACGAACTGCAGATGGAGCGGCTCCGTCTGAGTCTTACCCAGCTGCACAACAGCCGCCGCATACTCAACCACCAGCTCTGCAACACGCTCGGGCTGCCTCAGGACTATGCGATAGAGCCTGCCGACGATGCCTGCTCTGCCCTCTATGGCAAGGATGGCGAAGCCTACTGGCAGACTGCAGCCGTGGCGGCAAGCCCTAAACTGGTGATGGCGGGCGTGGGCGAGCAGATGGCACGCCAGCAGGAGCGCATCGCCAAGAGCGAACTGCTGCCCAAGGTGGCTCTCGTGGCGCAGAACAACTTCAACGGCCCCATCACCTTTGAACTGCCGCCCGTAGACAAGAACCTCAACGTGTGGTATGTGGGCGTGGGCGTGCAGTATCAGCTGTCGGCGCTCTTCAAGAGCAACCGCAAGCTGGCGCAGGCCCGACTCAACTCCCGCAACGCCGCCGAGCGCAAGGAGGTGGCTGCCGAGCAGGTAAACAACGAGATACAGGCTGCCTACACCCTCTATCTGCAGAGCAATGCCGAACTCGAAACCCAGCAGAAGAGCGTGGAGCTGGCGCGCCAGAACTATCAGGTGGTCAACAACCGCTATCTCAACCAGCTGGCGCTCATCACCGACATGATAGACGCTACCAATATGAAGCTCGACGCCGAACTGAGCGAGGTCGACGCGCGCATCAACATCGCCTATGCTTATTATAAGATGAAGTACATAGCCGGGCAACTGTAGTCACCGGCACCCCTACGCCCCATACCCTATACACCAACCCAAGGGTCGCCACCGGCTGACCCGCAACAACCATCAAGATGAAGAATATCAAGAAATACGTTTACAACAGCGTGGTGCTCCTGCTCATTGTCATCGGAGCCAGTATCGTCATTGTCAATTTCGGCCACTTCGGCCATGTAGAGTTTACCGACAACGCCCGTGTGCGACAGCACGTCACTCCCCAGAACACCCGTGTACAGGGTTTCGTCAAGGAGGTAAGGTTTGAAGAGTTCCAGCACGTCAAGAAGGGCGACACCCTGGTGGTCATCGAGGACACCGAGTTTCGTCTGCGTCTGGCCCAGGCCCAGGCCGACCTTGCCCGCGCCGAAGAGGGCTCCAAGGCCACTGGCTCCAGCATAGCCACCACCGAGGCGGGCATGCAGGTGACCGATGCCAGCATCGAGGAAGCCCGTGCCCATCTGGACAACGCCCGTCGCGAGGACGCCCGCTTCGAAGCCCTGCTCGCCAAGGAGGCCGTGACCCGCCAGCAGTATGACAACGTGCATACTGCCTACCTCAGTGCCAAAGCCAGATACGAGCAGGCGGCTCGCTCGCGTGCCACCCAGACCAGCGTCAAGGCCGAGCAGGGCCACCACCTCTCTGCCTCTATCAGCACGCTGCGACTCGCCCAGGCTGCCGTCCAGCTGGCCCAACTCAACCTCTCCTACTGCTACATCATCGCTACCTGCGACGGCGTGGTGGGTACCAAGGACATCCAGGAGGGCATGCTCGTGCAGCCCGGTCAGACTCTGGTAAACATCGTCGATGCAGGCAGCCTGTGGGTCGAGGCCAACTACAAGGAGAGCCAGCTCGACCATATCCACGAAGGGTCTGAGGCGCAGCTCACCGTCGATGCCGTGCCCGGTATCGTCTATCGGGGTCGCGTGGAGCGCATCAGCCGTGCCACGGGCAGCGCCTTCTCGCTCCTTCCCGTCGACAATGCCACTGGCAACTTTGTCAAGGTAGAGCAGCGCGTCACCGTGCGCATCGCCCTTGACGGCAACAGCGCCGAAGACCTTGCCCGCCTGCATGCCGGGTACAACGTGGAGTGTGAGGTGAAATACTGATTACGACGCCAAGGACGATTATGATACCAATGCCTCCTCCCCCACAGACAGCAGGCATGGGCTTCAATATGCCCATGTTCCGCGATTGGGTGCCACGGTGCATCCGGCCGTGGATATATGTGCTGTGTGCGTTCTGCATCCAGTTCTCTGGTGGTATGTACCTGGGTTCGCTTGAGGCCATCCAGGGTTCCACCAACTTCATGATAGAAGACCTGATGATGCTGCTCTATGCCAGTCTTGCCGGCATGGCCATCTACTTCCCCATGCTCTTCCGCATGAAGTTCCGCTTTACCAACCAGCAGCTGCTCATCACCTCGGCGGTGGTCATAGCCGTGACCAACCTCGTGACCATCCATACCACCTTCATGCCGCTACTGCTGGTGGTGTGCTTCATAGGCGGCATGGCCAAGCTGCAAGGCACCTTTGAGTTGATGAGCAACATCCAGCTGTGGATAACTCCCCGCCGCGACTTTGCCGTGTTCTTCCCCGTGCTCCACATCGTGCTGCTCACGTCTATCGAGGGCAGCGCCTTCCTGGCGGCGTGGTTCGGCTATCACTTCACCTGGCAGATGATGCACGTATTCATCATCGGCGCCATGTGCGTGGTGGTGGGCGTGCAGCTGGTGATGTGCCGCCCCTTCTGCCCCATGCCCAACAGGATAAGCCTGCGTGGCATCGACTTCTGCAGCGGTCTGCTTATCAGTCTGCTCATGCTCGTGCTGTCCTACATCTTTGTCTATGGCGACTACAAGATGTGGATGGACAGCCGCTCACTGCGCATCCTGACGGGCGTGGCGCTGGCTCTGGCGGGCGTGGTGGTACACCGGCTGCTCAGGGTGGCCAATCCCTATGTAGACCTGAGAATCTTCAGGCTGCGCAACATAGTGCCCATCATGGTGGTGGTGACTATGGGCGAGCTTCTCTTAGGCTGCGAGCATACCCTCGAGGAAATACTCTATACCGAGGTGATACGGCTGGAAGAGCATACCAAGGCACAACTGCTCTTATGGGCACTGCCCGGCGTCTATCTGGGCATAGCCATCGACCTGTTGTGGCTCAAGGTGATGAAGTGGAAGGTGTGGAAACTCTTTGCCCTTGGCTTCGGCTTCATCCTGGCTTATGCCCTGCTCATGTATTTCAGACTCGACATGCAGGTCAACATCGAGCAGTTCCGTCTGCCTATCATCTGCCGTGGTGCGGCTTATGCCATTCTCGCCGCCACGCTCATGTGGGCTCTCAACGAGTCTGCCCCCAGTCTGGAACAGTTCTTCATGGGGCTCTTCGTGTTCAATATCTTCCACATGTATCTCGCCGGTGCTGCCGGATATGGCATCTACACCCACTGGTTTTCCTGGTTCATGAACGACGACATAGCCCGCTACGGCCAAGGGCTCACGCTGACGCGTCTGGACCTGTCGCAGATGAATTTCCCTGCCTTTATGGAGCAGTATATACGCAGTATGATGAGCGTAGCCCTCAAGCAGATTTACGGCATCGTGGTCTGGATGAGCGGCTGCATGACTCTGCTCTTCCTGGCGCTCGACATACCGGCGGTGAGGACCAATGTGCGCAAGGTGCCGCTATGGCCTGTCTATGGCATAGAGTATCTCGGCAGATTGGCGCAGCGTCTGAAATAGGCTGCCCATACACCCGGACCGCCTCTTGTCGACTCCGGCAAGAGGCGGTGGCTGCGTGTGTGTCGCCTGGAAACGCATAAGACCGACAAGGGTAGTGGCGCGTCTATATATAATATAATGTATATAGGGCGGGCGCAACGACAAGCGGCTTGAAAGGGTGGGCAACGCCACTCTCTCAAGCCGCTCTTCCTGTATAGTCAGCCAAGGAGTGAGGTTCGCTGGCGGTTCAGAACCTGAGGTGGCTCATCCATAAGTCTAATTGTTTGCAATAACTTTTCTGCCGGTTACACGGCGCAGTCAGTGGTCATCCTCTCGCCAGGGCAGAGCCATGCGGCATCTCTGCAACGGCAGCAGAGGGTGGCAGAGCAGGTCGGCAGCCTTCGCCCGATGGTGGAAGTGGCTGCCGGAGTGGTCATCGGCGACACAAATGGCCACATAATCAGCGTGGAAATGAAAAAAATGCACGGGGAACGTAAAAAAACGAGGAAAAAGATTGCCGTATCGTTTTTTCTTTTTACATTTGGACATTCCTTTCTAATCCAGGAGTTTTGCGGAGCTACACTTTGTGAATGTGTAATAAAACTATAAGCCTATGAAACCACTATCAATGATGCTGACAGTACTGGCTGTCATGTTTGCGATGCCGATGGGCGCCCAGACGCCCGCCACTGCCCCGACGTGCAAGGTCACGGGAACGGTGATGGACAAGGAGACCAGTGAACCCGAGATGATGGCAACCGTATGCGTGGCACACAAGTCGCTGCCGGGCACCGGCGTGAAGAAGGTGCTGGCCGATAGCGTTGGCCGATTTGAGGTGGTGGTGCCCGTCATGCCAGGCCAATACACCGTCACCGCAGCCATGGTGGGCAGAGTGGCAGAGCCCCGTCGCTTCGCTCTGACGGAGGGACAGGAAGTCATGGACATAGGAGCCGTCTATGTCGCCGATGATGTGAAGATGCTGAAAGAGGTAACGGTGGATGCACAGAAACCGCTGGTGACGATGGATGTGGACAAGCTGACCTACGATGTGGCGTCGGATCCCGACGCCAAGATACTGCGACTCTCGGAGATGATGGGCAAGGTGCCACTGATAAGCGTAGACGGCGACGGCAATATAGAGATGAACGGCACCAAGAAGTTTCTCATCCTGCAGAACGGTCGCAAAACCGCCGTCACGCGCAACCCCAAGGAGGTGCTGCGCAGTCTGCCTGCCGAGATGGTCAAGAGCATTGAAGTCATCACCTCGCCGGGTGCCCGGTATGATGCCGAGGGCATAGGCGGCGTTATCAACATCGTGATGCGCTCGCAGTATGAGGGCCATCTTACCACCCTGTCGGCCGATGCAGGTACGGTGGACTACAACGGCAGCGTGATGACGATGAGCAAGATAGGGCGGTTTGCCTTTGACGCCGACTTCTCTTACAACCGCATACTGGCGCCCGAGGACAGGACGTCGCTGCTGCGCAATGGCTACGGCGCGGGTGGCGCCACCCAGCTCAGGAGCGTGAACAGCACCAAGTCGCAGGACAACACCGAGTTTGCCTCGGTCAACGCCAGCTACGAGATAGACAGCGTGCAGATGATCACCTTCTCGCTGATGGGTATGGGTGCCCAACAGCACATGATGAGCGACGAGCGTACCGGCATGTGGAGCCAGGGCAACAGTCAGGCAGACTACTTGTATCTGCGCCATGGCAATCTGAAGAACTCGATGCTCAACGGCACCCTTAATCTGGACTACCAGCGCAACGGAAGGCGCAACCACCAGCGCGTCACCACGCTGTCGTATCAGCTGAGTACCGGTCCGTCGCACAGCAAGGACATCACCCAGTATGCCGACATCGTGAGTGGCGGCACGGCGAGCCTGATAGAACAGCTCCAGCTCTATGACAACCGCTCCAACCGTGACAACAAGACCAACGAACACACCCTGCAGCTGGACTATAGCACACCGCTGGGGCGGCAGCACACGCTGGAAGTGGGCGCCAAGTACATCCTGCGCAACAACGAGAGCCAGAACGACCTCTATGACAGCAGGGCCATGTCGGGGCAGTGGGCTCACAACGACCTGCGGAGCAACCACTACAAAAACCGCAATGACATCGTGGGCGGTTATCTCAGCTATACCTACCGCTGAAAGACCGTCTCGGTGATGCCGGGCCTGCGCTACGAATATACCTATCAGGACATCAAGTATCTGGCAGGGCCCATAGGCGCCGAGGGCAACTACTCGAGCCACTATGCCAACGTGGTGCCGTCGGTGAGGGTCAACCTGAAGCTCGCTAAGGCCCAGTCGCTGAGGCTGGAGTACGGCAAGAGGCTGGCACGCCCCAGTATATACTATCTCAATCCCTACTTCAACAACCTGAACCCGCAGAACATCGTGCAGGGCAACAGCAGCCTGGACGCAGAAAACAGCTATAACCTGGGCGCCACCTATGGATGGTTTACCCGCAAGACCAACCTCAGTCTGAGCCTGAGTTACCGCCATCTGAGCAATGGTATCGAGAGCTACAGCAGACTGATAGGCGAAGGGGGCGAGTATTTTGACAACGGCAAGCACTATGCCGCGCCCGGTGCCGTCTATACTACCTATCTCAATGTAGGCAAGGTGGAGCGTACGGCTGTGAATGTCTACTACAAGTGGAACCTCACCTCCAAGCTCTGGCTCACGTTGAGCATGGGAGCCGCCTATATAGACCTCAGAGCGCCCAGCCGCCAGCTGCAGAACCACGGATGGACCGGCAACGCAGACCTCAACCTGTCGTGGAGGCTGCCCGCAGACATCTCGCTCTATGCCATCTTGTCGGCGCGGTCGAGAGACATCACGCTGCAGGATAGGGTAGACGGTCTCGTGTATAACTACTTCTCGCTGTCGCGTCCGTTCCTGCGCAGCAAGCGCCTCATCGTGTCGCTGCGTGCCGCCGACCCGTTTCATAAGTGGCTCACTCGTACCACTTATACACAAGGCCCCGGCTATCAGAGCCAGTCGGACAGACGCTATTCGCGTCAAGGTATCAGCATAGGCGTCAGCTATCGTCTGGGCGACATGAAGTACTCCAAGACCAAGCGCTCGCGTCACTCTATCTATAATGACGACCTGAAGAAAGCGCCCACGGCGAAGTAGCGCCGTACACCCCACCGCGGCGGGCAAGGAGTAGACGGGCAAGGAGATGGACAAGCACCGGGCAGAGGACTGCGGCAAAGGTATGCCGGTGACCGCAGACTCTGCCGGGATGCAGTCCAATGTGGATGCGAGGCGCGATAGGAGTATTTCGCGGCAGGATATGACGATTGCAGACTGTGAAATTACTGTTTCGCGGTCTGCAATCAGTCTGATGAAGGTCACGGCGACATCTGAGGGTGTCGGCTTTGCGGTGTCTTGCTGTTCCTTGATAATGTCTTGCTGCTCCTTGATAATGTCTTGCCGCTCCCCGCCAGTGTCGGTGCGCTCCCTGCTGCCGTCAACCACCGCGGTCTGGATAGAGACTACGGCCGTGGTCGTAATCGTCGTGAGGTATCTCGGATGTGTCAGAGTGGGCCTGATGGGAGTCGCCCTTTCAGCGTTAAATACAATTAATTGTGATAGAAAATCGGGAAAACACACACGTGAATGAATTTTTATTGCTAAATTTGCATGCAATAAATTTCAAAAATACATATGTCATCATTTGTTGCAGATAAAGTAGTGATGGACGGTCTCACTTTCGACGACGTCCTCTTGATTCCCGCTTATTCAGAAGTGTTGCCCAAGACGGTAGAGTTGAAAACCATGTTTTCGCGCCATATTGAGCTCAATGTGCCTTTTGTGACGGCTGCCATGGACACCGTGACCGAGTCGTCGATGGCCATCGCCATTGCCCGCGAGGGAGGTATCGGTGTGATACACAAGAACATGAGCATCGACGACCAAGCCCGTCAGGTGGCAATCGTGAAGCGTGCTGAGAACGGTATGATCTACGATCCCGTGACCATACGCAAGGGCCGCACCGTGCAGGATGCACTGGCCATGATGCACGACTACCACATCGGCGGCATACCCGTAGTGGATGAGGAAAACCATCTGGTAGGTATCGTCACCAACCGCGACCTGCGCTTCGAGCGTCGCCTGGACAAGACCATCGACGAGGTGATGACCAGCGAGAATCTGGTGACCACCCATCAGCAGACCGACCTGGCTGCGGCTGCACAGATACTGCAGGAACATAAGATAGAGAAACTCCCGGTGGTAGATGCCGAGAACCATCTCGTGGGTCTTATCACCTATAAGGATATTACCAAGGCCAAGGACAAACCTATGGCCTGCAAGGACGACAAGGGTCGTCTGCGTGTGGCTGCCGGAGTGGGCGTCACCAAGGATACGCTGGAGCGCGCTGCGGCCCTGGTGGGCGCAGGTGCCGATGCCATCGTGATAGACACAGCCCACGGTCACTCACTGGGCGTGGTAGAGAAGCTGCGCGAGGTCAAGGCTGCCTTCCCCGGTATAGACATCGTGGTGGGCAACGTGGCTACAGGTGCCGCAGCCAAGATGCTGGTAGACAATGGTGCCGACGCCATCAAGGTGGGCATCGGCCCGGGCTCAATCTGTACTACCCGTGTGGTAGCCGGTGTGGGTGTGCCCCAGCTGAGCGCTGTCTACGACGTCTACTCTGCACTCCAGGGTACTGGCGTGCCACTGATTGCCGATGGCGGTCTGCGCTATTCGGGCGACATCGTGAAGGCTCTCGCTGCCGGCGGTTCGTCGGTGATGATAGGTTCGCTCGTTGCCGGTACCGAGGAAAGTCCTGGCGATACCATCATCTTCAACGGTCGTAAGTTCAAGAGCTATCGCGGTATGGGTTCGCTCGAGGCTATGGAGCAGAAGAACGGCTCTAAGGACCGCTACTTCCAGGGCGACACCACCGATGTGAAGAAGCTGGTGCCCGAAGGCATCGCCGGCCGCGTGCCCTACAAGGGAACTGTACAGGAGGTTATCTACCAGCTCATTGGTGGACTGCGCTCGGGTATGGGCTACTGCGGAGCTGCCACCATCGACCTGCTGCACAATGCCAAGTTTACCCGTATCACCAATGCTGGTGTGCTGGAGAGTCATCCCCACGACATCACCATCACCAGTGAGGCGCCTAACTATAGCCGCCACGAGTAATATATATAATAAGGTATAGAGCAAGATGAAACAAACAACAATACTACTGATGGCTGCCGCACTCTGGTGGGGCAGCCCAGTTCATGCTCAGAGCGACCCTGTCATCATGACGGTCAACAACAAGCCTGTGCTGCGCTCGGAGTTTGAGTACTCGTACAACAAAAACAACAATGCGGGCGTCATAGACCGCAAGAGCGTGAAGGAGTATGTCGATTTGTTCATCAACTACAAGCTGAAGGTAGAGGCGGCTCTCGACGCGAAACTGGACACGATGGAGTCGTTTCGCAAGGAGTTTGCCACTTACCGTGACCAGCAGATACGTCCATCGTTTGTCACACCCGAAGACGTGGAGGCCCAGGCCAAGAGCGTCTATGCCGAATACCGGCAACGTGTGGACGGCAACGGCGGACTGGTAAAGCCGGCGCATATCCTCGTGATGCTGCGCCAGAAGACCACTCCGGAAAAGGTGGCTGCAGCCAAGGCGCGCATAGACTCAATCTACAGCGTGCTGCAGGCGGGAGCCGACTTTGCCGACGTGGCTCGCCGTCTCTCTGACGACAAGGGCTCTGCCCAGCAGGGTGGTGAACTGCCGTGGATAGAGCACGGACAGACGCTCAAGGAGTTTGAAACCCAGGCCTACGCCCTCGAGAAAGGGCAGATGAGCCGTCCCTTTGAGTCGCCGGCAGGATGGCATATCATCCTGATGAAAGACCGCCGCATGTGTATGCCCTACGACACACTGCGCGCGTCAATCCTGCAGTTTGTAGAACGCAGGGGAATGGTCGAGGCCATCATCAACCAGCGCATCGACTCGATAGCGCGCCAGCAGGGAAGCAAGGTGTCGCACGAAGAGGTGCTCACCGCTCGCATGAAGGAACTCGAGGCCAAGCAGCCCGAGCTGCGCTATCTCATCCAGGAGTATCACGATGGTCTGCTGCTCTTTGAAATGAGCAACCGCACCGTATGGGAGAAAGCCCAGAACGACAAGGAAGGTCAGGAGAACTACTTCAAGGCCAACCGCAAGCGCTACAAGTGGACTGAGCCTCACTACAAAGGCATTGCCTATCACACCCGTACCAAGGCAGACATCGCCGCGGTGAAGAAAGCGGTGAAGGGGCTGCCCTTTGACAAATGGGCTGAGCGGCTGCGCACCACATTCAACAATGACAGCATCCTGCGCATACGCGTAGAGAAAGGTATATTCGTCAAAGGCGACAACAAGACCGTCGACCGACTGGTCTTCAAGACCGGCGATGAGGCCAAGCCCAACAAGGACTTCCCCTTCGACGCCGTCTATGGCAAGAAACTCAAGGCCCCTAATGAGGCTGCCGACGTGGACGCCCTCGTGGTGGCCGACTATCAGGAGTATCTCGAGGAGAAGTGGGTCGGGGAGTTGCGTAAGCGGTATACTTTCACGGTCAACGAGGATGTGGTAAACACGGTAAACAAACATTAGAAGATGAAGAATATATATAAAATAGGTATAGGTGCCGCCGCCCTCACGCTGATAGCCGGCGGCAACGCGATGGCTGGCAAGGGCCAGTGGGTCATGAAAGGCCAGGCGCCCAAAGATACCGTCAAGGTAGCTAAAGACACAGTGGCCAACGTGCCCGAGTCGGCCGTGGTCGACGAAGTAATCTGGGTGGTGGGTGACGAGCCCATCCTCAAGTCGGATGTCGAGACTATGCGCCTGCAGGGACAGATGGAAGGCATGCAGTGGAAAGGAGACCCCGACTGTGCCATCCCTGAACAGATGGCAGTGCAGAAGCTCTTCCTCCATCAGGCCGAGATAGACTCTATCGAGGTGTCTGAGAGCGAAGTGACCACAAGCATAGACCAGCAGATAAACTACTGGATATCTATGGCGGGCTCTAAAGAGAAGCTCGAAGAGTATCGCAACCAGACCGTAGCCCAAATGCGCCAGCAGATGCGTGATGAATTCAAGAACCAGCAGCGTATAGAGAAGATGCGCAAGGAACTGGTAAAGGATGTGGCGACGACTCCGAGCGAGGTGCGCAAGTACTTCGACAAGCTGCCCGTAGACAGTCTGCCCTTCGTGCCAGTAGAGGTCGAGGTGCAGATTATCACCCGCCAGCCCAAGGCTACCCGTGAAGAGGTAAACAAGGTCAAGGAGGAGCTGCGCAACTTCACCGACCGCGTAACCCGTGGCGAGACATCGTTTGCCACGCTGGCGCGCCTCTACTCAGAGGACCCCGAGTCAGCCCGTCGTGGCGGTGAGCTCGACTATGTAGGTCGCGGTATGCTCGACCCAGCCTTCGCCAATGTGGCATTCAACCTCACCGACCCCAAGAAGATTTCCAAGATAGTGGAGTCTGAGTTCGGTTTCCATATCATCCAGCTCATCGACAAGCGAGGCGACCGTATCAAGGTGCGCCATATCCTGCGCAAGCCCAAGGTAGACCAGGAGGTGGTCGAGAAGACGCGTCTGCGCCTTGACTCTATCGCCGACGAAATCCGCGAGGGCAAGTATTCGTTTGAAGAGGCTGCCTCTTACATCTCGGACGACAAGGATACCCGCAACAACAATGGACTTATGGCCACAAGCCAGCCAGAGGAAGGCCGAACATCACGTTTCCAGATGAAGGCGCTGCCCACAGAGGTGGCACAGCAGGTGGAAAACATGCAGGTGGGCGATGTGTCAAAAGCCTTTGAGATGATTAACGCCAAGGGACAGAAGGTCTGCGCCGTCATCAAGCTCAAGAGCCGCATCCCCGGTCATCGCGCTACGCTGGCAGAGGACTACCAGCTGCTCAAGAACATCGTGCTTAACAAGATGCGCGAGGAAAAACTGCACAACTGGGTGGTCGACAAAATCAAACATACGTATGTTTGGATGGCCGACAGATACAAGAACTGTGATTTTGAATACCAAGGTTGGGTGAAATGACGAAAGGTAAACAAGTAAAGATATATTTATCAGGGCATAGAATTGCATTGGTTGCAGTTCTATGCTTTTTTGCGCTTTGCGTGCAGTCGGTGGTGACGCAGAAGAAGCACAAATCCAAAGGCAAGGATGAGAAGATTTATCTCATCCATTCCGATGAACTCAAGTTTGACCACTATGGCATGAACCCCGATGCGCAGATAGCCAAGGGACGTGTCCACTTCCGCCACCAGGGTGCCGAGCTCTGGTGCGACAGTGCCTACTTCTTTCAGGAGTCCAACTCGGTGAAAGCCTTCGGCAACGTGCGCTTCCGCCAGGGCGACACGCTCTCGCTCACTTCCCGCTATGCCGACTACGACGGCGTGGAGCAGCGTATGGCAGCACGCTACAATGTGGTGCTGACCCACCGCAAGCAGGTGCTCAGAACCGACAGTCTCAACTACGACCGACTCTACAACTACGCTTATTTCCTTGAGGGCGGTGTGCTCGAGGACGGCAAGGACAAGCTCGTGGCTGACTGGGGAAAGTACAATCTTGAGACCCGCGAGGCTGTCTTCTACTACAATGTGCGTATGCGCAGCGAAGACACCGACATCGCCACCGACACTCTCTATTACGATACCCGCAAGTCGCAGGCCCATATCGTTGGCCCAGGTTCGACGATACATACCAAGGATGGCGTGGTGCTCACCACCGATGCCTACTATGACACCAAGACCGACAAAGCCCAGCTCTTCAATCGCTCACGACTCGAGGACAGTCAGAAGGTGCTCGAGGGCGACAGCCTCTTCTACGCCAAGGATGGCGACAGCTACGGCTACGGACGCGTGGTCTACATCGACAAGAAGAACAAGAACTCGCTCGTCTGCGACAAGCTCAAGTACAACGAGAAGACCGGCGAAGGCTATGCCACCAAGCGTGCGCTGCTCAAGGACTTTTCGCAGAGTGCCGACACGCTCTACGCCCATTCCGACTCTATCCGCATCTACACTTTCAATATCAATACCGACTCTGTCTATCGCAAGATACACTGCTACAACCACGTCAGCGTCTATCGCACCGATGTCCAGGCCATCAGCGACTCTATCGTCTTCAACAGCCAGGACTCCTGCATGACCATGTACAAGGACCCGGTGGTGTGGAACGGCGGCAGACAGTTGCTCGGCGAAGTCATACGCGTCTACATGAACGACTCGACCATCCGCTTTGCACAGGTAGACGGCCAGGCATTCTCGGTAGAGCAGTTGCCAGACAAACAGCACTACAACCAGGTGTCTTCACGACTGATGAATGCCTACTTCGAAGCAGGCAGCATACGCCAGACCGAGGCCATAGGCAACGTGAGGACCGTGTATTACTACACCGACGAGAAAGACAGTTCGCTTGTGGCGCTCAACTACATGGAGACCGACACCCTGCGCATGTTTCTCTCGCCCGAGCGCCAGTTGGAGAAGGTATGGGCAAGCAAGCCGCAAGGCACGATGTACCCCATGACGCAAATCCCGCCCGGCACGGAGCGCCTCGATGTCTTTGTGTGGCTCGAGGACCTGAAGCCCCGCGACAAGGATGACATCTTCAACTGGCGAGGTAAGAAAGCCGGCGAAGGACTCGTGGTGCGCAAGCGTCAGGAGGCCCCTCTCCAACATCTTGACCACGATGGGCTGGTTGAATAGCCGCAAGCCGCAAGGTTTCCACCATACCTATATTTATATAGATGAGCGCAACGAAGCCGTGCGCCGTCTCAGACAGAGTAGGGTGGAAGCGGCGGCAGACGAGGCTTCCCTTACCGCTGCGGCCACCGATGCCGAACCCTCGGTCGTAACCGCCGCGCCATCAGGAGATGACGCCGCTCCATCGGTCGATGTGTCTGCGACCAAGTCCGTCTCCGCTG
>ULYL01045817.1_pt1 | contig 15180 bp, 8 predicted proteins | sample 1962211 | NCBI WGS metagenome assembly ULYL01 (sample SAMEA4835864, study PRJEB28245) | human gut metagenome | biome: gut microbiome; material: fecal sample | place: Denmark | collected 2008
CAGCCAACGCCCGGCGGGTGGTCTCGCCTACCCGCTGATGGTCCGGCAACATTAAAGTGCCGTCCAGGTCCATTGCAATGAGTTTGATCTGCATACAAATTCCTTCCTTTGATGATCTTATCAAACCCATTGTAGCATATTTGCGCAGTGTTGACTACTTCCATTCTATGTAAAAATCCGGTTATTTTTATGCAGATTTCTGTACATTTTCATTGACGGCAGGTAGGTGGCTATGGTATCTTAGTATTGGAATATTCTGTTCTAAAAATAAAATACAGAGGGGGGACGGTCACATGAATCATACAAATCATGTGCCGAAAAAAGAATGGATGGCCTACTGCGTCGGAGCACTGGGTCAAGGCATGGTCTATGCCATTATGAGCAGCTATATCTCAGACTTTTACATTAGCGTGCTGAAGCTCACGCCTTTATTTGTGCTGCTGCTGATGCTGCTGGCGCGGGTGTGGGACGCCATTAACGACCCGATCATGGGCTATATTATGGACCACGCCAATCCAAAGAACGGCAAAATGAAGCCGTATCTCATTTACACACCCATTCCCATTGCCATACTGACGGTGCTGCTGTTCTACGCACCCAACATCAGCGACACAGCCAAGATGATCTACGCCGCCGTTACCTATGTGGCCTGGGGTATGATCTACACCGCCTCGGATGTGCCCTTCTGGGCACTGCCCAATGCCTTAACGCCCAATGCAGACGAGCGGGGCGGCATTATCAGCAAGGCGCGCACCGCCAACGGCGTGGGCTCTGCCGTACCTACCGCTTTCTTTATGGTACTGGGCTTTATTCTGCCAAAGTTCAATTTGTCCGGCACGGAGCTGGAAAAGACCAAGTATATGTGCATTGCCCTGTTTTGCGCCATTGTGGGCAATCTGCTGTTTATCCGGGTATATTTTAAGACCAAGGAACGGGTGAACATTCCGATTCCGCCTAAGAAGGACAAGAATCAGCCCTCTGCGCTGAAGCTGATCTTCACCTGCAAGCCCTTAATGCTCACAGCACTGATGGGTATTCTCTCCGCCGCCCGGTATATGTACCAGGCCGGCGCAGTGCACGCCGCCCGTTACAGCTTTTATATCGGCAAGGACCTGACCGGCCTGTCCGCCGCGGAGCAGGAGGCGGCACTGCAAGGCAATATCTCGCTGGTGAGTACCGTGTTCAGCGTGGCCAGTGCCGTGGGTATGTTCGGCGCCATGCTGCTGATGCCGGTGCTGTTTAAGAAATTCAACTACAAACAGATCATTATTGCCACCAGCCTGCTGGGCGCCGTATCCAGTCTGATTATGTGGTGCATCGGGTATCAGCATTTCTGGGCCTGCGTGCCGTTTTTGGTACTCAGCTGCGTGCCCTGCGGCGCCATCAATGTGTGCGCCTTTGCCATGATCGGCGACTGTTTGGACTACATGGAGTGGAAGACCGGCACCCGGCTCACCGGTATGGGCTCTGCCATTCAGAGCTTTGTCACCAAACTGGGAGCGGCGCTCTCCACCTCCTTTATCATTCTCATGTACATTATTGTAGACCTGGATGTAGGCTCCATTAACGCCTCCGTCACCGCCAACCCGCTGCTGATGAGCCATGGGGTGCGGAGCGGTATATTCAGCGTGGTATCGCTGATCCCCGCCATCAGTCTGCTGGTATGCACCATTCCCATGTTCTTCTACAACCTGACCGGCGACTTTAGGGAAAAAATGGAAACGGAACTGGCTGCCCAGCGGGAGAAAAAAGGCATTACCATTACAGACTAAATTCACATAAGGACGAAAAAATGACTACATACACCAAACGCTTACAAAAAGTGACCGCTGTTCTGTGCACCACTGCTCTACTGGCCGGGTGCGCCGCCGGCACCTCCGACAACACAGAGCCTGCCGCCACCACCGCACAGGTCAAGACCATCACCATTGAACCAAGCGCTGCCTATCAGACAATGAACGGCTTTGGTGCTTCTGCCTGCTGGTGGAGCCAGGAGGTAGGCAATTGGGAGAACGCCAAGGATATTCTCTCCCTGCTGTACGACGAGAACAGCGGCATTGGGCTGAATATTTACCGCTACAACCTGGGTGCCGGTTCTAAGGACGACGCCACCATCACCGACCCGGACCGCCGGGCAGAAGCCTTTATAGACAAGGACGGCAGCTACCACTGGGAGCGGGACGCAGCAGCGCAAAATGCCCTGGCCCTGGCAAAAAGTATGAACGAAGACCTGCGGGTAACCCTGTTCTCTAACAGTGCCCCGGTGTTTTACACCGCCAACGGCAAAGCCTACTGCAACTACCTGCCGGACGAGGAAAAATATGTAACCAACCTGGAGCCGGAACGGTACGCGGACTTTGCCAAGTACAGCATTGCCTGCGCCAAGCACTTTACGAAGGCCGGGTATCGGGTCACCGGCCTGTCTCCCATCAATGAGCCGGAATGGAGCTGGCAGGGTTATGAAGACGGCACCGCCAAGCAGGAGGGCTGCTACTACTCCAAGACCCAGTGCCGGGATCTGTACAAGGTATTTTTGAAGCAAATGGCGCAGGAAGATGCGCTAAAGGGCTGTCAGCTGGAAGGCTGGGAAAGCGGCCACATCGGCACGGACACCTGTATGGCATACCTCAAGACCATGTTCGGCAAAAGCGGTGTCAACTGGCTGAAAAACAACGCCCTTCGCAAGGGTATGCCTACGCTGGCACTTCATTCCTACTGGGCCAGCCCGGAGGAGAGGCAGGCCTTTGCCGACGCCATAGCCACCACCTACGGCAGCAATTACAAACTGGCGCTGACGGAATACTGCCAAATGACCGAGGACCAAAACAGCGGCGTGTACGACCTGATCCAAAAAAACGGTATGAACAGCGGCCTGGGCATGGAATACGGTCTGGCACTGGCCGGGATCATTCACCAGGATCTGACGGTGCTGAACGTGGTAGAATGGGACTGGTGGACCGCCTGTGCCTTTGGCGGCTACACCGACGGCCTGGTGTACCTGGACAAGGACAGCCATCAAGTCGAAACCTCCAAGCGGCTGTGGGTACTGGGCAACTTCTCCAAATTCACCGACGAGGGTAGCGTGCGCATTTCCATTACCCTGCCGGAAGAACTGAGCGATGTGCAGTCCGTGGCATTCAAAAACCCCAACGGCACCGTTACCGCCGTGTTCATCAACAACACGGATAAGGCCCGCAGCACCACCCTGGCGCTGGACGGTTACACCCGCCACACCACCTATGTGACCGACAAGGACAACGACTTGGCAAAGACGGACAGCGGCACCGCCGCCGATGCCTTTGCCCTCCCTGCCCGCTCCGTCACCACCCTGGTGCTGGAAAAGTAAAAGCAAAGCAAAAAGGAGCCTCGCTTCATCAGCGAGGCTCCTTTTTTGCGCGTACGTATGGAGATGCGGGCGGCAGATTGCCGCCCCTACGAAAGCGTTATTATAACCAGATGACCGTAGGGGCGGATAGCATCCGCCCGCCCTGTGTGTCAACGATGCAGAATACAATACACATCGCACCGCGGCCGATATGGGCATTTGGGTGGCCTGCAATCCATAAAAAAACCACCCACTGCAAGGCAATGGGTGGCGGTGGTGCAAAGCACCTTACTTTTTATTGATCTCTTTGGAATACTTGGCCAAATACACGGTGCGCATCAAGAAGCACTCCACCTTGGGCACATAATGGGGGCGATTGAAAATATCCGTGTCAATCACGGCCTCGCAGCCCTTATCCATAATGATCTCCAGCGCCTGCATATCCCCGTCGGAATTGCCGGTGATCATGGCGCCGTTGCCCTGAATCAGGATTGCATTGCGGCTGTCCATGGCCTTAGCAATATCCTTGGCACAAGCGTCTGTATCACCGTCGATCCACGGACGGTTTTTCACATCCACGCCGGCGATCTGTGCAAAGTCGTCGATCATAGGAATCATATCTTCACCTGTGCAGGACACAGCGATCACATCCGGATCGGTCACATGCTTGATGATGGAGCAATCCTGGCTGTCATAAATGGCCTTATGGATCTTGGCGCACTTGGGTGCAATGCCGGTAATGCCCAGCCCGGTCTCCAAATCCACATCAATGGTCTCTCCGCCAACAGTCAAGCTAAAGGTCTTGCCGTTGCGAACGGAGGATCCCAGATCACAAATGCTCTCCGGCATAGCCACAGCGCCATTCTTTTTCAAGTAAAAGTTGCGCTTGCCTTCGTCAGAATATGTCTTTGCCCAGGAATGGCGCAGATAGTTGTCCTTGATCACCCGCTGGCAGCACTTCTCCAGTGCGTCGGCAATCTCAAAGGCCTGCTCATAGGTATCGCCCATGCACAGAGTGCCATGGTGCATCAACATAATGGCGCGGCAGCCCGGATTCATCATAATGCACGTCTCTACCTTCTTGCGCAGAGAATTGGTGGTAGACATAGCATAATCGGCGCAGGGCACCTTACTGCCCAGGACCGGCTGAAATTCCTTGTAAACATTGCGGATCTCCATGCCGGTAATGCTGACGATGGTGGCCGCCTTCTGGTGCGTGTGGATCACAAAATCCACGGTGGGATGGTGGCGATACGCCGCAGCGTGCACACCCTTCTCGGAAGAGGGCTTAATATCACCCTCGTAGGAGCAGTCCTCAATATTAACCACAACCACCTCTTCCGGTGTCAGCGTTTCATACGCCCGACCGGAGGGTGTGATCACAAACTGGGTGTCAGAAATACGGGCGGATACATTGCCCCAGGTACGGGCGATCAGACCGCTTTCCACCAGCTTTTTGCCGGCCGCAACGACCAGCTTTTTTGCTTCTTCTAATTCGTAAGCCATGTGTTTTCCCCTTAAAATCGTATTTTTGCCCCGGGGGCAAAAGCACCAAAAGGACGGCCGGGCATCACTGCCCGGTACCGCCCTTGGTAAAAAATCTTACGCCTCGATGCAAACGCAGTTCTTGAACACATTCTCAAATCTGTTCAGGCAGTCGTCAATCATCTCTTCCGTATAAGCGGCGGAAGTGTACAGACGAGAACCGGCCAGAGTTACCAAGCCCTCTGCCATGTAAGCAGCGCCCATGTGCTCCATCTCGGACTGACGCTTGCCGGTCTCCTTCAAGGTGTGCGGAATGGTCCACGGATGCTTCCAGTCCACCTTAAAGTGCATGGTGCCAACGGTATCCAGGTGGCATACAGAACCCTGGTTGAAGCACACGAAAGGCAGGTCATACTTCTTGATCAGTGCCTGCAAGCCGTGTACCAGACGATCTGCCATCTTACCGGCTACCTGGCAGGCGTTACGCTTCTCGATCTCGCAAATGGCAGTGTAACCTGCGCAGCAGGAGATGGGGGTGGCAGCCATGGTGCCGCCGCACATTGCCTTATGAATCTTCTTGCCGGAGCCGTTGCCCTTATCCAGGCCGGCGCCTAAGTATTTCATAACCTCTCTGTGGCCGCCGATACCGCCTGCACCCGGGTAACCGCCGGCAATCACCTTACCGAAGATGGTGATGTCGGGATCAATGCCAAAGTAGCCCTGCGCACCGGACACGCCGATACGGAAGCCGGTTACAACCTCATCGCAAACCAGCAGCGCGCCGTACTTGCGGCACAGTGCCTGTACGCCCTTGGGGAAGTCCTTATCTACCGGACGGGTACCGGACTCCGGACCAATGGCCTCAATGAACACGGCAGCGGTGCCGCCGCGGAACTTATTCAGGATCAGCTTGCGCTCCAGGCTCTTCAGATCATTGGGGAAGAACTCCTGGGTGTGCTTGAATACGAACAGCGGTACGCCGTGAGACTGCAAATTCATGGTACCGGGCACACGCATGCCCCATGCCAGCTGATCGGACCAGCCGTGATAAGCGCCGCCCATCTTGATGATGTTCTTATGGCCGGTAGCCAGACGGGCCACACGCACAGCGCACATGCAGGCCTCTGTACCGGAACCCAGCATACGGAACATCTCTACGGAAGGAACGCAGTCGGAGATCTTCTTGGCCAGCTTGTACTCATATTCATGGAACAGACCGGTGGAAGGACCGCAATCGTCCAGCAATTCCTTAACCTTCTCCTTCACCACATCGTCGTTGGAGCCCAGGATGGTGGGACCGCCGGCCTGCAGGAAGTCGTAATACTCGTTGCCATCAATATCATAGAGTTTAGCACCCTTGGCCTTGGTCATCACGATGGGGAAAGGATAGTTAAACGCCAGGTTGTGCTGCACACCGCCGGGAATGATCTCTTTCGCCTCGGTGATCATCGCCTTAGACTTAGCGCACTTCTTGTCGAAGTATTCTTCTTCATACTTCTTCAGTGCAGCCGGGCTGATGGAATAAATAGGCTTTTTGATGAGCGCGTCCAGCTGAGCGGTGACCTGCGCTGCATCAAGATACTCAGAAATTGCAAATCGGGTATCCATAATGGTCGTTCCTCCTTAAAATTCATGAGTCGTCGCTCACCCCAAAGGGCGTGAGCCATCGCTCACATAAAATACACCTTTAGTATATCACTTTTTAATGATTTGTCAAATAGATACTTGCAATAATTTGTTCAATTTTCCCGCATTTTTATTCAGATTTCTTGCAATAATGGATAAATAATGATAATATAAGAAAAGTGAATTGCGGTTCACGCTTTACAGAGAGGGAGTATTTGTACGGATTGCACAAAGGGCTTTTCCGTTCTTTGTGCAAGGCTACAAAATTTTTTGAAATGGTAAATAAACATCACAAGGACGCATTTGACCGCATTTCCGAGGAGCGACGGGAGCGCATACTGGAAGTGGGCACCGAGGAGTTTTCCTCCAAAGGGTACGAAAACGCCAACATCAATGTGATCGCCAAGAACGCAGGGATCAGCATTGGGCTGATGTACAAGTACTTTGCGACCAAAGAGGATCTGTTCATCACCTGCATTCAGCGAGGCATGCGTATTCTGACCCAGGTAATCGAGGAGATTATGGCCAGCGATGACAAGCTGCTGGTCAAGGCAGAAAAGCTCATTCGCGCCACCTGCGTCCATTCCAAGCGAAATGCCAATTACATTCGGCTGTATAATGAGATCGCCTCGGAGAAGGACAGCGAACGCACCCAAATGCTGGTGCGGGAGATTGAGAGCGAGACCAGCGGCATCTACACCACAGCCATTGCGCAGGCGCTGGCCAAGGGAGATGTGCGCCCGGATCTGGACCCCCGGCTCTTTGCCTTCTTTTTGGACAATCTGCTGATGTCCCTGCAATTCTCTTACACCTGCGACTACTACAAGGAGCGGTTCAAGTTCTACACCGGCGTAGATGTGGAGGAAATGGACGAGGAGCGGGTGATCGGTCAACTGCTGAAATTTGTGGAGAGCGCATTTACATTTGAAAAGAAGTGACGGTATTTACCGCGTACAACACCATGGGAGGATATTTTATGAGCAAATATGTAATCACCTACGATGTGGGCACTACCGGGGTCAAGACCTGTCTGATTGAGATCGGCGACACCATGCGCATTCTGGCTTCTGACACCGCAGGCTACGGTCTGTATGTGGATGATGAGACCGGCGTAAAGGGCGGCGCCGAGCAGGACGCCGATGAATGGTGGAGCGCCATGTGCAGCACCACCCGCAATGTGTTCAATAAGTGCGTAGGCGTGACCAAAGACCAGGTAGAGGGCATCAGCTTCTGCTCTGCCATGCAGGGTTTGGTCCTGGTAGACAAAGCGGGCAATTGCATTCGCCGCCCCATGACCTATATGGACCAGCGAGCCGGCGATGAGCTGAAGAAGGGCATTGCCCACGGCGTACAAATCGCCGGTGCGGAAGTGACCAAGCTGCTCAAGTACCTGCGCTATACCGGTGCCGTATCCTCCTCTGTTAAGGACCCCATTTGGAAGTACCGCTGGGTGCGGGAGCACGAGCCGGAAAACTTTAAGAAAGTCTATAAGTGGCTGGATGTGAAAGAGTATCTCATCTGCCGCCTGACCGGTGAATTCGTGATGACCCAGGATTCTGCATTCGGCACCCTGCTGTATGACACCCGCAAGGGCCACGAGGGCTGGTGCAAGCCCATTTGCGATATGGTAGGCGTGGATATGAAGCACCTGCCGGAGATCAAAAAGTGCACCGATAAAGTGGGCGAAGTCACTGCCAAGGCTGCCGAAGAGCTGGGTCTGGCTCAGGGCACCGCTGTGTACGGCGGCGGCGGCGACGCCTCTTTGATCGGCGTAGGCGCCGGAGCGGTAGAGATTGGCGACGCGCACATTTACAGCGGCACCTCCGGCTGGGTGGGCACCGTTGTGCCGGAGCAGATGGTTGATACCGGTGCGATGATGGCTGCCATTGTAGGCGCCAATCCGGAGACCTTTAACTACTTTGGCGAGCTGGAGACCTCCAACAAGTGCGTAGGCTGGGTCAAAGATCATTTGGCGCTGGACGAGATCGGCGTGTTCTTAAAGCGCTACGGCAACGCGACCGACAGCCTGGAGCAGGTAGAATTCAATATGTACGACTACCTGGAAGAAGTGATTGACACCATTCCCGCCGGTTCCAACGGCGTGATCTTTACCCCCTGGCTCCACGGCAACCGCTGTCCCTTTGAGGATCCCAATGCCGCCGGTATGTTCTTTAACATTCGGCTGAATGTAGGCAAAACAGAGCTGATCCGCGCCGTTGTGGAGGGCATCTGCTTCCACATGCGCTGGATGCTGGAACGCCAGGAGTTAAAGACCGCCAAGTATCAGAAGTCCAAGACCGTGCGCTTCTGCGGCGGCGGCGCTTTGGGCGAAACCACCTGCCAGATTTTGGCCGATATTCTCCAGCGTGATGTGGTGGTGGTAGAGTCCCCGCAAAACATCGGTGCCGTGGGTGCAGCCGCTTGTATCGCCGTAGGTATGGGCGCCATCCCCTCCATCTTTGATGTAAAGAAGCTGATCCCGGTAAAGACCACTTATAAGCCCAACCCGGCCAACAAGGCAGTCTATGACCGCAACTTCAAAGTGTTTAAGAACCTGTACAAGGCCAACAAAGAGAACTTTGCCATTCTCAACGGCTAAGCCCTTACATAAAGGAACAACCCCTGCACCCGGTGTGCAGGGGTTATTTTTTATCACAAAGCAAAAGCGCCGCGGACGAACCGCAGCGCTTTGTTTTTTTATTTGGCTTTACTCGCCCTTGGGTGCGTAGAAGTCTACCAGTGCAGCCAGCTTGTTGTACTTTTCAATAGAGTTCTCCGCCGCAATGCTAAACAGCTGCTCTGCCTTGCCGGGGAAGGAACGCTTCAGTGCAGAGTAGCGGGTCTCGCTCTCAATGAACTGTACATAATCGGCGCTGGGTGCCTTGCTGTCCAGGGTAAAGGGATTCTTCCCTGCCTTGGCCAGATCCGGGTTAAAGCGGAACAGGTTCCAGTACCCGGCGGCAACCGCCTTCTTCTGCTCTGCCTGGTTAAAGGGCATCTTAATGCCGTGGTTAATACAGGGGGCATAGCAGATGATGATGGACGGGCCGTCATAAGCCGCAGCCTCCTGGAACGCCTTTAAGCACTGATTGGCATTGGCGCCCATAGCCACCTGAGCCACATACACATAACCGTAGCTCATCGCAATCTGCGCCAGGTCTTTCTTCTTGACCACCTTACCGGAGGCAGCAAACTTGGCCACAGCGCCGGTCTGGGTGGCCTTAGAGGCCTGACCGCCGGTGTTGGAGTACACCTCCGTATCAAACACAACAATGTTCACATTCTCATTGGACGCGATCACATGATCCAGGCCGCCAAAGCCAATGTCGTAGGCCCAGCCGTCGCCGCCAAAGATAAACTGGTACTTCTTGGCCGCATAATCTGCGTCTTTCAGGAAATCGGCAGCCGCCGCCTTGGCGTCACCCTCCAGCGCTGCCGTCTGCAGTGCAGCGATCAGTGCCTGGGCAGGCTCCGTATTGGTAGCAGCGTCCTCATAGGTGTCCAGCCAAGCCTGGGCTTTGTCCGCCACCGGGGTGTCCAGCAGCTGCTGGGCGTCCATAGCCAGCCGCTCGCGAATCTGCTTTTGTGCCAATAGCATACCGTAGCCGAACTCAGCGTTGTCCTCAAACAGAGAGTTGGACCAAGCGGGGCCGTGGCCGTTCTTGTCTACCGTGTAAGGAGTAGAGGGTGCGGAACCGCCCCAAATGGAGGAGCAGCCGGTGGCGTTGGCAATGTACATACGATCGCCGTACAGCTGGGTGGCCAGCTTGGCATACGGAGTCTCGCCGCAGCCTGCGCAAGCGCCGGAGAACTCCAAATACGGCTTTCTGTACTGCACGCCGATGGTATTGTTGGTAAGCAGCTCCGGTTTTTCGGAGGTGTCCACCAGTGCATCATAGATCTTTTGCCGATCCAGCTCGCTGGCAATGGGTTTCATGGTCAGGGACTTGGTGGGACACACATTGGCGCAGGAGGCGCAGCCGGTGCAGTCCAGTACGGACACAATCAGAGCGTACTGATAATCCGCTCTCTTGTGCTTCACCATGGTGGTGCCCTCCGGCGCGGCAGCCGCTTCCTCTGCATTCATAGCAATGGGACGAATCACTGCATGAGGGCAGACCATGGCACACAGGTTACACTGGGCGCACTTGGTGCCGTCCCACTGGGGTACGGTAATGGCAATGCCCCGCTTCTCAAAGGCGGCAGAACCGGCAGGATATACGCCGTCCGCCCGATCAGCAAAGGCAGATACCGGTAGATCGTCGCCGTGCAGGCGGCCAACCGGATCCAGAATTTCCTTGACAAACTTCTTCATCTCCGGACGATCGGTGGGTACTTCCAGCCGGCGGGGTGCGTCTTCTGCAGTCTTCCAGCTGTCCGGCACATCCACCTTCACGATCTCCTGGGCGCCACGGTCAATGCCGGCAAAGTTGGCATTCACCACCGCCTCGCCTTTCTTGGAGAACTTCTTGACCACGGCAGCCTTCATCAGCTCAATGGCCTTCTCTACCGGCAAAATACCGGAGATGGCAAAGAATGCAGACTGCAAGATGGTGGAAGCACGACCGGGCAAGCCCACTTCCTCTGCGATCTTAATGCCGTTAATGATATAGAAATGGATGTTGTTCTCTGCAATATAGCGCTTCATGGACGCAGGCAGCTGGCTGTCCAGCTGATCCGGGGTCCAAATACAGTTGAGCAGGAAAGTGCCGCCGGGCACCAGATCCTGTACCATATCATACTTGGTCACATAGGACGGGCAGTGGCAGGCCACAAAGTTGGCCTTGTTGATCAAATAGGTAGAGGTAATGGGTGACGAACCAAAGCGCAGGTGGGACACGGTAATGCCGCCGGACTTCTTGGAGTCATAGAAGAAATAGCCCTGGGCAAACATATCCGTATTGTCGCCGATGATCTTAATAGAGTCCTTGTTGGCGCCAACGGTGCCGTCGGAGCCCAGACCCCAAAACTTACAAGAAGTGGTGCCTGCCGGGGTGGTGTCCGGGTTCTCGGTCACCGGCAGGGACAAGTGGGTCACATCGTCCTCAATGGACAGAGTGAACTCCGGCTTGGGCTGGGGCGCAGCCATATTGTTGTACACAGCGATAATATGCGCCGGTACGGTATCCTTAGATCCTAAGCCGAAACGACCGCCGTACACCGGCACATCGTTAAAGGCAGAGCCTTTCAGCGCAGCCACCACATCCAGGAACAGCGGCTCACCTAAGGAGCCGGGCTCCTTCGTTCTATCTAACACAGAAATGTGCTTCACCGTCTCCGGCAGGGCAGCCAGCAGATGCTTGGCGCTGAAGGGGCGATACAGGTGCACCTTAACCATGCCCACTTTTTCGCCGCGGGCGTTCAGAAAATCTACGGTTTCCTGAATGGTGTCGCACACAGAGCCCATAGCCACAATCACACGGTCTGCGTCCGGCGCGCCGTAGTAGTTAAACAGCCGGTAATCCGTGCCCAGCTTCTCGTTGATGGTGTTCATATACATCTCAGTAGTGGCAACCGCGTCGTTATAGTAGCGGTTGCATGCCTCTCTGTGCTGGAAGAACACATCACTGTTCTCCGCAGAGCCGCGCAGCACCGGCTTCTCCGGGTTCAGGGCGCGGGCGCGGAACGCCTGCACATCGTCCATATCCACCATAGACCGCAGGTCCTCATAGTCCCAGGTCTCAATCTTCTGCACCTCATGAGAGGTACGGAAGCCGTCAAAGAAATGCAAGAACGGCACACGGCTCTTTAAGGTAGACAGGTGAGCCACAGCGCCCAAATCCATTACTTCCTGCACATTGGCAGAGCAAAGCATGGCATAGCCGGTCTGGCGGCAGGCCATCACATCGGAATGGTCGCCAAAGATATTCAGCGCGTGGGTAGACACGCAGCGGGCAGACACATGAATGACGGACGGAATCAGTTCGCCGGCGATCTTGTACATATTGGGGATCATCAGCAGCAGACCCTGTGACGCGGTGTAAGTGGTAGTCAGCGCACCGGCAGACAAAGAACCGTGCACGGCGCCGGCGGCACCGGCCTCAGACTCCATCTCCGCCACCTTGACCGTTTGGCCAAACAGGTTCTTGACCCCGCGGGCGGCCATGGCGTCTGTCTCCTCCGCCATGGTGGATGAGGGGGTGATGGGATAAATGGCGGCAACTTCTGTAAACGCGTAGCTGACATGGGCAGCGGCGCTGTTACCGTCCATGGTTTTTTTCTTTCTGTTCATGGAATTTCCTCCTGTATTTTATCTTACAGATAACAACCTCAGTTTGGGCGCAAGCCCACAACTATACCAATTATAGCACTCCGGCGTGCGAAATTCAACACAACAATTTAGTGTTTCTGTATAATAATAACAAAAAGCAGCGCATAGACACTGCTTTTTTGTCGATTATTTCGTTTTTTTCACCAATTGTCGCTTAGTCGTCGTCGCCCAGCAGATTCTCAATATTTTCAAAATTGAATTTGGCGGTGTCCGTGCCTTTCTTCACTGTGACTTTGGCGCTTTTTTTCGTATGTTCCAGTTCCACCTGCACCTTTACATCCCCCCGGTACTTTTTCTCCGTGGTGTAGGTAAAGGTGTTGCCGATCTCCAAGGTCACTTCTTTCTCGTCCACCTGCTTGCCGTTAATGGTAATGCGCAGCTTGTCCGTGCGGGTATCTGTGCCGGCAGGCAGAGAAACGGAAATGTGAATTTTTCGATTGGCGGCCACGGTGGTTGTGGTGGTCGTGGTCTTTTTCGTGGTGGTTTCGTTCTTCTTGGTTGCCTTTTCCGTCTTGTCCTTGCCGTCCTTTGCAGCCGAACCGCCGTTACCGGCGGACTTGCCGTCGGCAGCGCTCTCCCCTGCCGCCACGGTGTTGCCCTTGGCGTCCGTTTGGGGTATGGTAACCACCCGAGTTTGGGCTTTGCCGTCCTTATCCGTAACGGTCTTGCCGTTTTCATCGGTCACATCCACCACAGCTGTGACCTCCTGTTCTGTATATTGCTTTTTGCTGCAAGCAGCGAATGCCAGTACCATACTGCAAGCCAGCAGCAATGCCATTGCTTTTTTCATTATAACAGCTCCTTTATATCCGTTCATCCGGTTGTAAAAACGCCTGCATCGCCGCGTCGCTGGGCATACGCCAGTCGCCCCGGGGGCTCAGCGACACAGAACCCACTTTGGGCGAATCCGGAATACAGGAACGCTTAAATTGACTGATAAAGAACCGGCGCAAAAATTCCGTCAGCCACCGGTCAATGGTGGGGCGATCATACTGCCCGTCAAAGGCTTTCTCCGCCAGCACGGCCAGCTTTTTCCGGTCAAAGCCGAAGCGCACAAAGTGATAGAGGAAAAAGTCATGCAATTCATAGGGGCCGATCTTCTCCTCCGTTTTTTGGGCGATCTTGCCATTGGCGTCCGGGGGCAGCAGCTCCGGCGACACCGGCGTGTCCAGCACATCCCGCAAGATCTCTTCCGTGCGGCCACCTAACTCCCCGGCCACATAATCCACCAGGTATCGCACCAGCGTCTTGGGCACAGAGGCATTCACGCCGTACATACTCATGTGGTCGCCATTGTAAGTACACCAGCCCATAGCCAGCTCGCTCAGATCGCCGGTGCCCACCAGCAAACAGCCTTCTTTATTGGCCAGGTCAAAGAGAATTTGGGTGCGCTCTCTGGCCTGGGTGTTCTCATAAGTAATGTCATGCACCGACGGGTCGTGATCAATGTCCGCCATGTGCTGCACACAGGCATCTGCAATGGAGATCTCTCGCCGGGTGACCCCCAGTGCTTCCATAAGATCCAGCGCGTTGCGATAGGTGCGGTCCGTGGTGCCAAACCCGGGCATGGTCACACCCAGTACGGCGCTGGCCGGTTTACCCAGCAGTTCCATGGCGCGCACAGCCACCAGCAGTGCCAAGGTGGAGTCCAGACCGCCGCTGATCCCCAGCACACAACCCTTGGAGCCTACATGCTCCAGCCGCCCGGCCAAACCGCTGGCCTGGAGCAAGAAGATCTCCTTGCACCGCTCTCGGCGCTGGGCGTCCGCTGCCGGCACAAAGGGGTGAGGGTCCACCATGCGGTACGCCAAATCATTCTCTGCATTGGGCACCGGGCAAGACTGTACCGCCGCGCCGGGCCGGTTCTCAAAGGACATATTTTGCCGCCGCTGGGCATTCAACTTCTCCACATCCACATCGGCAACGGTGAGCACGCTTTCTCGGGCAAACCGTTCCCCCTCTGCCAAAATGCCGCCGTTCTCCGCCACTAAGGTGGCGCCGCTGAACACCAGGTCCGTGGTGCTCTCATGCACCCCGGCGCCGGCATACACATACCCGGCCACGCAGCGGGCGGACTGGCCGGCCACCAGGTCCCGACGATAGGCCGCCTTGGACACATACTCGTCGCTGGCAGACAGATTGGCGATCAAATTGGCGCCTTGCAGCGCCAAAGCACCGCTGGGAGGCTGAGGCACCCACAGGTCCTCACACAGCTCCACACCCAGCAGTACGCCGCTGCCCAGGTCAAACAGTTGACTGCCCATGGGAACGCCGTTCACCATCTGTACCGTATCGAAATCCGCGCCGGAGGCGAACCAGCGCTTTTCGTAAAACTCATTATAATTGGCCAGATACACTTTGGGCACCATGCCCTGCACCTGTCCGTCCCGGAGCAACAGGGCACAGTTATAAAGGCTATTCTTATAGGGCACCGGGGCGCCGACCAGCACCGCAATGCCCTTGCCCGCCGTAT
>ULYL01037195.1_pt1 | contig 14877 bp, 14 predicted proteins | sample 1962211 | NCBI WGS metagenome assembly ULYL01 (sample SAMEA4835864, study PRJEB28245) | human gut metagenome | biome: gut microbiome; material: fecal sample | place: Denmark | collected 2008
CGCGAAAATGAGATGATCGTTATTTCACATCGCCTTTTTTATTGCAATTTGTAAAAGTCGATATCACCCGCCTTCGGCTCCAGCGTGCGGCCCCTGCCGCTTTCTTTTCTATCACAAAAAGCCGCCATGAAGATATCACAGCGGCTTCTCTGATGCATCAAACGCAAGAAGCCATCGGCACGGAGGCGCCAATGGCTTCTTTGTCGTTCCAATGAATATGCGTATAGTACAGCGCGAAAAGGGAATTTGTAAAAAGGAAGGTCGCCTGCGCGGTGGAAATCACCGGTCAAGCCATTCCCATCACTTCGCCTCTTTCTCTTCTTCCGGCTTTTCCTCTGCCAAAGCGGCTTCCTCTGCCGGTGCTTCCTCTACTGCCGGTGCTTCCTCTGCGGAAGGCTCTTCCTCCCCTGCTCCGCTCTCTTCTGCGGCAGGCTCTTCGGATACCGCTTCTTCTGTCACTGTCTCTTCTACCACTGTCTCTTCTTGGGCAGCTTCGGAAGATGCCTCCTCGGTCTTCGGCGCTTCCTCCTCCGGCTCGACAGCCGGATAGGCATAGCCAGGGACGATGGGAGCCTTCAGATTTTCCAGCGCATCGATGGATGCCAGCGCAAGCTCCAGATCCTTTCGGATCTTGCTCACGTAGTTCTTCATATTTCCTTCCGTATGGATCATGGTCTCAGCCAGGCGGCGGCGATAGTCCTCCGCGTCCTTCACCTGTCTGTCTCCTTCCATCTTGGCATTGGAGATCAGGATATCCGCATTTCTCTTCGCGTTCTTCTTGACGTTCTCAGCGGTATCCTTGGCAAGCTGGAGCGTCGCCGTCATGGTATCCGAGATCCTCTCATAGTTGGAGAGCTTCACTTTCATCTGGTCCATTTCTTCTTCCATCTCGCGATGCTCACGATAGATCTGCTCGTAATCAGTGACGATCTGGCGCAGGAAATCATTGACCTCTTCCTCGCTGTAGCCGCGCAGGCCTTTGGAGAAAGTTTTATTATGAATGTCCATTGGTGTAATCATAGCTTTGCCTCCTTGGGGAACTTTCTTCTATTGTACTTGCTTTGCGCTGTTTAGGCAAGGAGCGGGGAAAAACGTCGTATGTTAAGGAAACGCCGAACTTAATAGCCTTCCCCTCGAGGGGAAGGTGCCCCGAAGGGGCGGATAGGGCACTGGCGGCATGAAAGACAGATGAGGAAAGCGGAACAGCGCGGCACATGTGGGGAAAGCGTGAGTCCTGACCGCAAGCGAAAAAAATTTCTCGCTTCGCTCGAAATGACGAAGCGGAAGTCTGATGTCTCCCTGTCTCCTAGTCACTAGTCACTAGCTACTAGTCACTAGCTACTAGTCCCTGGTCACACGCCTTATAAATTCACTCACCGCATCCAGCCCTTTTCTCAGTACGTCCACCTCATGGCCGTAGCCGACACGGAAAGAGAATGGCTCGTCGAAGCAGTCGCCGGGGACGCAGAAGGCGCCTGTTTCCTCATACATGCGGCGGCAGAAATCGCGCGAGCCGATGGAAAGATCGTAATGCACAAGTGCCATGGTACCGGCCGTCGGCTTCACATAAGAGACATGCGGCTCACCTTCCACCCAGGCATCCAGGATGGGAAGATTGGCTGCCAGAATGGCGCGGTTTCTCGCGAGGATCTTTTCTTTGTGCGCCAAGGCGAGCGCCGCGATCTCCTCATCGAAGAGCCCGCAGCTCACAAGGTCATAGTCCCGCACACGGCGAAACTGGGCGAGCGCCTGCCGGTCATGGGTCGCAAGCCAGCCGAGACGAAGCCCGGCCAGCGAAAAGGCCTTCGACATCGATCCGGTCGCGATCCCCTTCTCATAGAGGTCGCAAACGGAGGGAGAGAGAGCTCCGTCGATGGAAACGCCGCTGTACACCTCATCGCAGAAAAGGTATGCGCCACTCTGACGCGCGATGGTGACGATGTCCTTCATCATGTCCGATGGGATCAGAGTGCCCGTCGGATTGTTCGGATTGTTGAGGCAGATCATGCGCACGCCGCGCGCCGCTGCCTGCGAAAGCTCATCAAGGTCCGGCAGATAGCCGTTCTCTCTTCGAAGGCGCAGCACCGTCACCTCCGCCCCGAGCGCTTCCGGTGCCGAGTAAAACTGCTGATAGCTTGGAGAGAATGCGATCACACGGTCCCCCGGGCGGATGAGGGAGAAGAAGATGTGCTGATTCCCGCCCGTCGCACCATGCTCCGTCAGGATCTCAACTGGGCGGATACTCGTATAGAGACGGCTGATCTCCTTCTTGACCTTCTCCGAGCCGAAGATGGTGCCGTATGTCTGCTCTCTTTCAAAAAAGCGATCCATAAAATCTGTGCGATCCTCGCCCGCCAGCGAAAAAAGCTCTGCGAGCGAAAGAGGCTTCGCACAGGTGTCCGTGATATTGTACTTGGCGCCTTCTTCGTACTGGTCCATCCAGCTTTCGACGCCGAACTGTGAAACGATCATAGGGATACTCCGTAAAAATATGAGTGAATAGAGATGAGGTTGGGTTCAGGGTTAACCCCGTTCTCCCTCTTCACTCCCCCAATTCTTGCATACATCCACCCAGCCCTGCGAAGCGGATGCCCTTTCCAGCTCCGAAAGGCTGAGCTTCACCGCACTATGGTCCGTGCCTGCCGCCGGATAAACGATATCGAAGCGTTTCAGAGACACATCCAGATAGACCGGCACGCCCTCCGATAGGCAGAAGGGACACACACCGCCGGGGCGGTGGCCGATGTACTTCTCGCACTCCGCGCCGGGGATCATCTTCGCCTTCTTGTGAAAGCTCATCTTGAATTTATGATTATCCACCCTGGCATCTCCCGCCACGACGATGATGAGCGGCTTGTCATCCAAGAGGAAGGACATCGTTTTCGCGATGCGCGCCTCCTCCGTCCCGAGAGCCTGCGCCGCCAGCGCCACCATCGCCGATGACTCCTCAAGATCCATACAGCGATCCCCCATGCCGAGGGTCTCAAAATATTCTTTTACTTTTTCAAAAGACATCGTATGCACTTCTTTCGTATAAAATCTGGGACTGGTGACTGGTGACTAGTGACTGGTGGCTGGGGATTAGGGACTAGGATCCGCGAGTGGCTGGTAGCTGGGGACTAGGGACTGGTGACTGGTGGCACTCTCGCACTGTCATTTCGAGCAGAGCGAGAAATCTTTGTCATTCGCGGCGAGGGACTTACGCTTTTTCCACATGTGCCGCGCTGTTCCGCTTTCCGCATCTGTCTTTCCTGTCGCCTGTGCCCTATCCGCCCCTATGGGGCACCTTCCCCTCGAGGGGAAGGCTGACGATACGAGGGAAACCTATCTCCGCAGACCTTCGGGCATCGCTTCATATATACTCGCGGCGAAGCCGCCACCACCATTTCTCATTTCTCATTTCTCATTCAAGCGAGGCTTCCATCCCCAATGAAGGGACAGCACGCCCCATGGGCTGACCCTCCCCACTTCATTTACAACAAAGAGCTGTGCGCTGCACAGCTCTTTCTTATTTCTTTCCTTTTTTGACGACCGTCTTCGCTTCCGGTTTCGCATCCGCCTTGCCGCGGCCGAGGCTGCCGGTCTTTGCCAGCTTCTTCGCCGTCATGTACCAAGCCGGAGACTTGTCCGTGCACTTATTCTGCTTCACCGTAGGATCATTCGGATACTGTTTCTTATAGTTTTCCATCGCACGGCGTGCATTTACCTTCTCATCCTTGGAAATGGTCTCGAAGGAGAATCCCACCTTCCATGCAAAGACGAGCATCGCGACCGGGTAGATCGCAAGCGGATACACTTCGCAGAAGACGCAGGCCGCGATGAGCGCAAGCCCGCCCACGATAGAGAGCACCGAGACGCCGGTCTGCACCATGACAGTCTTTCTAAAGTCCGCATCCATGTGCGCGAGCCAGATATTTCCGCTCGAAAGGAAGTAGTGGACGAACTCCTGATTCCGAAGCATCCTGTCCCGCTTGTTATGTGCAAGGATCTGCTGCACGATGTCCGCCACATTTTTCTTGAAGCGCATAGTGCGGTAATTGAATACGACGAGGAGCGTCGTGATGAGAGCGATAAAGATGATACTGCTGGTGGATCCTTCCATGATATGTCTCCTTTGCTGAGTTGTTCTTTCTATTATAAGGGGCAAAGGGGAAATCAGCAAGGGGAGAGAGCGCGCAGGGCGCGCCCTTTCCCACACGCCTCACTTCTAAGCCCGCACCATCCCCACTTGGATGCCCAGTCGATTCGCTTCGCCCGCCTTCATCTCCAGACACCCTTTCGCACGGAGGCAGGCGGAGAGGCCAAGCCACGGCGCAAGATGAGGGACGACCTTCACCACGCGGCCTTCTCCATCGAAATACACCGCATCGATCGCAAAACGCATGAAGCACATGTGGATGCTGTTCGTCTTCTCGAGGTACAGTCCACGTCCTTCATCAAGGGACGCACGGAGCATGAGGCCTTTGAAGCGCGCCCACCACGAGCGAGCTGTCTCGACTTCGACAGAGATGGTGCGCTCGCCATTCATGAGTATCCATGTTTCAATCATAAAAGCTCCTTTGGGAAAATCGTGACTCGCATCCGGCTCTGCGACGAAGCCGGCACCGCCTTGCTCCCGTCGGCATCGCTGCGCCACGGCTTATACATCCCCTGCGAAAAAAATAACTGCCAGCTCACGCTGCCAGTTATTTTTTCCCCATGGTTTCCATGAGAGAGAGGAGCGATGGTAGGAGCGCCACCACGAAGATCGCAGGGAAAATACAGAATACGAGCGGGAAGACCATCTTGACCGGCGCCTTCATCGCCTTCGTCCGCGCCCGCTGGCGGCGGACATTTCTCATATTGTCAGCCTGAATCGTCAGCGTATCCGACATGGAAGCGCCGAGACGCTCCGACTGCGTGACGGACATGACGAAGAGGTACACATCCTGCACATCACAGCGCTTCGCCATGAACTGCATCGAGCGGCGGCGGGTCATCCCCATGCGTACATCACGGAGCATACGGGAAAGCTCATCGATCAAGGGCCCCTTCATGCGCTCGACGACCTTGCGAAGCGCCGCATCGAAGGAGAGCCCTGCCTGCACAGAGATCGCCAGAAGGTCCAGCACATCCGGCAGCTGCTGCATGATGAGAGACTGGCGTTTCTTGATGATATGATTCAGGACACCGAAGGGGAGCAGCGCCCCCATGAATCCCCAGCCAAGAACGATGAGGAAGAACTGCGGCGCTGTATAGACGCCCCGCCCCGCATACCAAAAGCCGAGCGCGAGACCGAGCGCAAGGCACAGAAACCAAAGGCCGGCGAAATGAGCGACCTTCCACACGCCCTGCTTGCCGGCGAGCATGATGCGCCGCTCCATGAGCTTCGGGATCGCCGCCGGAGCGAAGTAGGAGAGCGTATCCATCAGATCGCCCAGCACACGGCCGACCGTACGCTGCAGGAAGGGGATCTTCCGAAGATCATCCGGATCCACCATCTCTGCTTCGGCAGAAGGATCCATAAACTGATCCAGACGCCGCTGCATCTCACGCTGCGAGTCCGACTGCCGAAGTACGATGAGCGTCATCATGATAAAAACAAATAAGGAGATCGCGATCGCGATAGAAAATGCAAGCATAGCGTGTCACCTCGGTTCGAGGAATTAGAAATTAGGAATTAGGAATAAAGATAGCGGCTGCGCCGAGATCGATGACTCAGGTCGCAGCTGTTCTGGCATTCGTTATCTCACATACAACGTTTCTCGCCGCTCAGGATGACGAAACGGGGCGATGCCCGAAAATAGGAATGAAAGAGTGTTTCCTTAAGGAAACGACACTTGGTGCTGCCTATTTCTGTTTTCAAACACGCGCCAGTCATCGGTCTGCAAGGAAGATTTCTCGACTTCGCTCGAAATGACGACGGCGCGAAGCGCTATCAAAATTTTGCGGCGCTTTTGATTTTTATGCGCCACAACCCTGCACCCGCCAACCTGAACCCTTCACGTCATACTGTATGCAGCAAGAATGAGCCTGCCGCTATGCGCCCGTCTCATTCTTCCCAGTCCCCTTCCGGCACGCGGCCGAAGAGATCCTTCGGCGCGTCCACGCCGTGGATCTTAAACTTGCTGAGGAACTGCGGCTGCAGGCCTGTATACACGAAGGAGCCCTGCGACTTGCCGTTTTCATCGAAGCCGGTCTGGTGGTAGCGGAAAAGGTCCTGCAGGACGATCACATTCCCTTCCATCTGCTGCACTTCGGTGATGTAGGTGATCTTGCGGGAGCCGTCCTGAATACGGGACTGATGAATGATGAGATCGAGTGCGGAGGAGATCTGGCTGCGGATCGCCGTGACCGGCAGATCGAAGCCGCTCATGAGGACCATCGTTTCCAGACGCGAGAGCACATCGCGCGGACTGTTCGCATGCGCCGTTGTGAGCGAGCCGTCATGGCCGGTATTCATCGCCTGCAGCATATCGAGTGCCTCGCCGCCTCTGACTTCGCCGACGATGATGCGGTCCGGGCGCATACGGAGCGCATTCTTCACAAGGTCTCTGATCGTGACCGCCCCCTTGCCCTCTATATTCGGCGGACGGGACTCGAGCGTCACGACATGCGGCTGCTCAAGGCGAAGCTCGGCGGCATCTTCGATGGTGACGATGCGTTCATCGGAGGGGATGAAGGAAGAAAGGACATTCAGCGTGGTCGTCTTACCGGAGCCGGTACCGCCGCTGACCATGATGTTCAGCTTCGCCTTGACACAGGCGCGCAGGAATGAGGCCATCTGCTCCGAAAGGGTGCCATAGGAGATCAGATCCTCGATCAAGAGCGGTATCCGGGAGAATTTACGGATCGTCACGCACGGCCCGGACAGAGAAAGCGGCGGGATGACGATATTGACACGAGAACCGTCTTCGAGACGCGCATCGACGATCGGCGATGCTTCATCGACGTGACGGCCCAGCGGCGACACGATCTTCTCGATGATCGCCATCAGGTGTGCCTGATCCTGAAAACGAGCCTGCGTCAGATGGATCTTGCCCATCTTTTCCACATAGATCTTCTTCGGCCCGTTGATCATGATCTCCGTCACGGCATCATCCTTCAGGAAGGGCTCGATCGGACCAAGCCCCAGGATCTCATCACAGATATCCGATACCAGACGCGAACGCTCGCCGCGCGGAACGGCAAAGGGATCCTCCTCGACCACACGCTGCACATAGCGCGTGATGACCGCCTCGACCTCCTGGCGCGTATGCCTGCCGTCCAAGACCTGCTGCTGCTCAGCGGTCATGTCATCGACGATACGCCGGTGAATTCCGTTTTTCAGCTCCTGGTATCCCTCTTCGTGGGCGTTGTTCGTCCGGCCGGCAAATATAGCAGCCTGTTCTTTTTTCTCGGTGCCTTCACGGCGGCCAAGACGTTCCAGAAGTTTCAAAGTCTTCACCTTCCTTGTCAAAATAAGTAAGAGCTCCGGTCAACTCGTGGGGCATGCCGTCCCTCGATCGCGTATGAAAGTCTCGCTTGAATGAGAAATAAGAAATGTGGGATATACCGTTGCGTAGCCCCCTCATCTCGCTTCGCTCGAAATGGCATCTCATGTGCTGGTCTTTTCTCTATACATGAAACAGCTGACAGTATATTCCTTTGGGATGCCCACGACATTTTGCATATAATTCACGAAAGAAATGTCACTTGTGGTAAGCTTCATCGTCAGCACCGCACCCACAGAATCATCGGGAATACTGGCATCAGGCAAAAACGTTTTTAGATTAGACCCCAGGTCGATCCGGATACCGTTTTCGCCCGATACATCCGGTACATATAAATGAGTGATCACATTCTCATTTTTCAAAATTTCGTCGTATTTGTCTTTGATTTTTTGATAGTCGTATTTCAGCTTTGTCGAATTCCCTTCATCCCTTGTCGGCTCCACCACAGCCGCTTCGCGCGCCGCATTTCTCACGATGCCCTGCACGGTCTGGTAATCCCCGAACATGAAGCCGCAATAGATGATCCCGCAGAGAACGAGGAGAAAGATCGGCAGCAGCAGCGCAAACTCGACGATATCCTGCCCTTTTTGTCGTTTCATGATGCCTCGTTTCTCCTTTCGTGGGAATAGTGACTGGTAGCTAGTGACTGGGGATTAGGGATTGGGGATTGGGGATTAGGAGTGACTGGTGACTAGAGATTAGTAGCTAGGGATTAGGAGCCTCGAGTGACTGGTGACTAAATACCACCTTCGGGCATCACCACAATTTATACTTTGCGGCGCATTTCGTCATCCTGAGCGGAGTGAAATGTCGGATGTTCGATAATGTAAAGGCAGAACAGTGAGAACTGAGTCGAAGGATCTGGCGCCGCACCACCATTTCGCATTTCTCATTTTTCATTCAAACGGAATCAAAGGACGCCCCGCCCCAAGGGCTAACCCTGACCCCATCAACCTGAACCCGACAACCTCTATACCTTTATATCTACGATCTTATGAATGATGTAGAAGCCTATGACTTCCATCACGAGGGCGACACCGATCGCGATCTGCCCTATGCGTGTCGTGAGGAGCGGGCGCATATATTCCGGCGACATGATGTACATGAAGAGCCCCATCGCGATCGGAAGAGCGGCAAGGATCATGCCTGCCATACGCCCCTGCGCGGTCAGTGTCTTGATCTCGCCGCGCAGCCGGATGCGGTCTAAGATGGTATCGCGGATGATATCAATGATGTCGGCCAGATTTCCGCCGACCTGCTGCTGGATGAGCACCGCCGTGACGATGAGAGAGAAGTCAGGGCTGCCCACACGCCTGTCCATCTCCGTCAGCGCGCGGTCCAAAGGCTTCCCCAGATTCGTCTCGCGAAGGACACGGACAAATTCCGTGCTGACGGGCGGCTTCATTTCCTTGGAAATGATCTCGATCGTCTGCAGGAAGGAGAAGCCCGCCCTCAGAGAATTGGAGACCAGCGTCAGGCAGTCAGCCATCTGGTAGAGAAACGCCTTCAGCCGCTTGTCGATCCGGTATTTCACATAGCCCCACTGGAAAAGGAAAACGAAGAGGGCAAAGAGCAGCGCAGCGCCGCCCTCCCCTGTGACCAGGAGCGCCATGAGAAAAGCAAGAATGCTCACCCCGAAGGAGATCGCGACCATTTCGAAGCCGAGCAGCGGCAGTCCTGCGCGATGCATCATGAGATCGAGCTTCGAAGCAGTCTTCCTCCCCCCGACCCTTCGCATGCGCCTGCGGAAGGCAAGGCGGAGCTTCTGTCCGGTCGAGATCTGCTCCTCTTCCGTCTCCTTCACATCGAGATAGTCCGCATACTGCTGCAGACGCTCAGACACCACCTGCTTCTTTTTCAGTGCATGACCGAGCAGGAAGAACAGGATGAAAAAGAAAAGAAAGGCGCAAAACAGCGAGATGATAAAGATCATAGATGGTTTGCTCCTTTCTTGGAAATCAGAGTTAGCCCGTAGGGCGTGCTGCCCCTTGATTGTTTGCGAAAGAGGTTCAGCAGGTTCTATAGGTTCTATAGGTTCAACGGGGGTGGTGCGGCACATAAAAATCAGAAGTGCCGCAGAGTATACATCATGGCGATGCCCGAAGACCGGAGGGCAGACCTCAGATGTCTAAAGTCTAATGTCTGATATCTAACGTCTAATCCCCAATCCCTAGCTACTAGTCACCAGTCACCAGTCACCAGTCACTACTTACTAATGATCTTCTCTGCGAGTGCATCGACGGCCTTGGCAAAGGGGCTGTCGGGATCCTCGTCTACGACGAGGCGGCCATTGTCAGCCGCCTCCGAGACACGGACATATTCATTCGGGATGATGGCTGCGACAGGATAGCCCAGCTCTTTGGAGAGACGCTCCTTCTCCGCGTCGTCAAACGGCGAGACGCGGGTGAAGAGCGGATAGATACGCTCCCGGTAGTCGTCCCATGCCTTGAAGATCTCCAGTGCGCGCTTCATATGCATCGTCTCGTAGCCGCCATTGTACATCGCCATCAGGACCGTCTCATCGGAGAGCTCACACGCCGTCGCGGAAATGTCGGAAAATCCCGAAGGCAGATCGATCAGAACGTAGCTGTAGAGGCTCCGCGTCATATGGATGAGCTGCGTCAGTGCATCCAGCGTGACAGACTCCGCAAGATCCGGCTTCGCCGGCCCGCAGAGCACCTGCAGATTCCTTCTGGCATCAATGAAGTACGACTTCAGCGTCACCGGCGAGAGGAACTTGATATCCCGCACCGCTTCGACCAGGGTCGTTTGCGGATTCAGATTGAAAAAGACCGCCATATCGCCGAACTGCAGGTCACAGTCAAGGATCGCGACAGGCTCTCCCGTCTTCTTGGCGATGCTCGCGGCGAGATTGGAGATCAATGTCGTCTTGCCGCTCTTTCCCTTCGGGCTGAAGAAGGAGATCACACGCGCAGACGAGCGCAGCGAGGCGCGGTCCGCATTCCTGACCGCCGCCTGCAGCTCATCCGGCGTGAACGGCTTGATCATATACCCCTGCGCGCCGCCGCGCAGCAGCCTTGCCTGCGCCTCCGAGTCCCAGCGGCGGGAGAGACAGATGATCAGGGCCTGCCCGCAATTCTTCTTGAGATCGGAAAGAAGACTGACATTGGGCTCGCAGTCGATATCCAGAAGGATCAGATTCGGACTGAATGCCTGCATCTGCCCCAGAGCATCGCCCGCGGTCTGATACCTCGCCGACAGCTCGAAGCCCGGGCTGTTTCTGATCACGCTCGACAGCCGCTCAAGCATCATGCGGTTGTTCTCGATGAGGACTGTACGATAAGACATGGAATTCGCCTCCAGTTAAAAGGTTCAACGGGTTCTAGAGGTTCTGAAGGTTCAACGGGAGTGGTGCGGCGCATCATATGTATATAGCGCCGCATTTTTTAATTTTTCCCACACTCGTTGGTTTCCTCTAACTGCCCATATTTTTCTCGGGCATCATGGAAATAAGCCTGCTGCTTTCTTTTCAGGGCAGAAATCAATCGGTTGATCAGATACACGTCATACCTGATTTGATCATGAATCTCAGTGGATAACTCTTGCGTCAGAAAATGAAGGTCATCGCAATATATGATCTGAGACTCCAACTCATAAGCCGAACCTCGTGCTATATATAGAAAATGGATATAATCATTAATCGTCCCACGCCCCTGCCCCTCGGCAATATTAGAGCCAATCGATACGACTGCTCTTCGCATTTGCGAGGACAAGGCATACTCTTCATTTTTGGGCAACTGCAAAACTGCTCGATATACCAAGTCTTTGAGTTTCCTCGCCACCTGCCATGCCAACAATTCTTTATAGCTAGTCATTTATACGTCTCCGATTTTGGTCGGCTGAGCAGGCTCTGACGATTCTCAGGTTTCTCATTTTTCGTAAACAACGTATATTTTAATACTCCGCGGCGCTTCTTTTTTTGCGCCGTACCAACCCCGTTGAACCTTCTGAACCCTTAGAACCCGCTGAACCTCTTTTGCACAAACAGCACGAGCCCTGAACCCGCCTTATCACGAGAACAGTCTCGACAGCCAGCCGCCCTCCTGTGACTTTTGGGGCGAGGCGGTGTCTTCTTCATAGGTGTCCACCATGGTGCGGATGCCTTTGGCAAGCGGCGTGTCCTTCGCCGAAAGGACGAGGGGAACGCCGGTCTTGATGGATTCGGCGGCCGTTTGGAAATCGTTCGGGATGACGTAGTGGAACTGGTGACCCAGGATCGCTTCGACATCCTTGACATTGATGCGGGTGCGCGCATTCGAACGGTTCAGGACGTAGCGAATCTTATTGTCATCATAGCCGAGCTCCTTCAGGGCATCCGAGCCGCGCTTCATGTTCTTGATGGTCGGGATGAAGTCGACGATGCCGATGAAGTCGATCACCGTCGAAAGATCCATGAGGGAGAGGTTGAGCGCGCTGAAGGTCGATGTCGTATCAATGATGAGGTAGTCATACTCGAGCTGGAGCTGTACGACGAGGTCACGAATGAGCGTCGTGTCAAGGTTGTACGCCTCTTCGAGGAGCTTCGGATTCGCCATCACATCGAAGGAGACGCCGCCGGAGGAGAAGGGCGTCAGATACTCGGCGGCTACGGTGTCATCCGGATGCTCGCGCATGGATCTCTCCGCGTCTGCGATCGTCTTCTCCGGCGTGAGCTTGAGCGCACTCGCCACATCGCCGAACTGCAGATCCAGATCGATCAGACAGACGGTGTGACGGCTCTTTGCCAGCTCCGCCGCCATATTGATGGCGATGAGCGTCTTTCCCACGGCGTACGCCGTGCTGAATACAGTAATGATCGTGCCTTTGCGGCCTACCATGGACATCACGCCTCCTTCGGGGATGCTTTTGATGCGTAAATCGGAAAGAAATGGGTGCGGCGACAGCTCCTGCCTAGCGATCACCCATTCACCCTAGTAGATACCATCGAGAAGGGACAGCCCACGGCTGTCCTTTCTCGATGGTACCTGCCGGATAGCAAGTACCATTGAACCATTAGCCTGCGCCGCCTGCGGGAGACTCAGAGGATGTGCTAGCAGCCTTTGTCATCAGGTCAGAGGAATCCGAGAATACCTGCTTGATGGAATCAGCCAGATTCCCCTGCTGATAGATCAGCCAGCCAATGCCGACGATGATCGCCAGCATCAGTGCGTATTCGACCATGTCCTGGCCTTTTTCGCCGAGTACAGGTCTGACATAGTAGTCATACATCTGTTTTGCTCTGTTCATCATAATGATTTCACCTCCTTTTCGTGAAATGTATAGAAACGGAATCTATAAAAAGTCTCAGGGGACTCTTTATCAGAATGAAGGGTTCAGAGTTCAAGGTTCAAGGTTCAGGGTTAGCCCACGGGACGTACGTCCTTTGATTGCGTTTGAAAGCCTCGTTTGAATGAGAAATTAGAAATGAGAAATGCGAAATGGTGGTGCGGCGCATAAAAATATAGAAGCGCCGCGGAGGTTTGAAACTAGCGGTTTTCTCGTATCGCAAACCTAATCCCTAGCTACTCATCCCTAGCTACCAGTCACATATTTTTTTGCGCCGCACCTGAGCCTTGAACCCATCACTTTTACCTGTTTTTCAGGGTCGTGCTCTTTCCGGAGTACCTGTCCATCGCCGCCTTGATCCTTGCCCTCTGGGCGGTGGCGTCAGCGGCGGTGCGGGTTGGCTGCTGTATCTTTACGGCTGGCCGGGCGGTTTCCTGCTTTGCCTTTGTCTCCGGCTTTGTCTTTTCCCGACGGGCGACGGTCAAACGGTCTTTCTGTGCCTCGTAGTCTTCCTCGGTCATAGGGACGAGGATCGGCTCGCCGTGAATGTCCGTGGTCTTCAAGAGGTAGGACCGCGTCTTGGCCGGGGCTTTTTCTTCGAGGATGATGGTGTCATCATCACCGGGTTTTTCGCCCCAGAGGTCACGCTCCTCTGTGTCCGTCCCCTGCGGAACGGGCTTCCCCGTCTCTACAGGCTCACGGTTTCTGGCGGCGCGCTCGCCAGCCTCATAGCTTTCCTTCATGCGCTGGCTCATCGGCACAGGGGTATCGTCTGCGACGAGGGTCGGCGTGATGAGGATGATGACCTCGCGCTTGTCACGGGTATTCGATGTATGACGGAAGAAGCGCCCGATAATGGGGAGATCTCCCAAGAGAGGGATCTTCGATACGATCTTCGCATCCTCGGAATTGATGAGGCCGCCGATCGCCATGGTCATGCCGGAGCGGACATTGACTTCGGACTCGGCCTCACGGGTCGCGATGCCCGGTACGCTGAAGGAGTCGATCTTGACGCCATGGCTGTAGTCCAGGGTCGATACTTCGGCATGGACCTTCGAGGTGATCTTGTCTTCCGAGTCGACGACCGGCTCGATATTAAGCTTCACGCCGTATTCATGCCAGTCGATGGATACATTACCATTGCCATCCGAGACAGGGATCGGGATGCGTCCGCCGATCAGGATATTTGCGGTCTTTCCGGACATCGTCGTGATGGACGGACGGGAAAGGATACGCGCCTTGCCTTCATTGATGAGCGCCTGCAGGGTCACATTCACATTCGCGACATGAGAGCCCAGCCAGCCGCCGTGTTTTCGGGTAGAGGAGAAATCCTCGCCGCCGTAGAAGAGGCCCGCCGTACCTACGGTAATACCGCTATTGGAATTGCCAGTGCTGCTGTCGGAGCTGCTGTTTGAACCCGGTGTCTGCGACCAGTACTGGATGCCGAGGTTCTTGGTATAGTCCGAATTGATCTCTATGATCTGCGCCTCGAGGCGGATCTGGCTCGGATGCTCCATCTCCAGAAGGTCGATCACGCTGGAGTCATCGCCGCCGGTGTAGAGGCCGGCGATCTTCAGTGCGATGTCGTGTTCATACTGGTTCTCGACCTTGCCGCGGAGCATCACGCGGTCCTTCATCATCTGCACATGGACTTTCGGATAGCCGATGGCGTCTTGGATGGCGCTCGCCATGCCGCGGTCATTGCCCGCGACGTACACGGTGTACTCGGTGCGCCGCCCGCCGTCTGACCAGACGATGAGGGAGGTCGTCCCTGCTTTCTTCCCGACGAGGAGGAAATCTCCTGAAGAGAGAAGCTGCACGTCGGCGATGGCAGGATTTCCGACAGCAAGACGTGTGATGCCGGAAGCAGCCATATATTTCGATTCATTCAGGGACACCTCGACAGGTTCAGCGGCGCAGGCGCTTCCGAAGGAGAGCATCGCAGCGGCGAGGAGGAGTCCGATCCTTTTTTTCATTCCGTTCATCTTACTGCCCCCTCGTTACGCTTGTACCACGAATGACTTCGATACCACTGCCGGCGGTGCCGGTCTGTCCCCCGCTGATCTCCACCTGCGGCTGGGGCGCGCCCTGCGGAGGGTATGGCGCATAGGACGGAGCG
>ULYL01001591.1_pt1 | contig 14869 bp, 6 predicted proteins | sample 1962211 | NCBI WGS metagenome assembly ULYL01 (sample SAMEA4835864, study PRJEB28245) | human gut metagenome | biome: gut microbiome; material: fecal sample | place: Denmark | collected 2008
TTGGGGAGGGTTGGGGAGGGGCTTCGGGGTGGATGGACGCCCCTTGGGGGATGGCTGGGGAGGGGCCGTTTGTGGCTCCCCTTCCCTACCTACACAAAAAAGCTTTGCCCCCGTGCCGTCATTTCTGGCGGCAGTGGAGGCAAAGCCATAACTATCTATTACTATGCAAATGCTGTTAGGTTATTTCACAATGACCTTCTTGCCATTGGTGACATAGACACCCTTCTGCAGACCTTCGGTGCGGGCATTGCCGCTTACCTGACGGCCGTCGATGGAGTATACCTTACCGTCGGTGGCACGAGTGGTGGTGGGCAGGGTGATGTCGGTGGTCTCGCTATAGACAACCTTATTGGACTCGCTCGACTCGCTCGAGAGGTCTACCGTAGTGACGGTGTACTCGCCATAGGCAGCATTGGGGATGCTGTACTCTGTGGTGCCAATCTTGCTCTTGTTGACCTTCACGCCGTCATGATAGACATTGTAGCCTGTCAGCACAAGGGCGCGCTGCTGCTTCTGGGGCTGCAGTTCCTGGTCGTCAGACTCGAAGACAGCAGATATACGGTAGTTGTAGTTGATCTTGTACTTGGTGGCAAGCGAATACCAGTAGCCTGGCGTAGCCGAAGAGGAAATCAGGTCGCTATAGCCTGCTACAGCGGGCTCGACATCCATCACGATGGGCTTGATCTTCTGCGCGTAGGTGATGTGATAGCCCACGGAGATATCCTGACCGCTGACTACCTCGACAGGAGTGTTGAGCACCACGGTGTTCCATCCAGCCACAATTGACGATACGGGCACGGTCTGCTCTGCCATGATATTCTCACCATACATCACGAAGACTGAAGCGGAGAGGATGTCGTTGGTGGCGAGCTTGAACTTGATGCGCGATACCTTCTGTCCTACCTTGTCGGCCATATCGGCAGCCTTGAACTTGATGGCGTGATAGCCTTCGAGGTTGCCAGAGCTCTTGGTCATGCCAATGACCATGTCTTTGCCATCATGCTGGTAGGTATATTCGGGAGCAGTGTCGCCAGCCTTCCAGGTGAGCTTGAGCGTAGAGCCATCGGTGGTGGCCTTGAGGTCGTAAGGCGCCTGCAGCTTCTGGCTAATCAGATTGTCGAAGGTCGACACGTCGCTGGCGGGCGACTCCCATCCGTTGGCATAGACGGCAGTAACGTAGTATTGATACGAACCATACTTGTTGAGTGTGGTGCTATAGCTGGTGTTGAGTCCCTCATAGACCTGCTCGCCGTTGCAGTAGACGCGGAACGCCTTGACCTGTGGCTTGGCAGCCTCGGCCTGGGCACGCATGGGGCGGTCGGCCTCTACGCCCAGTCCACCTTCTTCGAGCTGGATAGCATCCAGACGCACGGTACCCACCTCGCAGCGCTGTATCTCGGTGGTGTTGATAGACTCGGGAGTGAGCACGGCAGCCTTGGCACTCTTCTGACCCTCAACGGGAGCCACTGCCATGGCACCGATAACGAGGTTGTAGTTCTTGACTGTGGCGGCGAGAGAACCAAAGTTCATCCACTTGGCGCCGTCGGTGAGGCTTATCATCGCGCCACCTTCGACAGCGGGACCGTCGTCGAAGAGAATTGCCGTAGCGTTGGCGGGCAGTGTAGCGTTGTAGCAGATATAGAGATCCTGGTCGGCGGGGATGGTACATGACTCACCGTCTTCGAAGGTGGTGTTATAGATATATCCGGGCTCGATGTCGCTGGGAGTATAACTGCGGCTGAGCAGCACCTTGTTGTTGCCGTCGCGCACCTCCATCTTGAAGTTGCCGATATTGGCGTAGATACCGAACTTCATGGAGTAGAGCTTGAAGCCCACATAGGGCTTGAGCTCTTCCTTGGTGAACTTGGCACCATAGAGCACAGACATCTCCTCGGGGAAGCCGGTCACATTGGTGGCCTTGACGTACTTCTGCATCTCGTAGGCGTTGGAGCTCCACTCGAGCTTCACGTTCTTACCTTCCTGCGACTTGCCGATAATGAGCGGAGCGGTGTACTCGGCAGGCAGCGACACACGTGCCACGAGCGAATAGGGCTCGCTGGTCTTGCCGTCGGCACTGCAGGCCACGATGTCGTAATGATAGAGTCCCAGGTCGTCGACCTTGTCTACATACTTGGTCTCCTTGACATTGTCGGCCACAAGTGTGCCTTCGCGATATACCTTGTATGAAGCCACCGTCTGGCTGGCAGCAGCCTCATCGCTCAGTGCCTCTACATCGGCGGTAAGCATCAGGTTGCCAGAAATCTTGCCCGAAGAGAGAGTCTTCCATGAGGGCTTGGAGAGGTTGAAGCCTTTCGAACTGGGGCTGCTCACAGAGAAGTAGTTGCCCTTGCCGTCGACAGCAGTGCCGTTGTCCACACCCACGGGGTGCAGCTTAGGAGTCTGCGTGTAATAGAGGCCAAAGGCGTAGACGCTGCCCAGCTCCATCTTGTAGGGAGTAGTGAGGGTAAACTTGTTCCAGTCGTTGGTCTTGATGGCTGCCACGGCGTCGCTGCTTACCTCTTCGCTATAGACGATGACACCGTCTTTCATCACCCATGCGGTGACGCCGGTGATACCGCCCTCGGGACCCACATAGGCATTGATGGCCTTGATCTGGTGGTTGGGGAAGGCGGCCATATCGGCAGCGTCGAAGATCTGCATGATCCACACCTTGGTGTTCTTGGCGGCTGTACCGCCGATAGACAGTCCGTACTGCTTGTTGGTCCAGGTCATCTCGCTGCTGCGGGCCAGGGGTGCCGTCCAGGTGAGGGTATTGGTGAGTCCGTCTGACGAAGTCTTGGCGTATGACACCGGTGGCACCTGGTTGTAGACCGACTTGGTCGACGCATTGACGGCATAGGATGCCTTCTCACCATCGGCATAGACGGCAGCCACCTTGTAGGCATAGGTGCCATCGGGCTCGCCGCTGATGACATAAGAGGTGGCGTCGGCAGCAAGCGGTTCGCTGTTGACGCGGGCGTCATTGCGGTAGACATTATATCCTGTCGGGTCTGCGGTGGCATTGTTCTTCAGTTCCACGGTAATGAGGAAGTCGCCAGGGGCATCGTTCTTCCATGTCTTGCCATCATAGGAGTAGAGATTGCCCTTGCCCTGTGTGGCGGAGCGGTCGCAGATGGCGGTGAAGGTAAGGTTGCGGCCGACCTCGTACTTGATGGCGAATATCACGTCGACGCCTGCCTTGATGGTATAAGGATGCTGCATCGTGGCTTTACGCCATGTGTTCTTTTCGAAGTTGCTCATGTCGACAGGCTGCTCTGCCACAGCCTTGCCGTTCTCGAAGATAACGACGGTGGCGCGATAGATGGGTCGATACTCAAACAGGCTGACGCTCTCTACCGTCTGGCCTACATAGTTGGCGAGCTCGGCAGCGGTAAACTTAGCACCGGCATAGAAGGTCACAGCCCCTTCGGGGTTGGAGAGCACGCCGTCCTTTCCGTTGTAGTCGTCTCCGTCATGCCACTGCAGGGTGATGGCGTCGGTGGGCTTCTTCCAGTTCAGCGTCACCTTGTCGAAGAGGGCGCTGGCGGTCAGCGTGTGGGGCTCTCCGTTCTGGGCGAACACCGTACTTACCCCCAAAGAGGTGGCGAGAGCCGCCCCGAGGGTCAACGTGCGTAATAATTGTTTCATGTTCACTTAGGGTTTTGCGTTGAAGCAGCTTTATAGCGTTATATTGTATGTGTGCCGACTCGCAAGTGGAGTCGGAGGTAACGGAATGGGCCGTCATAGTGCTGCTGTTAACTATCATGTCATCCTGTACCTGCTGCAAAGGTAATAGGAATTTACGAAAAAGAATAATAGTTTGTTACTTTTTTTATCATAACCGTGATATTTTGTTATTTGGCGGTTATTTTGAGCGACAGAATGGTTACGGCGACGGGGCTACACCTTATTATATATATAGGAGAGGCTGCCGGGGAAAGTAGGGCGGTAGTCTTGGGGCTTCTGACGGCTCAGCCTGGGGAAAAAGATTAGCAAAGGACGCGCAAGGATGTACCCAATAGCCAATGAATATGAAAAGCGGATTGTTCTGTTGATCGTTCTGGTTTTTGCATTTTATTCGGGAGCGTGTTGAGGGTTGATTACGCGTTTCATCTATTACCTGCTGACCCTATAATGGGGATTAAATAAATACAAAAAGCCGTGGTCACTGCTGGCGGCTTAGCCTTGACGGCGCTGTCTCCAATGCCTGTCGGAAAACAAGTTTTCCTCCTTGTCATTGGGCCCATCACCACCGTCATGCACGGCATGACGCCAGCAGCCGCCACGGTAAAAAAAGCGGCCTTTGGCCGTTCAAAAAGTCCGGCTGACGCCGATAAAAAAATAGCTGATTGTGGAAGCCCCTCCCCGGCCCTCCCCAAGGGGCGGGAGTCCATTCTTGCTGTGTTTTATGCGGTTGGATGGAACTCCCTCCCTTTGGGAAGGGTTGGGGAGGGGCCTCTCTGCCTTGGCAACTCTGTAGAAGTTGCGTTTAGCCGTAGGCGTTACCCGCGGCAGGATGATGGGCTGCTATTTTTTGATGGGTATTATCAGATTGAGTATAACGCCTTCGGCTAAGCGCAACACTTTACCTTTCCGCGTCGCAAAGCGCCGCGCCGGTGACCTTCGGTTCAGCGTTGCTATCCTTTTATGGTTCAATACCCAGGGTAGAGGCGCTACGCACCTCAACCCTGGGCTGGGGAAACGCAACTCCTACAGAGTTGCCAAGTGTGCGTACCGCCAGCTATGGGCTAACCATACATTACAGCAGGGAGCGTACCTCCCACATTGGGCTAACTACTCATGGTCGTTGGGAGCGTACCATCTACGATGCGTTATTAATTACAAATGCCCTAATTAATATGGAACACGACGAAGGAGGTTAATTCTGTTTTATCAGAACCATCCGTATTCGTCGCAATGACGGAAATGCGGATGGGGGCGATGGCTCGGAGTGTCTTTACTATCTGTTCGGGCGACGCGACTGGCCCTGCTACCATGATGCGCACCATCACCAGCGATGAAATGATAAAAATCGCGGGGGGAAGAAGAAAAAAGGAAAAAAAGATTTGTATTTCGATAACAATCATTATCTTTGCAAGCATAACCTAATACTCCTCCAAAAAAGTGCTGCTTATGAATACCCCACAACAGAGTAACGCCACCACACTGTGGTACATGATGGTAATCGGTCTGCTGATGGTAGCCTGCGGACAGCGACAGGCGACGACTCCTATGGCCGTGCGCAAAAGTATGGACAGCCTCATCTCTTCTTCACACAATATCGACACTCTCCGCATGCTGCAGAAGCGTATGGAGAAGGAAGGCAATGTGTTGGGACGCATCATCGTGTGCAGAGAGATAGGCCGGAAGATGCGCAACGAGAGCCTCTTTGACGAGGCGCTGCGCTACCACGGCGAAGAGCTGACGCTCGCCGAAGACCTGGAAGACACGCTGGAGATGGTGCAGGCGCTCAACAACCTGGGCACCGACTACCGCAGGCTGGGCGTGCTTGACGTGGCGCAAGACTACCATTACCGCGCGTGGACTATCAGCAAGGCGAGCGGCGATACCTCGCACGTGGCGAAGAAGAGTCGCGTGGTGGCGCTCAACGGACTGGGCAACATCTATCTCACCGTGGGCAACTACGAGCGCGCCGACAGTGCGCTGCGCATGGCGCTCGCCGGCGAGAAGGAACTGAAGAGCGAACTGGGGCAGGCCATCAACTACGCCAACATAGGCTCCATCTTCCGCCATCAGAACATGAACGACTCGGCGTGGGCGTACTTCCGCAAGTCGATGGAGCTGAACCAGAAGGTGAACAACATGCTCGGCATCTCGCTCTGCCATACCTACTACGGTTCGATGTATGAACGGGAGAGACGGTATGACAAGGCAGAAGAGGAATATGAGAAAGCCTACGAGCTGATGAAGGCTTCGCACGACGACTGGCATGCGCTGAACTCGCTCATCGCGCTGGCAAGCATCAACCTGACCAAAGGCGACAACGCCAGGGCGTTTGACTTCCTGAGCAAGGCAAAGCGGATGGCGGAGAATATCAAGTCGTATGAATATCTGGCAGAGGTCTACACCTTATATTATAAGCACTACAAACGCACGGGCGACTACAGTGCGGCGCTCGCAGCCCACGAGAAGGCGGGCGCGATGCAGGACAGCGTGGTAGACATGGAGAAGGTGAACCGCATACAGAACGCGGGACTCGCCATCGAACGCACCCAGCAGGCAAGGATGATGGACGCGGCGAATATGACGCTGCAGAGCGAGCGGTCGGCACGGATGGTGAGCAGCGTCATCTTCGTCATCATAGTGCTGCTGCTCAGCTGTGCGCTGGTGATATTCTTCTACGCACAGCGCGTGAACCACCACAACCACATGAACCTGAAGAGGGTGGCGCAGATGCGAGAAAACTTCTTCACGAGCATCACCCACGAGTTCAGGACGCCGCTCACCGTGATACTCGGACTGAGTCAGGAACTGCAGAAGAACCCGCAGGACGAGGTGAAGAGCCACGCGCTGACCATAGAGCGGCAGGGCAAGGGTCTGCTGACACTCATCAACCAGCTGCTCGACATCTCGAAGCTCAAGTCGAAGGAGGGCAAGCTGGACTGGCGCAACGGCAGCATCACCACCTATGTGACGATGCTCGTAGACACCTATCGCGACTACGCCCGCAGCAAGAACATCGACCTGCAGCTGTATGTCAAGGAGGAGGTGACGATGGACTTTGTGCCCGACTATGTGAGCAAGCTGCTGAACAATCTGATATCCAACTCGCTGAAGTTCACGCCGGAGTTCGGTAAAATCAACGTGTCGATGTGGCGCATCGAGGACACGCTGCACGTGGAGGTGAGCGACTCGGGCGAAGGTATGGACGAAGAGACGGCAGCCAATGCGTTCAAACCGTTCTACCAGGGTGAGAGCGACGCCAAGAACATAGGCACGGGTGTGGGTCTGGCACTGGTGAAGAACGTGGTAGACTCGGTGCATGGCAAGATAAGCGTAAGGAGCAAGGTGGGAGAAGGCACAACATTCAGCATAGAGATACCCATCAACAACGTATGCGAAAACAAGCTGACGGAGAAGACGATGGACAACATGCCAGTGCTGCCGACAGAGGAACAGGCGCTCACCGACTGCGACTGCGACGACAGCCAGTACACGGTGCTGGTGGTCGAGGCCAACCGCGACATCGCAGCCTATATTGGCAAGTTGCTCGCCGACCGCTACAGCGTGGCTTATGCCACCAACGGAGGCGACGGACTGCAGAAGGCGATAGACCTGGTGCCCGACCTGATAGTGACCGACGTGATGATGCCCGACATGGATGGTCTGGAGCTCTGCCGACGAGTGAGGGCCAACGAGGTGGTCAACCATATCCCCATCGTCATCGTCACGGCGAAGATTACGGAGCAGGAGCGCATCGAGGGCATCAAAGCGGGTGCCGACGCCTATATCTCCAAGCCGTTCAATGTGGACGAACTGCGCACGGTGGTCGAGAAGCTGCTCGACAGGCATCGCTCGCTGCGCAGCAAGTTTGGCGATGGCATGACAAGCGGCAACAACGACGAAGAGGGCAGGCTCACCGATGCCGAGCGGAGGTTTGTAGCCAAGGCCGTAGACCATATCTATCTGCTGCTCGACAAGCAGGCGCTCGACATCAACGCACTGGCAAACAAGCTGTGCATGAGCTCGCGCCAGTTCCATCGCAAGATAGTGGCGATAACGGGCTGTTCGCCCGCCTCGTTTGTGATGAAAATCAAGATGAAGCGTGCCCGACATCTGCTGGAGAACGACACGAGGATGGGCATTGACGAGATAGCCAGCCGCTGCGGCTTTGAACACACCTCGAGCTTCTACCATGCCTTCCGCAAGACGTATGGCGTGACGCCGAAGGATATCAGGAGAGGTGTGGAGGATAGTTAGAGGGCCCTCCCCAGCCAACCGAAAGCCCGTCACCAAAGGGCGTCAGCCGCTCATGGAGCTTCTCTGGACTTGCCACCATCGTCAGAATCATGCTGATGTACTACATCGATGTACAGGGATTCCTTGAGCATCCCGAAAAAGACTGGGAGGAGACATTGGCTGCCATTTTGGAGAGCCCGCCGGAGGCTGACGAAGCAGAAAAATAGCCCTCACACATACGCGCATGAGGGCTTGGAATGCCGAAGATTGTTTGAATTTGTTGAATAACAATGGGGGGCAAACCGACTTCTCGTGTTTAGCGGACAACAATATTCTAAAAACGAGTTATTATTCAACAATAAGTTAGGTGATTTAACAAATTATGTCTATCTTTGCGCATGTAAATAGCTAAAATCAAAATAGATGACGAAGAAAGATTGCCAAAACAGAATCAGAGTGGTGTTGGCCGATAAACAAATCACCAACCGTTGGCTAGCCGAGCAGATGGGTGTTACCGACATGACTGTTTCACGGTGGAAAACGAACAAGATACAACCATCGATGGCGCAATTCGTGGAAATCGCCCGCCTGCTCCAAGTTGACATCAAAGACCTGCTGGAAGTGGATTCCGATGCTTAGAAGAAAATTACATCGAGTATTGACACAATGGCAAAAGATCTTGCTAATGAAATGACCAATGTGAATATTCAATCAAAAAATCTCCAAGGCGAAGCATCCATCACACGGGAATATGTTGATAATAATGCCGCAGTGCATAAGATGCTCACAGAACGAGGCATTATACCTGAATCTGAATCGGCCGAAATTGGATGATTACATAAAAAAGATGTATTCTCTCTAAAAATAGAACGGAATAAGAAAATCACGCTATATGACTAAAGACAATATTAAAGAATTGCTAAACTTGCTTGAATTTGAGCACGATGGCAACATATATACAAAAAAATATGAGAATGTTAACGAGCCACTAAAGGTTGATATTAGTGGTGACGGACATATCTTCTATAGAGAATGTGGTATTTCTATTGGTCGAGAAACGACTTGCAATCTCTTGGAACCAGAAAATCTTGTCGTGTTACATTGTGTCGATCGCCTTTTATGGAAAGGCTATAATCCTATTCATATCGAGCTAGAACCTGCATGGAAATTGGGACATTCTACCAAAGGTGGCTATGCGGATGTTTGGGTCAGAACCTTTAAAAATGGTGGTTTTGATGGCTCAGACGAGGATAAGGAGTCTTTGTTGATCATTGAATGTAAGACTTGGGGACGAGAGTTTGATGGAGCATGGGCAGACACGAAAGAAGACGGAGCTCAGCTCTTTAGCTATTTCCAGCAGGAAAGAGCCACTAAATTTCTTTGCCTTTACACTGCTGATATAATAGATGGTAAAATTGAACAAGATTATCATCTTATTAATGTCCAAGATAATGAAAAGAAACTGGAAAATGAGGAAACTGCCAAAAGTTACAAGGATGCTACCAACAACAAGCAACTATACAACGTATGGCATGAAACCTACCATGATGATTATGCAACGCGAGGCCTTTTTGAGAACGAAATAGAACCCTACAGAATTGGTAAGAACAAGTACACAACAAAAGACCTGAAGTCTGTTGACAACGATACCATCCAGAAGAAGTATAATGAGTTCGCCCTGATTCTGCGCCAGCACAACGTTGGAGGGTATGAAAATGCTTTTGACAAACTGGTGAACCTCTTCCTTGCAAAAGTCGTGGATGAAACTAACAATCCAGATGACTTGAATTTCTACTGGAAAGGTTCTGCATATGATGATGATTACCGCTTGCAAGACCGCTTGCAGCGTCTTTATCGTGACGGTATGAAACGCTTTTTGAATGAGGATGTTACTTACATAGAGGATGGCGAGATTGAAAAGGCATTCCGTCGATTTAAGAATGATCCAGATGCGACAAAGAAGACCATTAAAAGCTATTTCCGTGCTCTGAAGTTCTTCTCTGACAACGACTTCTCTTTCATCAGCGTACACAATAAAAAACTTTTTGAACAGAATGCAGCCATATTATTGAAGGTGGTCAAGATGTTGCAGGATATCAAACTGAAAGACTCTGACCAGAACCAACTACTTGGCGATTTGTTTGAAGGTTTCTTGAATAAAGGTGTCAAGCAGAGCGAAGGCCAATTCTTCACACCTATGCCCATAGTACGCTTCCTCGTTTCATCGTTGCCATTGGAAAAGATCATCCAGGACAGCGAGGACATCCCTTCTGCTATAGACTACGCTTGTGGTGCAGGTCATTTCCTGACAGAATATGCAGTACAGATAAAAGACTACGTGGAGAAGTATCGTCCTTCAATCCCATTGAATGAGTATTATTCGCACATCACAGGTATTGAGAAGGAATATCGCCTGTCTAAGGTTTCTAAAGTTTCCGCCTTTATGTATGGCCACGATGAAACTCAGATTATCTACTCTGATGCTTTGGCTCCAAATGAAGATGTCAAGGAAAGCTCATACGATGTTCTGATAGCCAATCCCCCTTATTCGGTCAAGGGCTTCTTGGAGACTCTGACAGAGAGTCAACGAAAGCATTATTCTCTCTTCAATGATGGCCTTAATATTGCCAAGAACAATGCCATAGAGATATTCTTTATCGAGCGTGCTGCCCAGTTGTTAAAGGCTGGTGGTGTTGCAGGAATTATTCTTCCTGTCTCTGTTCTAAACAAAGGTGGCATTTATGCCAAGGGGCGTGAAATAATTCTCCAAAAGTTCGACATCGTGGCTTTGGTAGAGTTTGGTAGTGGAACGTTTGGCAAGACAGGAACCAATACTGTTACGATGTTCTTACGACGCAAAGAAACGAACACACCAGATGCTGAACACTATCAGAATAGAATTGATTGCTGGTTCTGCAATTATGAAAAGTGCGAGTCTAATGATATTTACGACGACACTGACTTGTTGCAGGCATATTGTGACCACTGCGATTTCAATTGGGAAGATTATCATGCATTCCTTTCTGGCAATATGACGGAGAACTTTATGGAACATGATACCATCCAAGCCTATAAGACAGCCTTCTTTGGCAATCAACGCAACGCGATGAAGGGAGTTTGTACCCAAGCAAAGGAAATCAGGGCAAAATTCAAGAGCCGCCAAGATACTCAAGCATATAGAAGACTATCTGAGGATGAAAAGAAAAGGCAAGAAACTAAAGCTTTCTTGCAATTCGTCATTGCCATCGAGAAAGAAAAGGTATATTATTTCATATTAGCAAAAACTACGCCCAATCCTGTGGTTATCGTCAAGTCGCCCTCAGGAACCACGAACATTAAGCGATTCTTGGGTTATGAATGGAGTGACAGCAAGGGCAACGAGGGTATTAAGTATTTGAATGTTTCAACGCAAAGTACCTCTGACGATGAAGGCAATGGAGAAGATGATGACACTATGCATCAAATTGAAGGTATAAAGGGTATTCAAACGCCCTTATTCAATCCACAAGATTTGGAAGATGATTTGAAGATTAACTCCATAATACGACAAAACTTCGCGAATGGAGAAGTCTCTGTTCCTGATGAGTTGATGGATTATGTTGAAGTATATGATCTTGCAGATTTAATTGATTTCAAACGGGCAGACTTTTCAAAGGCTATCAAGACAACCCCGGTTCTATCATATCCCCAGATACAAAGCAAATACCCATTAGAAAAATTAGGCGTTGTAAGCCCATATATTTCTGAAAAGGTAGCATATTCTAGCATATCACCGTCAAGTTATGTAACGACAGCCAACATGCTGCAAAATCGTGCTGGAATAACTCCATACAACGATGTGCCCGAGGTAGGTAATGTAACAAAGTATCAAAAGGATGATATTCTGGTTTCAAACATCAGACCTTATCTAAAAAAGATATGGCTTGCCGAACACGACGGAGGGTGTTCAAATGATGTTCTTGTGTTCAGAAATGCCAAGCCATCAGATTATTTGTCAGAATACCTGTATGCAATCCTTTCATCTGACATTTTCTTCGACTACATGATGGTAGGAAAAACTGGACTAAAGATGCCTCGAGGTGACAAGAAGGTCATACCAAACTTCTTAATACCGAAGGCTCCACTTGTGGAGGTGCAAAGAAAAATCGCAGAGGAATGTCAAGAGCAAGACAACGATTATATCAATGCTTCGTCTCGTATAATTGAGATAGAAAAGGAAATCGAAGAATTGATGCGTCAATCGCAGATGAAGGCCAACAATTCCATCAGCCTCAACCGTGCTGATTTGTTTGATATATCTATTGGCCGCCGTGTCTTAAAGTCTGAGATTGTGAAAGACGGAGTATATGATGTATATAGTGCCAATGTATTTGAGCCATTTGGTAAAACTATACACTCTGTTCTTGATGATTTCTCAAAGCCATCTGTGCTTTGGGGTATAGATGGCGACTGGATGGTTAATTACCAAAAAGCTGAAAAACCGTTTAATCCAACAGACCATTGTGGCGTAATCAGAGTGCTGGATGAAACCATTGTCAATCCAAAGTATTTGGTCTATCCTCTTATGAAAGTAGGAGATGCGGAACGGTTCTCACGTTCTAATCGCGCATCAATAGAACGCGTCAAGGCTCTCTCTATCATGTTGCCAGACATTGACACACAAAATGAAGTTGCTCAGCAACTGGTAAGCATGGAGAATGAGATTGCTGAACTAAAGAGCAAAATGCAGGAATGTATAATAAAGAAGCAGGAGATTTTGGATAAATATTTGAAATAGCATATAACGACATTTTTATGGATAAGCAAGTTCTTTTAGATAAAGCGAATTCTTATATTACATGTGTGAAATCATTCTTCGATGAATATCGGGATGAGTGGGTTTATGAAAAAGAGGATAGATTAATGACTCTTCTTAATGATGTTGTTAATGATATACATGACAATGCCATTCCTTACTACTTGTATGAAAGAATTGCAAAGTTGTTGGATACTTTAGCTATAGAAGAACTGAGAATAAATCTACATAATTGTAGAAATAAACATGACCTAAATTTGTATAAACAATTAAGTGACAATATAATTGTAAATAGTTTGTTTGTTGGTAAAACATATTATTTACTAAAGGCAATTGGCTTTATCAACTCTAATGTTGTGCTTATTGGTGCAAATGGCTGTGGCAAGACTACTTTTGCAAATTCTATAAGAGAGAGTCTTGAGAAAACAGACAATGGAATTGTGATTCCCGCTCAGAAATTATTAATCTTTCCCACATATGATTTTGTTCCAACATATAAATCGGCATATGAAACCTTTATAAATCGTCAAAAAGAAGTATTAGACGATAAGCAGACATTTAATGCAAGTAAAAGCAATGATATCCCCTACGATTTAACACTAAAGTATGGTTCGGAAATGAGAATTCTTGTGTCTGCATTGTTAGGAGAAAGAATTGCACGCCGAGACGAATATTGCTCCTCAATACATACCGGAGATATTGTAGATACCAACAAATTTAAAAGTAAATTAGATGAAGTTCTTGAAATTTGGAACAACCTAATAGAGCATAGAACTTTGTTCTGTGACAATTCAGGGAATCTTAAGATAAAGTATTCAAATAATGATGAAACGAAGGAGTATCCAGCATACAAAATGAGTGACGGAGAACGTGAGATTTTTTATGTTGTAGGACGTGTACTCCTAAGCACCCCTTCCTCCCTTATTGTTGTTGATGAACCAGAACTACATCTTCATAAGGCCATTCTGAATAAACTTTGGGATACCTTGGAGCAAAAGCGAAGTGATTGCATGTTTATCTATTTAACTCATGATATAGATTTTGCTTCAATGCGAATGGCGAAAAAGTGTTGGTTAAAATCATACGCATCTGGCATCCTAGAGGATTGGGATTTAGAGCCAATCTCTGAAAATGATATTCCAGAAGCATTATTAATGAAGATATTAGGAAGCAGAAAGAAAGTCCTGTTCTGTGAAGGTAAAAAAAATAGTTTGGATTGTCAGATTTTTGAACTTCTATTCCCAGAATTCACAATAACTCCTGTCGCTTCATGTAAAGATGTCATCAATTATACAAGGGCATTTAATAAAATTGAAAGCAAATACGCCGAAGCTTATGGAATCATTGACAGAGACTTCAGAACAACGGAGCAGTTGGACAAACTGAAAACAGAAAATGTATTCTCATACAATGTAGCAGAAATTGAAAATCTGTTTCTTTTAGAGGATTTTATCAAGGGATTTGCTGAATACAAAAATGAACCTTGTGAAATATCTAAGATAAAAGACCATATTATGGAGTTGTTTAAGAGAGATGTTCAACAACAAGCATCATTCTATGTAACGCAAAAGATTAATTATTACTTTAGGGAATATCAAGTAAAGAAAGGAAAAACAATTGGCGAAGTCGAAAATGCTTTCACTTCTTTTATATCTGAAATACATATTAAAGAATGGTTTGATGAAAGAGTAAAATACTTAAACGAAATCGTCGATAATAATAATTATCCAGAAGCTATTTTAGTTTATAATAACAAGGGACTTCATTCTATTATAGAAAGGGTATTCGGAATGTCTTCTTATAATAAGAAAGCTATAGAATATCTGAAAGCGTCAGGAGATGCAAGGAAACTTTTAAGGAAGGCTTTTCCGCAAATTTAGTATGTTACATAGAATATTTGATAGTATTACGAAAACAAAAGGGTTGAGGTACGCCGCGCCTCTACCCTGGGTATATATATAATAAGGTGGAGCAACGCTGAACCGAAGGTCACCGGCGCGGCGCTTTGCGACGCGGAAAGGTAAAGTGTTGCGCTTAGCCGAAGGCGTTATACTCAATCTGATAATAACCATCTACCCATTCCTACCCATTATCCTGATGCGGGTAACGCCTACGGCTAAGCGCAACTCCTACAGAGTTGCCAGGTTAGTGGGG
>ULYL01030746.1_pt1 | contig 14830 bp, 9 predicted proteins | sample 1962211 | NCBI WGS metagenome assembly ULYL01 (sample SAMEA4835864, study PRJEB28245) | human gut metagenome | biome: gut microbiome; material: fecal sample | place: Denmark | collected 2008
ATCTTTCAACCACTTATGATTGCAAATCCGCTGGGACGCCTGACGGTTGCAAATCCGCTGGGACGCCTCATGGAAGACAGACGCCTGACGGATCCGTGCGTAATCCGTGGAGCAAGAATGCTCTGTTAACTCAGCGTAATCCGATGAAAAAATATCCAGGTGAAGAGTGGGTGAAGAGTGGTGAAGAGTGGTGCGCCACTCTTCACCTCTCGAAACCCCAGTGTTTATCGGGGTTTCAGGCGATTTGGTGAAGAGTGAAGAGTAACAAAGAGAGTGGGGATTTTCTCTCCCGACGTATCGTTTTGTGCCTGGCGATGGCAAGATATTGCCCTGGTAAAGGGCAATATAATGCCGTAGTGAGGCAATAAGCGATGGAAGCGTCTTTACCATCCGTCAGTACTATCATGATGACCTCTCAGTGACACCTTGACTCCTTGTCAGGAGTATCCTGACAAAAAGAAGGGCTGGACTTTCTCACGAAAACCCAACCCTTCTTTTTAAAACAGCTGTTTTTATACTTTATTTATATATAAGTAAATGATGTTATTGTATTTATCACTTATCTTGTGTTTATTGCAGAACACGTACCAGGCGTAATGGCATCGCCTTGTAGCGACCGGTGTTATTTCCATTACTACCACTCACGAAGCGTATGTTGGATATGCCCTGCTTTCCGTTGTACACGTTGAAATAGTTATACCAGAAACCATATTCCGGACTTGATCCACTGAATCCTTGTGTTCCAGAGAGTAGTGTCTTGGTCCAGAAGACCACGTGCATTGGATATTTGAGGCTTTCACCTTCCAGATATCCTCCGTATGGCAGATAGATGGTTTTCAACTCAGAGCTTGTTGTATTCATGTATGTACAATAGTACGATTCTCCAAGAGCAGTATGGCGTACCTCTGTTTTAAGCGTATCATTCGCAATCAAGTCCTCAAACACCGATTTCTCTGGAATATCAAAGCCTTTAGGGGATAAAGTAGAGGATAGATTCCCCAGCTTGACATTTGATGTATTCTTGTTCTCTGAAATCTTGAAGTAGCCACCGATAGCTCTTTTATGGTCTTTGAGTTCATTGATGTCTGGTGCATAAGGACTATTGTCAGTAGCACCCAGGTTACGGTCAAGCATGATGTAGGTATGGGCTTTTCCCTTTACCTTCACTACACCATAATAGAACCAGCCTTTCACCTTTAGTTTATCATCACCACCTTCTGCCAATTCGTATTTTGTAGCCATTTCTTCTGTTATCTCATGGAAGATACCTGTATGATAAACATAGTAGGTAATTTTGATACCCTCTTTATTTGTTATCGTAAAGTAGCCTTGCCAAAGATCATAATTATCGTCTCGATTATCCGTCAATGTCACTTCCCAGAAATCTCCATCTCTTTCAACATTAAAATGGTTATCGGTATCGGTCAGCTGATCACCATCAAGGTAAGGTATCTTGTAGCTATAGGTGTTTTTACCTACAGCGAAGTGAAAACCATTGTTTCTTACATTGCCTAGCATTTGCTCAGGTCTGATACCTTGCATATTTTTATCCAACCACTCAAAGTAGTTTTCTGTGTTAACATTGTTATTGATTAACATCGTGACTCTACGCTTTGGATCGTCTCTTCTAAAATCAAATCCCGCTTGGGTTATCTTTACATCCAGTTTGAGGTCACCAGAAGATATCGTCACTGTTCCCGGTCTTGGGTCTTCCGACTTGTTGTTGGGAGCCAGTGTAAAAGTCAGAACATATTTCTTGCCAGATGATGACTTACTTTCTGATTCTGGAAGTGTCGTTTCTGTTACATCATCCTTATCAAACGTGATCCAGCTATCTGCTGGACTTACTCCGTAGAGTTTGTCGTCAGCACTTGTTGCAGAAGAGAGCGTAGTAACCAAAGTGATGGTTGCTTTAATAGCTTCAGTTGCTTCAGCTGCTGTTGCTTTTACGGATAGGTCGTCACTAACGCCAAGCTCATAATCCTTGCAGGCAATCATCTTGGTGATGGCAGGATTGTCATCAACGATTTCTGCCTCTATTCTGTTTTCCGGTTTAGAATTGATTGCTTCATCCAGAGTACTGAAACCATAATCATTCACCCTGGTTACGGTGATGGTATAGTTATGGTTTCGCAAGAGGGCGTATTGGGAAGTCTTGTTTTCATCCTTCTTATAGAGTGCTACTTTATAGTAACCTTCTACATTATTATATTTAGCCTTGATGATAACGTTAGCTACACCTGCAGAAGTCTCTGTTACTGCAACTTCCCGGCTTGTTCCATCGCCTACATCTGTGCTGTTAAATTCCGTTGTTGCAGTTAAAGCATCTGTAGGATCACTATAACCTGCAGGTGCAATAGTACTCTTCGTGGCGGTATGATTGATGATCAGACCGGCATCTTTTTCTGGAAATACTCCCTTAACTGCATCCGCTACTCTCAAGGTAACCTTGGCATATTGTCTCAGCAGGCTGACTGTTGCATTACCCTCCAAGAGTGACTTTACAGATATGCTTCCCCAACATACAGGGCTACTTGTATCTATTGGTCTAGATGTTGCTTTTGTGATGTCTTGTAAATCTTTAGCCTCTGTCTCGCTGAGGTCGTTAACATTCGTAACCAAGTGAACTATAGTTGTTCCTGCAGGAATATTACTGATAGTTACTTGATATTTTCCAGTTTCTTTTTGGGTTAGCTTGGAATCCTTAGCCATACCTATATATGTATTGCTTTTGCCGTAGAACACTGCAGTAAGCGAATTGATGCTTTCCGTAGCATCAGCTCTCGTGCCCAGTTGCTTTTCAGAAAAATTGGGCAAATCAATGTTCAAGACGAGTCCCTCGGCAGGGATTTCATCCCCGCCGAGTCCGATTGCCTCCATGGTATCCTTGCAGGATACAAGGCTTAGGAGCAATCCTATCCATATCATTAAATGCTTTATCTTCTTCATTTTTAGAATCTTGTGTACGTTATATTATTTAGAAATCTACACCTTTTGGTTTACCTTGATGCCACTTGCCTTTGGTTGAAGCACCAGCCCATTCGCCATCAAACCAGGCGGTATCATCTTCAAAGCTATTTCCGTCGAAGAGCAGGATACTGCTGCTTGTATTGTCTTTGTTATTTTCTAGATACAGTTTGATATCTTTCTCATGTTCGCCTTTTACTGCTTTGAGAGTGATAATGGTTTTTGACCAAATGTTAGTTTTATCTTTGCTTTCGGTATATGTTGTACCCTTTGTCTTATCACCAAAATCAAATATTCTAAACTGACCATTGTTTCCAATGCCATAATCTTTGAACCAGCCATAGATATCGAACTTGGTATATAGAGTAATCTTGATGTCTTCAATTTCAGGCATATCATCATATACATGCCATTTAGGGTCAGATGTCGGATCATAGACAATCCAGCCTTCACGATCTTCATAATCGAAAAGAGGAATACCTGGCTCTAGATGATGAGGACAACGGTGTAAACAATATCCTTGACCTTGATATGTATTATTACTGAACATGATCAATGTCTCACCTGGCGTAATAGTTCTTTTACCGTCTGATCCATTTGTATTTAATACAGACTGCGCATTTTGAGCGAAGTCTTTGTAATACCATCCGGTGTTAGTCTTGTCGGCCACCATTTCTTCTCCAGGCCATCCATTTCTATTGTTGTTCATCTCTCCATACGTAAAAAGCCAACCTTTTCCTGTAACGGCATCTTCTGTTTCACCTATCTGGGTATAAACATAGATGCAGTGGTTGCTTGTTTTTGGCTCAGTATCTTTATCATCCTCATTCCATCCATCGCTCCAGTTGTTTGTACCTCCTTCTGTTAAGATTCCCTTGAAATTATCGGAACTGTTACCTCCGTTATATTTACTTCGGTCATTAATTGCTCTGAAATAGATACGGTAGTCACCGATAGGAGGACTAACTGTTACACGAACAGTCTGAGACCTAGAGCCGTCTTTTGACGTTACCTTGAATTCATGAATGGTAGTTGTTACAGGATCATTTGCAGCCGTAACCGTGAACGTTCCTGTAGCGGCATCCGATGAAGCTAAACTCATATTGATGGTAGAGTTACCTTTTGTATCTGTAATTCTATCCAGCACAATACCCCCGAGATTAGTATCCCATTTCACCGTTCTGATATTCTGAGATTCATCATCTTTATTATAATAGATGACCAGTTCTTTTGTAACATCCAGATAAGGTGTAACATCATAATTTACATCTATATATTTCTTGAGGTTATTTACCTTGAGCCAAAACTTAGCAGTGCCTTTTCGCTGATCTTCTGCATAATCACGAATAGGGATATCTGGATTTATGCGAAACTCGATGCTATCATTGCCTTTAGCGTCTTTACCGCGTTTGATGCCTTTGATGATGTCTTTTGAGTCTATTTTACTATCGCATCCAAACTCTACATAGTCTGCATTCGATTTATATGAAATATAATCATTTGTCGTAGAGGTCACATTAGCCTTCGTCTTGCTTACCCACAAAGTAGTATGGTTGAAGTCGGCATCTATCGTTACAGGAGTCCAGTCCTTTACGCTCACATTACAGTCGAGGGTTATGTTTCCCAGACTCTTGATGTTGCCGATAATCTCGTAGTAGGTGCCACGAGGGAAGGTTGGAAGCTCCGTCGTAGTAGAACTTTCATTCTGCTTGTGACCTAATGGAATGATATACTTGTTGTCGATATTTCCATCGATGCTTCCTTCAATAGCCAGTCGTGACTGCTCGGAAGCATTGGCGATGTATCTCTCCGGCAAATAGTATGTACCCTGGAAAAGCCATTTGGCTGTGGCATTTGTTGGATTGGCAGAGCCTTTGGCTCCTTCGTTGAGGGTGATTACATCTTTGTCGTTTATATTTGCATTAGCATCATTTCGTTCCCACGCATCCCCTTGATAGTAAAGGCCATTTTTGTTATTGGCAGCATCATATTGATTACTCTCAAAGCCTTCTGCATATTCTTTACTAACTTCAGACTGACTGAATTTTCCATCCCAACATAGAGATGTGCTTGGAGATAACTGCTGCGCAAGAATATTCTTGATTGAAAAACTTTTGCCGCTGAATACTTTTGCTTCATCAGGATCGAATATGAGATTCAACTTTACCTTGACACAGGTGAACTTCAGATTTGCGATAACAGTTGCTGATTTATCTGTCGCCTTGATTTCTGTTTCTGTAGTTTTGCCGTTGATATCCTTTGGCTCATATATCATCGGAATATTCGTGCAGACAGGCATACCTGGCTGAGCACCTGAAGGAGAATATTTCAGCACGATATTTTTGAGTTCTTCTTCCGATTTAATATTCTGATTCTGGGCTTTCAACACATCACTCATATTGGCAACTACATAAATATGATAAATTCCTGGCTCGATGGTGAGCTGATAGTTAGCTATATTTTCGTCCAGCATCATGCTTGCCAAAGGCGCAGGAAGATTCTCTGCTACGAGCTTACCATTACCATTTACAGGAAAGGCGTAGAGGCGAAGATCATTGATCTGGCATTCATCTACCGTAGCATTATAGGTAGGAACCTCAGAGGAACTGCCGCTGAAAGCATTGCCGTTCGCACTGAGCACGGTTGGTACCAGCACGTGCAGGTTGCTAGACGAGTTGAAGGAGTATCCGTTACCCTCCAACTCGTCATTACAACTAACTGCAAATAGACTAGTCAACAACCAAACTATGAAACCTATATAGATATGAAATCTTCTCATGATAACTTTGTCTTTTACTTTACTAATATCAATAGTTTAATTTCGACAAAGTGGAATCAGATTATAAGTCGGCTCGCTGTATGCGCTTGCTCCAATCGAGGATGGAGATGCCCAACTTAACGTATTGCCACTTGTCGCCTTTCAGGAAAAAGTCCAGCTTGTAGTCGTATTCTCTGTCCAGGAACTCCTGTGCCGAATAGTTCATTGCTTCGAATGCTCCACGGCCCTGTGCCAGAAAATCGGCTAGATTGATGCGAACCACTTCTTCGCCCGTCTTCTTGTTCCAGATGCTCAGTATCGCATTCTTGTCGTTCTCGGTTGCTGGATGCAACACGAGGCGGGAGAACATCATGGCGGCGTGAGCGGTACGCTCCTGTACGGTACCCTCAGGAGTGGTGAACTCGGTGGTCCAGGTCTTGTATGGGGTGTATGTCAACTCCTCGTCTGGGAGGAGAGTATTGTCGTAATTGATGTAGCCATTGGCATCAGTTATCTGATAACTGAAGTCTTCGGCGTGGATGTCGGCTGGTTCGTCCAGCTGATGCAGACTGATGGTGAGCTGCTTGGTGTCTCTGATGAGACTGATGGTATGGTGGGTAACCTGAAGATCCTTCACCTCTACCGTTTCGTTGCTCAATCCCTGCCAGAGGGTATCAAGCGGAAGTGCCTGGTTTTCTACCTTTCCGGCATTTCTGTCGAGTCGGGCATGGAGTTTTTCGATGCTTTCTCCTGCTGCTGGAGCTTCGATGTGGAATTTGGCACCAGCCTGTGACAGCGCCTCTTCGTATTTCTTCTGGAAGGCGAAGGTGGCGAAGCGGTATTTGCCAGGTTGCAAGTCTATGCGCATGGCATAGTTAGGGTCTTTGAGGGGTTGGGATTTTCCCTCGTTGGCTGCATCCTGGCGAGCCACTAGGTTGCCCTGCTCATCGAAGACGAACACGCAGACACCGCCTACATGATCGTTGAACATATCAGCGCGCTGGACGTTGTAGTCGTACTTGAACTGCAAGTCAACTCCCATATCACAAGGAGGGAGGTCGTCGTGCATCAAGTCGTTGCAGCTGCTGAGCATGCTGCCGAGAGCGACGATGCTGCTGAATGCTGTCGTGCGGCTGATGGCGGTCAATCGGCTGATTGCTGCCAAGCTGTCGAATCCCCATTCCATGCGTATCTTCCTGATCCAACTATGTAACTTTTTGTTTGCCATGATGCTTTTTGGTTATTATCAATATAATGTTTCAGAATATCAGGTTGTGTTTCTAGCTTCCACTATGGTGAAGCTGAAAACACAACTCGTATGTTTTAACGAAGGCGGGAGCCTAAGCTCCGCCTTTCGTTGTTATTACTCGATTACAAATCTACGCTCTGTGAACGCTTAGCCCAGTCGAGGATCTTCACGCTAACCTTGATGTACATGTCATCCTCATCATCTGGAGTGTTAGGCTTAACCTCTGGAACGTCAGGATAACCAGGACCGCTAACGCTTTGTACATCCAACTCATACCAGTTGTTACGGAGCATACCATAACGACCTAAGTATTTGAGATTGTTGTCACCGTAGCTCTCACTAGAATTCCAAGGAGTCAGGGCATCACCGAAGTGCTTGATGCGAGCGATATAGTAAGACGCTCCATTTGCGTAAGTGCTGATACCAGCGTCTTTGGTGAGACCCACCTTGTCGTTGACAGCTTTTTCTTCTTCAGGTGTAACAACATGTCCTGTTACTGTAATGTTTGCTGCTTTAATTTCGTGATTTCCTGCAGCTGTTATATCATTACCTTCTGCGGCCAGGTTGATGGTTGTATTATCTGTTGTTGCGTCTGAAATAACCTTAGTAACAGCAGCCTTGATGTGATTCTCAAGATCCTTCTTCTTCCAAAGAGCGACGCTTGTACCGACCTTGAAGAAGGTCTTACCATCTTCTTCAGTAAAGCCATTTGGAGTATAGCTAGCCTTGAAAATGACGCGAGTGGTCTGTCCCTGCTTCATATTCTCGAGGTTGAAAGTATTCTCGAGGCAGTACAATGGTTTAGTTGGGTCTTTTGTTACTTCTGTATTTGCTTTAACATAGTTGAACTCTTTCTTTCTAGCAGTAGTGCCATCTGCGTCTTCCGTGCATAAATCATTATTCTTATAATTAGGATCTATACCCCAATATACACGTTTAGCTTTTGTTAACTCATTGTTATCTACGAAACGCTTATTAGATGCTCCTGGTGTTGTTGGAGCATCGTTATTCCAAATAGCAGCGTAGTCTTCGGTCAAACCATCAACATTGTGAATAGGGAAGGTCTTCAGGTTGGTAACATCCAAAGCCCAGTTCTTGATTGTAACCTTATCGCCTGCATATGAACTACTAGTAGCTACAGGTTTTTCTTCCTTAGTGGCAGCAGTCAATGTAACTTTAGCAAGACCACGCTCTACGTAGATGTCAGCAGCAGCTTCGCCAGAAGATGCTTGAGCCTCTGTAGGGAAAATCTTGTTCTTGTCGATAGCAACTAAAGTTGTTACGCTCTTATCGGCAGCATTGTACAGAGGAGCATTAGCCATATAGAATCCCTTTTTGGTATCTGTAAAATTGGTAGCATTAGCTTTAGTTGCTACATTCCAAGCAGAGAACGTATCACCCACTGATGGCAAAGTAACCTTTGCATCTGTACCAGAACCATTGTTCAAAAGTACCAATGCGAAGTAATTGCCAGACTTATCGACATTAGAAAGCTTTGCTGTAATCTTGGCTTGGGTAGTTACACCAGTTTCACTTGGGTTCTTCCATGGTTCCATTGAACCCAAATCAACAGTCTCAGCAAGAGTATAATTACCTTCACCGGCAGTTGTACCCTCCTTGAAAACCAGCAAAGTAGCATTAAATACATCGTACTCGTTAGTCTCTCCTGGCTTAAATTCTGGATCACCAGCACGTGTACCTCTTGTTGTAGGCAAGTTGATAGAGAAAGATGCATAGCTTGCACCTGATTCATTCTCACCAGAGCCATTACCACCATTTACTAACTCGTTGTTGCTAGAGCAGCTGGCAGTCATAGCAGCCAAAACTGCCAATCCAAAGAAATGTTTAATTCTCATAATCTATATGATTTTAATGTTAGTTATGTCTTTTATTGTTCCGCCTTCATTTCCTCGTAGATCTTTCTGATGCGTTCAGCTTCCTTTGAGTTTCCTGCCTTGGCAAGATGTTTCTCGGCAGTTACGAGGTCGCCCTTCTGCAAATCTGTGCAGGCGGCATTGAGATTGGCTGTCTCATCATCAGGGAAGAGACGGACGGCAATATCAAATACCTCGTTGAACTCTGGAGAACCAGGCTCATAGGTCTGTGCCACCAGATACATCTCCTGTAATGACAACTGCTGAGGCTTGGTCTTCAAGATTACCTTTGCCTCCTCAATGTCGAAAGGACGAACGGTATAGGTTACCGTATAGTCGCTGTGGCGCAAACGAGGATAAATCTCACTCATGATGTAGCGATAGCTAGCCGGATAAAGCTTCTTGATTTTCTGGTCCTTTGCATCGGGTGCCAATGATGAGTTGGCAACGGCAAGGATGGCAGACTTGTCGGCTAAGTTGCTGGCTCCCACCTTCTTCTTGAATCCTTCCCAGTCTTCCGGGGTGGCGTGATAGGTGAAGAGCTTTTTATCGATAGTGTAGAGATTGCATACATAATTGCGCAGGGCAGCCGCACGATTGTTGGCGAGTCGCACATTGTTGTCGTAAGGACCGTCTGGCGACGCATAGCCATGAATATCGATATTGGTGATGCTCACATCCTTGTCGTTCTTCACGAGGTCGATGGTGGATGTAATCTTTCTCAGCTCTGTGGCATTCTCACGGAAGTCGGCAAGGATATCGCTCTTGTTGAGTTTGAAGCTCAGGTAAGCTTCACCCTTTTCGGCTCTCACCTTGATGGCTTCAGCCTTTGGCTTCACGTAATGGTCGCGACCAATCTTGGGTATTGGGTTGATGACCGCCATCTGGGTGGTATCCTGATCCATCAGGTTGCCGCATCCGCAGAGGTCTTCCGTCATGGAGAGGTTGAAAGCCTTCATCCACTTCCTGTAGGGAAGGGTCTGCGAGAAGAGCACCTGCTGCTCGGTATCATTCCTGCGTCTCACTACCACTGCCTGGCTGTTCTTCAGTTTGCTGCTTTTGCGCAGGTATCTGATGTTCTGGTTTTTGCCATTGATGATAATGGGATTCAGGGCGATGGTATCTTCTCCGGCAATAAGCGGAGTGAAAACCAGCTGTTGCTCTGATTTGAGCTGCAGACTATCGAGATGGAGTCGGAAAGCAACCTTGAGACTGTCGCTTTTCTTCTGTGTCAAGACGCTGTCTATCAGAATCTTGCCTCCAGCCAACCATAGCTGCGAATCATCTATCTTCTGGGCTTGGACAGTCAGTGCGCTCTGTGCAAACAGAATGCAAAGGGGCGAAATGACCGCATAAAGCTTCATTTTCTTCATATTCTTCATCTTGTAAAAGAGGGTTTGATTTTGTTTTTCGCTATCTCGGTGATATCGTTCCTAGAATGCGTATATCAGGGAAAGGGCGGCTTTAGTAGGACCTACATAGTTGCGGTGGTCCTTGTCAAGACATTTGTCACATCTTCCGTAGAGCTTGTATGGGCTGTAGATGTATCCTAATCCGATGGATCCTTCGAGATTGAGATGCTCTGACAGCAGCCATTGGTATCCGTAGGTGAGACCACCACCGACATACCAGCCTTCGTAATGTCTTCCTTTCTCTGTCTTTGGCAAGATGCCGAAAGGCAGGTCCACATTTTTTACGTTGTATTCACCTCCAAGGGCATGGATGCCGAAAAAGTGGCCTCCAAATTTCTGGCAGGTGTACCAGCGGTACTCTGGCATTACGTTCCAGTAGCGCAATTTCTTGTCGCCTGAGAACTTCCAGGGATTCAGGGCGCCGAAAAGCTGAAAAGTGCTCTTCCTGCCCGTGCCTATTTCTAGACCAGCATTGAGCGAGGTGGTTGCCAGACCAAGCAGGTTGGTCTTCAGTGCTACCTCTTGCGCTCGGGTTATTACTGTTGAGAGAATCAGCAGTAACAACATCGGTGTTCGTTTGAACGATCTCTGCTTCATCATCATAATTTTACTCTGTTGATTTTCTTTCTTAAGGATAAAGCTAGTTGCTTATTCTTATTTATCGTCATTTACTTATTATCTCAGGCTTACCCTTGTAACAAAATGAATGCCGCCGGGTTTCCTTTTCGGTTGCAAATGTAGGAAGATTTTCTCAAAGATGCTTCAAAAAATTGATGGAAATCAAGGGAAATAAAGTGCAAACGTTTGCATTGCTGTGCAAAGTGTGTGGGAGCACAATTTCGGGGGGGGGAGCTAAGTGCTTGGTATTTAGAAAAATAAAAGCGAAAGTGTAACTTGCACACCTTCGCTTATGAAATATTGTATTTTGATGAAATTCTTTTTGTGATTTGCGCATCTGAAGACGGGGAAAACCGGCTTTTTGGGGGCTATTTCAGAACTTCCATCGCCTTCTTCAGACCTCTATCTACAGCCGAAGCATCGTTCTGGTAGAGCTTCTCCTTTTCCTCTCCGGTCATCTCGTCGAGCAGATAATCGGGGGTGATTCCCACACTTTCCAGCAGGTTGCCCTGTGCATCCTTGGTAAGCGAGAATGGCATGTAGAAGTAGAGGTAGCTCGTTACATTTCCTATCCAACCGCCATTGCTGGCTTCGTTGTCGGAAGTGAGCATCGCCTGCGCTCCGTAACTGTTTCTGCCTATCGTCTTCACGTGGTCGCCCTGACTCTTCAGGATGAGGGTTGTCACCTCCGACATGCTGGCGCTGTAGTTGTCGAGCAGGATGGCGGTAGGGATGTTTCTGCCCAGACTCTTCGGCGTTACCGTAATCTTCTGCGGAATCCATGGGGTATAGCTGTATGGATTATTGTCCTCTTTTTTGCGCACGTAGGCATAGACGGCAGATTGGGTGATGAGATAGTCGGTAAGCAGACGGGTATCTATCACGCTGCCGCCTCCGTTGCCACGGAAGTCGAGAATCAGTTTCTTGATCTCGCCCTTAGCCAGAGGCTCCAGGAACAGGCGGCGGTAACCTTCTACGCAGAGATGATTGTAGGTAAACTTCAGGTCGCTCCAGTAAGCATAGAGTTCCCGCTCATGCCAGAGGTAATCGGCAAGTGCCTGGCAATACCAGTTGGCAAAACCGGAGGCTGAAAGCATCTGCTGGTAACGGGCATCGCCCTGCAGCTTCTGTCGGATCTGTTCGCCCATGCCGCTTGCATCAGCAGTAATAGGTAACAGTTTGAGGAGATTCGGCGACTTCTCGTAAGCCTCGCAGGCGAGAGCATAGAGACCGGAATAGTCGCCCTGGTTGCTGTAGGCCGCCATCTTCTCGCAGGCTTTGGCAGCATCATCCGAAGCCAGATAGCTATCCATATCGGCAAGCAACTGCGCTGCCTGCTGCTCAGCCTTCTCTCGCTTTCCAGCATCTGTAATCAGTTCCTTCGCCTTGGCTGTTATCGTGGAAGCATCCAGATGATAGGTGCTGGTGGCATTGCCAGGGAGATAGGACTTCTGATACTCGTGGAAACAGTTTTCGTAGAGGGCAAACTTGTTGAAGCCGAGGTAATAGGTGCCCGGCTGCTCCTTCAGGTAACCGCCCATGATGCAGAAACCATCCGGGGTAATCTCACCGAAGGCTGTACCATCCAGGTTGAGCTGGTCGCGGGTATGGTTCCAGTGAGCATTCAGCGGGAAATACTCGGTCTTGTTGCGGAGCGTGCTGTTGAATCTCACCGTTTCCGTAGAAGAGTGGGAGACGGGCAGGGTAATCTTGACATAGAAATGCTGGTCGATGATCTTGTCGATGATTTCCTGGAAATACTGCTTTGCCTTGGCGTTGTCTTCCTGAATCTCCTGCTGGGTGAAAGCTGGGGTATGCTGGAAGGTCTTCAGGGCATCAAACTTGGGTTTGTATTCCTTGTACACCTGGTCCCAGGTCTGCGAAGATACGGCAGACTGCTCATTGAGGGTGCAGTAGCGCTGGTTCATCACGCTCCAGAAAACCTGGAACAGGTCGCCATACGACTTGACATCGGTATCGGAATAATCGGAAATCGATTTCTCGTTGGCATCATTGTCTGCCACACAACTGGTAAGCGACATCCCCGTGGTGGTTGTCGCCAGGAGGAAGGCGAAGAAGTATCGCATTCCACCTTTTATATATATAGGGGTTCTCATAAATTATATGTTTTAAAAGCTTTTGCCCTTACAGGGCGTATTGCTGTCTGCTATTATACCCAGGGTGTTGCCCTGGGCTAGGAGCTTCTGCCCTTTCAGGGCGTATGGGCTAGAACAGTTTGTAGGCAATGCCTGCGGTGATGACGCTGGAGTTGCGGCGGGCAGTCTTGCTGGTGCTGGCTTTCTCCTGGTAGATATGCGAGAAGCCGTACTGGAACTGATAGCCTACGCTGGCATCTATCTTGCCGAAGGAATAACCTATCTTGATGCCTGCTTCGCCGCCAAAGAGACTGCGGCGGAGATGGTTCTCATTCTTCCTGAAATCGTAGGTGGTGTTATAGCGGATGTAGGAGCCATCGCCCTTGTACCCCTCCATGATGTTCATCGGATACATACCCTTGGTATGCATGGAGGTGAAGTAGTCGTAATAGATGCCTACCTGCGGCTTAATCCACAATCCCTTCTCGTGGTAAGGATTATGGAGGAGATAGTAGCCCACATGGAGTGGGATGCTGATGAAGTTGTTGTTGTATCGGGTGTTCCAGGAGTCACCGCCCAGATTCTGGTACAGGTAGTCGCGCTGTACGAAGCGGATGCCCGTTCCTACCGCCAGCTGATCTACGATATTGTATTCGGCACCGATGGCAGCCGTGAAACCCGGTCGCACCTTATAATAAGTCTCCGACAAGCCCGACACATCTGTATCAAGCACACTGCAACTGACACCAGCTTCTGCCTCCACCTTCCAGCGGTAGGAGCTCTGCTGTGCCAGAATGCCTTGGCAGCAGAAGCCAAGGGCTATGGATAAATATACCTTTCTCATAAAAATGGGGTAGTTTGGGGTGAAAAAAGTCTTAATAGAGAAGAAGCAATCCGGCAAACGCAGAATAGAGTATCATGCGGATGGGATTGATCTTCATCACCTTCACGCCGATAAAGGTGGCAAAGAAGAGGGTGATGGAGATATAGAATCTCCAAGGATTTTCGGGAGTAGAAAAATTCTCGCCATTCATCAGAAGCAGGGCTGCGGCTCCTACCAAACCGACGATGGCTGGGCGAAGACCGATGAAGATGCTCTGGACGGCTGAGGTGTTCATATACTTGTACAGCATCTTGCTGATAAGAATCATCAAAACAAAGGATGGGAGAACCAGCGCAAAGGTCGCCATGGCACTTCCGAGTACAGCCATCATGCCACTCATGCCGGCATTATGGACTGCTGTATAGCCACAATAGGTAGCGGCATTGATGCCGATAGGTCCCGGTGTCATCTGAGAGATGGCAACGACATCAGTGAATTCTTTCATCGTCATCCAATGATACTGCGTAACAACCTGTCCCTGAATCAGGGATATCATGGAATAGCCACCTCCGAATCCGAAGATGCCTATCTGAATGAATACGATGAAAAGCTGAAGAAATATCATATATTATTCTGTTGGTTGAATGAATTGTCCATAGATGTAGCCACCTACGGCAGCTGCAATAATCACCCAGATTGGGTTGACGCCCAAAAGCCAGATCAGAAGGGCGGATAGAATAGGAATCCAGCAGTTGACAAGCGAAATACCGGCACTCTTGGCAAGCGAGAATGTTGGTACGGCTATCAATGCTACAACGGCAGGACGGATGCCCGCAAACAGGGCAGCCACCACCTTGTTGCCTTCAAACTGATGGAAAAACATGGCTATAGCCAAGATAATAAGGAATGATGGCAACGAAGCGCCGAAGGTGCAGACGATGGCTCCCGGTATCTTTGCCAACTTATATCCGAGCAGGGAACTCATGTTGATAGCCAAGGCTCCCGGACAAACCTGGGTGGTAGCGATGGCATC
>ULYL01040719.1_pt1 | contig 14741 bp, 8 predicted proteins | sample 1962211 | NCBI WGS metagenome assembly ULYL01 (sample SAMEA4835864, study PRJEB28245) | human gut metagenome | biome: gut microbiome; material: fecal sample | place: Denmark | collected 2008
AAAGCTATATGCTTAATCCCCCTGGTTTATCGGGTGAGCCTATATATACCTTGGTTTGATGCTAAGGTATATTATACGGCATCTCATTCGTTAGTTGGTTTTCCTATACCGGCGTGGGCTTTCTGCATTGTCTGTCTCGATAGTTTAGGCAATGCGAAGGCCTGCGTTTGGGGATGGACGAGAATGAATCCCACGCTTTTCTGTATATAGTATAACTAGAACGATAACTTGAACAAACCATCCGCACTTGGGATTCTACGGATTTTTGAAAAAGAAAGGTAACCAAGTGTATAAAATAACATGGGACAAGGAGATAAATGGAGTGCTCTTGCATTCTCGTATAGTACCAGAAGTTCTAGGAACCTCTCCTAGACCCGTGTTCTTTGAAGAGTTGGACTTGTTGGGTTTGGATAAACTTGGTTGGAAATATCCTCATTGCGAAGAACCGCTCCTTTGGGCAATCAATAAGCAATATTATTACAAAGGTGAACTTGTCTTCGAGGCAAAGGGCGCAAATATCTATGATGCAGCAACAGTTATGTTACAACCAGCAGGTGAACATTTAGAGTTGGAGCCAATTGATATTGAAGCCATGTTGTATCGCAACAAGGATATGATGTTCTTGTTGGAGAGCGAAGCCATTGAGTTCATCCATGAGACATACGAACAGTATGCTCGTGCTCGCAAAACCATCCAAGCGGCATCGGCAAACACTTTGGATTTTGAGGCCTTGGCTCAGAAGGCAGAGAAGAAAACTAAGAAGAAGATGGCGATAGTGAAGGAGGATTGTGATTCTTTTGACATTATGCCATTAGAGGATGCCAACAACGCAGGAAAGCGGGTTTACCAAACTACCAAGATTGACAAGTTTATAGCCTCTTTCTCTGGAGGCAAGGATTCACAAGTAGTGCTAGACTTGTGTACTCGTGCAATTCCTAGTACCGACTTTGAAGTGATTTATAGTGATACAGGCTATGAATTGCCTCCATCACTAGAACTTTACGATAAGATTCAGGAGCAATATAAGGAGAAGTTCCCTGACTTGAAATTCTCTTTGGCTCGTAATCACGATAGTGTGTTGAACTATTGGGATAAGATAGGCACGCCTAGCGATACTCATCGTTGGTGTTGTTCTGTGATGAAAACAGCTCCTCTTTATAGAATGTTGAGAAGTGGAAGCGACAAACTCGCAAAGATATTGACCTTTGATGGAGTGAGAGCAGAAGAAAGTGTTAGGCGATCTACTTATAATAGAATAGGTAAAGGAGTCAAACATAATAATGTAATCAATGCCAGTCCGATTTTGAGATGGAATTCGGTAGAAATCTTTTTGTATCTGTTTGAGCGTCAATTATATATTAATCCGTCTTATAGGAGAGGAATGACAAGAGTCGGTTGCTTGATTTGTCCATTTTCTTCTGAGTGGAATGATATGGTTTCGAATAGATGTTACAAAGAAAGTCTGTCTCCATTTCTTACCCGAATAATTGATAAAGCTAAAAATGCTGGAATTTCCGATGTGGATGATTATGTCAAAGAAGGAAAATGGAAACTACGAGCTGGCGGTCGAGATATGAAGTTTCCCTCTTCCATGAAGATAAAGGAGACAAAGCCAAATTTGGAAATAGAGGTTGTTAATCCACAAAAAGATATAATGACCTGGTTAAATGCCGTTGGTAAGTATCAAACAACAGTTGATGCTGATGGAAATATTAGCGGAGAGTTGAGTTTTGAGAATAAGATATTCAACTTTACTATAAAAAATAAAGGGAATATAATCAAAATAGTTTTCATCAATACCCAAATGTTTCCAAAATTACAGGGCTTTATCAAGAGGGCCTTTTATAAGGCAACATATTGTGTGGATTGTGAAACATGTGAAGTAGAATGTCCTACTGGGGCATTGCAAATCTTGCCATCAGTTAATTTAGACAGAAATAAATGCATAAGTTGTCATAAATGCTTGACTTTTCATGATTATGGATGTATAGCGGCAGCTTCTCTTGCAATTACAGGTAGAAAATCAAATAATAATATTATGAAGTTGATTAGTTATAATAACTTTGGATTAAATGGAGAATGGATGGATTTCTTCTTCTACAATTATAGTGATTATTTTACAGAGAATTCCCATGGTCTTAATGTAAAAGAACAATTGCCAAACTTCGTGAAATGGCTAGTACAAGCAGAAATCTTGAAAGATTCAAAGTCTAAGCAAACAACAGAGTTGGGTGAATTGCTAGCGGTTAATTATCCTGATATGCCAGATTTGGTGTGGCAAATTATATGGATAAACCTTTCTTATAACTCTCCGATTGCTTCATGGTTTAAGAAAAATGTTAAATGGACGGAAGTTATCTCTCAAAAGGAAATAGAGGAGAGGGTCTTGGCAGATTATTCAGACAACAGTAAAACAACAGTGCATAACGTTGTATATGCTTTGTTCCGAACTTTTAAGGAAAGTCCGATTGGTGAGGCAGGACAGTTGGTCCCTATTGATAAAACTATGTATAGACATGAGTCTTATACTTCTGTAGAACGTGAAGCAGTAGTCTATTCTCTATATAAATATTGTGAGGCAAAAGGCATCCATTCTCTCAGAGTAAGTGACTTGTATGCTAGTGATAACAGCAAAGGGCTATATAAAGAGTTCGGAATTTCTAAATCAGAATTGCTTTCGGTCTTGCGCTCTCTGAATAGTGATAGTAATCGCTTAGTTATTGCAGAATTGAATATGGGCTTAGATAATATAACTATTCGTGAAGACTTAACCCCAGTAGAGGCATTAGCAATGATGATAAAATTATGAGTTTGCAAGAAGAATATTACAAGACGGCACTGCAACAGATTAAACGAGGTCATAGTAAAGGCAAAGTTTCGAATGCTAAAATATACTATTTATTATCTGTTGTAGATAGAATAGATGATGGAACATTACATGAGAATAAAATTCTATTTGATGAAATATCTTTAGAATATTATGAGCGTCAATGTAGATTACATTCAGATGTAATAACTCCATTTGTAAAGCCCTATTTTCATTTGAGCTCGTCATTGTTTTATCATATAAAATGGAATGATGGTGTAAAAGTGCATTCTTATGCCCAAACACCATCTTCAAAGTTTATTAAAGAAAATACAGAATTTGCTTTCTTGGATGATGCTTTTTGGAAAATCTTGAGCAATGAGGATTACAGAAAAGAAATCTATCAGTTGATAATACGAACATATCTAAATAATGACAAAACGGTCTATGGCAAAGAAATATAACGACATAGTAACGCTTCGGTCGATGCGTCCTGCATATAATATCAAGAATGAAGGACCTGATGATTGGAAGACTTTTATAGCTAATGATCAATTTAACGATTTGTTGAAAAAGACCATTAGCGCAATTAGAAATAATGATGCCGATTCGCATAAGGCGATATGGGTGGCAGGTACGTATGGTTCGGGAAAGAGTCATGCTGGTGCAGTATTAAAACACCTTCTTTGTGATAGGGTAGAAGACATCATAGATTATGTAAATGAAGAATATACAGAAGATAAATATGCCCTTCTTCGTAATTCAATATTGAAACTTCGTGAGAGTAAGAGACTGTTTCCTGTAAACCTTTATGGACAGCAAAATATTGCTCATGAAGCCGACTTGTCCTTGCAAGTTCAAAAAGAGGTGATTCGTGCATTGAAAGAAGCGGGCATTAAATTGACAGTTCAGACAGACTTCGACAACTATATTCAGCATATAGAAAGTGAACCTGACTTGTGGCAGATGCTCATTGATGGCAATGAGGTCTTGAAAAGTGTTGCACCAGATTTGGGTAAGTTGAAGTCACGACTTGCAAATGGTGATACGGAAGTTTTGAATCGTGTTACTTTAGCATTGAGAAACATGGGTATCAATATACCTATCAAAAATTCCAATCTTAAGACATGGATATTTGAGGTGCAAAATGAGTTACGTACACTGGGTGAATATAACGGTTTGCTTATCATTTGGGATGAGTTTACAGATGTTATGCGCTCAGACTTAGGCGTGCCTCTCTTGAAAATTTTACAAGAGATAGCTGAGGATATGATGAACCCAGAGAATGATTCTTATTTCTTGTTATTGTCGCACCCGTCAGCATTGAACTCTTTGAAAGAAGCTGAGCGCGAGCAAACAAGAGGTCGCTATCATTATATTACCTATAATATGGAACCTGTTTCAGCATTCCGTATCATGTCTAAGAAGTTTGTTGTAGTAGATAGAGACTTGTATGCCCAACGTCAAGAGCTTTTCTGTAGCTTGCATAGTGAACTGCTTTCAGCTTTTGCCTCTTCTTCAACTGATCCGGAACAAACGAAGAAAGACTTGGGTAATCTTTTCCCAGTGCATCCTTCAACAGCAAACTTAGCAACATATTTTGCACGTGAGGCTGGTTCTTCTAGTCGAAGTGTTTTTGAGTTTTTGGCTTGTGATGGCGTAAAGGCATTCTTTGATGATGAGAATAGATATGTAGACAATGATACTGTCACTCCAAACTATCTATGGGATTACGTGCAGGAATACTTTGAGAGTGATACTGCTCGCTTTGGTGCAGTAACTGAAAGATTCAACTCACATCATTTGGCCGTAGAGGCACAAGGTGATGATTATCTTGCGGTGTTCAAAGGCATTTTGCTCTTGAATGCTCTCAACAATATTGCCAACAATGACAGTGTAACTCCAAGTGAGGAGAATATCTTCAACCTCTTTGAAGGTACACCGATATATAATAATGTGGCTGAAATCTTGGAGTATTTCAATGATAAAAGTATAATCCAGCGTCAGCCTAATGGCAATTATTCTATTTTGTTTACTGCTTTGCCATCGGATGAAATCCAAAAGATAAAAGAAGAACTAAAACTTACGACATTCCTCTATACGGAGCAAGTTATTAATTTTGGTGAAACAGCTCGAAAGTTTATGGATAAGAACTTGGCACAGGTGGCTCGTCCGTTAGAGTTTCAGTTCTTCTCATTGACTAGCAATGAATATACGTTATTGAATAAAGTAGAAATGTTTGCCAAGCGTGCAACCACTTATTCAGTGTTGTTGGCTTTCATGGTAGGAAAGACCAAACAAGAGGTATTCGAACTGAAAGAAATCATTGACAAGAATAAACAAGACGAACGTTTCAAGAATATTTGCTTTGTATTGTTTGACAACCCTATGGGTGAGAAGGAATATGAGCGTTTCATAGAGTTCCAAGCTAATGCAACTTGTGCGCAGAAACATGGACTTGCCAATCAGCAGAAAACATACAATGAGAGTTCTAATGAAATGATTTTTGCTTGGTTAAGTGAGATGCGTAGAGGTAATGTCACTTTCTGTTTGAGAGATGATGAAATGACAATCTCGGGTACAAGAATGACAACAACTATTAATGGTTCTATAGCACCAGCTATTTTTACTTCTGGTCCTGAATCATTGGAGATTATTCGTACTCGTTCTTCAAATACTTTTTGGAAGAAAGCTTCGGTGAAGGCAACTGTTGATGCGGTTCTTTCTTTCCATACAAAAGAGGAAATTATTGCTAAGTGTGGAGGCCCTGCAAAACATGTTGAGTATCTTTTGCAAGATAGTGTAGATGAAAATTTGGAATGGAAGTCAGATATTAGTCAGGAGCATCCTTTGAAGAAGGTATGTGATTATATTCAGAATGTATTCAATCATACCAATAAGAACCAGTCGTTCAATTTGGGTGAGAAGTTAATCGGTTTGACTTTACCACCATTTGGCTTGTTCCAGTCTTATGCTCCGATGGCGATGGTTGCTTTTGCTATGCGCAAGTATGCTGGAAAGATATTCGATTTGAACGGAAAGCCGAGAACGGCTAATCACTTGGTAGATGATATCGTTGAAATGTTTAAGGCATGGGAGAATGGTAAGACTTCTGCCAAGTTAAACTTTATGTTTGAGAGTAAAGAGGCTGGTGCTATCACCAAGAATCTTATCAGAACCTTCAAGTTGAATAAACTTCCTAAATATTCTGATATTAGTAGCTTAACCGATGCTCGTTGGGCTATGACACATGAGTACTCTGCAGGTGTCGGTTATCCTCTCTGGTCTTTGAAGTACGTTCCTGATTGTTCTGAAGAAAATTGTGAGCTGATAGATGGTATCATCAAGGTAATCACTGACTCTGAAAGCGTGAAAAATCCACCATTAATGGCAAAGGTAGCTGAGGGGTTGAAGAATAATATAGACCTGGGTAATCTCTTGTTGGAGTCTTCTAACAATTTCGAGAAAGGCTTTAAGAACTATGTGATGGGACTTGATTATATCAACCTGCAGGAGAGCGAGTTTGATGAGGCTAAGAAGTTTATTCTCGGACATTTAGAGGGAACTATCGGTCTTTGGACAGAGGATAAGGTAACCGATACTCTGAAAAATTGGCGCTTGGAACAGCAACAAGAACGTCAACGCATCGACAATCAACGTCGATATGTAGAAGAGCAAGAGCGATTCAAACAAGAGCAAATGAACCAGCAAGCAGGTGGTTCGGCTATCATTTCTTGGGGACATGTAGGCTCTGATGTTTCGACAGTCTCAATGGCTGCTTCATCTCAGGTAGAAACACCTGAGATGAAGAGTAAGCGTGATGAGATTGCCCGTAAAGTGATGCCTTTGGCTTCGAATCAGCTACTGCGTGATCTTCTGCAGGACTTGTGTGACAACGGTGATATGAAAACTCTCGACATCATTATGAAGTATGTTTAATGATAATAGATTTAAGACAGTAACATCTTTCGAAGAGTTGAAGACTCTTGTGGAGGAAGACAAGAATATGAACGGAATGGGAGCGGCTACAGCTAACCGCTACCCAATCCGTTTTGTGCTTTTTGACAACTTCAAGGATAGTTATGAATTTGTTATGTATATGCAATCAGAACGTGAAGTTGCCATCCAAAGTGTCGATAAGTGGATAGACAAAGATTATCCCGACTTGATGATTACTTACCAAGAACTGAGTGAGCATATTTCTGAATATATAGCGTCATTGGATGGGAGGGATAGCTTGATTACGCCATTCTCGGAGTTGGCTCGTTTCTACGACAATCAGTCAAGCCATACCTTTGATGCTTTGATAAAGACGTTAAAGTCTATAGAGGCTTCATGGGCAGGTGTGGAGTGTTCACAACGCATTTATATACCGATAATTGGACTTGAGGGCAAAATGAGTGCCTTCGAGAATGATACTCAAATCAATGTCTGGCGTTTGCATGATGAGGAGACATCTGCGGAGAACTATACTATGATTCTTGTGAAAGATGCTTCTTGCTATGGTGTGAAGAAGGTAGAAGAGAAAGCTAATGTGGTGCATACTGTAGGAGAGTGGCTTGATATATGGAAGAAACCTGAAGTGCATCAAAGACGTACGATAGTGAGTACGTCTAAATCCATCTTTGCCAACGCTAAGTTTGCACAGCCGGACAATGCCTTTACATACGTGACACCTCAGAATACTTTTGAATTTCTGAAACTAGGTTTGCGTTTGGATTTTGGAGATATGGCTTATCATGAATCAGACGAAGAGAATTGGCGACTTTTGGCAGAACAAATAGATTTGTCAAAGGAATTTGACTTGAATTCATTTGTGTCGAGATACTTCGATGTCAATGATTTGTCATCTTATAAGTCGTTCTTGAAAATTTGGTTCGCTCATAGCTCTAAGTTTGATAGATGGTTGTTGTGCTCTTATTATCAGATGTCTAATCTTACAGATGAGTTCTTGGCAACTTGCTTGTCAAAGATGAAATGCTATTCGAATGCAGACTTGTTTACCGAGATCGCTACATATACGACTTCCATCAAGACAGAAATGGATGAGCGTAGGGATTGCCTGAATGAGGCAGCCTTGAATCATGTGACGCTAACGGAGAACGTTGAGGTGTTGATTGGTAAGCGTTTGGAAAGTGTAGCCAACCAGTTCGGTCATCATGAAGCCATCAAATATTTCTCTGGTATTACTCATAAGGAGAAAGAGTTGGCTATCGCTTGGCTTGGAAAGGGACATATCCAAGTGAATGAAGTCAAGGCATTTTTCCCAGAATTGTTCGACTATATGCAGTCTCAGCCATTATTGACACCACAAAACTTATGGTTATCCTCCTATTTCGACAACTATAAAAAGGCGAAGTTAGGAAATGTCTATACGCAAGAAATCAAAAATGCCATTGCGGAGCATAATGCTGACAGTGTAAGTTTTGATACCTGGTATCAGAAGCAGAAAACTACTGGTGCTTTGTTGGCCAATCGTTCCGATATAGAGGTCTATTATTGGATAGATGGGCTGGGCGTAGAATGGATTTCTTTTGTTCAAGCAATACTTGCCAAGCTTGAAGCTGATAACTTGTATCTGAATGAGACGATGGTGGCGAGAGCCTTGTTGCCAACTACTACAGAGGTTAATAAAAAAGAACTTCAGCGACTTTCGGATGTTGATATACAGACGATGAAAGTGGGAGATTTGGATGCGTTGGCACATAAGCAAGGCAATAAATATCCCGACACAATCATCTCGGAAATGGAAATAGTCCAGAATGCGATTGAGACAATCATTTCTAAATATGCCGGTAAGAAGATTGCGATTGTCAGCGACCATGGTTTGACTTATCTCTCTCAGTTACAAGAGGGACTGAATCTTGCGGGCTTCGAATCTGACCATCATGGACGCTTGGCTGTCTGCAAGTCAGGTAAAGCAACGCAAGATAAAAACTATATAGTTTTGGATGATGGAAAGACAGTTTGTGCATTGACTCATAAGTCATTATGCAGTAAAGTGCCACGTGATCAAGGTATCCATGGGGGCTGCACTCCTGAGGAGGTGCTCGTTCCGATATTTGTGGTGTCAAGCAATCCTTCTAATTGCCATTGGAGCGTAGTGCTCCTAACTCCAGAGGTGTCGGCTACAGACCCTATTGTGAAATTGCAGTTAAAGGGCTTGTCTAAGACAGATACACCTTATATTATATACAACAACAAGTCATATCAGTTGACCAAGACGGATGAGGATGAATTCACTTCGGAGCGACTTGAAGTAGATGAGAATGTTAGTGATATTCGAGTGCTTGTTTCTGGTACAGAGATTGGTATCCATACCATATCGTGGAAGATGGGTGCTCAGGAAGAAGACTTGTTTGATTTTTAATTAGGAAAGAAGATGAAAGAAGAATTACAACAAAAGGTGAGACAATATTTCTCAGCCATGTCAATCTATAAAGACCCAAATGCAACTAATAGCATCTTCGCTGGTCGTAATCTGCCTTCCTTCGTGAAGGATTACCTATTGAAGCGATTCCTCAATATTAGTACTGGTGAGGTAGATACAAAAGGGCTGAGTGCGTTCCTAGACAAGGTGATACCTGCCAACGGGGGAAGTGTAAAAGATGATATCCTTTCAGGTAAGGAAGTTACATTGTTGGCTCGTTTTACCATTTATATTGATTTGGTCAAGGGGGAAAAGCAGTTTGCCATTCCTGATTATGGCATCAAGCAGAGAGAGGGAATTATACCTGATTATCTTTATAGTAAGCATCCCCATGAATTGGTGGATGGGGAGAAGTGGGGTATAGTGAAGTTGTGCCTTCTGCCAGATGATAATAGTAATGGCAATCGTAACCATGTTCGTATGGTTGACTTCAAACCGTTCAAACCCTATAGCTCTGTGGACGTGGAGTATCTCCGAGATGCTCGTATGCACTTTACTACAGAGGAATGGATAGACTTGTTGCTGTCGGCGATGGAGTATGATCCAGATGGATTTACATCTATGACGCAGAAACTGGAGTTCTTGACTCGCTTGTTGATATTCATAGAGCCAAGACTGAACGTTATCGAGTTGGCACCAAAGGGTACGGGTAAATCGTATGTGTTTGGCAACTTATCTAAGTATGGTTGGCTTGTTAGTGGTGGTAAGGTGACTCGTGCGAAGCTTTTTTATGATAAACAAAAACAGCAGAATGGAATTATTAAGAACCATGACTTTACTGTGTTTGATGAGATTCAGACGATTATATTCCAAGAACCTGCAGAGATACAGGCTGCGTTGAAGTCATATTTGGAGAGTGGCAAGACTACCATTGATAACAATGAGTTCTCGTCTGAGTGTGGATTGATGTTGATGGGTAATATCCCATTGAGTTCTAGTCATTTGCCGATTTCTCCCAACTATTTTGACTCTTTACCAAATAACTTCAAAGAATCTGCGTTGTTGGATCGTTTCCATAGTTTCATTGAGGGGTGGAAGTTGCCAAGAGTGAATAGTAGTATGATTTTCCATGGTTGGACTATCAATGTAGAATACTTCTCAGAAATACTTCATACGATGCGTACTCAAAATTCATATGGATTGCTATTTGACGAATTGGTAGAGTTTGAGGGGAAGGCAGATGTGCGTGACAGTAAGGCTATCAAGCGTATAGCCACTGCTTATATTAAATTGCTTTTCCCTCAATGGCAAACGCCAAAGGATGTCGATAAGGAGCTCTTTGACTTGTATTGTTTGCAGCCGGCCATTTATCGTCGTGGTATTATCAAGCAACAATGTCATCTGATAGATTCCGAATTTAAGGAAAGAATGCCTGAGGTGAGGATTGTTTAAATAATCTCTTATAAGCTATGGCTTCTGCCTTGGGCTTGAACGATATTTTGATGATGAAGTTGAAAGCATATTTATGAGAGGATGGCATCAATTTTTATATGAAACTTATGGAATTTAAATATACAGTATTATGAATACAAAAGCAAAATTTATATTGACCTATATAGGTGGTATAGTTACTGGCATCATCTTTGTGTTTATCTTAGGAATGATTGTCAACGCTTCGCAAGGGAAAGGAAGCGTGCAGCGTGATGTCGTGTTGTTTGAAAAGCCTCAGCAGACGATAGGGGCTAGTGAGATTGAGGTGTTTCAAGTGTTGCCTGATGGCAGTGCGTTGGCAACGGTTCAATATTCTGATAATGGGAATAATGATAATGTGGGCATGGTCGTAATGCTTCTTGCCAAGGATGGGGTTTCATACTTTGATTCTCAAAGCATTAAGATTCCAAGTGGAAAGTGCATGAAGCAAATCGGTACCTATAAATATATGAGTCGTCAGGAAATGGAAAAGACCGTTCCTGTTGTGGAAATCTTCGACAAATAAAAAATAAGCAAGGGAAGGGAATGAGCAAGAAAAGCTGAACGCTATCTATTCAGGGCCTTTTGTCAGTGCTGCTCGCCAAGAGTTCAGTAATAAGGCAGATACACGTGCTCAGAAATGGGGATGGTATATCTCTGTTTCTGTTATTCGCCAAGATTTCTTGCAGACAGCTCTTGATTGGGTGAGCCGTGGACATGTCAAGGAGTATATGCAGGAGCATCAATTTGACACGAACATCGATGAAATGAAGTTGTATTTCAATGATGTCATAACTTGGATAGAGAATGTCTTCCATGAATAAGAATGTATTTGAGTATGTGCTTGGTGGATGCCAAGATCCCAAGTTGCTCAACATTCGTGTCTTCGATGATAATGTCAAAGGTAGGGTGTATCGAGCTCAGACGACAGAGGCTAAAGCTAACCATGTAAGCAACTGTCCTCTTTGTGCTCTCGGACATGATGCTAATAGTACTAGGATTTGGACGTTGAAAGAAATGGATGCCGACCATGTGCTGGCTTGGAGCCATGGTGGTGCTACTGATGAAAGCAACTGCCAGATGCTATGCAAAACCCATAATAGGGCAAAAGGTAATCGCTAAAATCTATAAGTTTAAGCAAATGCAAAAGGACATCGGGTTTCTTGCCCAATGTCCTTTTTTCATTTATAACATATCTTGTTGTCAAATCTCTATCATCCGCAGAAGAATAGCACGACAATCTGTGCCGAGAATATTCTGAGGAACATGCTCAATGGATATACCGTGGAGTAACCTACGGCTGGAGCCTCCTTTGAGCAAGAGGCGTTGGCGTATGCCAATGCTGGTGGGTCGGTATAGGTACCGGCTATCATACCCATGATGGTGAAGTAATTGAACTTATACTTCAAGCGAGCTATCGTTCCGATGATGAGGATAGGGATGATGGTGATGAGGAAACCCGTATATACGTACTTGATTCCATCGCCTTGTGCCACCGTCTCCCAGAACCCGGCACCAGCCTTGATTCCCACACTCGCCAGGAAGAGCACCAGTCCTATCTCTCGCAACATCATGTTGGCTGAGGTTGTCGTATAGGTGACCAACTTGAAGTGGTAGCCGAAGCGACCTATCAGGATGGCGATGATCAATGGACCACCAGCGATACCCAACTTCAATGGCACTGGCATGCCTGGGATGGCGAATGGAAGGCTACCGAAGATGATACCTACCATGATGCCGATGAAGATAGTGGCGATGTTTGGTGCATCCAAACGCTTGATGGAGTTACCCATCATCTCTGCCACACGATTTACGTTCTCCTCAGGACCTACTACCAAGATTCTATCACCTACATGGAAGTGGTGGTTTCTGCCTGCGAAGATGTCCAAGCCCTGTCGAGAGATGCGAGTTACATTGACGCCATACACGCTGGAGAAGTGCATCTTGCCCAAGGTCTTACCGTTCATCTCTGGTCGAGTAACGATGATTCGCTTGCTCACGAAGTGCTGAACCTCGTCTTTCTCACGATCCCATTCAGCCTCTATCTCAGGACCGATGAAGGCCTTGATAGCCTCTGCGTCGGCTTCTGCACATACCACCAAGAGCTCGTCGCCTACCTCGAAGGTGGTCTTGCTGTTAGGAATGCTCACCTCGCCCTTGTGGAGGAGTCGGGAGCAAACGATGTCACGGTTCAAGAACTCTGAAACCTCACGCAAGGTTCTGCCAGCGATATAGGCATTCTCCACACGAAGGTGCATGTTGTGAGCCTTGGCATGTGGGTTGGCTGCGTCTTCCTCGTTCAACTTCTCTTCCTCCTCGGCAGTGTTCACCTTGCAGATGTACTTGATGAGGATGGTGGCACCGATGATGCCAACCACACCGAGAGGGTAGGCGCAAGCATAACCATTGGCGATGCTAGGAGCACCATTGGGGAATACACTGAGTAAAGCCTCATTGGCAGCACCAAGACCTGGGGTGTTGGTGACGGCACCATAGAGAGTACCCACCATCATTGGAAGGTTGTTGGGGTTGCTTGTGTCGAAGAAGAGGTAGTAGCATGCGAACATCACGCACACGTTGAGGAAGATGGCTGCCGTAGAGAGCAAGTTGAGCGTTACGCCGCCCTTCTTGAAACTCTCGAAGAAGCCTGGTCCTACCTGAAGACCAATCATGAAGACAAACAGAATCAATCCGAAGTCTTGCACAAAGGTCAGAATTTCTTTAGGAGCAGTAAACCCTACGTGTCCCGCGAGGATTCCTGCAAAAAGTACGAAGGTAACTCCCAGGGAGATGCCTCCGATTTTGATTTTACCCAAATACACACCCACGGCTATCACGATCGCATAGAGTAGGGCGATGTGTGCCACCGATTCTGTATTGGTAAAAAGGTTGATAATCCAATCCATTAATATTGTAGTTAAGTTGTAGATTTTTAGGGTGTGGATATAACTGAAAATTCGAGGACATCACCAAGAGGATGCCCTCGAACTTCCTATTTTGTTCTTATCTCCATGTCTTCCTGAGAAGCCGGAGATAAGTTTTCAGTCATCTCGATTACTTCTCGATAGCTGCTACACCTGGCAATACCTTACCCTCGATAGCCTCAAGAAGAGCACCACCACCTGTAGAGATGTAAGATACCTGGTCTGCCAAGCCGAACTTGTTGATACAAGCTACAGAGTCACCACCACCGATGAGTGAGAATGCACCCTCCTTAGTAGCCTCTGCGATAGCATCAGCGATAGCCTTAGAACCACCAGCGAAGTTGTCGAACTCGAATACACCTGCAGGACCGTTCCAGAGGATAGTCTTTGCACCCTTGATGGCTGCTGCGAATGCCTTGCGAGTCTCAGGACCTGCGTCCATACCTTCCCAACCCTCTGGGATGTCGTTAGATGGGCAAACCTGAGTGTTAGCGTCGTTCTTGAAGTCGTCAGCGCAAACAGAGTCTGTACCGAGTACGAGGTTTACGTTGTTCTCCTTAGCCTTCTTGATGACGTCGAGAGCTACATCGAGCTTGTCATCCTCGCAGATAGACTTACCGATCTTGCCACCCAATGCCTTAGCGAATGTATAGGTCATACCACCGCAGAGAATCAAGTTGTCAACCTTAGTCAAGAGGTTCTCGATGATACCAATCTTGGTAGAAACCTTAGAGCCACCCATGATAGCTGTGAATGGGCGCTTGATGTTGCCGAGGACAGCGTCAACAGCCTTTACCTCTTTCTCCATCAAGAAGCCGAGCATCTTGTGATCCTTGTCGAATGAATCAGCGATGACAGCTGTAGAAGCGTGCTTGCGGTGAGCAGTACCGAATGCGTCCATTACATATACATCTGCGTAAGAAGCCAACTTTGCTGCGAACTTCTTCTGGCGTTCCTTCATCTCAGCCTTAGCTGCGTCGTACTCTGGAGTACCCTTCTCTACACCTACTGGCTTGCCTTCCTCTTCTGGATAGAAACGGAGGTTTTCGAGCAAGAGAGCCTCACCAGCCTTCAAGGCAGCAGCCTCAGCATCAGCGTTACCGCAGTCCTTAGCGAACTTAACCTCTACGCCGAGAGCGTCTGAAACGTTCTTTACAATCTGAGAGAGAGA
>ULYL01029679.1_pt1 | contig 14659 bp, 10 predicted proteins | sample 1962211 | NCBI WGS metagenome assembly ULYL01 (sample SAMEA4835864, study PRJEB28245) | human gut metagenome | biome: gut microbiome; material: fecal sample | place: Denmark | collected 2008
GATGCCGGTAAGGGTTTCCAGAGTACGGATGTTACGGCCTTCACGACCGATAATGCGGCCCTTCATTTCATCGTTAGGCAGGCCTACTACGGAAACAGTGGTTTCCGCTACATGGTCTGCTGCACAACGTTGAATTGCCAGGGAGATAATTTCTCTTGCCTTGCGGTCAGCCTCATCCTTAGCCTGTTGCTCCAGATCCTTAACCATCATAGCAGATTCATGCTTAACCTCTTCCTCGAGGGATTGCAGCAGCTCCTGCTTTGCTTCGTCACTGGTCAGTCCGGAAATACGCTCCAGTTCAACCTGACGTTTTTCCAGCATTGCCTCAGCCTTCTCCTGAGCAGCGTTCAGGCGCTGTTCCTTGGAAGCCAGCTTTTCTTCTTTGCGTTCGAAGGATTCGATTTTACGGTCCAGATTTTCTTCTTTTTGCAGCAGACGACGCTCCTGACGCTGCAGGTCGTTACGTCTGTCTTTATTTTCACGCTCCATTTCGGAACGCAGACGATGGATTTCTTCTTTAGCCTCCATCATGATTTCTTTGCGTTTTGCTTCGCCGGTCTGCTCCGCATCCTGTACAATACGGATAGCCTGCTCTTCTGCAGTAGCAATTTTACCTTCAGCAACATTTTTGCGAACCAGATAACCTACCGCACCGCCGGCCAGACCAACAACAACAGCTGTACCGATAATTTCTAAAATCGTCCTCACCTCCTAAATGTAGATTTTTCCAAGATTTTTTTGCATAGTAACAGCAGGCGCCTGTTTGCGTCTGCTATAGATGTCCTTATTCCGTTGAATCTATAATAAAATATGTATTATCTATTCTGAAATAGGGCAAAAAATAAGGCAACCGCTTTACGCGTCGCCTCGTGAAAATCGTAAATATTAACACGATTGGATAACTACATTATAGTGTATCTTTAACAAAATTGTCAAGTTTAACCGCTATATATTGTCTGAAAAATGCAATTTACCCAATATAATGTGCACATATCTTGATGAAAAGCCACGAGCCGCCATAAAGCGTCCCGCAGCCGCATATATTTTCTTGTTGTCAGTTTCTGCTGTTAGCTTGCGCTGATTGCGCTGCACGAAAAGCTGCGCTGCATTCTCCGCCTGCTGCTCTTCAATGTCAGGCGTAAAGCGTTCCATAATTTCCGCAGCCACGTCCGGGCGTATGCCGCGCTTGGTCAGCTCCAGCTGCAGATGCTGTCTGCCGTAATAGCGTTTGGCCAGCCATGCTTCGTACACCCTTTGGGCGTAACGCTCCTCGTTCAGCAAGCCGTAATCCTCCAGCTTGGCCACCGCCTCCAGCGCCTGCGCCTTAGTTGCACCCTTGCGCTGCAAGCGCTCCACCATATCCTTATGGCTGTAATCACGGTAGGACAATAAATCCAGCGCGCAGTCATAAACCTGCTGCGCGCCGGTAAAGCCTTCTTCCTTTTTCTTATTCCTTAAAGATTGACTCCACATCCTGCAACGGCTCCTCAGCTGCTTCCTTATTATCGCTCTTGGCAATCGTCACTGCGCGGATTTTAGCTTCGATTTCTTGGGCAATTTCCGGATTTTCACGCAAAAAGTCTTTAACCTTTTCTTTACCCTGACCTAAACGGATATCACCGTAGGAATACCAGGCACCGCTCTTGTTGATAATATCAAGATCTGCGCCAAGATCAACAAGGCAGCCCTCATGAGAAATGCCTTTGCCATACATAATATCGAACTCAGCCTGTCTGAACGGAGGTGCTACCTTGTTCTTGACAACCTTAACACGGGTACGGCTGCCGATAACATCGTTGCCGTTTTTCAGCGTGTCGATACGACGTACATCCATACGGACGGTAGAGTAGAATTTCAGTGCGCGGCCACCGGTAGTGGTTTCCGGATTACCGAACATAACGCCAACCTTTTCACGGATCTGGTTGATGAAAATAGTAGCACATTTGGATTTGGAAATCAGACCTGTCAGCTTACGCAGAGCCTGGCTCATCAGACGTGCCTGCAGGCCTACGTGAGAATCACCCATTTCGCCTTCGATTTCGGCACGCGGAACCAAAGCTGCAACGGAGTCGATAACGATAATATCAATAGCGCCGCTGCGTACCAGTGCGTCAGCAATTTCCAAAGCCTGTTCGCCGTTATCCGGCTGAGAAATCAGCAGATCGTCAATATCTACACCCAGATGACGGGCATATTCCGGATCCAGTGCATGCTCCGCATCGATAAATGCCGCATAGCCGCCCATCTTCTGAGCTTCGGCAATCATATGCAAAGCAACGGTAGTTTTACCGGAAGATTCAGGACCGTAAATCTCAATAACACGTCCGCGCGGAATACCGCCGACACCAAGAGCAATATCCAGGGATAAAGCTCCTGTAGGGATAACCTCTATATTCATTTTGGCACTTGCTTCGCCCAGCATCATAATGCTGCCCTTGCCAAAATCCTTTTCAATCTGGTGCATCGCCATGTCTAAGGCTTTCTTTTTATCTGCGTCCATCTGCCTGCCTCCTAATATATAAATTTAAATTTTATTAATTCACTGCCTTTATTATACAAACAAAAGTTTCTTTTGTCAAGAAAAGTTTTGTTATTTAATATTCTGTTTAGCAGCCTCCATCTGTGCCTGCTTTTCCTTTTCTTCCAGCAGGTGCTTGATTTCATCCTGAGTATATTCATAGGTGCTGTTGCAGAATTCGCAGTGTGCTTCCGTAGTTTTGTCCTGCGCCAGCTCCTCCAGAGATTTTACATCAAGGCTGCCTAAAGCCGCCAGAATGCGCTCACGGCTGCAGCGGCATTTGAAGCTCAGGGGAATGGTTTCTTTAATATCAACGTCCAGACCGCGGCCGAGAATTTCAATCATCTTTTGCGGGGTATAGCCGATTTCCAGCAGCTGAGTTACATACGGAGTCAGGTTAACGTTGTTTTCCAACTTTTCCAGAACCTCGTCGGTGCAGCCCGGCATAGCCTGAATAAAGAAGCCGCCGGATGCGGTTACGTTGCCGTCCTTGTCAACCAGTACGCCCAGAGCAACGCTTGTCGGTGTCTGTTCGGATACATAGAGGTATTTTGTCAGGTCGCTGGCGATTTCGCCGTCCTGCAGCTCGCAGTAGCCGGTGAAGGGCTCTGCATTCTGCAGATAACGCGTTACGATAATATTACCCTCGCCGATGCCGCCGCCGACATCCAGCTTGCCATTTTTCAGGGGCAAAAATGCATCGGGGTTTTCTACATAACCGCGCACTGTGCTGCCTTCGGCATCTGCTACTACCTCGCCCAAAGGGCCGTCGCCCTTCAGACGCAGGCTGATGCGCTCGTTATCCTTCATTGTTGCGGCCAGCAACAGCGCGCCGTTCATCGCACGTCCCAGAGCAGCGCTTGCCAGATGGGAGCAGCCGTGCTTTTTAGCTGCTTCCTGTACCAGATTAGTGGTGCATAATGCATAAATACGTACACCGTCGGCTGTAGCCTTTGTCAAAACATCTTCCATAATATCTGCCTCACAATCCTGCCTTACGGCAAAAATTTTACTTGCTTAATAAAACAAGCCCACTAAACTACTGCTAGCGGGCTTGCAAATTTCATGCATGGGGAACAGCCTGTTATCAGCTCTTCCACAATGTCAATTATAAATCATAATAGTCAAAAAGGCAAGCGGTGAAAATGTTACATTTCTTTGAAGAGATTTACCATTTCCATTGCGGTCATTGCGCAGTCTACGCCCTTGTTGCCGGCCTTGGTGCCTGCACGTTCTACAGCCTGCTGAATGTTTTCGGTGGTGAGTACGCCGAAGGCTACGGGTACGCCGGTTTGCATGCTTACCTGAGCGATGCCTTTGGAGGCTTCGGCGCATACATAGTCAAAGTGCGGGGTTGCGCCGCGGATTACGGCACCTAAGCAGATTACTGCGTCGTATTTGCCGCTTTCTGCGAGTTTTTTTGCTGCCATGGGGATTTCGAAGGCGCCCGGCACCCAGGCTACGGTGAGGTCTTCGTCAGCTGCTTCGTGGCGGATCAGGCAGTCGATGCAACCGCTGAGGAGTTTGCTGGTGATGAATTCGTTGAAGCGGGCTACGACGATGGCGATTTTCATGTTTTTGGCGGTGAGTTTTCCTTCTAAGGTTTTCATGGTTATATTCCTCCTAATGGTTCAATATATTGACGTTAATTGTGATTTTTTATTCGTAGGTTACGTTTCTGTTATTGATACTTTTTGCCCGGGTCGGCAAAAAGTATCCAAAAAACGCCCTTTATAGCTGCTACGCCGGATTCCGGCGACTGGATTCGCAGAATTTTTCACGTCGCTGATTTTTGTATGACGTGCTTCCGATTGGTTGCGTCAACACTCCAGCGAAAAATTCCTGTGCCTGTCCGTTACGAGCGATGTTCGCAGAACATCGATGTGCTTGCGGTCCCGTCGTCCGTTCCGGTCTACGCAGCGCCGAGTATGACGTGCTTATTGTTCCAGCCGAGGTTTGCGTTCCTGGTTGAACAACGCCGAGTGTGACGTAATGATATGTTAATTACAACGCTTGCATGCCTATATATTTCTTAGTGTTTGCCGCAGCTGCAGCCTTCGTGCAGCTTGTGGCCCATTTTCTCTTCTTTGACGTCGAGATAGTGCTCGTTGTATTCGTTCGGCTCCATGATGATGGGCACACGGTCAGTGATGGTGATGCCGTAACCGGAGAGGCCGATGCGTTTTGCGGGGTTATTGGTAATCAGGCGGATGCTGGTGAGTCCGAGGTCTGCCAGAATCTGTGCACCCATGCCGTAATCACGCAGGTCGGGAGCAAAGCCCAGGCGAACATTAGCCTCAACGGTATCAAGGCCTTGGTCCTGCAGTGCATAGGCACGGATTTTATTAGCCAGGCCAATACCACGGCCCTCCTGACGCATGTAAACAACAGCGCCGCAGCCTTCCTTTTCAATCATCTTCAATGCAGTTGCCAGCTGGTCGCCGCAGTCGCAGCGCAGGCTGCCGAAGGCATCACCTGTCAGGCACTCGCTGTGTACGCGCACGAGCACATCCTTTTTACCGGCAACATCGCCCTTGACAATAGCAACATGGCAAAGGTTATCCAAATCATTTTCATATGCAATGATGCGGAAATTACCGTATTTAGTCGGCAGTGCCGCCTCGGCAGCACGATGCACCATTTTTTCGTGTGCCTTGCGATAAGCAACAAGCTCGGCAACGGTGATGAAAACGAGCTTATGCTTTTTGGCGAACTCGATTAAATCCGGAGTACGCGCCATATGGCCATCATCGTTCATAATCTCGCAGCAGATGCCCACGGGCTGCAGTCCTGCCAGCTTGCACAAATCAACAGTGGTTTCGGTGTGACCGGTGCGCACCAGTACACCGCCCTTGCGTGCGCGCAGCGGGAAAACATGTCCCGGACGTCGGAAATCGCTCGGCTGTGCACCGGGCTCAGCGCATTTTTTCATGGTATATGCGCGCTCGTAAGCGGAAATACCGGTGGTAGTATCAACATGGTCAATAGAAACAGAGAAGGCTGTTTCGTGATTGTCTGTGTTGTGTGTTACCATAGCGCCGAACTGCAGCTTATCCATAACCTCGCTGTCTGCCGGCATGCAGATAAGTCCGCGTGCTTCCTTAGCCATAAAGTTAATAGCCTCGGGAGTGCACAGCTCGGCTGCCATAATCAGGTCGCCTTCGTTTTCGCGGTCCTCGTCATCGGTTACCAGTACCATCTGACCTGCTTTAATCGCAGCGATAGCTTCTTCAATTGTATTATACTTAAACTTTTCCATTTTCTACCTCTTTGTTACTGCTCAGATAAACCCATTTTCCAGCAGCATATTTTTATTTAAAGCAGGCTCCTGTGTCTGCTTGGGGTTAAATTTTAACATTTGCTCTACATATTTTCCGATAATATCCGTTTCCAGATTTACGCTGTCGCCCACATCCTTGAAGCCAAGCGTTGTTTCCTTGGCGGTATGCGGAATCAGCGATACGGAAAAGCTGCTTTCCGTAACCTGCGTTACCGTCAGGCTGATACCATCAATCGCAATGCTGCCCTTTTTGATGATATACTTCAAAAGCTCCGGCGGTGTGTTGATAGTCACCACCATCGCAATACCCTCCGGTCTGCGGCCGGCAATTACGCCAAGGCCTTCCACATGTCCGCTGACGATGTGACCGTCAAGGCCATCGCACAGGCGCAGCGTGCGCTCCAGATTTACCCTGTCGCCGGCATGCAGGCTGCCGATATTAGTCAGGCGCACGGTTTCCGGCATCACGTCGGCAGTAAAAGCGGAATCATCCATGCTTACTACCGTCAGGCAGGCGCCGTTGACGGCAACGCTATCACCGATTTTCAAATTCTGCAGTACCTTCGCCGCAGCAACTGTCAGGTGATAGGATTCACCCTGCTGCGCCAGCTTCTGCACCGTGCCCAGCTCGGCTACCAATCCCGTAAACATTATTCCGCCTCCTTCGGCAGCTCCTGCTTATCCAGCTCCGGCACCAGACCTGTTATCAGTACATCACTGCCCAATTTTTCCATCTCGACCTCTGTCAGCTGCCAGCCGGTTTCCACCAGGCTGCTGCCTGCACCGCCCACCGGCGGCAGAGCTGCAGCGCCGCCAATCAGCTTGGGCGCTACAAAGGCGCACACTCTGTCAGCAAGGCCTGCATCGAAGAAGGCACCGTGAATTGCACTGCCGCCTTCTACCAGCAGGCTGGTAATACCGCGCTCAGCCAAAGCCTTCACCACCTGCGCCACAGGCAGCACGCCGTCAGCCAACGGCAGACGTACCACCTCAACGTTAGGCAAAGCAGCCAGCGCTTCCGCCTTAACGATATCGGAATCCAAACCGGTAAAGATAATCGTATCCGCCAGCGGATTCAGAACTGTCGCCATCAGCGAAATCTTCAGGCTGCTGTCGAGCACCACGCGCACAGCATTCTTGCCGCGCACCAGACGTGTAGTCAGCTCCGGGTCATCCTCCAGCACCGTGCCGATGCCTACAAGCACAGCGTCATGCTGCTTGCGCAGACGATGTGCGAAGGTGCGCGCCTCCTCGCCGGTAATCCATTTGCTGTCGCCGGTGGCAGTCGCAATCTTGCCATCCAGTGTCATAGCGTATTTTAAAGTAATAAACGGACGCTTTTTGGTAATCCAGGTAAAGAAGCGCTCATTTAACCGCTGAGCCTCCTTTTCGCATACGCCGGTAACAACCTCTATACCCTGCAGGCGCAGATATTCCAAACCCTGACCTGCAACCTTGGGATTAGGATCAAGGCAGGCCACAACAACCTTGCCGATGCCCGCGCGTGCCAAGGCTACGCAGCAGGGACCGGTGCGTCCGTAATGTGCGCAGGGCTCCAGCGTTACATAGGCCGTTGCACCCTGGGCCATCTGCTTAGCCTCCGCCAAGGCATTGACCTCCGCATGCGGTTCGCCGGCCTTATGATGATAGCCCTCACCCACAATATTGCCTTCGGCATCCACAATCACACAGCCAACCATCGGGTTGGGACTGGTATTGCCCTCTGCCTGCAGCGCCAGCTCCAAGGCCCGCTGCATATATGCTTCATCTGTCATTCTTGCCAAAATATCACCTTCCAGTAATATAAAAACCGCATAAAGACCTAAGGAGCCCTTATGCGGTAAAAAATACAGTTTTGCCACCTTTTATCATCCAGACTATACTGTCGGTACCGGAATCACACCGGTTCATGCGCTACTGCGCTAGCGGACTTTACCGCCGATCGGGAATTGCACCCTGCCCCAAAGGTTACATTATGAAGTTATTTTTATTATAGCGTCAAATTTTCTTCCAGTCAAGAAAACTATACGTGAACAGTATGATTTACTTCGCTGCCTCTTTAATAATTTCGTAGGTCCAGCGTGCAGTGTTGTACAGGTCCTCTTCCTTCAGATATTCCGCGGTAGTATGCACGTTGCTCATGCCGGTTGCCAACAAGCCGCAGGGCAGGCCGTAGCCGCAAAGATAGTTGCCGTCACTGCAGCCGCCAGTTGTTTTCAACTCTACCGGGAAGCCCAGGGTTTCCGCAGCGCGTGCTGCCAGCTTAATGCATTCGTGGTCCTTGTTCAGCTCGACAGCCGGGCAGCCTTCCACTACGTCGAATTCAACCTGACCGCCACCGGCTTCAACAGCCTCTTTAATCAGCGCGATAGTAGAATCCTTCAACGCTTCCAGACGCGGTACGTTCAGAGAGCGCATATCAATGACGAATTTAGCCTCCGGGCAAACGATGTTGGTGCCGACGCCTGCGTTGAACATGCCGATGTTAAAGGTAGTTTCGCTGTCCAGACGACCGTAAGCAGGCAGCTTAGACAGAGCGTCCGCCGCCAGCATAATTGCATTGACGCCTTCTTCCGGAGCAATGCCTGCATGGGCAGCCTTACCCTTGACGGTTACATAAATATCGTACAGCTTCGGTGCAGCGTAGGTAATTTCACCTGGTGCACCGCCGATATCCATGCAATAGCCGTAATCGGCCTTAATCCAGCTTTGGTCCATGTTGACTACGCCCAAACAGCCGATTTCCTCGCTGACGGTAAAGCACAGCTGCACGTCGCCGTGAGCAACGCCATCCTCCTTCAGTGCGCGCACCGCCTCCAGCATGGCAGCAACGCCAACCTTGTCGTCACCGCCCAAGGTTGTGGTGCCGTCGCTGTACAGCACGCCATTCTTACGGACAACCTTGGTGCCTGTTGTCGGTGCTACGGAATCCATGTGCGCTTCGAACAGCAGCTTCGGAGCATTCGGCACGGTGCCCTTTACATAGGCCCACACATTGCCGCAGGTACCGCCGGTCTTTTCGTGCGCCTTATCCATCTCCGGCTCCAGACCAAGCTCGCGCAGCTTCGCCATAATCAGCTCAGCTTCCTGCTTTTCGTCCTTGCTGGGGCAGGGAACGCTTACCAGCTCTATAAATTCATCAATCAGTCTTGTTTTGTTTATCATTACAGTCACCTCGTAGTAGTTTAAGATATAAGCATATTATATACCTTAATGAAAGCCACGCGCAAGTTTAACTGCCGGCAATATTACAGCTGCAGATAGCGGCAGGCCAGATACAAAGCGCCCGCAACCAAACCACCGCAGGCACGGATGCGCAGCTTTTTCGCATCAACGCGCTCCGGGTCGCTCTTCTGCAAACGGCCGATACCGCCCAGCAGCAGCCATGCGGAAAACAGCAGCATGGCCGCCGCCAGATAATCCCAGCTTTCCAATTTAGCAAAAATCTCCATTACATCACCTATTCTTTATTTTTTTGCGGACACAGATATGCATAGTGACAGTAAGCACAGCTGTCATTGCAGATGCAGGCGAAATCGTCCTCCTCGCCCTTACCGCTGATTTCCTCGCACAGCTCTACTGCTTCCTGCAGGTACGATTTATCCAAAGGCAGCTGCCAGACGCTCATATTCTGCAGAAAGTGCAGCTCAGAGCGCACAACTCTTTTGCCGGGGTACAGCTTTTCAGCAGCATCCTTATACAGCGCCAGCTGATAAGCATAACCCAGCTTCACCTCGTCAGGCTCCGGCGGCGTACCTGTTTTATAGTCCACTATTATCATATTATCATCTTCATCAAAGGCCAGCAAATCAATTACGCCCTCAGCCGCCAGCTCCTGCTGCAGAGGCTGTACAAATTCTAATTCACGCTTCTGCTTTTTGGGCAATGCTTTATACAAATCGCTGACAATATAAGCATCAAACATACTCTTGGCCTGTGTTGCCGCAGCGCCGGGAGCAAATTCATCCAACGCAATGGCAAAAACAGCCTCCGCATTATAGCCATTATACAGCTCCAGCGCTTTGTGCACAATACTGCCGGTTACACTTGCCGGCAGCTCGTGCGCCTGCTCGCCGGCAACTGTCTGCTCCAGCTCAGGCACTGCCAGAACCTGCTGGTAGTAATATTGACGCTGACAATGCAGATACGTCTGCAGCGCACTTGCGGTAAAGCAGGTACGGCCGCAGGCTGCGTAGGCAGGCAGCGGTGCCAAGGCCAACGGCTCCAGCGCCAGCTGCTGCTGCTCGCCCTGCTGCACAACAGCTGGGCTTAAAGCATCGGCACACAAAAGGCGTACCCAAGGACAGCTGCTTTCCTGCTTTTCCCAGTCAGCCTCGTATACTGCCTGCAGCTGCCGCCACCAGCCCTTGGCGGCAGGCAGGCCGATAACAGCCTCCGGCAGCTTTTCTTCCGCCACCGTACCGACCATTAAAAGCTGCTTTTGAGCACGCGTCATAGCAACATAAAGCAGACGTCTGCTTTCTTCTTCTTCCAGCTCACTGTCGCGCGCCTTCGCCAGCTCGTACACGCCGCTGTTTTGCAGTTGCATTTCCTTATCGGGCACCTTAATGCCCAAAAGCCCCTGCTCGCCTTCCTTGCCGGGCAAATACTTGATAGAGGCGGTATCGCCCTTCACTGATTTATCTAACTGCGGTAAAATAACCAGATCGAATTCCAGTCCCTTGGAATTATGTATCGTCATAATCTGCAGTGCATCATCGGCCTGTACGGTAGCGGCAGGCTCCTTGCTGCTGCTTGCGCGCAAATCCTTAACGTTTTGCAGCCATTCCGCCAGCGAAGCCTGCTTCGTTTGGCAATACTGCTGTGCCAGGCGGCGCAGCTTTTTGACATTGGCCAGCTTGCTGGAGCCGTTTTCCTGCTGCGACAGAACGAATTCCGGCTTCAGCTCGTCCCAAAGCTGTGCGAACAGCTCCGGCAATGCCATCAGCGCTGCTGCCTGACGCAGGCTGCGTAAGCGTTCGGCAGCATGCATAGCCAGCGCCTGCTGCTCCGGCTGCAGGTTCATATGCAGCTCACCGCTGCCGACAGCCTGCAGTACATCCCACAGCGGTTTGTCATTTTCGGTCTGCCAAAAGAGCTGCGTCAGCGTTGCATCATCCAAACCGAAATAATTGGAGCGCAAAGCACCTGCCAGCTCTAGGCTTGCGTAACGGTTGTGCAGCGCAGCCAGCAGATTCAGTATATCCAGAACCTCCTGCTGCTCATAAAAGCCCTTGCCCTTAACTACTACGCAATTTATGCCGTAGCCTTGCAGCGTCTGGCGCAAAATTTCGCAATGCGTCATCGCACGCAGCAAAATAGCCTTGCTGGCCCCCGGCCTGAGCTGCGGCTCAACCTTGGGCAGCTCCTGCTGCAGATAGGCGGCGATTGCCTCTGCCTCCTTCTGCCATTTATCCTCTTTAGCGCCCAGGTCATCATCCTTGGATTTATACGGCACCTGCAGCAGGCAAACCTTAGCGCCGCCGGTGTTAGCACCCTCGTGATGCTCCAGGCAGATTTCCTCCTTCGGCAAATCCATCAGCTGACAAAAGGCGGTATTGCAGCTTTCGACAATGCTCTGCGTGCTGCGGAAGTTGGTTTTCATGCCCAGGTTCTGTCCCGCATTTTGCGCAATATCCTCTTTTACCTTATTAAAGACGCTGACATCGGCATGACGGAAACGATAAATAGACTGCTTCACATCACCGACGATAAAAAGATTATTCTTGCCGTCCAGCTTGTTACCGCAGAGCAGATAAATCAGCTGACGCTGGCGTTCGTTGGTGTCCTGAAACTCATCTACCATAATATATTTATAGCGCTCCTGATACTTTTGCCGCAGCGCCTCATTCTTCTGCAAATGCTCGATGGCCAGCAAATCCAAATCATCATTAAACAGGACATTATTTTCCTGCTTGCGTGCGCTCAGGCAGGCATAAAACTCCTGCAGCACGGCAAGCCAATCCTGCACTAAATCGCAGCCCTTGGCGTTCAAAAGTACATGGTTCAGCTCCTGACGCAGATTTTTTAAATTAGTCAGCTCCGCTGCCAACGCCTTGCCGCTAACCTTAACAACGCCAGACGCATCCAGCAGGGAGCAGTCCGGCTCCGGCGCCAGCAGCTGCTTTTGCATTTCGTCCAGCAGTCCTGCGGCCTCCGTCAAGGTCTGGCGTCCCTTAGTCTTTGCCCCCAAAGCCTCACGCGCTTCGATTACCTCGCGCACAGCAGCAAACAGCTTCTGCTGCAGGGCTGGCAGTTCTTCCTTCGCCTTAAGATAAGGCTCTACCAAATTCTCTTCACGCACCAGCTCCGAGAGCTTGTCCCCCAGCGCCGTAACCTGATTAACAAAGCTGTTAACGCCGTAGGTCTGCACCAGCCTGCGCAGGGCAGCGTTATCCTTGATATTTTTGCGTAAATATTGCTGCAGCGTTTCTTTAAAAAAGTCCTGCGCTTCAAAATCCTCTAAAATCGTAAATTCCGGATCAAGCTGTGTTTCTACCGGGTTATCTCTCAAAATACGGCTGCACAGGCTATGAATCGTGCTTATCGGCGCGCTCTCCACCTTCTGCAGATGCTCCTGCCAGCGCAGTCTTTCCAAATCCGTCTGCGCCTGCTCCACACATTCGCCTACAGCCTGGCGTACACGCCCCTTGATTTCGTCGGCAGCCTTGCGCGTAAAGGTTATCGCCACAATATTCGTGGGATTAACGCTCAAATCCGCGCGCAAAATTTGCACAAAGCGCTTCATCAGCACATAGGTTTTACCGCTGCCGGCACCGGCGAGCAGCGAAACATTGCTTTTAATCGTATTTATCGCCAAAGCCTGCTCCGGTGTAGGATTCTTACTCATCGCTCTCGCCTCCCTGTCCGCCGTCGCCGCTCACCAGCTGCACACGGCAAATATCATGTAACGGGCAATATACATCGCAGCGTCTGCAGCCTGCCAATGCAAAATCGCCTGCATAAATTCTTTCTATATAATCCTTCAGCAGCTGCTCCTTTTCCTGCTTAAAGCTATCCCAGGTCAGCTCTGCGGCGTTCTTCGGCTTTTTATACGTCAAGTCGCTGTTGCCCACGCTTTCCAGCAAAAAGGCACTTTTGCGCTTGCCCTCCTTCAGCGAATAATAGCAGCCGCCGCTGACTGCAAGCTGCTCCTTGGAAAGCGCCGCCACCGCCAGCAGATACACCGGCAGCTGCAGGTCGAGCCCCTGCTCCATAGCACTGCCTGTGGGAGGAGTGCCGCTTTTATAGTCCGTGATAAAGGCATGCTCGCCGTCGCTGTCGATTCTGTCCACTCTGCCGATGAGCGATACATCACTGCCGTCACTGAGCGTCAGGTACAAGGGCTTGCCGTTTTTGGAGCTGAAATCCCATTCCACAGCCTGCGGCGTAAAACCTCCCCAACGCTGCTGGTCGGCATATTCAAAGCGCAGCCAGCGCACCAGCATACGCCAGAGGCGCTGCTTTTCTACCTGCCAGATATCCTCGTTTACGGAAGCAACGGTGCTGCTGCAATCATTACGCGCAGCGGTGCAGACATCCTCAAAGACTATCTCCAGCTCCTCCGTCAGGTCTTCCATAGACTCGTCGATAATTTTGCTGCCAAGATAAGGCTCGACAAAATTCTTCAGCGTTTGGTGCAGAATATCACCGGCATCACGCGGCTGCAGCAAATCATCCGCTTCCTCCGCCGCCTGCGCCAGCCACACCTTCTCCGCCAAAAAGCGGAAGGGGCAGGCAGCGTAAGCCTCCAGCCTGCTCGCACTGAAGCGGCTGCCTATTTGCTTACGCAGCAGCTTCGTCGGCAGGGAATTTTGCAAGTCGCCGTTATATTCCGCCTGCTGTGCCTTCCGCAGAATATCCGCTTTGGCTGCCAGCTGCTGCTCCGCAGAGGGAGCCTTTTGCCCGCTGAGCTCTGCTATTTTCGGCAAATCCGCAGCAGCAAAGCGCTTGTCGCTGTACGCCTCCTCCGCCGAAGCAACGCCGAAATCAGGCAGCGTCTGCGATTTCACATAGTCCTTGTCCAGACGCTTGCCCTCACTTCCCGGCTGCAAAAACAGCTTCCAGATTTCCTCCAGATAGCTGCTGGCCAGGCTTTCGCCCACATCCTCATGCCAGGTGAGGATGAGCTCCTTTTGCGCCGCACACACAGCCTGAGCAAAGAAATAGGCATCCTCATCAAAGGAGGAGCCAACCGTGGGCAAATCGTAGCCTGCATCCGCCAGCTGCTTGCGTTCCGTATCGTTATAAATCCAGTTTTCGTTTTTAGCCTGCGGGAACTCGCCCTCGCGCAGGCCCATAATATACACGCTGTCAAAGCTCAGGCCCTGTACGTTGCCAACCTCCGTAAAGAGTACGCCGTCCCTGCGGCCGAAGCGCAGAGTAAGCTGCACCTGCCCCAAAGCCTCCTGCAGCAGGCTGTTCCATTGGCTCAGCGTCAGCTTGTAATCACTGTTTTTCGCCACCTCGTAATCACGCACAAGCTGCTGCACAGCCTTCAGCACAGCATCCTTGCTGCGCAGGCAGGCCAGCATAAAGTCAAGCGGCACGCCCTGCTTATGCAGGCTGCCCAGACGCTCTTCCAACGGCAGCGATTGCACAAGCTGCGTCAGCTGCTCGGCATATTCGCTGATGGCAGCCTCCGCCTTAGTGCTTTCTATAAAAGCATCCAGCTGCTGCCACAGCTCCGTTGCATCCCCCAGCAGCTCGTGTGCCTTCTGCATAGCCTCCTGACGTGTTTTGAAATACGTTTGCGTGCGCAGTCTGCTTGCCGTTTCCACATCCACATCAAAGAACAGACGCAAAAGCTCGCAGTTCAGCAGCTCCAGATAGGCCGTTGCCGCCTCACGTCCCCTGCCTGC
>ULYL01001846.1_pt1 | contig 14608 bp, 10 predicted proteins | sample 1962211 | NCBI WGS metagenome assembly ULYL01 (sample SAMEA4835864, study PRJEB28245) | human gut metagenome | biome: gut microbiome; material: fecal sample | place: Denmark | collected 2008
TTTCGAATCGAACTGCATGGAAGCGTTTTCGATGTCTTTCGCCGTAAACGCAAACTCTTTCAGCGAAGAATAATGCGTGGTAACGATGCCCGTACAGCCCGTTTTCAGCAGATATTCCACCACCGCGCGGGCAAGCGCCTGTCCTTCTTCTGGGTCCGTTCCTCCGCCGAGCTCGTCAAGAAGCACCAGCGAATTTTTATCCGCTTTCTCCACGATTTCCGAAAGATTCTTCACGTGCGACGAAAACGTGGAAAGGCTTTCTTCTATACTCTGCGCGTCTCCCACGTCGCAATAAATTTCTTTGAATACGGCAACGTTCGCGCGCCTTGCGGGAATAAACAGCCCGCATGCCGCCATCAGGCAGAACAGCCCCACCATTTTTAACGTAACCGTCTTGCCGCCCGTGTTCGGTCCGCTCACCAGCAACCAGCGATATTCCGCCCCCAGCGCAAGCGTAACCGGCACCACTTTCTTTTTATCGATTAACGGATGCCTGCCTCCGTCGATTTCAATCACGCCTTTTTCGTTCGTTTCCGGGCGCACGGCGGCAAGCGAATACGCGTATTCCGCCCGCGCGTAACACCCGTCTATCTCTTCCAGAATCTCCTGCGCCGCCGTCAGTTCCTCTTTCATTCTCCCCAGCCGCACAGACATATCCTTGAGGATCCGCTCCACTTCTTCCCGTTCGTCAAGGTGCAGCGAACGCAGCTCGTTATTCATTTCCAGCACTTCTTCCGGTTCGATGAAAAACGTCGCGCCCGAAGAAGAACGGTCGTGAATAAACCCTTTCACGTTGCGTTTGTATTCCGCACGTACGGGCAGCACGTAACGGTTGTCGCGCATTGTTACGATGCCGTCCTGCAGATACTTTCCTTCCGCGCCCGTCAGATATTCGCCGAGGCGCGCTTTGATACGCTCGTTCAGTGCGCGGATATCCCGCCTCAGCGCAAACAGCTTTTCGCTGGCATGATCGGAAAGCTCGTCCTCGCTCACGATTTTTTCGAAAATATCGTCCTCCAGATTCCTGTCGTAATACAATCTGTCGGCATACGCTTTCATCAGAGTGATTTCTTCGTCGGAAACGCCCGCAATCGAATCCCGCGCAATCCGCACCGAACGAAGCAACCGCCCCGCAGCCAGCAATTCCGCGCAGGACAAAGCCGCGCCTTTCTGCGCCCGTTCCAGACTGTCGCCCAAAGGTTCGAAAAATTCCACTTTGGAAAGCCCGTAGGTAAACAGCAGCTTTACGCATTCGCCCGTAAGCGCCAGCCGCCGCTTCGTTTCCGCTATCGTGTCGGCGGGCATACAGTTTTTCAAACGTTCTTTTCCGCCCTCCAGCGTGGCGAAACCCGCCGCTGATTCCAGAATTTTATTCAGTTCCGTCTTTTCAATCGCTTTCAGATTCATAACTTCTTCGTCTTTTCCTTCACAGCACGCTGTTTTTCGCATGCCCGTACGTATAATTTTTAAATTTGTTTTTCTGTTCTTCTTCGTCGCCGCAAAGCGCTATCGTGCCCGCAACGTCCCGCTCGCACGTACAATCGATCAGCGGCGTCGCCCCTTCCGGCGCCCCGCTTACAAGATTCGCACAGTTAAAAATTTCAAACCGGCACTCTCCCCGCCCGTCTTTATATCTCCGCACGGGAAAAGCCCTGCCCGCTTCGTCCGTCAGCGTATAAAACTCCCGCTTATCGCACGCGCCGCACGTTTTCCCGAACGGACAGTAACAAAGGTCCATCGTTTTTATATCGCCCGAATCCAATGCCGATACAGCAACGCCGGGCGCGATTTTCTGCGCCGTCCGCATTATTTTTTGCTGTTCCGCCGCAGAAATTTCTTTGGATAAAACAATCGCCGTCAGATCTTCCGTCTGCAGCATTTCCCGCAACGCCGCCACATTCGTGAGGTTTGCGCCCGAACCGAAAATCAACTTTGTACGGTATTTTTTCGCAAATTCCGCCCCCGAATAATTTTCCGCATAAATACCTTCGATGCAGCCACTTTTTACGGCTTCCGCAATCGCTTTTTCCGTCTCCGCCGTCGCATACGCGGGATAGTAAATGTATTTTCCCGCATTTTCGTCCGTCGGAATTTCTCCGAAAAGCTCCTTAAGATACGCCTTAACGCCGTCCTCACCGCCGAAAAACCGCGTATAATCGTCCGGTTTCGCTATCCTGAATCGCACGTTCTTTTCTTTCCCGGTAAACCGCCGCGCTATCGCCGCAACGCCCAAGCAAGTTGCCTCAACCGCACCGCCGTTACTTTCGGTAAGTACCGCGCCATAATGTTCAAAAAACGCCGCGGCGTCAAGTTTTCCGCGTTCTTCGTCCGTTTTCGCATAAGAATCCGCCAGCGCGGCGTAAAACTCCCTTCGGAATGCGTTTAAAAGCGACTTCGGTAAAAACGCGTTTTTCGTTTCGATTTTCGAAAAATTCACTTCGAACGGCAGCCCGTCCGTTTTTCTGAAACACTCCGCAATTTCTTCTTCCGTCAACGCCCGATTTTCCGCCTTGCCGAGAACGTCCGCCGTTTTCACGGTAATTCCGCCGCATTTTGCGAAGCCGCGCTCGCCCTCGTTCATGGAAACGTCGATAAAAATCGCCCGTTTTTTCTGCACGGAAAGCACGCGCGCAAGCGACTTCGTATCGGTGGTAACAAAAACGCCGTCGCCGTTTTTCAGTCTTTCTTTCGACGAAATAAACATTCCCCGCGCGGCAAATCCGCCTTTTCCCGCACCAAGCGACGCCTTTCCCGCAAACGACGCTCCGCCGATTTCTTTTTTATCCCGCAGAATTTTAAACGCGTCTCCCGCGGAAAATTCTTCGCGCGTTTCCACGAAATATTTTCCGTTCACCACTTTCACAACGCCCGCTTTTTCGCCGATATGCCCCTGCACGTACGGCGAAAGCAACCGCTTATCCTGCCCGAATCCAAGCCCCTGCGTATAATTACCGCGGTTATACGCGCGTTTCAGATCGGAAAGCGCGTGCGACTTTTCCGCTTCGTCCGCCCCGCCGAAAATCTTGCCGTAATACAAAGCGGCAGCCGCAACGTATTCTTTCCGCCGCATCCGCCCCTCTATTTTAAACGACTTCACGCCCGCTTCCGCCAGTTTCGGCGCCGCCTCGCCTAAGCACAAATCGGAAAGCGACAGCGCGTAATACTTCCCGTCGCTTCCGCGCGTTTCGCAGCTTCCGGCTTTCCCGTTCGCACCGGAATAAGCTTTTTCCGCGCAGTTTTTTTCTTCGTTTTCCGCCCCGGCAACGCCCGCGCGGTCGTACGCATACTTTTTACGGCAAGGCTGCTTGCACCTGCCGCGGTTTCCGCTTTGTCCGCCAGCAAACGACGAAAAATAGCATTGTCCCGAAAAACAAGTGCACAGCGCCCCCTGCACAAACGCTTCCGTTTCGATAATCTTCGTAATTTTTTCTATTTCTTCGAATTTAGTCTCGCGGGCAAGAATCACGCGCGAAAACCCGCACTCTTTCGCAAACAAAGCTCCGTTTTCGTTGCACACGCCCGCCTGCGTGCTAAGGTGCAGAACGATTGCGGGATAAACTTTCTTTATCGCCCTCCCCAGAAAAATATCCTGCATGATAATCGCGTCCGCGCCGAAACTCCACACTTTTAAAAGCGCGGCAACAAATTCCCGCAACTCTTCGTCTTTCGCCAGCGTGTTCATCGCCACGTACACTTTCGCGCCGGAAAGATGCGCCTCGCGGATAATTTCTTTCAGGCTTTCGTCGTCGAAATTTTCCGCCCCGGCCCGCGCCGAAAAACTGCTGTAACCAAGATATATCGCGTCCGTGCCCGCGCCGAGAGCCGCCCGCGCGCATTCGATATTCCCCGCGGGAGATAATATTTCCACCGATTCTCTTTCCATGCGTACGTTATCTTCCTATGCTTTTCGAAATCAATTCTTCCGCTGCGTCGTAGCCCATGCTCTTCAGGCGGAAATTTCTCGCCGCCACTTCGATGATGATGGCAAGATTCCGCCCCGGCGATACGGGAATCACGATTTTGGGAATCTTCACTCCCAGAATTTCTTCCGTGCTTCCCTCGTCTCCCACGCGGTCGTATTCCTTTCCTTCCTGCCAGCGCTCCATTTCGATTTCCATATCGATTTTCTTCTCGTCCAGCACCGAACCTGAACCGTACATGCTCTTCACGTTGATAATGCCGATGCCTCGAAGCTCCATAAAATAACGGATCATGTCGGGCGCCGAACCGTACAATTCGTTGGTGATTTCCCGGATCAGCACGCTGTCGTCCGCAATCAGCCGATGTCCGCGCTTGATAAGTTCCATCGCGGTTTCGCTCTTTCCTACGCCGCTTTTACCGGTCAGCAGCACGCCCACGCCGAAAACTTCCATCAGCACGCCGTGGTTTCTCGTCGTCGGCGCCAGAACGCGGTTTAAATGAATATATAAATCGCTCATCAGATCGGTCGTCGGTTTCGGGCTCCTGAAAATCGGGCATTTAACCTTTCTCGCCTCTTCGGCAAGTTCGGGCAAAACCGGCAAATCGCGGCTGAGAATGATACACGGAATTTCCCCCTGCGCCAGCAAATCGGCAATCTTTTTGCGGCGGACGTCCTCCGGGAAGGAGCGGAGATATTCGTGTTCCGCGAAGCCCAGCACCTCCACGCGGCTCGTATCGAAATAATCGAAGAACCCGGCAAGCGCCAGTCCGGGGCGTTCCACGCTCTTGCTCGAAAGCGTTATTTCTCCTCTGCCCGCGTAAACGATTTCAAGATGCAGATCTCCCGCGAATTTATCCAGTTTCAGGCTTTCCGTTACATGTTGCGTCATTTGTGTTTTTCCTCCGGCGGCTTTCAGCCGCGCTCTTTTTTCTCCGTTTTTTTCCGCGCGCTCAATCGTGCGAAAATCCGTATTCCTCGATGATTTTCCCCACGGCGTTTTCGTTGTTCGTCGCGGGAAACACGCTCACTCTTTTTTTCATTTCCTCGTTGCCGTTTTTTACGCAAAATCCTTTTCCCGCCGCTTTCAGCATTTCTTCGTCGTTCAGCTGATCGCCCGCGGCAATCGTTTTTTCCATCGGAATATGATAATAATCCGCCATAAATTTCAGCGCCGTACCCTTATTGCACGATTTCGATAAAATTTCGATATATCTCAGCGTGCTCCTCGTTACCCAGAACCTCTCCCCGAATTTCGCCTGATATTTATCCGGCAAATCACGGTGTTTATCCAGATCTTCCACGATAATCAGCAGCTTGTTTACTTTCTCGTTCTTTTCGCGTATCAGCGCGGAAAGCGGCTTATCCAGCACGGGAATCGCCTTCACTCTGCAGCTTGATTCATATCTTGCCAGCGTTTCGTCGTCGCGGTTCGCATAGTACGTTCTGCCCGTATAAAATTGCAGATGCACGCCGTCCTTTTCCACAAATTCCGCAATTTCCGCCGCGTCCTTTGCCGAAAGCGAATTTTCATAGAGAATATCTCCCGTACTAAGGTCGGATACCAGCGCGCCCGCATACGAAGTCGCTATTCCTTTCACGCCGAGTTCCGCCGCGATTTTTTCCACGGACGGCAGCATGCGCCCCGTACAGATACAGAATTTCCCGCCCGCCGCCATATACCTTTGTATCGCGTCGTACGTTTCTTGCCCCACCGATTTATCGTCTTTCAATAAAGTTCCGTCCAGATCGGATGCGATCAGTCGGTAATCGAGTCTTTCTTTCATTTGTATTTTCCCTTGCGTTTCTTCCGTAATTTTCAAAAATTTTCTTCGAAATATTTTTTGATGTTTTTTGCCAGCTTTTCGCCGATTCCGGGCACCGCCGCAAGCTCTTCTTCGCTTGCCTGCGCCACGTTTTCCACGCTTCTGAACGTTTCTAAAAGCGCCTTTCTCTTCTCTTTTCCCACGCCTTCGATTTCTTCGAAACGCGACGTCAGATTCCGCTTGTCGTGCAGCGTACGGAAATAGGTAATCGCAAATCTATGCGCCTCGTCGCGGAGCCGTTGCAGCATTTTCAGCGCGTAATCCCTGCGGTCTATCTTTACGCTTTCTTCGCTATGCAGCGTAAACACTTCCTCTTCCCGCTTGGCAAGCGAAACGAGGTCTATTCCCGTAACGTTCATTTCGTCGAAAATCTCTTTTACGGAAGATAACTGTCCTTTACCGCCGTCGATAACGATTAAATCGGGCTTTTGAAACCGCTCCTCTTCCTCCGTGCCCAGCTTTGCAAGCCTGCGCCTTAAAACTTCCTGCAACGAAGCGAAATCGTTTGCGCCCTCCACCGTTTTTATGCGGAATCTGCGGTAAGAATTTCTGTCCGGCTCCCCGTCGGAAAACACCGCCATCGAACCCACTTTATCCACGCCGCTGATATTCGAAATATCGTAACACTCCATGCGTTTGGGGTAGCGGGAAAGGGAAAGCAGCGTTTTCAGCCGCTCGCACGCCGCCGTCGTCATGTCGTCCTTGTGTTTTATCCTGTCTACCGATTTTAAAAGATAATCTTCGGCGTTTTTTGCGGACATATCCAGAAGCGCGCGTTTCACGCCCGATTTCGGCGTAACGAATTTTACTTTCTGCCCCTGCGTTTTTTCGAAATATTCTTCCAGAAGTTCCTGCCCTTCCACGGGTTCCGAAACAATTTCTTCCGGCAATTCGTGGCTCTGATAATACCTCGAAATAAACGCGGCGATCGCTTCTCCGTCCGTTTCGTACGCCTCTTCCAACGCAAAATTGCTGCCGCCCTGCATAATGCCTTTTCTGGTTACCAGCAGCGAAATAGCGGAATATAGCCGGTTGGTTTTATAAGCGATGATATCCGCGTCGATGTAACGGTTGAGCGAAGTAATCCGTTTGAGTTTCAGCTTGTCCAGCATCTGCAATTTTTCGCGGTAATTCATCGCCAGTTCGAATTCTTCCTCTTCGGCGAACTTCATCATCTTTTGCCGCAGAATCGTTTCCGCTTCTTCCAGATCTCCGTCCAGAAAAGCAAGCGCCCGCTTCACCGCGTCTGCGTATTCCTTTTCGAACGCTTCCCCTTCCGCAACTCGCGCGCACGGCGCCAGACAGCGGTGCAGATGCGCCGCAAGGCACGGCTTTTTCGGTTTATCGCCTATCGCCGCGGCGCAGGTTCTCACGTTGAACACCAAAGAAAGAATTTCCAGCACGTCTTTGCAGCGGATGCCGCCCATAAACGGACCGAAATATTTCCCGTCTTTCGTCAGTTTCCGCGTAATCGAAAAGCGCGGAAACTTTTCGTTCGTGTGCGCTTTGATATACGGGTACGTTTTGTCGTCCTTTAAAAGAATGTTGTATTTCGGCTTGTATTTTTTGATGAGATTGTTTTCCAGCGCCAGCGCGTCGATTTCCGTCGCCGTGATAATGTACGAAAAATCAACGATCCTCGCCACCATCGCCGCCACTTTTTCCGGCTTATAACTGTTCTGAAAATACTGGCGCACGCGGTTTTTCAGAATACGCGCTTTGCCAACGTAAATCACCACGTCGCTTTCGTCGCGCATGATATACACGCCCGGTCGTTCGGGCAGCATTTTCAGTTTTTCTGCGATAATTTCGTTCATTTCGGCGTTTCAGACTCTCCCGCTTATCATTATACACCAAATACGAAAATTTTGCAAGAATACGAACGCGTTAAACGGAAAAATCCGTACGCGCACGCGTAAAAACTCCGCCTCAGCCGTTCAGCAGCCGAGAAACTCCACGCTTTTCAAAAGCACGTCGTTAATCGAATCGTCGCACAACGAATAAAACACGATTTTTCCCAGCCGTCTGCTCTTCACGATTCCCGCGCTTTTTAAAAATCTCAGCTGATGCGATACCGTCGTCTGATTGATTTCAAGCAACCTCGACATATCCGTTACGCAAAGCTCGCTGATTGCCAGCGCCGATAAAATTTTTACGCGCGTATAATCCGAAAAGACAGAAAAAAAGCACACGATCCCCTCCAGAACGTCGCCTTTCGGCACATAGTCCTCAATCAGGTTCTTCGTGCGCTTATCCAGTAAAAGCATCTCTTCCATATTCATCCTCCCGCATCGATATATGCTTATTTGGCTATATGATAACATATATCGCGCGGAAGAAAATGAAAGAATATGTCGGAAATAATCGTCAGTCGTCGATTTTTTTCAATTCGTAGCCGGCGTCGGCAATCGCCTTTTTCAGCGTTTCGTCGCTCACTTCTTTTTCAAGCGAAACTTCGGCGATTTTCTTCTTTAAATCCACCGTAAGCACGTTTACGCCGTCCAGCGCGTTCAGCGCGTCCGTTACGTGTTTCACGCAATGCGCGCACATCATTCCTTCGATATGCAAAACCTTTTTCATTTCCGTATTCTCCTTCGGCAATGTATTTTCTTTTCCGGTATCCGCAGCGTTTTTCGCGCCCTGAAAACCGCTTTTGAATCTTGTTAAACGCAGCGCGTTTCCCACCACGAACAGCGAGCTTAAACTCATGCACGCCGACGCAATCATCGGGTTTAACGAAAGCCCCGCAAACGCAAATACACCCGCCGCCACGGGAATCGCTATCACGTTGTAGAAAAACGCCCAGAACAGATTTTCTTTAATGTTTTTCACCGTTTTGCGGCTTAAATTCACCGCGTCCGCCACCGAGCGGATATCCCCGCTCACCAGCACCACGTCGGCGCTGTCAATCGCCACGTCCGTGCCGGTACCCACGGCAATGCCCACGTCCGCCTGTTTCAGCGCGGGCGAATCGTTGATGCCGTCGCCCACCATCGCCACATAACCGCCGGCGCTCTGCACGCGCTTCACGGCGTCCGCCTTGTCTTTCGGCAGCGCTTCGGCAAACATGTCTGAAATCCCCACGCTCTCCGCAATCGCGTGCGCTACGCGTTCGTTGTCGCCCGTTACCATCGCCACGCGGATTTTTTCTTTTTTCAACGCGGCAATCGCCTCTTTGCTTGTTTCTTTCAGCGTATCCGCCACGGCAAACACGGCAATAAGCCCGCTTTCGCCCGCCAGAAACACAGCGGTTTTCCCCTGCTTCGAAAGCCGTTTTTCCTCTTCGAACGCAAGTTTGTTTTCCTCCTCCGTCAGAAGTTTTCTGTTGCCGAGCCGATAAATTTTTCCGCCGACTTCCGCACGCGCGCCCTTGCCCGTTTCGTACGCGTAATTTTCTGCCGCAAACGTCGGCTCGCCCGCTTTTTCCACGGCATATTCGTAAATGCAATCGGCAATCGGATGATTCGATTTCGCCTCTATCGCCGCCGCAATTCGCAAAATTCCCCGTTTTTTCTCCTCGTCCGCCACGTTTGCGCCGCCCGGAATCGCCTCGAAATCGGTGGTTTTCATATTCCCTTCCGTCAACGTCGCCGTCTTGTCCAGAAGCACGCAGTTCACTTTTTCCGCTCTCTGCAACGTCTCCGCGTTTTTAAACAATATTCCCAGCGACATCCCCTTACCCGTCGCCGCCATCACCGCCACGGGCGTCGCCAGCCCCAAAGAACACGGGCAGGAAATCACCAGCACGCTGATCGCGTAATTCGCCGCCGCGGAAACGTCGCCCTTTATCAGCAGCCATACAAGAAACGTAACCAGAGCAATCAGAGTAACGGCAGGCACGAAAATTCCCGCAATCACGTCGGCGGTGTGCTGAATGGGCGCCTTGCTCTCGCCCGCTTCCTTCACCATACGCACGATCTGCGAAATCGTGGTATCCTTGCCCACTTTTTCCGCCCGCACGCGCATATATCCGCTTTTCACGATGTCCGCGCCGGTTACCTGCGAACCGACTTCCGCTTCCACGGGCACGCTTTCGCCCGTTACCGCCGCGCGGTCCACAAACCCTCCGCCGCTTACCACAACGCCGTCCACGGGAATATAATCCCCCTGCTTTACGGCAAGAATATCTCCTTCTTTCAGCGAAGAAAACGGCACCGTCTTTTCCTCGTCGTTCTCCACGACTCGTACCGTATCGGGCATCATCCGCAGTAATTTTTCCACTTCTCTGCCCGTTTTCCCCGTCGCCGCCGCTTCCAGCCATTTTCCCAGCGTAACCAGCGTCAGAATCATCGCCGCCGACTCAAAAAACAAATGTCCCGCGTGTTCTCCGCCCATCGCGCCCATTTTTATCGCCTGATACGTCGAATACAAAAACGAAACGCCGGAGCCGAGCGATACCAGCGTATCCATATTCGGCACTCTTTTTACCAACGCGGAAAACCCGTTCTTGAAAAATCTGAAATTCACCGCCATCGTGGCGCCCGCAAGAACAAATTGCAGAATATAATTCGCTACGGCAGGCGGCTGCGGGAACGAGAACATCCCGCCCATCGCCAGATACATCAGCGGCACCAGCAGAATAATCGAAACGATAAACCGCTTTTTCAACGCCTCCGTCTTTCCTTTCTGCCGCTCCTCTTTACCTTCGCGGTATTCTCCTATCCCGTATCCGAGCGCCGTTACCGCCGCAAAAATATCTTCGCGCTTCACCAGCGTTTCGTCGTACTCCACCGAAAGGCTTTCGCCGAGCAGCGATACTTCCGCCGATTTCACGCCGTTCAACTTTTTCGTAACGCGCTCCACGCCCGCGGAACACGCCGAACAGCTCATCCCCGTTACCGTAAATTTTTCTTTCGTCATTTTACGATCGCTCCTTACCTTTTTTCATTTCGGTTTGAATTATACCACCGACTTGGTAGGTTTGTCAAGCAAACACACGCGGAAAAATACGCAACGCGCGATTTTTTTCGCAAAAAAAACAGACGCATTCGCCGTTTTTACCCCTCCCGGCTCAAAAATCGCCGCCGCTGTTTCCGCTGCAAATTTACCCGCGGCGCAAACTTTCGAATCTTTTTAAGACAAGTACGCCGAAACAAATATATCGCCCCGCCGCAAAAGCCGCGACGGATATAAATCATGTGCGACAAATCACCGGAACATACTATCCGCAGCCATGCGTTCGTACGCAAAAGTCCGCGTTGCCGAAAGAAAAAATACGGAAAACGCAAAAAAGCGGGGGCATAACGCGCCCCGCCGGATTGCAGAAACCGAAAACAAATAAAACTTACTTCGCTTCTTTCTGAGCTACAACTTCTTTGCCGTCGTAGTAGCCGCAGTTCTTGCACACTCTGTGCGCTTCCGTCAGTTCGTGGCAATGAGGGCATTCCACAAGGGTAGCCGCCGTTGCTTTATAGTTTGCAAAACGCTTGTTGGTTCTGCTTTTGGATTGTTTACTTTTAGGTACTGCCATTTTAACACCTCATTTAATCTTTTTCGTAATTTTCCGTCGTTTTAATCAGCCTTTTCAACGCCTTCGTCGTCCGATATCAAAGCTTCCGTGCCGTCGGGCACGCCTTTGCAACCGTCCCCGCAGGAAAGGGCTCCGGGCATTCCGAACACAATCGTATCCTTGAAAAGTTCGCTCAGGTCGATTTTATTCCCGTCGTACGCGTAATCCTCGCCGTTATCCTCGGTAAGATACACCGCGTCCACACGGCTCTTCACGTCTGTCGCCGTTTCTTTCAGGCATCTCGAACACAGCCCTTTCAGCCGATACGAAACGTCGCCTTTCACTTCCACCGCGCCGTCCTCGAAAATTTCGTACGAAATCCTCGCCACGGCGTTTCCGTCAAAAGAAACGTAAGGAATATCAATCAGCGCCGCCTCAGGCTCAAACGTAAATTCCGCCGTCCCGGTATACTTTTTCAACCCGTTAAGTTTTTTTACGTCAAGTATCATCATAAAGCCGACTTTAAAATTATAGTATATTTATCGCCGTTTGTCAATGCTTTTTCGCTGGTTTTTCCTTTCTTTTTCAAAGAAATCGCACGAAATTACGGTATTTCTTCGCCGTTTCCGTAATTTTCCGCCAAAAGCATTCCGATCGGCAGCTTTACACCAGCGCCAGCGTTTCCCGCGCAATCACAAGTTCTTCGTTGGTAGGAATAATCAGCACGCGCACTTTCGAATTTTTACCCGTAATATCGCGGATGCTTCCGTCGTTTTTCAGAAGATTTTTCTCTTCGTCGATTTCCAGTCCGAGATACTGCATATCCTTGCAAATCGCGCTGCGCACCGAAGGCGTGTTTTCCCCTACGCCCGCCGTGAACACAAGGCAATCCAGCCCGTTCATCGCCGCCGCGTATGCGCCCACATATTTTTTGCAGGCATACGAGAACATATCCAGAGCCAGTTTCGAACGCTTATCGCCCGCCTCTTCGCGCGAAGTCAGATCGCGGAAGTCGCTGTAACCGCCCGAAATTCCTTTCATGCCGCATTCCTTATTCAGGTACGTAAGCATTTCGGTAACGTTCATCCCCTCTTTTCTTGCGATATATTCCGCCGCCGCGTAATCGATATCGCCGCTGCGCGTTCCCATAGGCACGCCGGCAAGCGGAGTGAATCCCATCGAAGTATCGATGCACTTTCCGCCTTTCACCGCCGTAATCGAAGACCCGTTTCCGAGATGGCACGTAACGATTTTCATATCTTCGATGTTCTTTCCCGCATACTTCGCCGCTTCCTGCGAAACAAACTTGTGGCTGGTGCCGTGCGCGCCGTAACGGCGGATTTTGTACTTTTCGTAATGTTCGTACTTCACCGCATACATATACGCGTATTCCGGCATCGTGAAATGGAATCCCGTATCGAACACCAGAACCATCGGGGTTTTCGGCATTGCCGCGCGGCATGCGTTCACGCCCACAATCGCCGCGGGGTTATGAAGCGGCGCAAGGTCTTTGATTTCTTCCATCTTCACCATCGCGTCATCGGTAACCCGCGTAGGCTGCTTGAACGCTTCGCCGGAAGCAACCACGCGGTGTCCCACCGCGCCGATTTCGTTCATCGAAGAAATCACGCCGATTTTCTTATCGGTAAGCGCGTCGAGAACGATTTTCACCGCCACGTTGTGGTTTTCCATCGGAATTTCTCTCTCGGTGGTTTCGCCTTTCGCCTTATGAATCAGCTTGGAATGGTCGATGCCGATTCTTTCGCAGTTGCCTTTCGCAAGCACGCTTTCCGTTTCCATATCGATCAGCTGATACTTCAAAGAAGAGCTGCCCGAATTGATGACTAAAATTTTCATGTTATACCTCTTCGCGTAAGTTTTCTCTTAAAGCTGCGTCTGAAGCGCGGTAATCGCCACCGCCGCCACGATGTCCTCGGATTTGCACCCGCGGGAAAGATCGTTCAGAGGTTTCGCGAATCCTTGGCAGATAGGTCCTACCGCCATGAATCCGCCGAGGCGCTCCGCAATTTTGTAGCCGATATTGCCCGCCTGCAGGTCGGGGAAAATAAACACGTTTGCCTTGCCCGCCACGTCGGAACCGGGCGCTTTGAGCGCCGCCACCGAGGGAACGATCGCCGCGTCGAACTGCAATTCGCCGTCCAGTTTTAAATCGGGCGCTTTTTCTTTGGCGATTTTCGCGGCTTCCGCCACAAGCGTAACGTTATCGTGCTTGGCGCTTCCTTTCGTGGAGAAGGAAAGCATCGCCACTTTCGGGTCGATTCCCGCAATCGCTTTCGCGGAATTTGCCGTAGCGATCGCGCAGTCCGCAAGCCCTTCGGAAGTATACGTGGGGTTGAGTCCGCAATCGGCAAACACCACCAGTCCGTCCGGGCAGTACTGATTCCCCTGCGGAGGGCAGATCATAAGGTTAAACGAGGAAACCGAAGAAACGCCGGGCGCCGTTTTGATAATCTGAAGTCCGGGGCGCAGCGTGTTCGCCGTGGAATGGCACGCGCCGGAAACAAGTCCGTCCACGTCGCCTTCTTTCAGCATCATCGCGCCGAAATACGTGCCGTCTTTCAGAAGTTTTTCCGCCTGATCGGGCGTCATTCCTTTGGAAGCGCGCAATTCGCAAAGGCGCGCGTTGTAAGCGGCAAGTTTATCGGAAGTCAACGGATTTACGATGGTAACGCCCGTAAGGTCCGCGTCGGGGTTCGCCTTTTTAATCTCTTCCTCGTTGCCGAGAAGCACGATTTTCGCAATTCCCTCTTTCGTCGCGTCCGCCGCGGCTTTCACCACGCGGGGATCTTCGCCCTCGCAAAGCACGATGGTCTTTTTCAGGGCTTTCGCTTTTTCTTTAATCTGTTCGAGTACGTTTTTCATTGAAAATTATCTCCCGTAAACGCTTTATTTTTTTTACGATTTGTTGTATAATCGTTGCATGAAGCGCAAAACGCGCTTTTACGCGCAACAAAAATATTATAACACAATCCAAAACGAAAGTAAAGAAAAAAAACGCCGAAATCGGCTTGAATTTAAAAATTCCGTCCCGGAGAACTCCTATGAAAATATGCGGCGTCATCTGCGAATACAACCCTTTCCACCTCGGACACGAATATCAGCTGCGCGAAGCGAAAAAGCGTTCGGGCGCCGACGCCGTCGTCTGCGTGATGAGCGGATGCTTCACCCAGCGCGGCGAAGCGGCTATTCTGCCCCCTGCCCTCCGCGCAAAACATGCGGTACTATGCGGAGCGGACGCGGTCATCGCCCTGCCCGTCGTTTTTTCGGCGGCTTCCGCGGAAATTTTCGCGCGCGGCGCGATTCGACTGCTTTGTTCGCTTCCGGGCTTTGATTGTCTTTCGTTCGGCGCGGAACACGCGGACGGCGATTTTTATGCCGCGGCGGAAATTTTAA
>ULYL01062414.1_pt1 | contig 14586 bp, 9 predicted proteins | sample 1962211 | NCBI WGS metagenome assembly ULYL01 (sample SAMEA4835864, study PRJEB28245) | human gut metagenome | biome: gut microbiome; material: fecal sample | place: Denmark | collected 2008
CTTAAATATCAGAGAGTTATAAATTATTCAGTAAACACTAAATTACTCAACTTTCGCATGCAAGAGCCACACGCCCAGAACCAACGGTCACCGGCCGAAGAGAATTGAAAATCGCAGGTCGAAGGGTAAAGCAAAGGGAAAAGGCAGAAGCTCTTAGCCCAGGGCAACGCCCTGGGTATAAAGGCAGCCAGCAAGGCGCCCTGTAAGGGCAAAAGCTTTAAAACTCCAGGCATTTTTTTAAGCTTTTGCCCTTACAGGGCGACAAGTTTGCGAACATGATAACCCAGGGTGTTACCCTGGGCTAAGAGCTTCTGCCCCTTCAGGGCGTGCTGATAATATGAGGTCTTCAGCCCGTACTTGAACAACTGGCGAAAGTGGAGTAATTTACAGAAAAAGAGAGAAAAACATTTGGAAATATTTGGCAGTAAGGAGAAAAAATCGTAACTTTGCACCCTGTTAAGTCAAAAGGCTATAATGGGCATGCACCGCAAGGACATGAAATGATGGCAACATCCCCATGACGTCTAATTTTAATAACCCAAATAAAAGTAAAAAACAAAATGAAAAAAGGTATTCATCCAGAGAACTATCGTCCAGTAGTATTCAAGGATATGTCTAATGGCGACATGTTCCTCTCACAGTCAACTTGCAAGACCAACGACACTGTTGAGTTCGAAGGCGAGACTTACCCAGTAGTAAAGATTGAAATTTCAAGCACCTCTCACCCATTCTATACAGGTAAGAGCAAGCTCGTTGATACTGCAGGTCGCGTTGACCGCTTCATGAACCGTTACGGCAAGTTGAAGAAGTAATATACCTTTTTATATATAAGGATATATTATCAATACGAGATAGAAGGTGCGTTCTAACGTAGTTGCATATGCGTTAGTGCGCACCTTTTACTTTTCTTTATCACCCCACTCTTCTTATAAGAATCATCCTAACATCTTATTATCTATTTTATCATCTAACATTCACTATGTTATGAAACAAATCAAGATTTATTTATTCGCTCTCCTCGCTGTGCTCTCTATGGCAGCCTGCGGAAGCGACGACGGAGACGGAAATGGTTCGAATGAAATCAACACCAACAAGAACGAGGTAACAACCGACAAGGCTGTCACCCGACTGGAGTTTCCTAAACTGAAAGGCGAAAACAGCATCGTCTGTGTGTATCGTGACGGCAACAGCAAGCAGTACGACCCAGACAACGTAAACTATTCAGTAGAATGGGATTGCGACAAGAAATCGCAGCGCTGGTCTTGTTACATCCTCACCAACAAGAACAGATCTGGTAAGACGAGCAACTTAAGAGAGTATCCTAACGACCCTAGCCTCACTAGTTCACAAAGATGGGATAAAGATTATTACTATGGTTCAAGTTATGGCACAGGTGCACACCCATATGACACATCTTTTGACCATGGACACATTTGTCCCCACCAAGATCGTCAATATAGTTCAAATGCAACTTATCAGACGTACTACCTTACCAACATGCAGCCCCAATACAAAGTATTCAATGGCAGCCATCCCGACCATAAATATAAAGGGCTTTGGATCAAGATGGAGAACTACCTGAACGGATTCAAACTCGATGATACAGACACCATGTACGTATGTAAGGGTGGTACCATTGACAAGGAGGAACACATTCTTACCCGTATACAGGGAAAGCTCATCGTACCGAAGTATTTCTTTGTGGCTGTCCTTGTCAAGAAGATGGTCAACGGACAGGCTTACTACAAGTCTATCGGCATGTGGTTCCCTCACACCAATGTATATCATGGAGACGACAAATTGGCTGATTACGCCATGAGCATCAAGGATCTTGAAGCAAAGACTGGTATAGACTTCTTCTGCAATCTGCCCGACAATATCGAGCGAGATGTAGAAAGCAAAAAAATACTTAGCGACTGGGGAAGTATAGAAAAATAAGAAGTCAAGGGATAATAGCCATTTAGCTTGGATTTCCTATACACAAGTAATACTTCAGTAAGACAAAAAAGAAATCGCATGTTTCAAAAGTTCATTACAGAGCTATCGAAACATGCGATTTTTTATATAGCAACTTTTTATTTATCGTAACATCCTTCGTTATCTCCGATTATTCAGTCGAGAAGAGTCTGCCTTGAGAGGCTTGATGGTCGCACCCTTGCCAAACGAAGAAGAACTCTTTACTGTCTTCTCGCTTGCCTTAGAAGAACCGAAGGCCTTGGCCTGACTGGTTGGGTTGACACGCTTTAAGTCAATATAAATCACATCACCCTTCGAACTTCCCGTACCTATCATATAGCCCCAGAAAGTATCCACGTCATATCCCTTTTCTGCCCCTAAGTGGAAGCCTGCCTGTGAAGAGCCATGGTCCATGACAAACGTAGCCCCAGAGTTCTTATACTGGATATAAATATCGTAATTATCATCAATATACCATTTAAACTCCAAGGTCTGTTGATCCGCGACAGAACCATCATCGTTATACTTATAGTCAGTCTCCACGCCCTCTCCACTCAAAGCATCACGAGTGTTAGCATATTGGAAGAACTTCATATCGGCATAGAACTCATTAGTCTGTCGTGACTGCCCATCATCTGAAAGATAAGAATAGGTTACTGGTCCATACCATTCGCCTGTAAGCAACCGTGCCATATCAACAAGTCCATTATTCTGCGAACCTCCTTGCCAACCATTATTCCAATCATTGTTGTTCCATCCCCAGTCGTCATAATGATCGTACCAACCATAAGGATCATTCCAACCATAAGGATCATACCAATAATCATCACCATCGCAGCTGGTCATTGTAAGCGACATGGCAACTATCACAGCCATTGTCAGCAAAGAATATACTTTTTTCATATCAATAGTAGTTTAATCAGAATTTATTTGTTTTCCGGGAAGAATCGCTTCGGCAGCATGGGGCTGTCGTTCTGCTCCTGAGCACTCTCCTGCTGTTCTTCCTTATTATTACTGCGTGTCTTGGCGTAGCCGTAATTTCCCCAAGAATTATACCAGCCGTCGGAATCATACCAGTAATAATTGTCCCAGTCGGGCGTATCTACCTTGTAGAACTCGAAGCTGATCCATCTGTTCGTACTGTTGAAATCTATATCGCCACAGAAGTAACCATTGTCGTCAAGGTGATAGTTGCGGATGACAGCCTTCTCCTGCGTGTCACGGAATGTGATGTAAATGGTTGTGCCACTCACCTTCCAGTAAATGCGGTTGGCCACATAGTCCCAGGGCGCATTGCTGTAATAGTCTATCCAGTAACCATCACCAGAATCATAACCCGAATTGAAAGTTACCTCAGACATGTTTGACTGATAATAACGTCCATCATAATCCAGCTGTGTCTGCATATATCCTTTCCAACTTCCATTGAGAGCATAAGCAATTTCTGCATCCTCATCACATGAAGTGAGCGAGAGCATCATGACTGCCAAGAATATCATTGAGAAGTAATAAGTAATCTTTTTCATATCGCTTTTTGTTTATAAGTTAATATTTTCGTTAAATTCTGGTGCAAAGATACCTTATTCTTTTCTTAGGGCAAAGGGAATAGTAGATTATTTTAAGGAAAAATCCCTATTAAAAAGCGGATTTTCCCTAAAATGTTTGGAAATATCAAGTTTAATGCCTAACTTTGTACCAAACTTTATAAAAAAGCATGAAACGCTTACATTTTTTAATTATACTATCATTTATAACAATCTTTTCATCAGCAGAACCCTTTTGCGATGTCAGAAAATTTTCAATCCTCGATGGACTTGCAGCCAACTCCATTTCCGATTTGGCACAAGGCTACGACAATATGATGTGGTTTGGCACCTTGAATGGTCTGTCCTATTACGACGGCTATCATTTCAAGACATTCCGTGACGAGCCCGACGACATCGACATCATGAGTACCAACCGCATACTCGCCATCTTCCCAAGCCCAGACAACAATGTGTGGGTAGTCACCTTCGACCGCAAGCTATACATCTTCGATACAGAGCAATGCCAGTTTATCAAGGTTGGCACAATGCTCTGCCAGCGTTTCGGCATCCATTTGGAGTCGAGCCAGATATATCCACTCGCCAATGGACACACCTGGATTACGACTCACAAACAGAACTTCCTGATTCGTGTAGGTCAAGGAAAGGACATAGAGAGCATGAAGCCCGAGCTCATCAAGGTGGGCGAAAAAGGACTGCGAAGCGGCAACGTATGGTTTATCAAGCAAGACAAGCAAGGCCGTGAATGGATTCTCACCGACAAGGGAACATTCATCTACGGCAAGAACTTCCATACCTCTACGCCCTTCAAGTGGTTCAGAGAAGTGGGCAACACCATCTTCCTCGCCACGACTGATGGCAAGGTGGCAGTCTACGACAAGCAGAACCATCTCTCCTGGATTCCCATGCCAGCAGGCGTCACTCGCATCAACGAGCTGAAGAATACTGGTTATCAGTTGATTATCGCTACCAATATAGGACTTGTAGTGTACAATCCACGCACATTCAAGACCGACGTCATCAGTGTGCAGAACCCCAATCAGCCCGTAGCAGAAGTGAAGAAAGCCTACGTAGACGGGCACAACATGGTATGGGCATTTACCAAAGGACAGGGCGTGACGGTGATCAATCCTCAGACGATGACCGCCCGATGGCTCTATGCCGACACTCCAACGCCAGCCGACCGTACCACAAGCAACAGCTTCTTTATCATGGAAGACGAGCACGGCACGCTGTGGACTATTCCCAACTATGGCACCTTCAGCTACTACGACCGCAAGACGGGAAAGCTCGTTCCCTATATGCTGAAAAGCAACTCGTCAGGCAACTTCTATATACCTTATATCTCGAAATATGTCGTTTCAGATCAAGGCATACTCTGGCTGATAGGCATACACGACCTGACGCAGGTGAACTTCAAGTTCCACAACTACAACATGACCAAGCTCGAAGAAGGAGAATCGGAAGTAAGAGCCATGGCTTACACTAACAACGGATTCCACTGGGATGGTTTCAAGTCGGGACACCTCAAGATCAGCGACAGCCACTTCAAAAAGATTGGTTATCTGCAGTCCAACGGACAGATCAGCCAGAAGCAGACACCCTTCTCACGCACAGGTATTTATGCCATCTATCAAGACATGAAGGACAGAATGTGGATAGGCACAGACGGCGACGGACTGTATCTGTATGACCGAAACACCATGCGCCATTTCTGCTACAATGCATCCGACAGAAATTCCCTCCCGGGCAACAGCATCTATGATGTGGTGAGCGACCGACAGGGCAACATCTGGGTAGCCACATACGGAGGAGGCTTGGCACTTATGCGTGAAGACCCACAGGGCAACATCACATTCCTTACTTCTCGTAACGGACTGAGATGGCCAAAGGAACATTACAGTAAAGTACGTAGAATCACCTGTACCGCCAGTGGCGAAATGCTCATCGGAACCACAGCCGGCCTCGTCACCTTCAAGGAAGAAAAGCACCCTTCCAAAAACATACAATTCCATACCACTTCCTACAGGGAGAACGACACAACATCGCTCACCGCATCAGACATCAACTACATCCTGATGCGTTCCAACGGCGACACCTATGTATCGAGCATCGGAGGAACCCTCGACATGATAACAAGCGAAAACCTGCTGCAGGACAATCTGAAGGTGAGATACTGCAATTTCATCAATACCAGCGAGGGAAATGTGCAGAGCATGATAGAGGACAACAGTGGCAACATCTGGCTCATCAGGGAGTCGAGTGTCGATAAATACAACCCCAAGACAAAGAAGCTGACCGTCTTCGGTCCCAACGACTTCGACCTCAACATGACCTTCTCGGAGGCTCGACCCATTCACGACCCTGTAACCGACAACATCACAGTAGGCACTGCTACGGGCAGCCTGACGTTCAACCCCGCGAGACTGAAGCAGACCGACTATCAGCCCCGCATTATCTTCACTGAGCTGCACTACAACGGAAGCAACGAGTACATACCTATCCTGCACCAGAAGAAGATAGTCATCCCAGCCAACAAACGCAACCTGTCCATCAGCTTTGCCGCACTCGACTATACACGCAAGTACCAGCAGTACTATAAATACCGCATCGACGGAAATACCCCCGAAGGCGTATGGATCGACCTTCGAGGACAGAACCGCATCGGCTTCAACCGAATCTCGCATGGCAACTATGTGCTCAAGGTCATCGCCACCAATACGCATGGCAAATGGAGCAAACACGTGGCTTCGCTGGAACTCGACGTGCAACCGACGTTCTGGGAAAGCATCTGGGGCAAGTTGCTCATCATCCTCATCATTGCCGGTGTTACGGCTTTGTGTTTCATCACATACAACAAGCAGCAGAAGGAACGCATCAACCACGAGATGAACGAGATGAAGAACAGGTTCTTCAGCAAGGCTTCACACAAGCTTCGCACTCCACTCACGCTCATCGGAGGTCCGATAGACGAGGTGTTAGAGAAGGAGGACAACCTCTCTACCGAGAGCCGCAGCCTGCTGCAGATGGTTCAGCGCAATGCCAAGGAGATGCTCAATATGCTCAACAAGATGCTGAAGTTTGACAACGGAAGCGACTTCTATCTTGACGAAGGAAGCGATCAGGCATTCGTGTCAAGCGAGAACAACGGCAGCATCAGCGACAAGACAGCCAAAGGCTATCTCAAGGAAGTAGAAGAGACAGAAGAGGACGACAAAACAGAACAGGCGGAAAAGGACATCACCATCCTCGTCGTAGAAGACAACCCCGACCTGCGCCAGTTCCTCTTCACCATCCTCAAGACAGACTATAATGTACTGCTTGCCGAAAACGGCAAGGAAGGCTTGGTAATGGCAAGAAACAAGATGCCCGACTTCATCCTTACCGACGTCACCATGCCTGTGATGGACGGTTTCACGATGGTACACTACATCAAGCAGGACACCAACACCGCCCATATTCCTATCATCGTACTGTCGGCTAAAGCCAGTGTGGAAGACCACCTGCGAGGCTTCGAGGAAGGTGTGGACGGTTATCTCACCAAGCCGTTCTCGGCCACCTACCTCAAGGGACGCATCGAGGCTGTCATCAATCAGCGTCATGCCCTGCAGCAAGACATGCTGAAACAGATACAACGAGCCGAGGGTGCCGAATTCCATATCACGCACGAATATCCACAGACAGCATCCGGACAGGGCGACAACAGAAGCCCGGCTACTAATAAGCGCATGACGGAAGAGGACGCTCTGACCGAGAAGATTGTACAGTTCATCAATGAGAACATGAGCAATCCCGACCTCAAAATCGATGACATCGCCGTAGCCATGGGTATGAGCCGCAGCGTGCTCTACGGCAAGATCAAGAATGCTGTGGGCATGAAGCCTATCGACTTCGTACGCCACATCCGCATCATGCGTGCCACCGAGTTGCTCTGCAATACCGACGAAACACTTAGCAGCATCGCCTACTCTTTGGGCTTCAGCGATCCTAAGTATTTCTCGAAGGTATTCAAAAAGGAAATGGGTATCATTCCAAGCGAATATAGAGAAAATTCAAAGTAATAACACTTTTTTATACCTGGTGCACGAAAAAAACGAGAATTTACACCTTGATTCTGTATGAAAGCAGTACCTTTGCACCAGTTCTTAGAAAAGTTAAATGATAGTTTAATTCTTGAATACTCCTTTCCTTCAACAACGAAAGGAATATTCAAAGTGATCCGGGGATTGTGAAATTCCCGGATTTTTTTATAAAAAAATATCAGTAACTATAGACACATATGAAAGAAAAATCGTATCTTTGCACTCGTTAAAGATACGATAACTGAGATTAAAACTATAAAAAGATACATAAAAAGAAAATGAGAACCGTTTACGAATTCTCTGTCAAGGACAGAAAGGGAAAGGACGTTTCCCTCAAGGAGTATGCCAACGAGGTGCTGCTCATCGTCAACACAGCCACGAAGTGTGGCTTCACCCCACAGTATGAAGAACTGGAAAATCTCTATGAGAAATATCACTCACAAGGTTTTGAAATCCTCGATTTCCCTTGCAACCAGTTTGGTCAGCAGGCACCCGGTACCGACGAGAGTATTCATCAATTCTGCAAGCTTACTTACGGCACAGAGTTTTCACGCTTCAAGAAGATAAAGGTAAACGGTGATGACGCCGCTCCTCTTTACAAGTTCCTCAAGGAGGTGAAAGGTTTCGCTGGTTGGGACGAGTCACACCCTCTCTACCCTGTCCTCGACAAGATGCTGAGCGAGGCCGACCCCAACTACAAGGAGAGTGCCGACATCAAGTGGAACTTCACCAAGTTCCTCATCAACAAGAAAGGTCAGGTTGTTGCCCGCTTTGAGCCTACCACCAGTTTCGAAGTCATCTCTGCAGCCATCGAAGAATGGCTGAAAGCATAAAACATAAAAATCCCCTGCAGGTTCAAACTTGCAGGGGATTTTTTATTTTCAAGAATTATAGTACTTGTTTACTCAAGAAATTACACTTTAGGAACATCCTTGAGGAACTGCTCTATCTCTTCGTCGCTGACAGAATAGTTCTGCAGATCGCCATTGATGTAGCTGTCGTAAGAAGGCATATCGATGAGACCATGACCAGACAGACAGAAGAGGATGACCTTCTCCTCACCCTTCTCCTTCGCCTTGAGCGCCTCACGGATAGTGGCAGCGATGGCATGACAGCTCTCTGGAGCAGGAATGATTCCCTCGGTACGGGCAAAGAGCATACCAGCCTGGAACGACTCCAACTGTGGAATGTCCACACCGTGCAGATAACCGTCCTTGAGTAACTGCGAGATGATCATACCGGCACCATGATAACGCAGACCACCAGCATGAATGTTGGCAGGCTTGAAGTCATGACCCAGGGTAAACATCGGCAGCAGCGGAGTGTAGCCAGCCTCATCGCCGAAGTCATATTCGAACTTACCTCTTGTCAGCTTAGGACAGCTCTCTGGCTCGGCTGCGATAAACTCAGTGTTCTTCTCTCCGCTCAGATTATGACGCATGAATGGGAAAGCCAGTCCGCCGAAATTGCTTCCGCCACCGAAGCAGGCAATCACCTGATCGGGATATTCGCCAGCCATCTGCATCTGCTTTTCTGCCTCCAGTCCGATGATCGTCTGATGCAGAGCCACATGGTTGAGCACCGAACCCAGTGTGTACTTACAGCCCGGAGTGGTAGTAGCCAGTTCGACAGCCTCGCTGATAGCAGTACCGAGTGAACCAGGATGATTAGGGTCGCGTGTGATGATGTTCTTTCCGGCACGTGTACTCATTGATGGAGAACCCTCCACCGTAGCGCCAAAGGTACGCATGATGCTGGAGCGATAAGGTTTCTGACGCATGGTGATCTTCACCTGATACACAGCTGCCTCCAGTCCGTAGAGTTTGGCTGCATACGACAAGGCTGCGCCCCACTGTCCTGCACCAGTCTCAGTGGTGACGTTGGTGTCGCCCTCCTGCTTGCAGTAGTAGCACTGTGGCAAGGCCGAATTAATCTTATGAGAGCCTAAAGGATTGACACTCTCGTTCTTGAAATAGATGTGGGCAGTAGTACCCAGTGCCTCCTCCAAACCGTAGGCACGCACCAGCGGAGTGGAACGATAGAAGGTGTACTTCTCCTGCACGTCCTCAGGGATGTCGATCCAGGCATGTTCTGTATCGAGCTCCTGCTTGGCACACTCCAGGTTGAACACGTGCGACAAGTCCTCAGCCGTCATGGGCTTGTGGGTCTGCGGATTAAGTGGTGGCAATGGCTTGTTGGGCATTTCTGCCTGAATATTATACCACTGTGTAGGAATGTCTTTTTCCTGTAGGATGAACTTTTTCTGTCTCATAATTTTTAAGTTGATATTGATTGTGATTGTTATTGTTATTCTTAGTCTTAGTCTTACACTTTATCTTATTCTTGTATTCTTGATTTTACTTTTGTATTTCCTGGAGAATGGCGACAGCTTGTTCCACACTCGTGATGCGGGCGATACGAAGGAATCGCTTGTTGTTCTTCTCTTTCAACGCACATTGCTGTACGTGGCAAGTGGCATAGTTGAGAACCTTCGAGAACATCGTGCTGCGATAGAACGGACTCTGCACGTTGCTTACAAACTGCATTTGCATAGTACCCTGTTTGAGCATGATCTTCTCGCAGCCCAAGCGTTTGCCGAGGCGTCGCAAGCTCACCACGTGCATCAGTTCCTCACCCTCACGGGGCACAGGTCCAAAGCGGTCGATGATTCGCTTTCGGTAAGCAGCCAGGTCGTCGTCATTCTCTATGCGGTCCAGTTCCCTGTAGAGCAGCATTCGCTCGCTGCTTCCCGGCACATAGGTGTCGGGGAAATACATCTCTAAGTCGCTCTCGATAGAACAGTCGTCCACGAAGTCGTCACCCGTGAACTGCTGTCCCTCGTCCATCTCCTCCTGATACAGGTTGCCAAACTCCTCATTCTTCAGTTCGGTGACAGCCTGCGACAGAATCTTCTGATAGGTTTCGTACCCCAGGTCTTCCATGAATCCGCTCTGCTCCGAGCCAAGCAGGTTTCCAGCACCGCGAATGTCGAGGTCCTGCATGGCGAGGTTGAACCCGCTTCCCAGATCGCAGAAGGTCTCCAACGCCTCCAGTCGGCGGCGAGCATCGAGTGTCAGTGTACTCTTCGGCGGAGCCACGAGATAACAGAAAGCCTTCTTGTTGCTACGCCCCACCCTGCCTCTCATTTGGTGCAGGTCGCTAAGACCGAAGTGATGGGCATTGATGATGATGATGGTATTGGCGTTCGATATGTCGATACCGTTCTCCACAATGGTTGTCGAGAGCAGCACATCGTAGTCGTAGTTCATGAATCCCATAATGACCTTCTCCAGTTCCTCGGGCTTCATCTGTCCGTGTCCTATCGCCACGCGGCAGTCGGGCACGTACTTTTCTATCATCAGTTTCAACTCCATGAGCTTCGATATACGGTCGACGACGACATACGCCTGTCCGTTACGGCTCATCTCGAAGTTGATGGCATCTGCCATGGTATCACCGCTGAAGGTCACCACCTCCGTTTGTATCGGGTATCGGTTGGGCGGCGGCGTGCGCATGATGCTCATGTCGCGTGCACCCATCAGCGAGAACTGCAGAGTGCGGGGAATAGGTGTGGCACTCATCGTCAGCGTGTCGACATTCACCTTCAGCTGGCGCAGCTTCTCCTTGGTGCTGACGCCGAACTTCTGTTCCTCGTCGATGATGAGCAGACCGAGGTCATGCCATTTCACAGTCTTGGAAATCAGCTTGTGCGTCCCCACTACGATGTCTGTCCTGCCCTCCTTGAGGTCTTCCAGCAACTGTCTGGTCTCCTTGGCGGAGCGTGCCCTACTCAGGTAGTCCACCTTTACCGGCATTCCCTCCAGTCGGTTTCTGAAAGTCTGGTAGTGCTGAAAAGCCAGCACCGTGGTAGGCACCAGCACAGCCACCTGCTTGCTGTCGCATGCCGCCTTGAAGGCTGCGCGTATCGCCACCTCCGTCTTTCCGAAGCCCACATCGCCGCACACCAGTCGGTCCATGGGTCGTGCGCTCTCCATGTCGGCCTTTACGTCCATGGTGGCTTTGTTCTGGTCGGGCGTGTCCTCGTATAGGAACGAGGCCTCCAACTCATGTTGCAGATAGGAGTCGGCGCTGAAGGCGAATCCCTTCTCCCTACGGCGGCGGGCATAGAGTTTGATCAGGTCGCGCGCGATGTCCTTGATGCGCTTCTTCGCCTTCTCCTTCAGTCGGTCCCAGGCACCCGTGCCGAGGGTCGACAGTCGGGGCGGCTCGCCCGTATCGCCACTGCGGTATTTGCTGATCTTATAGAGCGAGTGGATGGATACATCCACCTTGTCGTTGTTCGTGTAGACGATGCGTATCATCTCTTGATAGCTGTTGCCCACCGGCACACGCACCAGTCCGCCAAACTTTCCGATGCCGAAATCCACGTGCACGATATAGTCGCCCGGCTCCATCTCCTGCAACTCCTTCATCGTGAGCGCCATCTTGCCGGCACGTGCTGAGTCCGATCGCAGACTGTACTTATGGAATCGGTCGAAGATCTGATGATCGGTAAAGAAACAGCATTTCTTGTCGTTGTCGATGAAGCCCTCGTGCAGGGTCTTGTCCACGGGCACAAACCTCACCTGATAGCGCTTCAGTTCCTCACTCTCAAAAATATCCTTGAGTCGCTGTTGCTGCTTGCTGCTGTCGGCCAATATATATAAGGTGTACTGCTGCAGAAGATAGTCCTCCATCATCTGGCCTATCAGGTCGAAATTCTTATGGAACAGGGGCTGAGGCACGATATGGAACGACACCACGTCGGCAGCCTCCTCTGTCTTGCGCTCCGCCACACCCTGTTCGGCGATGCCAAACTCTATGCGCTGGCGCTCCGCCACACCCTGCTGAAACTGCAGGGCCGATGACAGGTTCAGCTCTTTCTTCATGGCGCGTCTTATCCGTTCCGCCTCCACCTCGGTGGCTCCCTCCATCTGTTCCACCATGCTCTGCGAGGAGAAGCCCTCCTTGTATATCTGGTCTATACGGTCATAGACGAACGTAAAGTCCTTCATCGCCACCACAGCCCGCTTGTCGAGGAAATGCAGGAAGGGCAGTTTCTCACCCTCAGCAAGCGAGAGTTCGGGCACAATCTCCACACTCTCACGCCGGTCGCGCGACAACTGGTCCTCAATGCTGAAAGTACGTATGGTGTCTATCTCGTCACCGAAGAAGTCGATGCGGAAAGGAAACTCGCAGCTGTAAGAATAAATATCGAGAATGCTGCCTCGAATGGCAAACTGACCAGGCTCGTAGACATAATCTGTCTCCATGAAGTCGAAGTCGCGCAGTTGATGCGAGATGTCCATGAGCGACACCTGGTCTCCCACTGCGAGCTTAATGATACGCTCGTCGAGATTCTTCTTCGACACCACCATTTCTGCCAGAGCATCGGGGTAAGTAACGACATAGAGTGGCTGCGAGGATGCCAGTCGTGCCAGCACCTCGGTACGCAATATCTCGTTGGCAGCATCCTTCTGTCCGTATTTCACAGCACGCCTGTAAGTAGAAGGAAAGAAGAAAGCCTGATCCTGCCCCAGTATCTGCACCAGGTCGTGATAGAAATAGCCCGCCTCGTCGGCATCATTGAGCACGAAGAGCACCGGGCGAGCCAACCGCTCTTTGACAGCGGCAAAAAACAAAGGCGCAGAAGAGCACACCAATCCACTGAGGAAAACGGCCTTCTGCGTTTTTCTATCCAATAATTTCAGGAGCGCCTTCGCCTGGGGCGACCGCTCAAAAATATGTTCTATTTCCTGTATTTCCACTTCTCTTCAGTCTTCGCCCCTACACCTTCTTGGGATATTTCTTAAACCATCCATCCCAGCGCAGGCGCATCACACCAAAGAAAGCCTCACCAAAGATTCCACCGCTCATCTTGCTCGTACCCTCACGTCGGTTGACGAAGATTACGGGCACTTCCTTGATCTTGAAGCCAATCTTGTGGGCAGTGTATTTCATCTCTATCTGGAAGGCATAACCCTTGAAACGGATCTCGTCAAGATTTATGGTTTCCAGCACCTTGCGGCGGTAACATACGAAACCTGCCGTAGTATCATTCACCTTGAATCCCGTGACCATTCTCACATACTTCGAGGCGAAATAGCTCATCAGCACACGACCAATAGGCCAATTCACGACGTTGACACCCGAGACATAGCGCGAGCCCACAGCCACGTCGAATCCCTCGTCGTGAGTCGCGGCGTAGAGTCGTGGCAGGTCATTGGGATCATGACTGAAGTCTGCGTCCATCTCGAAGATAAACTCATACCCCTTCTCAAGCGCCCATTTGAAGCCAGTGATATAGGCTGTACCCAGTCCCAACTTGCCCTTTCGCTCAAGGATATGGAGACGGGAGGCAAAATCGCCAGCCATCAGTTCCTTCACGATGGCAGCAGTACCGTCGGGGCTTCCGTCATCAATAACAAGGATATCAAAGTCTTTCTCCAGACCGAACACGGCACGGATAATCTTCTCGATATTCTCCTTTTCATTATAAGTAGGAATAATTACAACACTATCACTCATAAGCTATTATTGGTTTAAATGAATCGACATGATAATAATTAATATATCTTATGCAAAGATAATGCATTTTTCTGAGTTTGCGAAAAGAAAAAGAGAATATTTTCATTTTCTGAACGATGATTATATTTAATTCACGTTGTTGCGAAATAAAGTAACTACTCAGCACCCCCTATAGCCATAAGTAGTTACTTTAAAATCGTTAAACCACATTGAAATCTCTGTTCAAAGGCTTTGAACGGACATTCAAAGGCTCTGAACGGACATTCAAAGGCTCTGAACGGACATTCAAAGGCTTTGAACGGAACTTTTATAGGCTTTGAACAGAACTATTATAGGCTCTGAACAAAACTTTTACAGGCTCTGAACGGAACTATTATAGGCATAAGAAAAAATATATATAGTATAGGAAAAAATCGACCTGTACGGATGGTGTAATACGCAGCACGCCCTGAAAGGGCAGAAGCTCTTAGCCCAGG